>Ga0307377_10007134_pt1 | contig 11585 bp, 21 predicted proteins | sample TR3MG_FD_202535 | JGI IMG/M metagenome (GOLD analysis project Ga0307377, IMG submission 202535) | Soil microbial communities from Risofladan, Vaasa, Finland - TR-3 | ecosystem: Environmental > Terrestrial > Soil > Coastal area > Acid sulfate soil | place: Finland: Risofladan, Vaasa | collected...
CAAACCATGAAACTTTTTGACTTACGAAACGATTGTGTATGGTATGGCGGGGATTGTGGTGACGGTTCAAAGTGTGATACTGAATGTTTTGAAGCGACACCTTTTGAAAACCATTTAATTTTGAAAGGGGGAAAAATGAAAAAATTTATTGATCCGAAAGTAAAAAACATTGTTACTCAAAGACTTACGCGGTTTATTTTGATTTTATCAATCCTTATTCTGTTATTTTTTGCGTATGGAATCGCGCGCGCCGCCGACGTAACGCTTGCGTGGGACGCGAACACTGAAACGACGCTTGCCGGGTATAATATTTTTCAGGCAGAGCGAATCGGGGATCATTCAACTGCGTGGGAAAAGGTCGGAACAGTGGCGAAGGACGTGACAGAGTTCACTATTGCCGACGTGGACGCAACTAAAAATTATGCTTGGCAGGTAACAGCCTTTGACAATGCCGGTAACGAAAGCCGGGTGTCAAACATGGTCGAACTCGTAGACCGGACGCCGCCTATGCCGCCGCCTAATTTAAGAAAAGTTACCCTGCAATGATCCGGGCCGCGCTCATAATGTTCTTGCTGTCCGGGTGCGCAACTTCCGGGAATACCGGAACGTGGGAACGTCCGCGCACCTGGACGCCGACGGAAAAGACTGTCCTTGTATGGTCTATTCTTGCCGTGGGCGCGGATATACTAACCACAAACAATTTCTTAAAAAATCCTGATAACTTTGAAATCAATCCTTACCTAACCGAACGCCCATCACGCGAACGTGTAACCGTCACGTTAAGCGCTACTCATATTATTCTAATTATCATTGCACACTATAACCCTGCCTATCGGATCAAGTTACTTGGTAGCAAGGCTGCAATCAACACGGGCTTTGCAATTCACAATTCAACTATGGAGTAAAAATGTCTTATAAAGGATATCGGAGAGAGCAAGAAAAGAATTTAAAAGATGCAATTGGAAAAGATTTATATAACATTCTTGATATGTTTGCAAATTCAGATCAAGGTCTTGATTATGTGAAAGGAAATTATCCTTATGGCATGGACGCAAAAGCAAAGGGATCAACAAAAGTACAACTACACGGTATATCGAAAGATGGGTTACTCTCCGGGCCTTGCAAGAAAAATGAGAAACCGGTCGCCGGAAACAACCCTTGACATAATTGACTATGAAATCAAACGACAACACAAAGACAAGGTAAAAAAACCATTGAGGAAAAAAGACTTTCCGAAAGTGCCGCAAACTATTATATCAAAGACGAAACGAAAAGGTTTTTTAACGTGGTTACAGCGTAACATGAACTTAACGCCTAAACAGGCCGCACATTTTAGCCGACTTGGTATTGAAAAGCAGTTAGTCATGAAGCATCGACTGGACGGTTTTATCAAAACTGCAAAAATTATTTCAAAGGCCGAAACCGGAAAAGCTTTGTCAACAAAACAGATTTTAAAAGGTATATGGTCGAAAATGAAAAATCCGACAACTGACAGCTTTTTTAAAGCTTTACGGGCGTATTACCGGTCAACGATTGGAGTAACCGCAAATGGACTTTCAAAGATTGATCCTTCGCAGGCAATATCGTAACAAGCAGGTACAGCATGATATAAATGTGATCGGCGTTGATACCGAAACGCGTCGCGATATGGGCAAGGTCGAACTCCTGGCCGCCGAAACGGGCGACTACCTTCACCCTACGAGCTTTGACGACCTCATACGCTTCTTTTTTCAACGCAAATTCCGGGGCCGGGACTTTGTATTTTTTAATCTGCAATATGATGTCCAGGCCATTTTGAAATGGATGGACATTTTTCCGACCATGAAAGCGGTCAAGCAACCTATGCGCTTGAATTACTGGATCGCTTTGCAAGGGGGCCTTTCCACAAACGACGCGCGATATAAAGGGGAGCTACGCGACATTATGCGGGGGCCTAATGGCAAGCGTACGCCGGGGTTCCCGCCGGGCTTTATTCGCAAGGGGTCGCCGTGGGGTATGGACACTTTGACAGATGAAGCGATTAATGAGGGTTTTTTACCGACCGGATCACAGGACGCCGACCTCTTTGAAGCAATCCAGGCCGACGCAACCGGGTATCCGGTTTATATGAGAAACGCCTTTGACTGGCAGCTTGACCTTGAATTCGAGGAACACATTGCAGAGTATCAAGATCAAGAAAAAAATCCGTGGTTAGAATTATGGGAAGAGGGCGAAACTGAATATGAAGGGTTCCATTTTCGTCTGATACCGTGGAAAATGTTTACTATTCGGGATATTAAGAAAAAACACAAGGTAAGATTTTTTGACATTTTCCAGTTCTTTAACATGAGCCTTGAAAATGCCGCGCTCCGGTACCTGGACGCAAGCAAGATGCCGGACGTAGACCGGGCGAATATCAAGGACTTTAAGGCGCTTCATGTGATTAATTATTGCATACAGGACGCGAAGCTTGCAGGGGACTTGGCGCGTTTTGTTCTTGACCTTGCCGACAGACACTTTCCGAACTCTCCGAAAACGCTTGTATCAAAGGCCGCTATATCGGAAAAACATTTTCGGGAGACGTGTCAAATATCGACAATCAATAACCTGATCTCTAACCACAAAGACTTTGTTGAAATGGCCTGGCGAACGTATAAGGGCGGTTTTTTCCAGGCGTACAGGAAAGGCCATTTTCCTGATCTTTATGTATATGATATTAACTCCGCGTATCCTGCACAAATGGCAAACTTGCCGGACTTGTCAAAAGGTGTTTTCAAACGGATCAAGGGCAGGCCGCCTGTCGGGGCCGCGCTTGGCTGGATGGCCTGTCAAGTGGACGTGGACGGTGATTATGCAAGTTCTTATGTTTCGCCGCTTGCGCTTGACTGGAAAAATCGCCGCTTGTATCCGTCCGGGACTTTTACGACCTGGATCACGTTAAGCGAATTTGAAGCAATCCGTCAAGAATTTTGGGTCAAACCTTTGATCGGTGTTTACTGGTATCCGTCGGGTGACCTGTTGTTTCCTTTAAAGGCCGAAATTGAGCGATTATATGTATGGAAACAAACGGAGGGCGACGACGCACTTAAATATTTTATCAAGATCGTTTTAAACTCATTATACGGGAAAACAATTCAAAAAATTCCAGACCGCAAATCCGATAAGTATTTGACCGGAAACCTTTTCAATCCGTTTTGGGCCGCTTATATTACCGCCGGAACGCGTCTGAAGCTTTACGAAACCATGAAAGCCATGAGTTACGACGACCTTGTTTTGGTCGCGACGGATAGCATCATGAGCAAAAAACGTCTTAATTTGCCGTTAAATGACACTTTAGGGACGTGGGACTTGCAAAGACAAGGCGAAGCAATTGTTATCGGTTCCGGGGTCTATTCAATAAAAGACAAGGAAAATCAGGTCTATACGCGCAACCGGGGCTTTAAATCAACAAAAAATCTTGATTTATTCAATCTTGGCATGGATCATGCAACTTCAATTCAAATACAGGTCAAGGCGCACATAACACTTGCAAGGGCGCTTATTCAAGGAGACTACGCGAAAATGAATCTGATCCTTGACGACATAAGGAATTTAAACTTGAATTTTGATACAAACCGGGATTGGATCGGTGAGTTTGGGAACGTCCGCGATATTATGGAAAAAGAAATTCCAAGTTTGCCGCTTGATTTAAACCTTTTGACAGTATGGGAGTTTAAAAATGAAAACTTTACCTTGTGTTGAACTGAAAAACGGAATGTTCTTGACTTTGCGTGAAAGACGGATTATGCTTGACATACTTGACGAAGCTTTTGACAGAGCGGAGGTTTTTAATGACCTGAACGCTCAAAACGAAATGAGAAAGGTCTACTCTCTTTTAGGTGATTATATCGCCGCTTATGAGAGAGGGAATATTAACCGAAGCGATTTTGAAAGGTGCGGGTGAGAGTATGGCTTTTCCAACTTGGCTAATACCGATTATCATTCAACTCATGAAACTTTTAAGCCCTAACATTGCCGAAATGTTAAGGAGCTTCGCCGTCGAGCTTTACTACCGGGCGCGGGAAACCGCAAACCCGTTTGACGACGTGGCCGCAAGTGCATTGCTTGGCTTGCTTGGAATTGAAACGCCTGATCCGAAAGCGGTTAAAGAGATCAAGGCCGTGACGTAAACCTTTTGACAACGGAGGATTTTTATTATGGCATGGAAAACAGTTACTTTTGAGAGTATTGACATCCGGGACGGTTACTTGCACGAAATTTTTGTGAGTGACCACAGTATGGTCGAAACCAAACCGCGCGCCGGTGAGAAAAAGCCTGGATCGGCGCACAAGTATTATGGAATTGAAAAAGGTCGGGGGCCGGTGTCTTTTTTAGCGACTGACAATCTTGCCAAAGACTTGACTGAAAAGTGTCCTATGTTGATCCGGGTACAGTGGAAAGGCAAGGTCGCCATAAAGGGCGGGGAACAAATGTTTAATGTCTTTGCTTGCGAAAGTTTTGTGCCGGGCGCAAATGAGCCTTTTCCTTCGTGGACTGGTCAAAGTGCTTTTGCCGGTCAAGAAATGTTTTTCGAAAAGGAAAGTATAGACGAAGAATTACCGGACGCGGGGCCGGTTGATGATCCGCGCGACGAGTTTGAAAGCCGACGCTAACTTTTAACCGACGCCTTATGTCAACTTTGGCATAAGGCGCTTTTTTGGAGGGTATTATATCATGAATGACATAACCGACAAGTTAGTTGAGGAAATGCCGGACGTACAGGAAAACGCTATTGACCAGTTACAGGCCGCAAAGGAAACGCGCCTTTCCAAGCTTCGCGACAGTATGGGCCGGGCCTTTGACAAAGCGCTTCATATTATAGATGATACCGGGGAGCCGGTTCTCACAAAAAAGGGTGAACTCCGAATACTGAGAGGTCAAGGGCCGCGCGCAAAGGCCGCAAAAGTATCAACGATAGGGGGCCTTGAAACTCCGGGGCCTTTGGGCCTTGCCGATAGCGACAAAGGGACAGATGCCGAAATAATCGCAACCGGGCAGAGCGCCGCTTCTCTTACTTTTGTAATCGGTATGGCCGTCTTTGGGTCGGACGGTCAACCGACGCAAGCAGAAATCAACCAGGTAACAATGGCCTATCAGACCTATTTTCGCGCGAAAAATATCCGGGACTTGCCGCCGGGTATTGTTCTGGTAACCGCGCTTGCGTCTTATACTGTGCCGCGTATGATGAAACCAAAGCAGGTCAAGAAAATGTCAAGTCTTTGGGATAAGATCAAGGTCAAGCTTGGCCGAAACAGGCGCGAGAAGGGACCTGAGAGCGAAACTGAGAGCATTGCCGACAAGGACACATAATGCCGCACGTCCTTATAATTGGAATGACTGAGAGCGGCAAAACGACGCTTGCAAGCGCTATGTGCCGGGCATACCGGGCCAAAGGGATCAAAACCGTGGTTCTTGATCCAATGTGTGATCAAAGGTGGCAGGCCGACTTTCAAACTACGGATCAAGATCAATTCCTTGCTATTGTTCAAAATCCGGGTACAAGATCCTGTGCGCTTTTTATTGATGAGTCCGGGGAAGAGATCGGGCAGTATAACAAAGAAATGTTCTGGCTTGCCACAAGGGGGCGACATTATGGACACAACTCTCATTTTATTACCCAAAGAGCGACGCAACTGTCTCCGACCGTACGGGATCAATGTTCTTATCTCTTTATGTTTAACAGCCATATCGACGATAGTACCCAACTGGCCAAAGAATTTAACAGGCCGGAATTAAGGGCCGCTAACACTTTAGCAAAAGGAGAGTATTTTCAATGTCCGAGATGGGGAGAACTTCAACGATTACGGGTGTTTTAGATAAATCCATTGAGCCGGGCGCTTTACGTCCGGTCAACAAACGGGGTTTTAAATATTACTGTCCGAATTGCTATTCATTCAACCTATGGTATGTAGAAATAGAAACTGACGTGTATGATCTTACCTGTATTGACTGCAATAAACACTGGCGAAAAAAGCGAAAAAAGTGAAAAAATGCAATAATTATGCCAAAAAACACTTGACAAAGGAGAAAAGGCAATGATAGGTTATATTCTAATGGGATTAGGCGCATACCTGATCTATGATGATTACCGGGAAGCAAAGGCAAAAAAACTTTTAAAAGGGGGCAAAAATGGCAAGTTACTTGAAAATGGCAGTCGTGGCGCTCGTGGCAATAGCAATCGCAAACCGGGTGCCGATGGTCAAAAATCTGATCGGGAGCGGCGCATAATAGGGGTTCCCGCAAAATCAAAGGGGGCAAACGAAAATGAACTTTCTGAAGGGGTTATTCAACCGAACGAACTTGACGCGCTTGGGGATAGCCTTCGCGACGATAGCGGTAGTAAACCGGACGAAGCTCGCGACGGTAGTCAAACCAAAGGCGTAAAAGCAAACGAGGGGGATCAACAAAATGCCGGGGATCAAAACAATTCTGAAAATGGCAATGGTGACGATGGGGACGATGTACGCGCTTAATTTTTTGGCCGCGCAAAATCCCACAATTCGCAAGCTTATCAAGGGGTCGGTAGTCGCGCCGGTAACTAATGCCGGGCCGGGCGTAGTCGACAACTGGATGGCAATATAAACTTTTATCATACCGTCGGAAAGCCGGGGGCGGTGACATTTAAGGGGGTTTAAATATGGGTCAGCAAGTAAGGCGTAGAAAACAGGGAAACGTACTTTATCAAGCAAACAGCAAGGTCAGTATGAGCCTGTCACGTGGAATGATTTTTCGGGAACTCTATCTGAAACTTACCGGTAACGTGACGCCGGTCAGTAACGTCGGTAACTCGCAAGCTTTAACCCTGATAGGGGATGAGTGGGGAATTGTAAAGCGGATTGATCTGATCGCGAACAATACCGACGTACTCCGGTCAATCAGTGGCAATCAGCTATGGTGGCTTAACTACTTTATGTATGGAGTGCCGCCGGACGTGACGCCTGTCCTGGGTGACGACACCGCCGTTGCAGTTCCTTTCATATCTCATTTAATTCTGCCATTATGGATGCCGCGCTCTCTCCGTCCTATGGATACCGCGCTTGACGCGCGCGAACTGTCCGACCTCAAAATTGAGGTTACATGGGGAACTTTTACCGATATACAGGCCGCCGCAACCGCCTTTGCCGTTGATCCTGTCCTGGAGGTTCACTCCCTGGAGAGCTTCGGTGCAAAGGGGCCTTTCTCTCAATGGCGGGTGTATGCCATTGAAAAAGAAATTACTGCCACAAACGCTCAATTCCAGGTGCAACTACCGGTCGGGCCTATGTATAGGGGCTTTCTCATGAACTTTACCGACGCCGGAAAAGACGACAACGCGGTTCTCAACAATTTCAAGATCAAATCGGGTACGACCGTCTTTGCCGATATTCCCGCACTTTTGCTTCAAGAATGTGATCGCTTGCGTATGTCATGTTCCCGGTTTTGGGACGACGACCAGATCGGGGTGCAAAGGTATGATGGCTTGAGACGCGGTACGACCTACAATAACCTGGAAGGGTGGTATTTCTATGACCATGTAACGGACGGATACCTTTCGGAGTCGATAGATACGCTTGGCTTTTCCGAATTCGAGCTTGAGCTTGACGTGACAATCGGGGCCGGAACGACAAAGGTGTTTATCCTTCCCTTGCAGATCATACCGGTTCGCGGGAAGTAATCAATATCTTGTGGTAGATGGACGCGGATCGCGCGCGCCCTACCACAATATATAGTATAAAGGGGGGAAAATGTCCTTACAATCAATTATCGGTGACAGTCGCGCGCCGTCTGAAGGATTTTTCGGTAATATCAGCGCCGCGTGGAGTACGGGCCTTGCAAAAATCGGGTCAGAAATCTTGCCGAATTGGGTTCAATCGCAAGCAACAAGGCAATCTATGGATCAACTCGCCGACAATACCTATAATTCCACAACCGCGCCTTTACGGGTCGCGGGTCAAGCAATCGGAGACACAACCGTTGTGCCGCAAACCGGTTTTCAAAAGGTGGTCGCGGATTTAAAAATCGGTAGTATCGGGGGCGGGAGTATCCTTTTGATGGGCCTTGTCTTAATCGGTATTATCTTTGCTCTGAAAAAGCTCTAAGGGGGTCAAAATGATCTTTACAAGTACAGACCGTCAAGGGTTCGGCAAGGAATTATCCGGGGTCGTCGGGAGTGCAATTCAATCCGTATATGCGAGGCCGGACGGCAATCCTGCCATGCTTTTAGAAAATGCTTCGTGGCAATATCCCCTGGGTGATCCGTGGGGTTGGGAAGTCTATCCGTGGAATTGGGGAAAAGAGGGCGAAGCAGAAAAGGAAAATCCGACGCCGGACGGTCAAACGCCGGGAACTGAAGGGACGCCCTGGAAAGGTGAAGCGCAAAGTTCTGTCCTGATGTTCGCCGTCGTGATCGGGGCCGTTTTGCTTTTAACTTCTAAGACAAAATTTTTTAAGTGATCCGGGGAGGTACTCAATTATGATGCCAGCAGGAAATTATAGTGTAGATACAACCGCAACCGCGACGTCTCCCCTTTCAGATCGGTCGCCGATTAATATAGCGCCGGTCGGGGTCAACTTTGGCGCTATATTACAACCGGTCAATCAAGGGTCGCCTGAAAATGGCGGTTACGGTATGGATTTTATGCAGCGATATGGTGGGGGAAGTGCGGGGAGTTTGAGCGCCGCAAGTTTGGGCGCGACTAACTTTATGCCGTATCTTTTACTTGGTGGGGCCGCGCTTGTGGCCTTGTTCTTTTTTGTGAGGTGATATTATGGGTGGCATTTTTGGGGTCGGATCACAGAGTAAAAGTAAAACCACAAAGACGACTAATATTATAACTACGACTAATACATCAATGAGAGACGTTGGTTTAACCGGTCAAAACGCCGTTGACCTTGCCGCTATTTTATCAATGGGCGGTATAGAACAAACGCGGATTGCCGCTTCATCTCTTGACAATCTTGTTCAGACCATAGGAAAATCAAGTCAGCAATTAATAGGGGGCGCTTCGGAACTGGTAAGGACGCAAGGTGATATTGCCGTACAAGCGTCACAAGGGGGAACTGACTTGATGAAAATCGCGCCTTTCCTTGCAATCGCCGCCGTGGTCGTATTACCTTTACTACTTAAAGGGGGAAAAAACTAATGCCGGGTACAGGCCGATTATTTCCACAATCCTTTGAAGGTCAAGCGCCGCGTGAGTTCGGTATGGGGGCGAATATTCTCAAAACGCGTACCTTTAACTTGACCGTCGCGCGTGACCTGGAACAGGTCGAAGTCGGAGGGTCGTGTCTTTGGGCGATTGATGCCACAAGCTTGACCGCTCAAATTGACATTCGGGTCAATGATCAACTTCGTGATCCGGTGACTTTTCAGCAAGGTATGTTTATCAGGGGAATTCCTTTTTCCCGCCTTTATGTGTCTCATGCCGCGCAACCGGGGGAAACTATAACCTTGTTTTTCGCCGCCGAACAGGACGTGAGAAACATTGAAATCGTCAATCCGTCAATCGCTTTTAACAATATCAATGTAACAAAAGCGACGGTTCTTGAAACTGTGGCCGATGTGGCAATGGTCGGGCTTGCCACAACTCAAATTTTGGCCGCAAACGCCGCGCGCCGGGTAGCTTTTATTACAAACCTCTTAGGGAATGCGCAAACTCTAAGGGTCGGTGACGCCGCCGCCGCCGCCGCAAGGGGAACGCCGCTTGCGCCGGGGGACACCATAACCATTGAAACAAGCGAAGCCATTTACGCTTATAAACCGGTGGCCGGAAATGAAAATGTGGCCGTAACCTGGACGGAGGACTAATATCATGCTGAAGGGTTCGGGAATTCACAAGGAGTTCGGATGGAAACCGGTCGGAAAATATCACACGGCCGGGGTAGGCAGTTACTCAATCGACATTACTAATTTGATTGATAATGGGGAAATTTTAATCATTCATGCCAATTTTAATCCTCCAAATGGCATGTTTCTAAGAGTAAATGCTGACGGTGGGGCTAACTATACTTATTCAAAGCATACACACGGGAACACCGCTGGCGCGGTTCACGCGCAAGCAGACGCTTCTGCACAAACTCGTTTTATACTTAATGCATTTGATCGGACTTCAAAATGTGAAATGCAATTGCAAGGTTATAATGCGAATTTACTCTTACATGCAAAATTAGTTGGTTTTTTAGATGCTACACATTATGAAGCTATTGATTATATGGGATGGTATAATCAAGATGTACCTTATACATCTTTACTTTTCGACGACGGTATGGGAGCCAATTTTACTGCGGATTTTCAATTGTTTAGGGGTGTTTATTCGCTATGAAATCCTTAATCATTATAATTGGAGCGGTTCTTGCTTATCTGGGTTTTCAGACCAAAGAAAAAGCAAGCGCAAGCGGATCAACAGCGTCGTGGGCCTTACCTGCCGACTACTTGACCGAACCTGCCGACCTGGACAGTCTGTATGAAAAGCATGGACGGATACATGGCCTTGACTGGCGCTTACTCAAAGCAATTGCGCAAGTGGAGTCAAGCGAAAATCCGCTTGCCAAAAACCAGGCTGATCCAAGCTTCGGGCTTATGCAGTTACTTTGTCAGGACGATGGGCTTGGATCATGCAGGAATAAACTGAATGTCCTGGACTGGCCGCCTGCAAGCAAAAATCAACTTTTTGATCCTGATTATTCCTTGCACATAGGGGCGCAAGTTCTGTCCTGGAATATTAACCGGTATGGGTTCAATAAAGGGATCGCCGTCTATAACTCATGGGAAGCGCATACAGCGCCACAGGATGGGCCTTTTCCGAATCAAGGGTATGTAGACAAGGTTCTTTTGAAATACCGCGCTCTTGGAGGTTAAAAGGCTGTGGAAACCTTTGTTCCTTTGCCGACTACAATTCGCAAAGATCAAATTGTTTGCGCTTTTCATGATGATGTAGACAAGGACTTGTGCCGTATGAAAAAACGACTTGATATTTTAATTTTAATTACCTTTTTAAACGTTCTCTTATCCGGGGCGAATATCATATTCAAAATTCCTACACTATTTTAACTTGTCCCGGTATTATCCGGGGAAGGGGGTTCACATGGCTAAAAAGAGAAAAAGAAAAGGTGGTAAGAAGTGGGGAAAAATCGGCGCTCCTGGAAGTGCAAAGCGCCGGGCGCATATGAAACGGATTGCGAAAAAACGCTAATGGAATTTTACGAGGTCAACGGAGTTATCATGGGAAAAATTTTTGATATGGATCAAGCGCTCAAAGAGCGTCGGTATGGTGAAGCAATCGCACATCTGAACAACCGCGTGGACTTGCTTCAAAAAACGGTCAACTCACTGATCAAGACGCAAGCAAAATCGGAACCGAAAACCGCGTCAAAATAATATCAGCGCGCCGGTCGGACTGTAAACTCCGGTTCCCATAGGGGGAAAAACTCGTTTCGGTTACGGCCGGCGCGTAACGAAGGGACTGTCCCACCTGTCCCATATCCCACCTGTCCCACCTGTCCCATATCCCACCTGTCCCATATGGTTCAAAATGAACCGTCCCATGCAATAACCATGCCAGAAAAAGTGGGTCATTTTGGCCCGGTCG
>Ga0307377_10007135_pt1 | contig 11584 bp, 14 predicted proteins | sample TR3MG_FD_202535 | JGI IMG/M metagenome (GOLD analysis project Ga0307377, IMG submission 202535) | Soil microbial communities from Risofladan, Vaasa, Finland - TR-3 | ecosystem: Environmental > Terrestrial > Soil > Coastal area > Acid sulfate soil | place: Finland: Risofladan, Vaasa | collected...
TGATGTGCTAAGTTTTCCATAATACCGTCTGGTGCAAGAAAACGATATACAGGAAATTCTGTATTTCTACTGTATGTCAATCCACCACCTCTGTTTCCTGTTGATTGTGATTCTAATTTAAGAGGCGTAAATTTCAGCCACATACCATCTTTGAAATTTGCCCAAGGACCCCAATCTGGAATATTCACAATTGATTGTTGGCCTGTATTTATTTGTCCTGATTTTATTTTAATTGCTAATGCCATTTTTCTCCTTAACCCAGCATATTACCTAAAGCTAATCCTGATAGTTCTACTGTATCTGGTATTTGTCCAGAACTATCTGATTTTGATTCTTGATTATTTTGACTCATTATATTATTTTGTTCCATTGTTCCTTGTTGTATACTACCTAATTTTTCTCCAATTTCTCTTTGATTTTTTCTAGTTTCTTCTTTTTCTTCTCTCTTTATTGCACCTGTCATTTCTGCTACTTGTAAAAGTTTAACATTAACCTGTTCAAATTGTGCCATCTTATTTTCTTCTTCTGGTTTGAGTTCTTCTTTTTTCTTTTTAGCTTCAGCAGCAAGTTCTTCTTTATTTTTTGTTGTAACTTGATCTATTACAGCAACACCTTCTTCAGTTGCCTTTTTATCTTCTTCTATTTTTTTTTGTTTACTCTTGAAAAAGTCAACGATCTTTTTAAATATTACTGGAATCCATCCAAATGCTTTTCTAAAACCTTTCCAAAAATCTTCAAAAACTTCTTTAATTTTACTGAAGCCTTCTTTTAATTTTTCTATTCCTTTGCCTTTGAAAAATCCCATAAAAATTCCAGCAACAAATTTCCAAAAAGCAAAAACAGCTTTCAGATATTTTCCAAACAAATCAATAACCCATTCCATACCCTCAACAAGTTTTTTTCCAACACCACCTTTTATTTCAACACCAAAAAGTTTGAGAATTTTATCTGTAATCCAACCTATCAATCGTAATGGCATTTCAAAAATTCCTCTAATAACATTTTGTAGACCACTTATAATTTTTTCTTTAAGACCACCTTCTGTTTTAAAGAATCCAATAAAGAAGTCAATGATAGCAAATAATGGAAACAAGAATTTACTACCAATTCCTTTACCAAGCCTAAATGCTTTTGCAAACATACTTCCACTTGTTTTAAACCATTTAGCAAGTCGCCCAAATTGTCCAAAAAACTTACCAACAAAACCTGTTATTTTTGGGAATTTTAATTTTAATAATCTTCCTAATGGGGTAAGTATTTTTCCAAGAGCTTTACCAATTAATATGAAAGGTTTTAATATTGTTGATTTGAGAACTTTCGACCATGTAACAGCAAAACCCGCAACCATACCAAGCATAAGACCAAGTATAAACAACAACATTTTTACAGGTTTCTTTTCATCAAATTTTCTGAGGCTCGCAAGCTTCTCACCTTTGAAATGTAACCAAAGACCTTTCATATATTCTTTAGTCTTTTCCAAAAGTTTATTTCTTTTTTTATCACCCTTTGATTCTTTATCACCTTTGAAAAATGTATAAATATGTTTTGTTGTGTTCTTTAAACCTTCATAGACACCTTTTATCAAACCTGTTATTTCCGAACCAAGTACATCAGTAATATGGCCACTAACAGTACTCACTAAACTATTCCATGATTCTTTTATTTTTGTTCCAAAAGCAGCAAGAAGGCGAATTGATTTATGCTGTTCTTTGAGGTTTTCCCACCATTTACTGAATATCTTTTTATAATTCATATAAGTAAGTAATAGTTGTGATCTCATTGCTCCATAACCACCTTCTATTACTTTCTTTTTCCATTCATCAATAAGACTTTCTATTTCTTCTTTTTCTTTTTCTTTTTCTTCTAATAAGGCCCATTCTTTGTCTATGATTAATTGATTCTGATAAGCAACACTGCTTTCCAGTTTTTTTCTTTCTTCTCTTTCTTTTTTTAAATCATTAGAAAACTCTTTTAAGATGTTTTTCATGTCTAATGCCATTATATATTCTCCAAATAAAAAAGGTCTCAAAGAAATGTCCTTGAGACCTTTAAGTCCATTAGGTTTTTAACCTAAGCGAAACATTGTTAACCTAGTGATGCTTCCAATTGTTCTGCTTCATTTTTTAAATCAGTAAGTAATAAATTCAAATATGCTTCTCTTTCAAAGTCAGGTAATAAATTACTTTCTGTTATACTTATTTTTGCTTTTCTTGCTAAAATATATTGTTCATATATTATATTCTCAATTGAGTTTGTCGCAAAGAACTTAATTATAAAAAAAAATCTTCAACATCTACTTCAATTTCTTTTTCGTTTCCACAATGAGGACATTTTATATCAAAATTTAGTTCTGCACCAAAATCATTATCAGTAAACCAATCTCTTACTTTATCATATACTCCTGTTGGTATATTTTCTAATAGATATTTTTTATCAGTAAAAGGTACATCTGTGCTTTCGCCTTCTGGTGATATAATACTAACAATTGATGCTGCATGAGATGAAGTCATTAACTCCGTCATATATTGCAAATCACTAACCTTATGGTTTAGTGTTTTCATTATTCTATCTTGTTCTTTACGGGTTATGTGTTTCAAACGAACTTTTATGTTTTCGTTTAATTCAACAATATCATTTATTTCTTCTTGTTTCTTTTTTACTGGTACATCATCTAAGTTGAATGTTTGTAATGATTGTGAACTACATTTAGGGCAAGTATATTCCCATTTGTGTATACTGCCTTTTGTTTTCTTTCGTATTTCAAGTAGTAAAAAGAACCTGTCTTGTAGATAAAGTTCTCCTATATTGAATCCTTCATTTAAAACAGATGAAGTTATTAGTTCATCCAATGCTACTTGAATCTTTACGGGGTTTTCTTCTTTTTCATATACAAGTAATCTTTTTAGTTGTAGTGTTGTTATTGGTTTGAATTTTATTAACTCACCAGAACCCGGTAACTCTGTTTCAAACTCATATATATTTAAATAATCCTTAAAGCTTTTTTGTTCTACTGGTTGTTCCACTGGTTTCTCTACAATTTTTCCTTTTGACATATTATTTTATTCTCCTTATAAGGTTGCGTTGTCTTGTCGTTTCATAGTATAATGTGTATATGCAAATGTTACATCAAATGCTAATGTGTCTGATGAAGCATAATCCAAAGATAATGCTCCAATTGTTTTTGGCCACGCATTATATAATGTTACTTCTAATACATACTCACCATCATATCCTAATAGTTGTAATTGTTGGTCTCTCATATATTCTGTTATTGCACCATATTTGTTACTTACAGGGTCATGTATTTTTTGTCTTTGCCAATTTTCAAAATCAATTCTAATTTTTGCATCAGGGTCAACATTAAAATTTATAGTCCAATCTTCAAATGTATGTTTACCTGAAAACTTAAATGTATTTCCTTGCCATGCCGCTGTATGTTCTTCTAAAGTAGAACCTGGTAATGTTGCTGTTTTTACCAAATATGATATTTTTTCTCCTAACAATGAATTAGGTATATTAGGGTAATAGTAGAATAGATAAGCTCTTGCTCCTCCATCAAAATTACTCTTAAATGATTGAATGTCAAATCCTGGCATTTTATTTTTCTCCTGTTTTTTAATAGTAGGGTAAAATGAATTACCCTACTATTATATTTATATAATTTTTACTATTTATGTTGCTATAGTCTGGCTAACCAATTCAGTAAATGATGCTCCAGTCTTTGTTGCTATGAATGAAAGAACTATAAATTCTGCTGATCGAGTTGCTTTCAAATAAATATCACACCATAGTTCATTTCTATCAATTCTTTCTGCTGTATTATTTGTTGCATCACATACAACCAAATATTCATAAAGACCTCTTCTTGCTTTAACATCCCTTAGGAATGGGTCAATCATATTAATTAACTGTAATCTTGTGTAAGGGTCATTAGGTTCAAACAAGAAGTATTTAGAAGCTGTACTGATTGCTTTTTCCAGAACCATAAACAATCTTCTTACGTTTACTCTATTGAATGCTGATGATTTATCCAATAATGTTTTTTGACCCCAAACTACCTTGCCTTGTCCGGCGAAAGATACGATTGGGTTTAAACCATTCTTATAAAGTATGTCACGTTGTCCCTGTGTAGGATTCCATGCTAATTTTCTTACATTATTTAGAATAGCTCTATTGAGACCGGCAGGTGCCCACCATGGGTCTGCCACATCATCTGTATTTGCGTAGATTCCTGCAACATGTCCTGATGCCGGAACCCAACGATACTTAGAGTTCCATTTATCAAATACATCCAACCAGTTTGCATACATTGCTGCGTAACTTGTGTTTGGATTCAATGTTGTTCTTCTATAATCTCGTAAGTCTGTTACTTCACTACCAGAGTTATTCACAACATCCGCTTTCAAACAGTCAAGAATTGCCATTGCGTCCATTCTTGCTTCACATATAGAGATTAATTCATTCTTTACTGTTGCGCTTTTATTTGAATCAATGAATACATTTACATCAATATCTTCTGGATTTTGATAAAGGTCATAAGCCGCGATAACTGCAGTATCTTCTTCTCCTGCAGCAAATGTTCCATTACTTCCTCCAGCCAAACTTGTATATGCTGTTGAGTATAATTCTGTTACAAAAGTATTTGCAAAAGCACTTGATAATGCTATTTTAATATATTCTGATTCTTCATTGATCACTGTTTCAGCATATATATTTTTTCCTTCATCATCAATTTTTCTTGTGTCTGTTGATACGTGCCATGTTTCAACAAGTGAATATGGTTTTGGACTCTTATTGATGTCCTCTTGGTCACAGTATCTAATAAGTACTAGAAATTCTTTACAGTATCCGGTTGTTGTACTATCCGGTTCAAGTGGTGAATCAATATCACGAACATCTTGATATAGTTCTGTTGATATACCAAGTGCTGTTGCGGCTGCTGATGCCACTTGTGAACTTGTTGAATTTACAATACTATCATATACTGTTTTACCAATAAGAGCAATTTTAATATTATTACCCCATTCTCCTCTTGAATTTGCGATAATTGCTATTTCTTTTCCATATTCAGGTTGTGTTACTGAGAATACAACCGTTTCATTACCAAATTCATCAGGGTCCTCACTTGAAAAATCATCAAGTTGATAAGCATCGGTAGTTGTATAAACCGCTGCTGTTACGGCTGATGTTGCCATTGTATGCATACCAGCAAATTTTGCATCTGGTGGCATTGCTCTTGTACAATATAATTTATTACCATATTTTAGATATCCTGTTGCTGATAAAATATCCTCATATGAATCTGTTGTTGGTTCACCGAAATATTTAATCAATTCGTCAACTGTTGAGACAAATTGTTGTTTTAGTTCAGGTCCCTTGTATGTTTCTCGCAATACAGATACACCGATAGATGTGGCAACTGCTGGTATTGTTGTTGATAAATCTATTTCTCTAACTGCAACGAGTGGACTAAGATAAAAAGCCATTAACTTTTATTCCTCCCTTATTTATTTTTCTTATTACTATTTATATAAAACTTCAATTTTACTTTATTTTTTCTTTATTCGTTTAGATTATAGTGTGAATAAGAGAATGTTGCTTGTGCTTCCAAATATGGTTCACCTTCTCTATAGGTAAAAACAACTTCACCTAAACCATTTATCCATAAATTATAGAATATTACTTCAAATATTCTTGTGCCCCAATTATCTAATGCTTGAAAGGATGCATCAATCATAAAATTACTATCTAAATCTATCCACTTTGTACTACCATTATTTATATGTCGTAACCATCTAAACAATAATCTCCAATTTGCAAAATCCGAATCTACCATAAAATTTACTGTCCAAGGTTCAAAAGACATTTTCCCTAATGGGGCTTTTACAGTACCGCCCATCCATTTACGCTCTTCCATTTCAAGTGTCGCATTGGGAATTATTGTTGAAAATATATTGAGTGTTAAATCTTTGTTATCACCAATATCAGTAGTCGGTGGTACTAAAGGAAATACTAATCTAAAGTTCTGTGGACTTGCGCTACTTAAATTATCTGTTGTACTAAGTGTCATTATTTATTCCTCATTATTTCCAAATCTTTCCATTTCACATACTATGTCACCATCATCATCAAGCCAAGGAGATACGCCTTTAATGAAAATAGATTCTGCTTCGTGTGTGTTTACTCCTGATGCACCAGATGTATACATTGTTTCTGTTCCTTGATAATCATTCCAAGCATCTTCATTCAAATAATACTTTGTAATAATTTTTTGAATAAGATTTGTATCATCTGTTGTTGCTGGTTTAAAGAACAAACTATGTATTTTGAAATTTAATGTCCATACAATATTTCTTCTTTCTTCCTGTGAATATTCAAATGATTGTTCAGGTGCGGCACTTTCAAATAATACTTTTGCGTCAAATGATTCATCAACATCTGATATATAAACTTTCATTTGTGCATATGGTTGGAAATATGGAAGTATTTGTTCCAATATCTGGTCAACTTCTGCCATATATAATGAATAAATTCTAAGTGTAATGCCTATATCAAAAGGTATAGGATTTTCAAACATAGTTGCTGTGCCTGTACCCGGTGAAGATGATGAAGTTACCATGTGGTATTTATTTTTTTGTCTAGTAGAAGAATATTCAATACCAGTAATTTCAGCAGCAATAAGAGGAAGCATTTCATATATTCTTTCTTCACTTTCTTTTCTGGCTTCTTCTACCCAATACCATACTCGTTCTTTACCACCAAGTTTAATAGGAACAGTTATATATTTTGCTACTGTTCCTGTCTTTGTATACTTAGCAATACGAATACTGTTAAACATATCAAGAAACTGAATAACAGTCTTGCGAATGCTTTTATAGTAATAAAAAGTATCCATTAAATACCACCAATACCTAATAGGTCACTTGCGTGTGGATTATCTTGTCTGAATTTTAGAAACTCTGGTCTATTAAAAAGGTACTGCATTTTTTTACCAAAATCCATACCAGGATGTTTTGATATAAATTGTTTTTTTATAGCATCAATTTTCTTTTCAAGCGCAACAACATCTTTTGATATACTAATCATTTCTTTTTTATCTTCTTCGGTATAATAATCATTCCATGTTTTGACTTCTGGTTTTTTTGGCATTACTACCCCTGCTTTCAATACCTTATCCATCATCTTATCAAAACTATCTGCTTCGTTTAAGTATTCTTTTATTCTGCTCATATTAAAAATTATCCTTATTAATTTTATCAGCTAAAACATCAAGTTGTTTTGATATTTTTTTTATATCTTTTTGAATTAGTTTTGAATCACTTGCTAAATTTATTATTCTATCTGCTTGGTCATATATCTGTGCAAAAGCCTGTGCTATGGGTTTATAATTGCCTACATAATATTTTCCCTTTGGTTTAAGTGTTGATTTTTCCATAGTACCGCCGGCACCAAGACCAAAATTTTTATCACCTATATACTTCTCATATAATTCTTTCATTTTATTCTCCTTTAATAACCATAAATACTGGTATCTAAATCTGAACCGTAATCATATATATCATCCGATTCTTCCTCTATCCATTCATTGTCACCGAATCCTGTAATTGGTGATGTCAATGTTATATCCATATCAGCCAACATTTCCTTAGCAGAATCACTTTGCTCTGCATATCTGTATGGTTTCAATATAAGTCCATAAATTTTCTTTGTCAATTGGAATATTCTGTTTCTATTTACAACACTTACAACTTCATATGATAAATTATTCCATATAACTCTTAATACATCTCCTGGTCGTGGTACAGGACTACTCAAATAATTCGTTGGAGGTGTAGTATTTCCTGCTTCTGGCCATCCATCTGACGCTGTTGCTGATACGTCTCTTGAAAATGTATATACTGGTATCTCTGCAAATGATATTGTTTCATCTGAAGAAAAACCAAGTGAACGAATTAGTCCGGCTTCTTCTGTAACTTCATAAATAAGTTTCGTTCTCTTTGATGGTAAATATTCCAAATTTGGAGTTTCACCATACAACCTATCTGAAGGAACAGTAATATCTTTCATTCTGTAGTCTATTGATATACCTGCAATATCAGTAAACTCAACTATCTTATCCTCAAACAGTTCAACCTCTGCATTATCAAGTGAAAGGTCTTCCAGTTCCCATGTTGGTTGTGTCTTATCTATTGGCATCAGTTATCCTTTTTTAATGTGTTTGTATATTTCCGGACATAAAGGGAGTATCATAACTATTTTTCTTGGATTTTTTTTGTCCTCCCAATAAGTCAAAATATTTCCAATACAAGTCAACGGTTTTTTTACTCAATTTACCACCATAAAGATGTTCGCCTTTTACTCTACCGTCCCATTTATTACCGAGTTCTTTTCTAGCCGCAGTTTCAAAATCTTTCCATGCTTTGACTTTATCTTCATTTATGTAGTCTTTGAATTTCATTACCTTATTCCTTTTTGTTTTTTGTATGCCTTTATCTCATCAAACAGGTTATTCAATTCAGTACCTATTTTTGTGATTCGTGTTTCAAAAATTCTGAAAGCTCTTTCTTCTTCATTCAGAGGTCTTTCTCCTTTCTTTACACTCTCATCAACCTTTTTGCCTGTTGCTTGTGCTGTTGCATTCATTAGGTCGTCCCATTTTCCCATTATTTTTCTCCTTATTTTATGTAATCTTTTATTTTATTTACTTTTATACCTTTCATGGCCAAGTTTAATGTTTTTACCTTATCACCTTTACTCATTTCAAATCCCGCATCATTCCATGAATCTTCAGCTTCCCAGTTTTTTAGTAAATTGATAATGAGTGTTTCAATTTCACCTGTTAATGCAAGAGCAACATCTTTTATATTTAGGTCATTTTTTGTTGGCCTTCTTTCATTTAATGTTTCCTCATATGCTTCCAATATTCCGTCATTATATTTTTTCATAATTTTCTCCTTATCCAATCAGAATCCCAAGTCCCTCATATGTTTCCTCGAGCTTCAGTTTTTCTTCCAAATCCGCCATTTCTTCTTTACCCTCACTTATTAAAGAATCTCCATCCAATGCAATACCTGTGTTTCCTATTGATGCAAAGTTAGCAAATTTTCTTCTTATATTACCTAAAGGTATTTTACATCGTGCATAAGAATAATCTAAAACCCAATCTGTTCCATAAAAATCAGGGTCAGCACCAGATGTAGGCCACGATGTTGTGTCTTCCATTAGTGTGCTACCTTCAACCATAAACACTCTCAACATAACAAATCCCGGAGAATCAACCGTATATATTGTTCCATCTAATGTTACTTGTAATGATGCACCAGATGGCGGTGCTGGTTGAATTTCTAATTGATTTGTGTATCTATGGTATTTCCAGTTATATTTGTCTGGTGTATATTTTTTTAAGGATTCCATAAAATCCAAAACTAAATGATAACCAATCAGATTAAAAGTTGTTGATGGATTTAATAATGATGCATACATACCATGAGTGTATAAAAAGTTATCTAAAGTAAATAAAGTATTGATACCTGTTTCCATACCTTGAGCATCAAAATTTAATACTTCTGTAACTCCCATAGGTAAGTCATATAGTTTTTGACCAGCTGATAATAACATAGTAAAGAATACTTCATGTGTTGCTTGTCCTACTGCCCATTTCAAAAACTTGTTACGAGCATAATCAATTTCATCATTGATTTGGTCAATACTTAATTCACATTTTACTACAGGCCAACCAAATCTTCTTTTAATTTTATTTCTTAATTGTGCTTTACTTACGCTCATTATTTCCTCTTTATAATATTTGATTCAGATATATTTATATAAACTTTAGTAATTAACTCATAAGTGGTCCAGTTTTTGTTAACCAAGACCAATCTTGTTCCTTTTCATCAACATCGGTTAATATTCCCCACATATCATCTTCCATTTCTTTTTTCCTGAAGTCAAATTTTTCATCCAAGATATTCATTTCTAAAAAGTATACTGCCCAATACAATGCTGAAATCATATCATGTGGTTTATCTTTACCAAAAAACTTTCCATTTTCTTCAATGAATGAGCCAAGTTCTTCAATTGTTTCCCTATGATATAATATGATACTCCAATCTTCAATAATTTTCTTCATCAATAATACAGCTTTTGTTTTTGTTCCTTTCAATGCTCTGATTCCAAGATTTGCTGTTTTAGACCCCGTATTAATCAGATTTTCATTTTCATGTTCCCACCATAATCTTGCAATAACTGCTGAACCTTCTCCATTATTTTCACACATAATATATCCATTGTTATAGTAATATGATAATCTATTTACTATATCTGAAAATTCATAAACATCTGTTGTGTTATCAAAGAATACTGCAACTTGTTTTAATTTGATAGGAGATAAACTTTCAATTTTTAATATTTGAACTGCAGAGTTTGCTTCTCCCGTTCCCTTTGATGGGTCAACACCAATAACATATACTCCGTTTTCTTCTGGTTTTTCAAATATAGCAAGTCTATTTTTTAAATCATAAAGTAAAGGTTCTGTCCAAGCATTCATCAATTTTTTCAGAACTTCGGTATCTATAACCGTATTTGTTGAACCGAGGAACTCTACAGCGAACTCTTGTGCGAACTTTGTTTTTCCTAAGTTCTTTATTTGTTCTTTTGCCCATTCATCATCACGACCTGGTACATTTTCCCATGAAACCGTTGTATGAATAAAGTTATTATTCCCACCTTCTGCTTGAACATACAGCGAATGAAATAGGTTAAACATACCATTTGGTGTTGAAATTATTATGATTTTTGATTCTTGTGAGGCTGAGATGGTTGGATAATTGGATGCCCAAAATGCATCTGCATCATGTGCTGGTACAAAAGCAAATTCATCTGCTATCAAAAGATTTAAGGTCTCACCACGAAAAGCATCTGGAGATGTTGCAGATATTAGTATTCGTGTTCCATTATCAAAGGCGATAAATGTTTTAGAGTATTCAGTAACACCAGGTTTCAGCCATACTGGAAGTTCTTCATACATTGTCTTTATTCGGTTTAGAATCATCTTAGCTGATGCTTCTTTATTACTTACAATACCTACTATTTTATCTTTATTGAATATTGAAAACCATAAAGAATATACTCCAACAGATGTGGTTTTTCCTGATTGTCTGGAACATAATGCTATATTGAATCTATTATTAAAATATTTGTTTATAAGTTCTATTTGGTAGTCATAAGGTTCAAAGAATATTTTTCCTTTATCTGGATGAATTATTTTGACATATTTCATAAAATACCATATATCTTTTGAACATTCATCTAATTCCTCAATTTGTTCCAATGAATATTCTAGTTCTTCATTGGGTCTTTTTACTTGTTTATCATCATACTTTATTGGCATACTTTTTCTCCTTTTCACATATTGAGAGCACAAAAAAACCCTCACTATATATTTATATATAGTAAGGGTTTTTTTTCAGGAGAAACTTATTTTAATTTTGTTGTAAGGATTTTATTGCCTTGTTTAATTTTTCTTCAAGTTTATTTTTACGTAATATTTTGGAACCATCAACATGGTATTCAATAACTTGGTTTT
>Ga0307377_10007136_pt1 | contig 11584 bp, 10 predicted proteins | sample TR3MG_FD_202535 | JGI IMG/M metagenome (GOLD analysis project Ga0307377, IMG submission 202535) | Soil microbial communities from Risofladan, Vaasa, Finland - TR-3 | ecosystem: Environmental > Terrestrial > Soil > Coastal area > Acid sulfate soil | place: Finland: Risofladan, Vaasa | collected...
TACCGCATTATGAGAGGAAAGCCGGCCTCTTCGGTCTTCGACGAAGAATTTATTCGTATCGATTTACGGGAAGAACGGGACGAAACGCCCGGACCTGTGCAGGGGCCGCATCCGAAGGGTTAATGGCGCCGTTAACCTGTGGAAAACAAGGCATAAACCAGAAGAAACACCCCTAAAAGACGGGAAATCAGGGGCAAACAAAGGAGAATGCAAGGCGAAAATCTGCGCGACCCTTCCGTCAAAATGCCGTCTATAACCTATTGAAATAAATAGGCTTATTTCGGTCGCGATTTATCCTTGACACTCCCTTCCCCCGCTCCTACTATGCAGCCAGAAAGTTCTGATGGTTTTGCCTCCGTTGGAACTATTCTCCCTAAGGAGAGAGCTGCCCTGTTGCCGGGCGGCTCTTTCCGTTTTCAGCTGTCATTTTCCCCTGCTTTTTGTTCTTCACCGTCACATCGGCCGCCGGGTCGGTCCGCTGGCTCCCGTAGGCCTCGCAAGGCTATGAATCGTGCTGTGCGCCTCGCCGAGTCGAAAGGGAGGCTTTTCGCATAGGGAGCACCATAAGCGCAGTCAAACTCTAGTGGAGCGAAGGCCAGCCGATATCGGCAATCATGGCGCGCAGCACCACCAGGGCAGTCACCGTAACGGCGGCCAGCAGGCAGGTCCAGAATCCGATGCGATTGTAGGGCACCAACAGTGAGGTTTCCTTGCCGTAGAGGGTGATGCCGACCGTGTCGGGCAGCAGTGCGCGGACCGCAACCGCCAGCAGGAACCCCGCGGTCCATACAATTGCGATTCTGAATGCAAGCTGAACTGTCTGTGCCAGAATGGTCATGGTTTACCTCGCGCGAATGCCGGTGACATACAGCAGGCCGCGCAGCCGCCAGAGCCTAACTTTACCTTCCTCCGGCGCAACGATACAATCGTAGAGCAGGCCGAAGTAGCTCAGTTGGTAGAGCAGCTGATTCGTAATCAGCAGGTCGTCGGTTCGACTCCGATCTTCGGCTCCAGTTTCATCCCCGCTCAAAAAGACGGCGCAAACGAGCAAGCCCGGACGAGCAAATAGACGCGCGCGATGGCTTCCATCTAATGGAAGCCATTTTCGTTTTTATGGCTTGCTCCCGGCAAAATCTCGACGCCGCATTTACCGGGAGCTCTGGTTATTGTTTGATCGCCTATCAGTTGTCATCGCGGGCTTCACCCAACTTCAGCTTCAGGGTCATCTGACGGCGGCCGCGGAAAATGGTAACGCTGATGATGTCGCCGGCCTGGTGCTTGTCCATCAGCGCGCTGATGTCTTGCGGATCGGTGATCTGCTGGCCGTCGATGGCAACGATGAGGTCGCCTCCGAGCATAATCGGTGTGTTACCGACGTAGGCTTGCTGGTTGCCGCCGTGGAGGCCGGCGGTCTCGGCTGCTCCGCCGGGAATGACGCGCTGGATGAGGACTCCGGAGTCGGCAGAGAGGCCCATTTGCGAGGCCAGATCGGGACCGATGGCGTAGGAGACAATGCCGAGCGAAGGACGGCGGACGCGGCCGTAGCGGGTGAGATCGGCGAGGACGGCCTTGGCTGTGTTGATGGGAATGGCAAAGCCGATGCCGGAGCTCTGGTCGGCACCGTTGGAGGCGATCATGGTGTTGATGCCGATGACTTCTCCGCGGGAGTTGAGCAGCGGGCCGCCGGAGTTGCCGGGGTTGATGGCGGCGTCGGTCTGAATGGCGTCTTCAATGGGTGCGCCGTCGGAGTTTCGGATCGGCCGGATGGCGCTGATGATACCGGTGGTCATGGTACCAGTGAGTCCGAAGGGATTGCCGATGGCGTAGACCTTTTCGCCCACGGCGAGTTGAGAGGAGTCGGCAAGCGTGACCGGCTGCAGGTTGGGCGCAGTGATTTGCAGGAGGGCAAGATCGTGGACCTTGTCAGCGCCTACGACCTTGGCCTGATAGCGGTTTTTGTTGCTGAGCATGACCTCAATGCCGCGGTTGGCTCCCTCAACCACGTGATAGTTGGTGAGGATGTGGCCGGATTTGTCGAGGATGAATCCAGATCCCTGGCCTTGCTGAGGCACGGTTCCATAAAAGAAATTGAACACCAGTGTGGTCGAGGTGATGTTGACCACCGAGGGCAAGACCCGTTTATAGACAGCGATGTTGTTCTGCTCTTCGGCGTCGAAGGCAGGCGCGGCTTCAGCCTCAGTGAGTTGAAGCGTGGAGCTGGACGCACTGGTGCTAAAAAAGGGGAAATGTCCGGAAGAATCGAAAAGATGGCTGGTGAGGTACCAGAATCCGCCCACCAAAAGGACGACCAGAATTACACGGCGCAGTCTCATCGTTCGTAAACCCCAAAAATTCTTTCTGATATAGAGATGCAGCGGCTAAGCGCAGCGGTTCCAGAGGTAGAACGCGGCGGCCTGTTCCTATTTTAAAGACAACTTCTGCGGGGAATTGTTGCTCTGAGCTATGAGTTGTTGCCATAGAGCGACAACCTGGGCGCGAAGTTCCTCTTTGCTGCCTTTATTGTCAATCACATAGTCAGATATGGCAGCTTTCTCGGCATCCGGAATCTGGTGAGAGAGTCGAACGCGCGCATCGGCCTCGGCGGCCTCGCGAGCCGGCCCCGGAGGGCCGATGCGGGCCGCATAGCGGGCAATCTTCAGCTCGTCGGGCGCGGTGACCAGCACGATGCGATCAATGCGGCGACGCCAATCGGCCAGCACACCTTCGCTTTCTCCGCGGGCGCGGGCGTCGCGGACCACTTCAAAGATGAGCGCGGATTCGACAACCGCAACGGCGGCTGGATCGCGGGCGAAGACGTCTCCCATAAAGCCCTGCTGGGCAGCAATGACGGCGGGATGGACGATTGCGTTGAGGTCGTTGAGGCGTCCACCCTGAAAGGCCAGCTCGGCCAGACGTGCACGGTTGAGGCGGCCATCTGGACCGACGACATCGGGTCCGAATGCGCGGACGATTTCTGCGTAGACGGGCTGGCCGGGTTCCATCATTTCGCGGCCCAGGGCGTCAGCTTCAACAACGTGAGCGCCGAGTTCGCGCAAAATAGCCGCAACGGTCGATTTTCCGCTGCCGAGGCCGCCGGTGAGCCCTACGCGCAGCATGGTCTAGCGCCCTTGCTGTAGCAGCGCTCGCCTCATTTGGGCGGCGCGCACAGTGTTGGCCATGAGCATGGCGATGGTAAGCAGGCCCACGCCGCCGGGAACGGGCGTGTAGGCACTGGAGAGTTCGAAAGCTTTGGGGTGGATGTCGCCGACAATGACGGAACCGCGCTTGGCGAAAGCGGCTTCGCGCTTGGCGTTGCCCGCAAAGAAGCGGTCGAACTCCTCGTGCGTGTTGATGCGATTGATGCCGACGTCGATCAGGGTCGCGCCGGGCTTGACCATCTCCGGGGTGATGAAGCCGGGACGGCCGATGGCCGCTACGAGGATGTCGGCCTGGCGCGTAATCTCTCCGAGGTCTCGTGTTTTGGAGTGACAGATCGTCACGGTTGCATGGTTGTTGAGCAGGAGCATGGCGGCGGGCTTGCCGACGATGTCGCTGCGGCCGACGACAACGGCGTGCTGACCTGCGATGGAAATTTCACTGCGCTTGAGTATCTCAATGACGCCGGCGGGCGTGCAAGGTGCGAGGGCTGGGCGGCCGGCCTGAAGGCGGCCAGCGTTGATGGGATGAAAGCCGTCCACGTCCTTGGCGGGATCAATTGCGTCGAGCAGCACCTTGGCGTCCACCTGGCGGGGCAGGGGCAACTGGATGAGAATGCCGTCGATGTCATCGCGCGCGTTGAGGGCGGCGACCACGTCGAGCATGGCTTCGGTGGTGATGTCTTCAGGCGGCGTGATGAGATCGCTGAAGATGCCGAGGTCGGCGCAGGCCTGCACCTTGCTGCGTACATAAATTTCAGAGGCGGCAACATTGCCAACCAACACCGCAGCAAGCCCAGGTGTGATGCCCTGAGCGGCCAGTTGTTTCACTTCAGCGGCAACTTCTTGCTTGATGGCGGCGGCAATAGCGGCCCCGTCGAGGATTCTTGGCATTCAAACGCTCCCAGGTTCCATCGTATCGCTTTCAGATGAGATGTTGTGTGGATTCATCCGTCGCTCCAAGCGCGAAATCTTCTTTACTTCCAGCGTCATTGGTGGGGTATGCTTGCGGCATGGCTCGCCTTTCCCCGCGGTTCCTGTGCATTCCCTTTCTTGTATTGCTGGCGGTTGCCGCGTCGCTTGCTCATGGCGAGCAAGGTCCTGACTCAGCGGCCAAGAGCGCTCCTACGCTGGTGGTGGAGGGATTGGGGAAAGCCACGGTGACCCTGAGTGGTCCATGGCAGTTTCACCTGGGCGACGAGGCGGGATGGGAGCAGCCCGGACTTGACGACTCAACCGGCCATAACGGCTGGGAGACGATCCGTGCGGCATGCAGACGCATTATGCGTACGCGGGATTTGCGTGGTACCGGCGGCACGTCGACTTCAAGCCTGTTGCGGGTGCGCCTGCGAATCTTGCATTGCTTGTTTTTCCATCGGAAGGACCGTATGAGGTGTATTGGAACGGACGGCTGATTGGGACGGTTGGCCAGATGCCTCCAGATCCTGAGTGGGGATTGAGGACGCCTCCGCATACGTTTGGCCTGGGACAAGTGCGGAGCGGAGTGTTGGCTTTTCGAATATGGGAGGCGCCGTTCCAATTCGCATCGCCCGGCATCGGTGGAAGGTTGGGGCCTGCGCCAATTGTGGGAAGTGGCGACGCGGTTTCGGCGGCACTCGGGGAGATCGACCATGAGTGGCTGCGGGGCAGACAATTCTACTTCGATCTGAATCTGCTGTACGGGTTATTGGGAATATTAGGGTTTCTGGCCTGGATGCGGAATCGAAGGCAGAAGCTTTTGCCTTGGGTGTCGCTTTTCGCGGTGACACAGCCGCTTCATGTGCTGCTCTTGAATGCGCACATGCCAATTTACTTCACGTTCGCAATGGGATTCGACCGCGTTATAGAAGCAATCGAGGCCCTGTCGCTGTGGTTCATGCTGCTTTACCTGCTGGAACTGGATGGGAATGCGAAGCTACGGCGATGGACGCGGATACTGGCGGTGATTGCGATTACCGGTGGACTTGTTGACTGGTTCGCCATCAGCCGGAACTGGAGTTCGCCGCATGTTGAGCTGTACCAGATTGCGGATGGCGTGTCTGCCTTGCTGTTGAAGCTCCTCGAGTCGTTTCCGGTGGTACTGATCTGGTTTGCGATAGGGAAACGGTTGCGACTGGCGAGTTGGCTGGTGGCGATTTCGGCATCGGTGTACGTGATGATCGGCGTGATTGCGACAGCCTCGTTGCAGGGGGAGCGATTCACGCACTGGACGACGGTGTATTACATAATGCGGCATCATTTGTTCACGCTGAATGGCAACTACTGGGACGGGGCGAACATTGCGGCGATCGTCCTGCTGATTTCCATCGTGTTTGCCGTAGACAGCTATTCCGCAGACCAGAGCAAGCGGCAGGGGATGCTGGAGCAGGAGTTCAAAAATGCGGGTGAGGTGCAACGAGTGCTGGTGCCGGAGACGCCCCCGACGGTGCCGGGCTTTACGCTTACCAGCGCCTACCGGCCCGCGCAGGAGGTAGGCGGCGATTTCTTTCAGATCATTCCGCTGGACGACAAAACAACGCTCATCGTGCTGGGCGATGTGAGCGGCAAAGGGCTGCGGGCCGCCATGGCGGTGTCGCTGATTGTGGGCGTGGTGCGCATGGTGGCCGAATCTACTGCGAGCCCTGCGGAGATTCTTGCCGGCCTGAATCGGCGACTCTTCGGACGAATGCAAGGGGGCTTTGCCACCTGCCTGGTCATGCGCCTTGAAGATGGCGGAGGGTGTACGGTAGCGAGCGCGGGCCATCCCGCACCGTTCGTCAGCGGGGATGAGCTGGCGCTGCCAGGTGCGCTTCCGCAGGGCATTACCCCAGCAGTCGAGTATGAAGAAATGACTTTCAGCCTTCGGCCCGGCGACCACGTCTCACTCTATACAGACGGCCTGCTGGAGGCACGGAGTCAGGCGGGAGAAGTCTACGGATTCGACCGGCTTAAGCCTCTGTTCAGAAGCAGGCCAAGTGCAGACGCAGCCGCAGAGGCAGCGGTGCGCTTTGGGCAAGATGACGACATTACGGTTCTGACGCTCTCGTGCCTGGGGGCCGCAGAAGAGACTCCGATACAACAATTGGCATTCAGCCATTGAACTGATCCTAACCAAAACTTGCGCAATTGCGACGTTGAGGCGCTCCGTGTAATTTCGGAGACGCCTTGCGACGCGTGTCACATGTCAATGTGATTTCTCTCACATACACTCCCCATGGGGCCAAGTAAGGTTGGACTTGCGAGACGTGTTCCAAATCACATAGCGTCAAGGATCTATACCTCGTGGCCGTTTGGGGAGCAGGCTCTGATGAGTTCATTTAAGGAAGCTAAACATCTCTTCCATTTTGCGGGACTATTTGTACTCGCATTTCTGGTGTTTCTGGTGGTGCGCCACTATGTTGTCCCGAAGAGTTTTGGAGAGTATGGGCACTATCGCGGCGCTGCCATCGGTGATATTGCATCCCGGCCGGTGAAGTTTGCCGGGCACCAGACTTGCGAGGGATGCCACACGGACATTCTGGATGTGAAGTCGAAAGGCAAGCACGCGCATGTGAACTGCGAAGCCTGTCACGGGGCGCTGGCAAATCATGCGGACGATCCATCGATCAAGCCTGTGCTGCCGGATACTGCCGTGCTGTGCGCGCGCTGCCACACGGCAAGCGCCGCCAAGCCCAAGGGTTTCCCGCAGGTCGTTCCTGCAGAACACTCGGGCGGGGTTCCCTGCCAGACCTGCCACAATCCACACAGTCCGGCGATGGACGCAGGAGGTGCGAAGTGAATATTTCCCGGCGTCAAATGTTGATCTTATTGCCGGCTGCGGCGGTTGCATGGGAGAGTGTGCTGGCCGGAACGCCAGAGACCTCGCCCAATTACCAGATGAGCGAGCATTGGTGGGGCATGTTGATCGATGTTTCCAAGTGCATCGGCTGCGGCAATTGCGTGCGGGCCTGCCAGACGGAGAACGATGTGCCGGACGGACACTTCCGCACCTGGGTGGAGCGTTACAACGTGGCGGATGAAGATATGACTGAGCCAACGGTCATTTCGCCCGACGGAGGCAAGGAAGGGTTTCCGGTCGCTGAGGAAGATGGTAAGAAATACTTCTTCGTTCCCAAAATGTGCAACCACTGCGCGGATTCACCGTGCACCCAGGTTTGCCCGGTGGGCGCCACTTTCATCAGCCCGGACGGCGTTGTGCTGATCGATCAAACCTATTGCCTGGGGTGCGCTTATTGCGTGCAGGCGTGCCCGTATGGGTGCCGCTACATCCATCCCCAAAAAGAAGTCGCGGACAAGTGCACGCTTTGCTATCACCGCATTACCAAAGGGCTGACGACGGCGTGCTGCGAAGCCTGCCCGACTGGGGCGCGTCAACTGGCCGACTTGAAGAACCCCAACGACCCCATTCATGAGTTTATGAGGACGCACAGCGTGCAGGTATTGAAGCCGCAGATGGCTACCGGTGCGAAGGCTTTCTATAACGATTTGGACGGATCGGTGCGGTAGGGGTGCAGGAACCGGAGACTGAACAGCAAGGAACTGGCTGAGGATTGGTGAACAGATATGAGCGGTGTTGAAGGTTACATGTATCCAAACGAAATTACGCTCTATTGGAGCGTACTGATCGTTTTGTATCCCTACATCACAGGGCTGGTTGCGGGCGCATTCATTCTGGCATCGCTGGAGCGTGTGTTCAGGGTTGAGGCGGTGAAGCCCACTTACCGGTTGGCTCTGCTGACGGCCCTGTCCTTTCTTCTGGTTGCGCCACTGCCGCTGGTTTTGCATCTGGGCCATCCGTTCAGGTCGCCAGAGATGTACTTTACTCCGCACGATACCTCGGCCATGGCGATGTTCGGCTATGTGTACATGTGGTATCTGATGGCAGTGCTGGTCTTCGAGATATGGCTGGACTATCGCCGTGAGATTGTGCAGCTGTCGCAGTCCAGCAAGGGCTTGCTGCGCGTGGTCTACAAGATCATGACGCTGGGCTCGACCAACATCAGCGAGCGCTCGCTGGCCCTGGATGAGAAGGTCGGCTGGATTGTCACGTTGATCGGCATTCCTTCCGCGTTTCTGTTGCATGGCTATGTCGGCTTCATCTTCGGTTCCATCAAGGCCAATCCCTGGTGGTCGTCGCCGCTGATGCCGGTGGTGTTCATCTTTTCGGCAATGGTTTCCGGAGTTGCTGGAGTCATGCTGCTCTACATGGCGTTGACAAAGCTGCGGAAGCAAAAGATCGACATGCATTGCGTGGACACGATCGCGATGTACATGTTCTATATCTTCATCATCGACTTCACCCTTGAAATGCTGGACCTGATTCATCGCATCTACGAGGCCGACGAATCGTTTCGCAGCCTGAATTTCATGGCTCACACTAAGCTCTTCTTTTCGCAGATCGTGGTCCAGATCCTTATCGGCACCATCACGCCGCTGGTGCTGTTGTTCCTGACCCAGGTGGTGAAGCTGCCAGAGATTGCACGCAAACGCATTTATGTCATCGCCGGATGCCTGGCACAGATCGGCATCTTTGCCATGCGCTGGAACGTAGTCATAGGCGGGCAGTTGTTCTCAAAGAGTTTTCTTGGATACACAACCTACAAGATGGCTCTGGTGACGCGCGAGGGCTTGCTGGTGGCGATCGGCTTGACCATCCTCCCACTGTTTTTCCTTTGGGTGCTGGTAAAGCTGCTGCCTCCCTGGCCTGAAAAGAACACAGGGCAAATAGCAGCCGCTGACTGAAAACGGCATGTCGTAAACGGGATCGGGTGGAAGTTATGAACGATCTTCCCGAGACATTGAATCAGTTTGCCGGCCGCCTGGAAGCACTGGAGCGGCGCGTGGATGCCCTCGAGCATCCAGGGGCCGTGGCAAGCGAGGCCGTTGCGCTGGAGGCGAGCCCATCGCAGGCCGCAGCGACCAGCCAGACACTCTCAGAATCCGTTGTGCACGGAGAACATACTGCAGAAGCGGCGGCCGGCGGAGTCTTCTCCGTGCTGGGCAGAGCGATGCTCGGCATTGCCGGCGCATACCTGCTGCGGGCCTTGGCGGAGTCGAGTTCGCTGCCGAAGACGGCCGTGGCTGCAGTGGCCATTGTTTACGCACTTGCTTGGCTGGTGTGGGCCTCGCGGGCCAAGGCGGGTGATTGGCTGGCGGGAACAATCTATGCCTGCACATCGGCTTTGATTCTGGCTCCCATGCTGTGGGAGCTTACGTTGCGCTTCAAGGTGTTGCCCGCGGCAGGGGCGGCAGGCGTGGTGGGGGGCTTTGTGGCTGCGGCGTCAGCGCTGGCATGGAAGCGTGATTTTGCGCCGGTACTGTGGGTGGCCAATGTTACGGCCGTCGCCATCGCTTTCAGTCTTGGGATTGCTTCGCACCAGGTGGCGCCGTTTATTGCGGTGCTGCTGCTGATGGTCTTGATCGGCGAGTACGGAACGGAGCGAGGGCACGAGGCCGGTGTGCGGGTTCTGGTGGCGCTGGGCGCCGATGCAGCAATTTGGGCTCTACTTTATATCTACTTCAGCCCAGAAAGCACGCGGACCGATTACCCCGCTCTGGGGACAGCCACGCTGCTTGCTCCGGGGTTGGGGCTTTTTCTGATTCAGGCTGCGAGCCTGATTTACAGAACGGTGCTGAAGGGCAGGACGATCGCAGTTTTTGAGACGATTCAGACCGTGATCGCATTCCTGCTGGCCGCAAGCAGCCTGGTCTATTTTGGGCCGGCAGCCAGTGCGGCCGCGCTGGGGATCTTCTGCCTGGTGTTTTCTGGCGTGGGTTACGCGACGGCATTTACGCGCTTCAGCCGGGCAGAATCGCGGCGCAATACCCTGGTGTTCGCGAACTGGAGCGCGGCGTTGTTTTTGGCCGGCTGCCTGCTCTGCCTACCGCTGTTTTGGCAGTCTGTGGGTTTGGGCGTTGCGGCGATTGCTGCGACATTTGCAAGCGCGAGGCTGGGGCGGCTGGTGCTCGAGTTTCACGGCCTGGTGTTTCTGCTGGCGGCAGCCTGGATATCCGGTCTGCTGAGCAATAATTTGAACGCGCTGGCGGGAACGCTGCCCGGCGCGCCTGGATGGAACGTTTGCCTGGTTTCAGTGTGCGCGGTATGTTGCTTTGCGGCGATCAGGCCCGGCGAGAATCTGTCATGGAAGCGGCAGCTTTTCGCGATCGTGTTTGCGGCGCTGGCCATTGGCGCTGTGGCGGCGCTGGTGGTGCAGGGGCTGGTGGCGCTGGTGGCGCTCAAGTTGACGCCGGAGGCTCATCACCTGGCTTTCATCCGTACGTTGACAATTTGCGCGGCGGCCATTGCCCTGGCCTTCAGCGGGTGGCATTGGCGGCGACTGGAGTTGACGCGGCTTGGCTATGCGACCCTGGGGCTGCTTGCGGTAAAGCTGGTGACGGAAGATCTGCGCCATGGGCATCTGGCATTCATTGCGGCCTCGATTTTTCTTGTTGCGATCACGCTGATTGTGGTGCCCCGGGTGACGCGGATGGGGCAGAAGGGTTGAGGCCAAGGGAATCCCAGGCTGTTTGCCGCGGTGGCCTGAGCCTGAGACATCCGGCAGCTGGAAATTTTGCGCGGAACTGAGGCAGTTGGGCAAGGCGAGGTTGAAATTTTCCAAATGAATCAGCGTTGATCCGGGTGGGTCGTCCGTTCGAATCTGCTCTGGAGTTGAATTGTCATTTGCTGATTGGGCAGGCATCTCCAGCTATAGAGAAGCGCGTGCTTGCCGATAAAGTACCTACGAAGATACGCGCGTAAGCGAGGCGTGCAGGCAACTGCGGCTTGCGAGAACGCAGGCGATGCGCCGCGCTGCCTAAAAGAGTGCTCAAACAAAGGGGATGGAACAATGCCGACCGAGCCGGGCAGGGAGAATGTGGATACACTGCCGTGGGCCCATTTACGCCTGCCCCCATTTCCTCAGGTTGCAATCAGGGTGCTGCAACTTGCGCACAGTGAAAGTGTGCAGTTGCACCAATTGAGCGAGCTGATCTCCTCCGATCCGGCATTCGCCAGCGAAGTGCTGACAGTGGCAAACTCCGCCTTGTATGCGCCCCGCTATCCGTCAAACAGCATTCTGCAGGCGATTGCTGTGCTCGGCGCAAATACGCTTCAGGGAATGTGCATCACGGTTGGTGTAAGGGCTTACCTGGGCAAGTCAATGAGTCATCCGTCGATGCAGAGCCTGTGGCGGCATAACCTGGCGTGCGCAATCCTTGCGGAACGGATGGCATCGGTGGGCTTTCTGGACAAAGACACCGCCTATACATGCGGCATACTGCACGATATTGGCCGGATTGCCCTGGCGGTGATTCAACCGAAAGATTACGCCAATCTTCTGGGCACACATCGCGGAACTCCAGAGAGCATTCTGGAAGGCGAGCGACAGTTGTTCGGCTGGGACCACTGCGAGACGGGGCAGCGGCTGATCGGAGAATGGAAGCTGCCAGCC
>Ga0307377_10007137_pt1 | contig 11584 bp, 11 predicted proteins | sample TR3MG_FD_202535 | JGI IMG/M metagenome (GOLD analysis project Ga0307377, IMG submission 202535) | Soil microbial communities from Risofladan, Vaasa, Finland - TR-3 | ecosystem: Environmental > Terrestrial > Soil > Coastal area > Acid sulfate soil | place: Finland: Risofladan, Vaasa | collected...
CTGGCCAAGCTCGGCGACTCGGTGACCACCGACCACATCTCGCCCGCGGGCAACATACGTCCCAACGTGCCGGCCGGTCGGTACCTGACCGACGGTGGCGTGGCCACCTCCGACTTCAACAGCTACGGCACACGACGGGGAAACCACGAGGTGATGGTGCGCGGCACCTTCGCCAACATCCGCCTGCGCAATCAACTGGCCCCGGGCACCGAGGGCGGCGTCACCATCAAATTGCCCGAGGGCACCGAGATGTCGATCTTCGACGCGGCGATGGCCTACCAGGCCGAGGGCACACCGTTGATGATCATCGGTGGCAAGGAGTACGGCAGCGGTTCGAGCCGTGACTGGGCCGCGAAAGGCACCAAACTCCTCGGCGTCAAGGCCGTCCTCGTCGAAAGCTTCGAGCGGATCCACCGGTCCAACCTGGTGGGAATGGGCGTCCTGCCCCTGCAGTTCCTGACCGGCGAATCCGCCGCGACCTACGCCCTCGACGGGACCGAGACGTTCTCGGTGCACGGCCTCGACCCGCTCAACCGGGGAGAGACCATCAACCGGGTGACCCTGGACGCGGTGCGCCAGAACGGCGAGACGCTGTCGTTCGAGGTGCGCCTGCGTATCGACACGCCCACCGAGGCCGAGTACTACCGTCACGGCGGCGTCCTCAACTTCGTCCTGCGACAGTTGGCCCAGGCCTAATCGCCCTTCATCGCGTGCGACGCCGCGGCGTCGACACTGTCGAAGTGCTTGAGCACGCGCAACACCTCGTCGGGGGCGTGCGCCAGTGAACGCAGTAGCGCCTCGTTGGCGCGCGCCAGTGACAAGGTGACGTGATCGCGATCGAGGTCGCGCGCGATCTGGCCGAGAGTGGCCAGCGCGGTGAAGTCGATATCGGAGATGGCCACCGCATCGAGCACCACGTGGCGCGTCTTGGGGTGTTGATGCATCAGGTCGTGCAGCTCTCGACGAAAGACGCCCGCGTTGGCGAAGAACAGGTCCTCGTCGAAGAAGATCGCGAGGACGTGGTCGACCCCCTCGACCGATTTCGCGTCGTACGGCTCCCAGCTCGTGGTGCCGTGGCGGCGACCCAGTTCGACCATGCGCGGGCGCGCTGAACGCCACATCTGCGCCAGGATCGCCAGCGCGACGGCGAGGGCCAGTCCCAGCTCGACGCCCAGGAAGATCACGCCGACCATCGCCACGAGGGCGAAGACGAACTCGACCCGACTCGTGCGAAGGATGCTGCGCAGTCGCGTCATCTTGACGAGTCGACCCGCGATGAACAACAAGATGCCCGCGAGGGACGCCAAGGGAATCGTACGGGCGGCTCCCGCGAATGGCGAGAGGAGGAGCGCGCCACCTCCCGCGACCATCGCCACGAGTTTGGTGCGACCCCCCGCGAGTTGTGAGACCGTGGTGCGTGCGGGTGAGGCGTCGACGGGGATGGTGCCCAACAGTCCGGCCGCCACGTTGGCGATGCCGATGCCGACGAAGTCGCGGCTGAGATCGTCGGGCAGTCCGATCTCATCGGCCGAGGAGCGCGCGGTCGCGGCGCTCTGGCTCATGATCACCACCAGGAGGGTCAGCGAGGTCATGACGATGACGCTCCAGTCGTGCAGCGAGAACCACGACAGGCGCCAGTGCGGCCAGCCCACGCTGACCGATCCCAGCACCTGGACCCCGTGGCGCCCGAGCGACAGCGTCGACGTGAGCACCGCACCCGCGCTCACCGCGGCGAGGGCCCAGGGCAGGCGAGGATCGATGATCTCGCCCAGCACCATGACCGCGAGCGTCGTCAGGGCGATACCGGACGACCATCCGCTCAAATGGCCCCAGTGATCACTGAGCGAGGCGAGGCGCTGCAGCACCGAGTCACCGCCCGATGCGACGCCCAGCGCGTGGGGCAGTTGGTGGACCACGATGATGACACCGATGCCGCTGAGGAATCCAGTGACGATGGGGACCGACATGAAGTCGGCCAACCAGCCGAGTCGGAACAGGCCCACCACCGTGACCATGACCCCCGTCACGACGGCCGTGGCGGCCACGACGGCGTAGTACTGGGGGGAATCGGGCAACGCGAGACGTAGCAGGGCCACCGCGAAGAGCGGCGCGATCGTCGAGTCGGCTCCCACCGAGACGATGGGGTTGGACCCGAAGAAGATGAAGGCCACCGTCGCGGCGATGAAGGCGATCATGGCCGCGAAGGCCGGGACCCCCGCCAGTTGCGAGGTCGCCAACTGTTCGGGGATGGCGATGGCCAGGAGCGTCACGCCGGCGAGGACCTGACCCCCGGCGTTGTGACGGGTGACGCCTCGCAGGAGGTCGCCGATCGCGTGCGACGCGATGCGTTCGCCGATCGGGATGCGTTCGTTGTGGTCGCTCGGCGACGTTCTCGCCATGGGACCACCCTAAACCCAGTGGGATCAGGCGGTGTTGACGATACGAAACGTCTCGCCCAGTCGGTCCGCCGCGAGACCGGCGACCTCGGCGTTGGTTCTCGCCCACGTCCGCATCGTCTCTTCGAGGTCGTCGCGATGCCCCACCTGGGACACGTGCGAACGCAGAGCGGCGATCTTGGTCGAGAAACTCTCGGTGATGTCGACCACCATGTTGGGCGTGGATCCGCCCACCCACACTGTCGGCACCGCGTGAGGGGCGTACCCCTCGGCGAGGAGCTCGGGGAAGGCGTGGGGATTGCGCGCGTCGGGGTACACCGCGCGCAGGGTCGCCTCGCCGGCCGCCAAGTGGTCGGGGTGCGAGGCGTAGATGCGCTCGAAGTTCCTCTCGGGGCTCTGGGTGATCACCAGATCGGGCCGGTGCTCACGGATCACCCGCGCGATGGCCTTGCGCAGTTCCAAGGTCGGTTCGACCTGGCCGTCGGGCCAGCGAAGGAAGGTCAACTTGGTCACACCCACCACCGCGGCGGCGGCCGTCTGTTCGGATTCGCGAATCTCGGCGCGCTCCTCCTTGCTCAGCGTGGAGTCGTCACCACCGGCGTCGCCCGAGGTGATGAGACAGTACGCCACGTCCACCCCCTGGCTCGTGAGGACGGCCATGGTGCCGGCCATTCCGAAGTCGATGTCGTCGGGGTGCGCCACCACCACCAGCGCGCGCTCGAGGAGTGGGTTGGATTCATGGATGCTCAGTGCCGCGCCGCTCACGAAATCGCTGGCTCCTTGGTCGGGTCCCACGTCGCCAGGTCCTTCAGGCGAGGGTCGTTGGAGAAGATCTCCACGATTGGTCGCTTCATCGCGAGTCGGCGCATGATGACCTCGGCCTCGATCATCTGATTCCACAGCAGCAACGAGACCACCACTCCCGTGGAACCGGCGCGGGCGGTGCGCCCCGAACGGTGCAGGTACGCCTTGTGGTCCTCGGGCGGATCGAAGTGCATCACGCAGTCCACCCCATCGATGTGCAGACCGCGCGCGGCGACGTCGGTCGCGACGAGTACCGCGAGCTTGTCCGCACTGAAGTCGGCGAGGGCCTTCTCGCGCTGGCTCTGTCGCAGGTCCCCGTGGATCGCCGCGGCGTCCACACCTTCCTTCTGGAGCTGCTCGACCAGGCGGTCCGCACCGCGCTTGGTCCGACAGAAGATGATCGTCTTGTCGAAGGAGTTGCAGATGGTGGCGGCCACCTTGATGCGGTCCATCTGGTGCACGCTCAAGAAATGGTGCACCATGAGAGACACCGTCTGGGTGTCGCTGGCGACCTCGTGGAAGACGGGGTCGGTGAGGTAGCGCTTGACGAGCCGGTCGATCGCGCCGTCGAGTGTCGCCGAGAACAGCAGAGTCTGGTGCGGATGCTGGGCGATGCGACGAAGAACCCACTCCACCTGCGGCATGAAACCCATATCGGCCATGCGGTCGGCCTCGTCGAGCACCAGCACGTCGAGACTCTCGACGTTGAGCTCGCCACGATCGCCGAGGTCGATCAGCCGTCCCGGGGTGGCGATGATGACGTCACAGCCCTTGCGCAAGGACTTGACCTGACGCTCGATGTCGGCACCACCGTAGACGGCGTTGACGTGCAGGCCGAGTGCGGCACCGAGTGGCTCGAGGACCTCGTGCACCTGCACGGCGAGTTCTCGCGTGGGTAGCAGGACCAGACCGCGTGGACGCGCCGGCCCCCCCTCGGCACGCACGAGCTCGGCGCTAGCGGCGACGCGCTGCAACAGCGGCAGGCCGAACCCGAGGGTCTTGCCCGATCCCGTCTTGGCCTTGCCACACACGTCACGGCCCGCGAGGGCGTCGTGGATGGTCATCGCCTGGATGGGAAAGGCGCTCGTGATGCCCTGGCTGGTCAACACGGCGACGAGTCCCTCGACCACGCCCAGCTCGGCGAAGGTCTTCTTGGTGTCGTACGAGTCCTGGGACATAGATGTCGATAGCGTTTCACTACTCATGGGCCTACGGTCGTTTCTCGGTCGGACCCGGAACCGGCGTTCGTAAGGAGGGCCCAAGCTCACTTCTAGAGCTTCTCTCCTAGTCTAGGTGCGAGGTCGACCCCGACCCACCACGTCCGAAGGAGCACCATGACTCGTCTCGAGGTCGGCGCGAAGGCGCCTTCCTTCTCACTCGCGAACCACGATGGGGAGTTGATCACGTCGCAATCACTCCGGGGCCAACGATTCGTCCTGTACTTCTACCCCGCGGACGACACCCCGGGCTGCACCGTCGAGGCGTGCGGATTCAACGATGAATTGAGTGACCTGGGCGAGCTGGGCGTGCGCGTCATCGGGGTCTCCCCCGACGAGGCGGCCTCGCATCGCGCGTTTCGCGTCAAGTACGGACTCGGTTTCGACCTCCTGAGCGACCCGGCGACGACCACCATGGCCGCCTACGGGGCGTACGGGGAAAAGATGCTCTACGGCAAGAAAGTGGTCGGCGTCATCCGTTCGACCTTCGTGGTGGGGCCCACCGGGCTCGTCGAACACGCCTGGTACGGCCCTCGCACCAAGGGCCACGCCCAGCGCGTGCGCGCGGCGATCGAGGGCTAACCGCGCCCGCGGGCGTGACGCGCAGGCTTCTTCATCGAGTGCCACCGATGCCACACGCCGGCGACGAGGACGATCACCACGAGAGCGACGATGGGGTACTCGGCGGCCCTGAAGTACTTCACGAAGTGCTGGTTCTTGCCCGCGCGGTACCCGAGTTCGGTCAGGAGGACGACCCAGATCGCCGAACCCACCGTGGTGAGCACGATGAAGCGCCCCCGCTTCATCTCCGCGAGTCCCGCAGGCAACGAGATGAAGGCGCGTACCACCGGGATGAGCCGCCCGAAGAAGACCGACACGGCACCGTACTTCTCGAACCACACCTCCGACGCGTCGAGGTCCTTATGGCTGAGGAGGAGGTACTTGCCGTACCGATCGACGATCGCGCGCCCCGCCTTGCGTCCGAGCTCGTAGGCGATGATCGAGCCCGCGAGGGTCCCCAGGGTCCCCACGATGACGACGTTGAGCACCGTGAACTGGGGGTGCGCCGCGAAAGCCGTGGTGCAGTAAGCGCCGGCGAGACCGAAGGCCACTTCCGAAGGAACCGGCAGGCAGGCCGACGACAACAGGGCGATGAAGAACAGGCCGATGTAGCCGTATTGCGAAATGAGATGTTGCATTGTTACATTCTTCCCGGTTTCTGCCATCCGCCCCGGCGAGCCAATGAGATTCTTACTTTTGGTGCAAGGAGCACCAGTACGTGGTGCGCCCGCCCACCACGGCGCTTCGCATCGGGGCGCCGTCGAGGGGGCACAGACCGCCAGGGAATCGTCCCGGCATATGGTCGCCCAGGTGCGATCCGCCCCGACGTTGCAGCGTCGTCATGGTCCGGGTGAACGAGGTGTAGAGCGCCGTGCGCTGCGCCGGTGTCAACCGCGCGGTGGGCGTTCGCGGATCGATGCCGGCACGGAACAGGATCTCGTCACCCAGCAGGTTTCCCACTCCCGCGACCACCGACTGATCGAGCAGGCGCGCCTTGATCGCCGGACCCTCGCCGCGCGAGATCGTCACGACCGCAGCGAACTGCGTCTTCGTCAGTGCCAACGCGTCGGGGCCGAGCAACGAAAGGTCGGGATCGATCTCCACGCGCGCGAGTCGTCGCGGATCGTGCAGCAACAACCGCCGCCCGTCGGAGAATTCGAGTCCAGCGCGGATCCACTCCTCACGGTAGGTGTGGGGCCCGTAGAACAGACCGTCGATGCCCGTCGCCGAATCGACGAGCAGGACACCGGTCATGCCGAAGCGCATGGCCAGCCGCACACCGTCGGTCTCGAGGCACATCAACTTGCCGCGACGACCGGTACCGGTGATCGTCAGGCCCCGTACGGTTCGCGACCACTGAGTACTCGTCAGGAGCTTCTTCGCCGCGTAGGGGTCGCTCCAGCCCTTGAGAATCGTCGCGCCCACGACGGTCTCGGCGAGTTGGCGATACGACTCCACTTCCAGCACTTCGGGCACTCCGGCACAATATCGAACCACGGGACCGCTTACTAAGGTTGTGGGATGGCTCTCGAGAAACCCCAGTGGCGCGAACTCTTCAGTGAGGTCGTCACGTCCGGGCTGTGCACCGGATGCGCCGCCTGCGTGGTGGCCTGTCCCCACGACGTGCTCGACTACGACGCGTCGGGCGGCGTCTACAAGCCCTTCCACCTCGATATCGACGGGGGCCGCGAGGACTGCACCCACGGCGTCAAGGGATGCACGATGTGCACCCGCGCCTGCCCGCGCTTTCGTAACTGGGAATCCGAGATCGACCAACATCGCTTCGCGCGTGAACGCACCGACGACGAGGTCTTCGGCATCGGTGACGTCCTCCTCGCGCGCTCCACCGACCAGACCCTCCTCGAGAACGGTCAAGACGGGGGCTTCGTCTCCACCTTGTTGATCTACGCCCTCGAGAACGACCTCATCGACGCCGCGCTGGTCAGCGGGCTCGAAGGTGACGGATCGACGTGGCGCGCTGAGCCGCGCGTCGTGCGCAACCGTGACGAGGTGCTCGACACCGCCAAGTCGCGCTACACCTATAGCGCGAACCTGTTGGCGTACCCCCAGGCCGTGGAATCCGGCGCCGAGCGGATCGCGCTGGTCGGGATGGGCTGCATGGCCTCCGCACCGGGAGCGATGCAGACCCGCAAGGCCGGCAAGATCGCGCGTCGTCTGAGCCTCACCGTCGGACTGCTCTGCTCGAAGACCTTCGACGACTCGATCTTCGAGGAGCTCTTCGAGAAGCACTACGGACTGGCGCGCGCCGACATCACCAAGATGAACATCAAGGGGGTCTTTCAGATCTGGACCCGTGACGGCGAGTACCACGAAGTCCCGCTCAAGGAGGCGCACGCCTTCACCCGCGAGGGTTGCACGACCTGCCCCGACTTCGCCGCGGAGCACGCGGACCTCTCGGCGGGAGGCATCGGCGCCTTCAACGACTGGACCCTGGTGATCGTGCGCACCGATCAGGGCCGCGAGATCGTCAAGGCCCTGAAGGACGACGGCCTGATCGAGACGCGCCCCGGCGACGACGACCCGGGCGCGGTGGCCCTCCTGCACAAACTGGCCCAAGTGTCGCGCAAGCGTTGGCCCGAGACCGCAACGCCGGGGCCTCGGCGTATCCCCGTTCGCGGGGCGTAGTCCTCATGGCGCGCACCCCCACTCCGAGGGCCACCACGATCCTGCTCGTGCGCCACGGCGTCACCGGCACCACGGGCAAGGTCCTGCCCGGACGTGCGCCTGGTCTGCACTTGTCGGCCAAGGGCCACGAACAGGCCCTGCACGCCGCCGTGCGCCTCGGCGAACTCGACACCGCCCCCAGCGCCCTGTACGCCTCGCCCCTGGAGCGCACCCGCGAGACGGCGGCGCCCATCGCACGTCGCCTCGGCGTGCGGACCAGGACCGATCGCGGACTCCTCGAGTGCGACTTCGGGACCTGGACCGGCAAGACGCTCGCCTCGTTGCGCAAGAAGCCCGAATGGCGAGCGGTGCAGAACGCGCCGAGCACGTTCCGCTTCCCCGAGGGTGAGTCCTTCGCTGAGATGCAGCACCGCATGTGGAAGACCCTCGAACGCCTCGCCCACGACCACCGCGGCGAGCAGATCGTCGTGGTCAGTCACGCCGACCCGATCAAAGCCGCGGTCACCTTCGCCCAGGGAGTGCCCCTGGACCTCTTCCAGCGAACCGTCATCTCGACGTGCTCGATCAGCGCCATCATCCTCACTGACTCGACGCCCATTGTCGTCAGCGTCAACAACACCGGATCACTGAAGGAGCTCATCGCCTCATGAAGTACGTCTTCGACGCCCCCGAGAAGATCATGGTGGGCGTACGCGGCGAGGTCGGCAACCGACTCTTCTTGCTGCAAGCGCGCCAAGGACGACGCCTGGTCATCTTGAAGTGCGAAAAGGTCCAACTCGCCGCCCTCGCGCAGTGGATATCACAGGTCATCGACGACATGGGCCGACCGGGTCACCTCCCCGAGGACTTCACGCTCGAACCAGAGTACGAGGCCGACTTCACCGTGGGCGACATCGCCATCGCGGTCGACGAGGAACGCGACGTTCTCGAGGTCACGTTCGAATCGGCGGGCGAGGACGACGACGAGGCCACCATTTCCTTGAGCAAGGAATGGGCGGGAGGACTGGCCATCGCCATCACCCGACTCGTCGAGGCCGGACGTCCGCCCTGTCCGCTCTGCGGCGGCCCACTCGACCCCCGTGGTCACGACTGTCCGCGCACCAACGGACACCGCGCGCCCGCGCGCTGAGCGTGCGCCGCGAGGACCAAATCGAGCTGCTGCGCCACGGCGCACTGCGCATCGAAGGTCGCGTCGCGGGCTCCTCCAACCAGGCGCTGCTCGTCTCGTCCACCCTCGACGGCGTCAGTGCGCTCGCGTGCTACAAGGCCGAGGCGGGTGAGCGGCCGCTGTGGGACTTCGACGACGGACTCTGGCGGCGAGAGGTCGCGGCGTGGGAGCTCGACCAACTCCTGGGCACCGACCTGGTGCCGACGACGGTCGCCCGCGAGGATGCCCCCTTCGGGGTCGGTTCGCTGCAGTGGTGGATTGAGGACGCCACCGACGATCACTACTTCACGCTGCGCGAGAAGGAGGAACTCTTGCCGTGGTTCACCGATCTCTGCGCCTTCGACGTCGTGGCCAACAACGCCGACCGCAAGGGCGGTCATGTCTTGTACGACACCGTGCGTTGCTGGGCCATTGACAACGGCCTGTGTTTCAATGAAGCGGACAAGCTTCGCACCGTCATCTGGGAGTACGCCGAGGAGACGCTGCCCGACCGTCTCCTCGAGCCGCTCGCCCGACTGGCCCAGGGCGACGCCGGCGATCTCGGGCAGTATCTCCGCGCCGAGGAGGTGCGGGCCACGACGAGGCGAGCGCACGATCTCCTCGTGGCCAGTAGTTTTCCCATGCCGAACGACGACGGTGACTGGCCACCCTATCCCTGGCCGCTGATCTGATCTGATCAGATCAGCGGGATCAGATCACCCTCGAGTTCGGGCACACCGGACTCGAGCATGAAGAACGTGACGAGGGCGCCGAGGCCGAAGAAGCCCGCGGCCCACCAAAAGGCCACGGCGTACCCGTGAAGGGTGGCCGCGGTACCCGTGGCGCAGGTGGACGCCGCACTCGCGCGGTGGCACGTGATGGCCCGGCGATACGCGATGACGGCGATGGTGTTGAGCGTCGCGGTGCCCACGGACCCGCCGATCTGTTGCGCGGTGCTGACCATGGCGGACGCCGCGCCCGCGTCGCGAGGTTCGATGCCGGCGGTCGCACTCGCCGTGGAGGGCGCGTAGATCAGACCCAGACCGAGGCCCGTCACGATGAGCCCCGGCATGACGTGCCCGAGATAGTCCGCATCGGCGGGCAACTTGGTGAACAAGATCATGCCCATCATGCCGAGCAGCATCCCAACGGGCACCAGGGGTCGCGGCCCCACCAGGGCGAGGAGTCGCGCACTGGCCAGTGACGCCGAGAACGCGAGTGATGCCACCAGCGGCAAGAACAGCAGTCCCGTCTTCATCGGTGAATAGCCCAGCGTGTTCTGGAGGTAATACGCCAGGAACAGCGTGATCCCGAAGATCCCCATGTTCGTGATGTACAGGGCGATCAGCGACCCGCCACGGGTCCGATTCGTCACGATTCGTAGCGGTAGCAACGGGAACGCCGAACGCTTCTGCCACAGGACGAAGAGGACCACCAACACGACGCCCACCCCCAGGCTGAACCAGGTGTCGAAGTTCCCCCAACCGGTCGTCACGGCGTGGCCGAGGCCGAAGACCAGGGCGAACAGTCCCGCGCTCGCGAGCACCGTACCCACGAGGTCAAGGTGGATGGTGCGCTCCTCACGTCCGCGTTCCACGAAGAGCACGACACCGATCAGCGCGACGGCGGCGAAGAACAGGTTGATGGTCAAGCACCATCGCCACGACGCCCATTGGGTCAGCGCTCCGCCCAACAACAGGCCGATGGCCGCGCCCGATCCACCCACGGCCCCGAAGATGGAGAAGGCTGTCGCGCGCTCCTTGGGCTCGCGAAAAGTGAGGGTCAGGGCCGCGAGCGCGGCGGGTGCGAGGAGGGCGCCGAAGACGCCCTGCACGGCGCGCGCACACACCAGGACGGCAAAACTCCTTGCCGCCCCGCCCAGGGCGGACGCGAGCGCGAAACCCACGAGGCCCACCATGAGGGACGTTCGTCGGCCCCAGAGGTCGCACAGTCGACCACCCAGGAACATCAAGGAGCCAAAGGCCAGAGCGTACGCCGTGATGAGCCACTGTCGATTGGCCACCGAGAAATTGAGGTCGACTTGGGCGCGTGGCAACGCGATGTTGATGACCGTCGCGTCGAGTGCGACCATCATTTGGGTCACGCTCACGGTCACCAGGACCCACCACCGACGGGTGTGTGACGTGGGGGTGCTTTGCATATTGATGAGTCTCAGCCTAAGGAATCCGCGTCACCGCGTGCGGCATGAATTGGCGACGCACTACCACTTCTAAGGAAACAAAGGGCTAGGACCGAGACTTCAACTGTTCGATCAACGCGGGGAGGACACGTTGGACGTCGCCCACCACGCCGAAGTCGCTGATCGCGAAGATCGGTGCGTCGGGATCCTTGTTGATGGCGACGATGTGGGCGGCACCCTTCATGCCCACCATATGCTGCGTCGCGCCCGAGATGCCGCACGCGATGTAGAGGTCCGGTTTGACGGTCTTGCCCGTCTGGCCCACCTGGTGCGAATAGGGCACCCAACCCGCGTCGACGATCGCTCGACTCGCGCCCGGGGCACCGTGGAGCAAGCGGGCCAGCTCCTCGACGAGTTCGTAGGATGCGGCGTCACCGAGTCCTCGTCCGCCCGAGACCACGACACTGGCGTCCTCCAGGGCCGGTCCACTCCGCTCCTCGACGTGCGAGGCACGGATCGTCGACGCGCGCGTCGTCGTCGCGACGGGCGTCACGCTCTGGCGCTTCGCCGGACCCGCGCCCTCGGGCGTCGCCACGAAGGACTTGGCGCGGACGACGAAGAGGCCGGGCGCCGTCGAGCGCAGACGCGCCACGACGGTGAGCGTGCCCCCGAA
>Ga0307377_10007138_pt1 | contig 11583 bp, 8 predicted proteins | sample TR3MG_FD_202535 | JGI IMG/M metagenome (GOLD analysis project Ga0307377, IMG submission 202535) | Soil microbial communities from Risofladan, Vaasa, Finland - TR-3 | ecosystem: Environmental > Terrestrial > Soil > Coastal area > Acid sulfate soil | place: Finland: Risofladan, Vaasa | collected...
TTTGTCCAGTATTTTGGCGAAGATGCCTAAAATATATTAAAGCCCGATGCTCTGAAGCGTTTTTAAAAATTGGGGGGTGTCCTGATAGCCCGTCACGCGAAAATCAGCCACCTCTTTGCCTTCCTTATCGAAAAACAGGATACCAGGCGGACCGAACAGTCCGAACCGTTTGAGCAGGGCTTTGTCGGCCTCGCTGTTTGCGGTGACATCGGCTTGCAACAGCAAGACCGGTTTGAGTTTGGCTTTTACGGTTGGATCGGAGAAGGCAAAGCGCTCCAGCTCCTTGCAAGAGATACACCAGTCGGCATAGAAATCCAGCATCACGGTCTGTCCGTGCGCAGCCGCAATGCGTTGATCAAGGTCTGCGCTGTCTTTGATGCGGGAAAACTGCAGTGAAGCGGGCGCCAGTGTTTCGGCGCGGCCTACGTTACCGAGCGGGCGCAGGATGTCGCGCGCGCCGGACAGCGCACCGACCAGGTAGGCTGCGCCCACAAACAGCGCGAACAAGCCGATTCCTTTCAGCAGCTTGTGCCAGCCGCCGGCATTGTGCGGAAGCGCATCCAGTGCACTCAGGTAAATTGCCGAAAAGATCAGCAACGCCGCCCAGAGCAGCATCTCCACGCTGACGGGCAGCAGCGGCTGGATGATCCAGATCGCCAAAGCCAGCAACATCACGCCGAAGAACTGCTTGACCGCTTCCATCCACGCACCCGCTTTGGGCAGCAATACGCCTGCCGAAGACCCGATCACCAACAGCGGGACACCCATGCCCAGCGCCATTACAAACAATGCGACGCCGCCCAGCACGGCATCATGCGTCTGACCAATGTAGAGCAGCGCACCGGCCAGCGGAGCAGCCACGCACGGTCCCATGATGATCGCCGACAGCGCCCCCATTGCGAATACGCCGCTAATATGTCCCCCGTGCAGGCGGTTGCTGGTGTCACTCAGCTTGCTTTGCAAAGCGGTGGGCAGCTGAAACTCATAAAAGCCGAACATGGACAGCGACAGCAGCACGAACAATGCGGCGAAGCTGCCGAGTACCCAGGGTGTTTGCAGCGCATTGGAAATCAGGTTGCCGGAATATCCCGCGGCGACACCGGCAGCGGCATAAGTGATCGCCATGCCAAGCACATAGGCCAGAGACAGCAGGAATGCATGCATATGGGTGATTTTGTGGCCGCGGCCGACAATGATGCCGGACAGGATAGGGATCATCGGGAATACGCACGGCGTCAGCGATAACAGCAGCCCCGCGCCGAAGAAAAAGGAAATGATCAGCCAGAAATTGCCACCCCTGAACAACGTCGCAATTTTCGAGTCTTCCGAGACGGGCTGGGATGAGGACTGAGTTGGGGGCTGGGCAGATTCGGACAGCAGCGTGGGTGCCGGCTGGCCCGCGGCCACTGCCGGCAGGGAGACGCGCAAGGCCTTGGTAATCGGGGAGTAGCATAGCCCCTGCTCGCTGCAGCCTTGATAGACTGCGTTCAGTGTAAAGCTGGTTGCGGCATTGCTGGAACGACTGAGCGTAATCAAGCCCTGAAAGGGATGATAGAACACCTCGGTGTCGCCTATATTGGGATCGTGCTTTATTTTGCCCCTGGGCAAACTCACCGAGATGATTTTGACCGTGTTGTCATTGGTGCTAAAAGTGATCTTGTCGCGATACATGTAATAGGTCGGTGCCACGGCGAAGTTGGCCTGCAAAGCTTGCGCATCACGCGCCTTTACTTTTACGCTAAAAGCATCATCGGGTTGCAGAAAGTCGGGTTGCTTGCTGACGACCAGGTTTGAAATCCGATCCGCAAGGCTTTCCGCGTTCGAGGCGGGAGCGACTAGACAAAGCAGCAGCAATAAAGCAAAACGCATGGTTATTCCTTGAAAGTGGTTGTTTCATCGTCTACCCAATCCAGATAAGTGGGTAAACCGGCTGTCACCAAGACAGCCATAATTTCGGGGAGTTCATAAGGGTGCGCTTCCCGGATCAATTTTTCAAGTCGCGGGTAAGCGGCCCGTGTGGTTTTGATCAGCAGCGGAACTTCGGTGGCGGTCTCGATATTATCCTTCCAGCGATAGGTCGAGGTGCAGGGTGCAAGCTGGTTAACACAGGCGGCTGCGCGTTCAACGATCAGCTGACGCGCAAGTTTTTCCGCTGACGCGGCGTCGGGCAGATTGGTTATCACCAACAAAATATCGCTCATGCTTTTGCAAAGCGCAATCCGAGTTGCAGCAATTCATCCCACACATCGCCCCGGCGCAGGCCCTTGATCGTTTTGTCCAGTCGTGCGGCCTGCTGGATGGCGCGCTCGAGGTGCGGGAATTTGAAGCGGCGAGCCGCATTTTCGATCAGCCGCTGTTTGTCCTTGCGTACCCTCATATCGCGCATGGCGTTGCCCAGATTGGCGCCGCGCTGCACGGCTTGCAAAACCTTGCACAGTGTCCGGATATCTTCGCTGAGTGCCCATAGAACCAGCACGGTGGCGGTTCCTTCCGCGCGCAACCCGTCGAGGATATGCGTGTAGCGCGCCGCGTTTCCGTTAAGCATTGCCTCGGAAAGTTTCGAAACATCGTAGCGGGCCACATCCATTACCGAATCTTTCACATTTTCAAAAGAGAGAGTTCCGGCGGGGAACAGCAGCGCGAGTTTCTGTATTTCCTGAAACGCCGCAAGCAGGTTGCCTTCGCAACGGTCTGCGAGAAATTCCAGCGCAGCCTCGTCGGCGTGCTGATCCTGTCTTTGCATCCTTTCCGCGATCCAGCGCGGCAACGCACTGCGCGGAATATCGGCGGCTGACACCATCACGCCATGCTTCTCAAGCGCGGCGAACCACTGGCTTTTCTGGGCAGACCAGTCCAGCTTGGGCAATGTAATCAGCGTCAGTATATCGCTGCCTAAATTAGCAGCATAATCCTGCAATACCTGCCCTCCTTCAACACCGGGTTTGCCGGACGGAATGCGCAGGTCGATGACCTTGCGCGAGGCGAACAGGGACATGCTTCGGGCGCTGTTGCGCAGTTCCGCCCATTTGAAATGCTGTTCGGCGATCAATGTCTCGCGTTCGCCATATCCGGCGGCACGCGCCGCAGCCCGGATGCTGTCGGCCGCCTCAATTGCCAGCAGCAGAGCGTCACCGTACACCACATACAGCGGCTTCAACCCGGAGGCGAGATGGTGCGGCAAGTCTTCGCTGGAAATCGCCATGGCTTATTTTGGCTTCAGTTTTATGCGACTCAGGCGTTGCACGATACGCTGCACCATGTCCGTGCGCATGCCTTGGTAAAGCATTGATTCCTGAGTACCCATGGCCATCACATGGTTGGCGTCGTAGGGAAAATCGACATGCATAACGATTACCTCGGCGGGGATCAGGTCTTTTTGCTGTTGGTCATAAGCGCGCAGGGAGACGCGGTAATACAACTCGAATTCGTTTACACGCCCGCTCGCGTCCAGGGTAAGAATCTGTTTGTCGGGCACTTCGGAAACGATGTTGAGCACGACATCGGCCTGCTTGGGCGAGTCCAGCAATTCCACCTTGTTCGACTCAAGATTGCTGCGCAACTCCCTGATCAATGAGGTACCCGGGTTGGCCGCATCCAGATACAGTGTTTTGAATTGCATGGCCGCCTGTCCGCGCAGATGAAAACCACAGCCGGTCAGCAACACTGCCGCAATCAGCAGGACCAGCAATTGAATCGGCAAGCGCATGACTTCTTCTCCTAGACCACGATGTTGATCAGACGACCCGGCACGACCACGATCTTCTTCGGCAGCGCGCCGGCCAAATGCTTTTCGATTGCCGGGTGAGCGAGCGCCAGCTTCTCCAGCGTAGCTTTGTCGGCAGATTTGGCAACCAGCATGTTGCCGCGCAGTTTCCCGTTCACCTGGATCACCAGGTCGATTTCGTCCTGGACCAGCGCGTTTGGATCGGTAGCGGGAAAAGCCTGATCCAACATGTCGGTGCCGGGGCGCAGCGCTGACCACAAAGCCTGGCAAATATGCGGCACGATGGGATTCAACATCAGCGTGATCGCCTCCAGCGCTTCCTGAACCACGGCACGGGCGGACGGCGTCTGTTCGTCGAATTTTGCCAATGCGTTGAGCAACTCCATGTTTGCAGCAATGGCCGTGTTGAAAGTCTTGCGCCTGCCCATATCGTCATCCACCTTTTGTATGGTCTGATGCAGTTGCAGGCGCAGGGCTTTTGCCGCGGCACTCAGTTCGCCGCTTTTATAGGGCGCCACCACGCCCTGCTCCACATGATCATGGGCAGCCTTCCAGACTCTCTTTAGAAAGCGGAACGCGCCCTCCACGCCGGTATCAGACCACTCCAGCGATTGTTCCGGCGGTGAAGCAAACATCATGAACAGGCGCGCGGTATCGGCACCGTACTGGTCGATGATGGCCTGCGGATCCACGCCGTTGTTCTTGGACTTGGCCATTTTTTCGGTGCCGCCGATGATGACAGGGAGCCCGTCGGCTTTCAGCTTCGCGCCGGTGGGGCGTCCTTTCGCATCGGTTTCCACATCCACATCGGCCGGATTGATCCACAATTTTTTGCCGCCGTTGACTTCGCGATAAAACGTCGGCGCGATCACCATGCCCTGGGTCAGGAGGTTCTTGAACGGTTCATCGCCCGGCACAAGTCCTTCGTCGCGCATCAGCTTGTGGAAGAAGCGCGCATAGAGCAGGTGCAGGATCGCGTGTTCGATACCGCCGATGTACTGATCCACCGGCAACCAGTGCTGTGCGGCCTGTTTGTCCACCATGCCGGTGGTGCAAGCCGGGCTGGCATAACGCGCGTAATACCACGACGATTCGACAAAGGTATCCATGGTGTCGGTCTCGCGCCTGGCCTTGCCACCGCACTTGGGGCAGGTGGTCTCGTAGAATTCCGGCATCTTCGCCAGCGGCGATCCTGCGCCGTCCGGCACCACGTTCTCCGGCAATACCACCGGCAACTGATCATCCGGCACCGGCACATCGCCGCAGCTTGCGCAGTGGATGATCGGGATCGGGCAGCCCCAGTAGCGCTGGCGCGAAATGCCCCAGTCACGCAGGCGGAACTGTACCTTTTTTTCGCCCAAGCCTTTGGCAGCAAGATCGGCGGCGATGGCATCCACGGCTAGTTCGTAGTTAAGCCCATCGTATTTGCCTGAATTCCACAATTCTCCATACATCGCGAATCCGGGATGCCAATCGCCCGCCCACAGCTGTTCCATTGGAATCGATTCGGAAGAAGGATTAGGCCGTGCCTGCGATGAATCGAGACCTCCAGGGAGAACTACCGGTTTAATCGGCAAGTTATATTTTTTCGCAAAGCCGAAATCGCGCTCGTCATGTGCCGGCACTGCCATCACCGCGCCATCGCCATAACCCATCAACACATAGTTGGCTACCCACACCGGCACCCGCTCGCCGGTCAGCGGGTGGGTGACCTTCAAGCCGGTGTCCATGCCCTTCTTTTCCATCGTGGCGATGTCGGCTTCGGCCACGCTGCCGGTCTTGCATTCTTCGATGAATGCGGCGAGTTGCGGATTGTCCTGTGCGGCGCGGGTTGCCAAAGGATGCTCTGCCGCCACGGCAACAAAGGTGACCCCCATGATGGTATCGGCACGGGTGGTGTAGACCCACAACTTTTCCTGCCGGCCATCCAGCTCATGCGGGAACGCGAAGCGCACGCCATAGCTCTTGCCTATCCAGTTGCGCTGCATGGTCTTGACCTGTTCCGGCCAGCCGTCCAGCGTGTCCAGACCCTGCAGCAATTCCTCGGCGTAGTCGGTGATGCGGAAGAAATACATCGGGATGTCGCGTTTTTCCACCAGTGCGCCGGAGCGCCAGCCGCGCCCGTCTATGACCTGCTCGTTGGCCAGCACGGTCTGGTCTTCCGGATCCCAGTTCACCGAGGAGGTCTTCTTGTAGATGATGCCCTTTTGGAACAAGCGGGTGAACAGCCACTGCTCCCAGCGGTAATATTCGGGACGGCAAGTGGTCACTTCGCGCGCCCAGTCCACGCCCAGCCCGAGGCTCTTCAACTGCTTGCGCATGTAATTGATGTTGTCGTAGGTCCACGCCGCGGGCGGCACGTTGTTGGCCATCGCGGCATTTTCGGCGGGCAGGCCGAAGGCGTCCCAGCCCATCGGCTGCATCACGTTGTAACCCTTCATGCGGTGGTAACGGGATAAAACATCGCCGATGGTGTAGTTGCGCACGTGACCCATATGAAGCTTGCCGGACGGGTACGGGAACATCGACAGGCAGTAATACTTGGGCTTGTCGGACTGCTCGTTAGCGTGGAATGTCTGGCTGTTATCCCAGAGTTGTTGCGCTTGTTGTTCGATACTCTCGGGATGATAATTGGCTTGCATGCGATGTGATTCTTGGAGTGATTTTTCGATGAGGTATTATAGCGTTATCGCCGGTTCGCCGCGAATCCAAACAAACACGGGAAGCACTCACAAAAACTGCCGTTGCAGGCTGTGCCAACGACGCAGTCCTTCAAGCTCGACATGCTTTTGAAGGGAAAATATAGCCGCCTAACCCAACTGCCGGGTGCTGACAGTTGGGTTAGCCCACAACGGGGCATTCTGCTAGAATCATCGGCCAAAAAAATTTATATATCCTTCAGGAGAGTTCACCATGTCACGCAAACACCCTGTCATTGCAGTTACCGGCTCGTCCGGCGCAGGCACCACGACGGTAAAACGCGCCTTTGAAAATATCTTCCGTCGCCAGCAGATTACTGCCGCAGTCATCGAAGGCGACAGTCTGCACAGTCTGGATCGCATGGCATTTCGTGAAGAGGCTGCAAAGGCTGCCAAAGCCGGCAACAATTCGTTCAGCCACTTCGGCCCGGAGGCCAACCACTTCGACAAGATCGAGGAGATGTTCAAAACGTATGGCAAAACCGGCATGTGCAAGCGCCGCTATTACGTGCATAGCGAAGAAGAAGCCGCGCTGCACAACAAGCATTTCAAACTTAAAGACCTGAAGCCGGGCGTATTTACCCCGTGGGAAAGCATCGATAAGGACTCCGACCTGTTGTTTTACGAGGGGCTGCATGGATTGGCAAAAGACGATGCCAAGGGTATCGATGCAGCGAAATATGTCGATCTGGGTATCGGGGTCGTTCCGGTGGTCAATCTGGAGTGGATCCAGAAAATCCACCGTGATGGTGCGGAGCGCGGATATTCGGCCGAAGCGACAGTGGATACCATCATGCGTCGCATGCCGGACTACATCAAGTACATCACCCCGCAATTCTCGCGCACCTGTATCAATTTTCAGCGTGTGGCGACCGTAGACACTTCCAATCCGTTCATCGCGCGCGACATTCCCACACCGGATGAGAGTTTTGTCGTGGTTCGCTTCCGTGAACCCAGGGGCGTGGATTTTCCATACATGCTCACCATGATCCCGAATTCCTTCATGTCACGCGCAAATACGCTGGTCGTGCCGGGCGGAAAAATGAGCCATGCAATGGAGATCATCCTCACGCCGATCATGCATGAGATGATCGAGAAAAAACAAAAGTAAGTTTTTCGAAAGGAACGACGGGGGAAGCAGACGGCAAGTCTGCTTCCCCGTTTCATTTGCAATGGATCTACTCAACGGCCTGAATCCTGAACAACGCCAGGCGGTAACGCTGCCGCACCAGTCTGCGCTGATTTTGGCCGGGGCGGGCAGCGGCAAAACGCGCGTGCTGACCACGCGCATGGCCTGGCTGATCAGCACCGGACAATCCAGTCCGCAAACTATTCTCGCGGTAACGTTCACCAACAAGGCGGCCAAGGAAATGCTTACGCGCTTGTCGGCAATGCTGCCGATCAGCACGCGCGGATTATGGATAGGCACTTTTCACGGGCTGTGCAACCGCATGCTACGTGCGCATCACCGCGATGCGAACCTGCCGCAGACCTTCCAGATACTCGACAGCGGCGACCAGCTTTCCGCGATCAAGCGGCTGATGAAGGCGATGAATGTCGACGACGAAAAATACCCCCCGCGCGAGATGCAGAACTTCATCAGCGGCAGCAAGGAGCAGGGCCTGCGCGCGCACGAGGTTGAGGCCTATGATCCGTACACGCGGCGCAAGGTGGAAGTGTTTGCCGAGTACGACGCGCAGTGCCAGCGCGAAGGCGTGGTGGACTTTTCCGAATTGCTGTTGCGCTGCTACGAGCTGCTGACGCGCAACGCAGCAATCCGCGAGCATTACCAGGAACGCTTCAGGCACATACTGGTGGACGAGTTCCAGGATACCAACAAGCTGCAATACCAGTGGTTGAAACTGCTGGCCGGGAAAGACAACGCGCTGTTCGCGGTCGGGGATGACGACCAGTCCATCTATGCATTCCGTGGTGCAAATGTCGGCAACATGCAGGAGTTGACGCGCGACTTTCATGTCGAGAACGTCATCAAGCTGGAACAGAACTACCGCTCGCACGCCAACATTCTCGATGCCGCGAATGCGCTGATCAGCCGCAACCGTAACCGTTTGGGCAAGAACCTGTGGACCTCGGAAAATGGCGGCGAGCCATTGCGCGTGTACGAGGCGCCGACCGATGTCGAAGAGGCGGGTTTCATCGTCAGCGAGATTCAGCAGTTAAAAAGCGAGGGAATCAATCTCAGGGAGATCGCATTGCTGTACCGCTCCAACGCGCAATCCCGGGTGCTTGAGCATGCACTGGTTTCGGCCGGATTGTCGTACCGCGTTTATGGCGGGCTGCGCTTTTTCGAACGACAGGAGATCAAACACGCGCTGGCCTACCTGCGCCTGATGGAAAACACCGACGATGATAATGCGCTGCTGCGCATCATCAATTTCCCGACGCGCGGCATCGGTGCGCGCAGCATCGAACAGATGCAGGAAGCGGCGCGGATGAATTCGACGACGCTTTGGGATGCAGCCGCCCGGGCAGGCGGCAAGGTCTCGGCTTTCGTTGCGTTGATCGAAGCATTGCGCAATGCGACACGCGAGTTGCCGCTTCCCGAAATACTGGATCATGTGCTGGAACACAGCGGTTTGATTGCGCATTACCGGAACGAGACCGGGGCAAAGAAGCGTGAAGCGGAAGAGCGCCTGGAAAACCTGAACGAACTGGTCAACGCGGCGACGCTGTTCGTGCACGAAAACGAAGACGACAGCCTGACAGCCTTTCTGTCGCACGCCTCGCTGGAAGCGGGTGAACACCAGGCCGGCGACCAGGACGATGCGCTGCATCTGATGACCGTGCATGCCGCAAAGGGCCTGGAGTTTCACACCGTGTTCATCACCGGCCTGGAGGAAGGCTTGTTCCCGCACCAGAACAGCCAGAACGTTGACGGCGGCCTGGATGAAGAACGGCGCCTGATGTATGTCGCGATCACGCGCGCGCGCCGCCGGCTTTACCTTACCTTTGCGCAACGGCGGATGTTGCACGGACAGGCAAGTTACAGCATGGCATCGAGTTTTTTGCGCGAGCTGCCGGACAACCTGCTGCACTGGATCACACCGGCGATACCCCGGCGCAACGAGTTTGCCCAGCCGTTTTCGCCGCCGCGCGACGTGCCGGCGCAGTCTGCCGCCGGCGCTTCCGGCTGGCGCAGCGGCCAGGCGGTGTTCCACACAAAATTCGGTGAAGGCATGATCGTGGACCTGGAAGGCAGTGGCGCGGATGCCCGCGTGCAGGTGAATTTTCGCAAATCCGGCGTGAAGTGGCTGGCATTGGAATATGCGAAACTGACAGCCCTGTAGGAGCGGGCCATGCCCGCGATATTCACAAACATGGCCCGCTCCTGCCTGCAAATACGCGCTACTTGAACGTCGATTCGTCGCTCTTGAATATATCGTCTTGTGGCGTGGGGCTCACGGTTGCCTGCAGCGGGGGAAATATGTCGTTGTAGCAGGCGTAGAGCGTGGTGAATACCAGCGGCAACAATACCAGCCAACCCAGCATAACCGGCATACTGGCGAGCATCGATAGAAACGCGAACGTTATGCCATACAGCAGCATCGGCAGCACGTTGTAAAGAAAAGCGCGCAAACTTAGTTTCATCGCCTGCAACGGCGGAACATTGCGGAAGTACACCAGCATCGGTGCGAACTGCATCGCCATGATCAGCAAGCTGAACAACACAACGCCTATCAGTATCGCAAAACCGGTTCCGGCCAAAGCAGACACCATCACGCCGGTATCGGTTGGCGGCTGATTGCTCATCAGCACATCCACCAGCGTGGAGCCCCCAACCGCCATCATCAAGCCGAGTATCAGGTATTGGCCGACCAGCGCAATGCCGCCCAGCGTAACCAGTTGGGAAGTGTGCCGTTTGAAACCGCTGAGCAGATGTGCCAGTTCCAGCTCTTCGCCCTGGCTAAGTGCACGGCAGCCGGCCATCAAACCCACCAATACCGCGGGCATCAACAGGCTAACCAATGGTGGACCCACAATCGGCACGGTGGATACTGCTATTGCAGTGACCATGCAGATAGACAGCAATACGATCCACAGCAGTGGCGCCTTGAGAAAGAGCGCAAAGCCGTGCTTGATCCATTCCCAGCCTTGACCTGCCGGCAAGCGTCGCGGTTCCATCATGATTTGTTGGCGCCTCCTTGTTGCAGCCAGACTGGCTGTGCCGGAGCAATGTGATGCTTCAAAATGCGCTCGAAGTGGCCGGGGTCGTGCGCGTTGATCAATTCGCCGTCACGCGGCAGGTACTTGTCGAACAAGCGCGACAACCAGAAGCGCAGCGCGGCGGCACGCAACATTAGCGGCCAGGCACTTCGTTCGCTATCCAGCAGCGGGCGCACTTCATGGTAGGCGCGCAGCAATGCCTGTGTCCTTTCAACATCTATCGTGCCGTCGGGATTGGTGCACCAGTCGTTCGCGGTGATCGCAACGTCGTAGAGCAGCGCATCGCTGCAGGCGAAATAAAAATCGATCAGGCCGCCGATGCGAATATCTTCCAGCAGAACATTATCCCGAAACAGGTCGGCGTGAATCACGCCTTGCGGCAACGGCGACCAATCCTGTTGCGCGTGCAGCGCAACTTCGCTCTCCAGTAATGCCGCCTGGCCCGCATTCAGAAAAGGCCGGACTTGCGGAGTCGTTGCCGCGCGCCATGCCGCACCGCGCGGATTCGGCATGTTCTGCAAAAAACTTTGGCCGGCAATGTGCATCTGCCCGAGCATCGCGCCGATCGCGGCACACTGTGCGCTGCCCGGCGCGGTGACGGATTTGCCGCTCAAACGGCTGACGATGCAGGCGGGTTTGCCGTTCAGCGTGCCCAGAAACTGATTCGAGCGGTTTGCCACCGGATTGGGGCAGGGAATGCCATGTCGTGCCAGGTGCGCCATCAGATTCAGGTAGAAAGGCAGTTCGTCGGCGCCGAGTATCTCGAACAGCGTGAGTACGAAGCGGCCGTTACTGGTGGTGACGAAATAGTTGGTGTTCTCGATGCCGGACGCAATGCCCTGCAATTCCAGCAATTGACCGAGAGAATAATCGCCCAGCCAGGCCGTCAGGTCGGCTTCGGATACGTTGGTGAAAACCGCCATTTTAAAAGCGGTGTATGACCCACTGAGGCGGGCGCACGCCGGAATCGAGGCT
>Ga0307377_10007140_pt1 | contig 11582 bp, 7 predicted proteins | sample TR3MG_FD_202535 | JGI IMG/M metagenome (GOLD analysis project Ga0307377, IMG submission 202535) | Soil microbial communities from Risofladan, Vaasa, Finland - TR-3 | ecosystem: Environmental > Terrestrial > Soil > Coastal area > Acid sulfate soil | place: Finland: Risofladan, Vaasa | collected...
TGATGAAGAATTTACACTGAATAATTAGTGCTACGGGATGTGTGCATATATTATTTATCAACAATTACAGGATGGTATATCACGTTCCATGCGGTTCGAAACTCGCACAAATCCACAAGGCTGGCTGCCACCCTGCCGCCCTGTAGGGCTGTGGTGGCAGGGAAAGTGCAGAGGCTAGGGCGGATGATGAATGTGAAAAAGAGAGGGATTGCTAAATTAATAACATTAAATATATATTTCAAATGGCTCCGGCACTTACCGACATAACATCTAATTTCACATCCCCAAAACCACCGATTCAATCGAAAAGCGCCTGCCAACCCCATCCCCACAAGGGCAAGCGGAGCAGATCGGGAGAGGCACCTGGCAGAGTGAAGGCGAAAATGGGCAGCAGGAATCACATTCATAATTGGCTCCCAAACTGTACACCACTTCCTGACCCACGCTTTGCACATGAACACCCACACCCGGTCTGCAGCGCGGTCGGTCGAGGGCAGGAAGGGCAGCGCATGTGAGTAGAGAATGGCGGGTGGCGGGAAAGTGGAATAAGGAGTGGGGTATGGACTGTATTTTATTATTAACCGCAGATGAACGCAAATAAACGCAGATAACGGTAATTATGGATTGCAATTTAGATTTAACGGTAAGAATTAAAGCATCATCTAATTTTAGCTGCAATATATGCCTTTATCTACGGTTCGAAACTTTTACAAATCCACAAGGCTGGCTGCCACCTTGCCACCCTGTCGGGCTGTGGTGGCAGGGAAAGTGCAGACGGTAGGCCGGATAAAGAGTGTGAGAAAGGAAGGGAGCTTACTCAAAATAAATAGCATTATAAATATATTTTAAGTGGCTCCGGCACTTACCAGCATAACATATAATTTCACATCCCTCAAACATCCAGAATAAATTGAAAAGCGCCTCCCAACTCCCTCACCACAAGGGCAGGCGGAGCAGATCGGAAGGGGCACCAGGCTGAGTGAAGGCGAAAATGGGCGGCAGGAATCAAATTCATAATCGGCTCCCTAATTGTACACCACTTCCCGACCCACGCTCTGCGCATATGCGTCCACATCCTGTCCGCAGCACCAGTGATGTGAGATCGGTCGAGGGCAGGAAGGACAGCGCAGGTGAGTGGAGAAGGCTGGGCGGCGGGAAAGGGGAAGAAGGAGTGGGGGCCGGGAGTCGTTTAATATAATAACGAACTCTGGGTTTGTATTGGTTATCTGTTGACTAATATGCATCATATGGATTTTTTTTTTCAGTCTTTGGCCATAAACTCATCTTCACCGAAATCGTCAATACCATCGAATTCATCATCGACAAGGCTTCTTCTGGATGTTTGCTTTTGCGCAACCCTATTGGAAGTAATGAAAAAAATAGCAGATATTAAATAAGGTGTTATCCTATAATTTATAAAAATCTATGAGGGTAATTTGTATATGAAATCCATGTCCATTGAAATCAAAACCCTGACACCGATCTGGACAGGTGGGGTAAATGGAGAGTGTGACATACTTCACGAAACAGGGATAATCGGAAGTATGCGCTGGTGGTATGAGGCGATAGTGCGAGGGCTGGGGGGATATGCGTGTGATCCGACAAAGGAAAGCTGTAAATTTGATACAAAAAGTTATGAAAAAGCCTTGAGAAAAGGAAAAGGCACTGAGAATGCACTGGAAGTTGGATTAAAGGAAGTTTGTCCAGCATGTTACTTGTTTGGATGTACCGGCTGGAAGCGACGGTTTCAACTTCAAATTGAGAACTCTCCAACATCACCTTTACACTTCAGGACACCAGTGAAAATGAATCAGAATTGGCTAACAAAAATATTCGGTGGAGAAAGTGAAAGAATAGACAATTTAGATGTATTCTATGGAAATCTGAAATTCAGATTCGTGTTTAGAGGAAATGACACTGATATTGCTGATTTTTTTAGATCTCAGTTACTCATGTTGTTTCAATTCATTTCTAAGTATGGGAGTTTAGGTGCAAAGCCACAACATGGTTTTGGACAGGTTGAAATATTTGATGCTAAATCATCCATTGATGATTCGTTAAATGGTGGGTTAAAAGGATTATATGAACTAATAAATTCAGATAAGTTCAAATCCGTACAAAATGTGGAAATATCATATATTCCCTATGACCTACAAAATTTCATATGTTTGAATTACGACTTGCCAAAAAACCTTCTAAAAATGTTCACGCAGAGGGACAGTCATATAGGAAATAATTCAAAAAGCTCGGAAGATAAATACTTACCATGTGTTTTTGATATACGCTATAAGGGGAAAAATAATGGTAAAATTGGTATGCGTAGATGGTTAAAAAAAGACAAGGATTGGACCGAAAGTGATGACCCAAAACAATTGGGGCAAATTGATCAGCTTTTAGGACCGCGATCAAAGTGGAAACTTAATGGAAAAGATGAAACCATTGATGAAAAATGCCGTACTGCCAGCCGCCTCTGTTTTGGGATGCCGTACAAAATTGATAATGAAAAATATCGATTAAGGATATTTGGCTTTGCACCTCCCTCCCTTGAAGTAACTGATAAAAAAATGACACCCGACATATTGAGTGCATATTGTCAGGAGTATATGCAACATGCATTTAATAGTGTTAAGCCAACAAATGTCATTTCTGGTAAAGAAATAATTGAACGAATGGAGGCAAAGAATAAATGATCATAGATTTTTTTGCGAATTTGTCTCAAGATGATTCGGATACATCTACTTTAGAACATGTCATTACTCAATATCACCAAAGTATTGCCACAAAAGATAAGGAAAAAACGGGTGAGATCAGAGAAAAATGGAAAATTGATAACATGTCCGAGAAAATTGATACTCGGTCGAATTCGTTATTTGGATTAATCCAATATCCAGAAATAGATCTATCCTGCCTTACTGAATATTCATTCGTTCTCCAGTTCAAATTCACCCTTAAAAAGTCCTACATTTCCCGTGATGAACAGAATTTTCATATAATTGATAACCCAATTCGTAAAGATAGGGTGTTTGGACTTCCTTATGTAGCACCATCTTCATGGAAGGGAAGTCTCAAGGCAGCGCTCTGGCAACTTGGCCATAAAGCTGACGATGAAGAAATGAGACGTATCTTTGGAAACGAAAGAACAGCTAAGGAACAGGAAATAATTCGAGCTGGAAGACTGCATATTTTTCCGACATTCTTCACAAATAAAAGCCTTGAGATCATAAATCCGCATGATAGAGAACGAAGAGTTGGAACAGTCCCCATATTTATGGAAAGCGTCCCTGCTGATACATCGGGCTTGTTCACTCTATTATATGTTCCATTTGATTTAATCGGAAAGGAAGAGATTGTGACAAAAAAACAGATTGTAGAGGATATACAACTGATAAGTAGTGGACTGAATGCGATGTTCATGGATTACGGATTTGGAGCCAAGACCTCCAGCGGATATGGAATTGCAAAGCAGGATGTTACCGATGGTGCAATCACTTTGAAGGCTTGTAATATAGAAACCAGCCCAAAAGATATGGAAAATCGACACCTTCCAGAAGAAGCTTTTAAAAAATATCTCAACGAAGACGGCAGCGTTAAGGATGAATTTATAGGTAGTGGCGAGGCTGGTTTACTTAGTAATAAACAATACGGGGAAAAAACGCAGCCAATGGATAAAGGATACCGTGATGAATTTAAAGAGTTTAGACGCTTGTATGGTAAATATGGTGAACTATGGCAGAAATCTCTACAATCGGAAGATACTACGGCAGATGAATGGCCAATCTGGCGGTTTACGAACTTCAAAAAATTAATTGAACTTGGTGGGGACATCCAAAAATCATTTAACTCTCAGGAGTCGTTACAATGATTGGTGACCTCAATGATCTTGCAGATAATCGGAATGAACTCTGGATGGCAGAAGTTGCAGCATGGTTGCATGATATGGGAAAGTGCAGTGATGAGATGATCACACTTGGAGCATGGGATAAAACAGATGATTTTAATTATAGACCTAAAACTGAGTATTCTTATTTATTAGGTAGCCGCACCATTATTTTTCTTGATGAAGAAATCCCTTTTAAAGATCTTATTGAAAATAGTAGGCCAACGAGCGCCAGTAAAGAGGATATACCCTGGCTTATTAGGGTTTTAGGCCGTTGCCATGGCGCTGCTCATATTGAGAAGGAAGAATGTTTATCGAACAAGGAAAAAAATATTTTAGAAAAAATAATAAAAAATAATGAAAAAATCATCAAAAATCACCTAACCAAAGCTGGCGAAAAGCGGCAAACCGCAAATCAACTGGATAAAATTGATAAAGGAGATTCAGCAAAACTAAAAAATGAAGCTGAATCTCTGGAAAAAGAAGCTTTAACATTGCAGTCTGAAGTCAACTTGCTTTGGTCAAAGATTAAACAAGTTCATCAATCCAAAGACCACACAATGATAAGTAATCCTTTTGGATTTGAATATAAAAAGATAAACAAGCTTAGTTCAAAATTGAAAAGTCTGCCGTTTGATCAAATTAGCAATAGATCTTTTGTAGTTAAACTAAGTGAATCTTTTAAATATGCATTAGGTGACACACGACGCCCTACTAATGAGATAACACTCACTGATTGGTCAAGCATCGTTGCTGCACTTTATAAGTCGGCTCTGGCTGGTGCGCTTCTTGGAAACAAACCTGAACCTAATTATTTGAAATGGCGGCTTTTAGCGACAAGGATAAATTCAGAGCAGGTATGGGGAAATGCTTCAAGCATACCGATACTACTTGCAAGAAAAAAATGGATTAACGATGGATTAGATAATGTTAAAATTCTTCTGGAGGAAATATATCCTCTTGGAAATGAGGTGTACAGGGACGAAAATGGCAGCGTGTTTGTTGTTCCTGACATTGATGACTTATTGAATATAACGGATTCGAAGAATAAAAAATCCTTAAAAGAATTGATATGTGAAAAGTCTGATTATGATGGGGAGATAGTTGTCAGTCCAGCTCTTGATATGGAAAAGTGGTGGGGGCAAGACCCAAAATATCTTATAAAAAATAGAAATGGGATGCGGGATGAAATTCAAAATAAAATCCCCCCAATTAATAAAATTCTCAAAGAAAATCCTTATTCACCAGCAGATCCAGATGCAGTCACAAAATGGTGGAACAACACAAATAGAAACCCTGAAATTTGCACCATATCATGGCTTCGTCCTCAAGATGAAAATGGATCACATCGAAAAGCATCTGGTTATTGGGGAAAAAAAGCTACATTCAGAGCGGAATATTGGACAAAACATCGTGGTAATACTATATGGATCGATGAAATAGCGGATGCAAATGGCAGAATTTGTTTGATTACTGGAAAACTCGACATTTTAAAATGGTTGGAGCCAGAAGGATATATAAAAACCATACTGGTGAAACCACCGGATATTGATCATGATTTTGTTCAAAAGACCCCTTCTTTTGCCCGTATTCGTCGTGTATGGGAGACCACAAAAAGATTCTGGGATGAGGTGAATCAGGATTTCAATACGGTCATTGATCCTATCAGCATACGACTGAGGATTACTGGAATATTTAAACATAAGAGCGGAAATATTTCTTCAAACAATGCCTATGAAGCTGAATTGAATGGTATACGATTTAGTATTTTTTATACAACTGATGACGATTATTTTATAATTGAAAATCTACATCGGTTAGCCCAAAAGTTAGGGACATCATCTCAACAATCAATGGATTACTGCAGTTCGGCAACGTTTGTTAAAGATCAGTTACACGCCAAAACAATTAAGATATATGATTCAGAGGGGAAATATAGGATTAACATCCTTGGTTATCTAACATTATCACAAATAGAACCTGAATTCATTTCTTATGTTCCAGTAATACCGATTATCTCCGAACCGAGTACATTTATGGCAATAGTCCCTGCTGATAAAGCAATCAAAATAGCCAGGCATATAAAAGAAAAATATGAAAAAGAAATGGGAAAAGTTCGAAACCGCTTACCTCTCACTCTGGGGTTGGTATTTGCAAAATCTCACACACCACTGCCTGCTTTGATGGATGCTGGCAGAAGAATGCTTGAAGTTTCGAACAAAGAGGAGAATTGGACATTGATGGAAGATTCCCATGATTGTGGTGTAAACTGCACACTAAAATTTGATAATAAAATAACATGGCATGTTCCTATAAAGATGGGGGATGGTAAAACTGATGACATCTGGTATCCAAATTTTTATGTTGATGGGGTGCCAGATAACCGTTCAAGTGCATTCGAATATCCCGAAGGTAGGTGGCTTTTTCTTGTAAATAAACTTAAAAAAGATTATAAAGTAAAGATTACACCATCAAGATTTGATTTTGAATTCTTAGATTCTGCTTCCCGCCGTTTTGAAGTGAGCTATAACATGGAAGGAAAACGAAGAGATATAGCAAAATCAGAAAGACCATATTTATTGGAAGAACTGGACGATTTTGAAAGATTATGGAACATATTGTCAGAAGGATTGTCACGAACACAGATAAAAAATATAATCGGTCTTATTGAGGCAAAACGTGAGGAATGGTCGCCTTCAGAAAGAAACAATGTTTTTGAATGTTTTGTACACGATGTTCTTCACAATGCTAACTGGAAGAATGGAAAACCGTCTGAAATAGGAGAGATGGAATATGCTGCCTTCAGAGGCAAATTAAGAGATGTGGTTGAACTATACATGGATATTCTCAAAACCAAAGATGTGGATGATTAAGGAGGGACATAAATGATTGAAAATAAGGAGAAACTGTACACCCATCAGCGATTTATTTATATGGCGCTTGACCCTGTTCACATAGGAACAGGAGGGTACCGTCTGGGCTATGTGGACAACACGATAGTTAGGGAAGCTGGAACTAACCTTCCCAAGATACCCGGGACCAGTCTTTTGGGTGCTGCAAGACATTACTCATCAATACGTTATGGGAAACCAGAAGCTGCTGGAAAACATAAAAACTTTAAAGGCGATAAAAATACATGCCCTATAATCTACACCTTTGGGACAGCTACTGAAGCAGGGGGCGGTCAAGCAGGGAGAGTTAGCTGTAGTGATGCACATATATTGTTTTTTCCAGTTCATTCAATGGCGGGTCCTATATGGGTTTGTACAAAGGATGTTATTGAGTATGCAGGCTTTGAATTGAATAATGATGATAATTTAGATGATGAAAATGCATTAACTTCTATGGCATGGGAAAAAGATAATCTAAATCTCGGGTGGTTATTGCTGAAGACAAAAAGTGGATTGAATGTAATACCTCCTGATGAAGTAAAAAGCAAAAAAGAATGGGGGGCGATATCCAATAGGATTGTTCTTGTGGCTCCAAAATTGTTCTCCCAAATAGTAAACAGCAACCTTGAGATTCGTACTTCTGTTGCAATAGACCCTGAAACCGGTGCTGCTGAAGATAAAGCATTGTTTACTTATGAGGCAATACCAAGAGCAACTTGGTTCTGGTCTGATGTGATTGAAGATGATTATTCAGGAACTTTTATAAAAACTGAAAAGCAGTTCAATGATGAGACGGAAAATAGTGGTAAGCCACTTGGTGAAACATGGACCTGTCCCTTAGATGTTATAAGAGCAGGAATAAAATTAATGGAATATCTTGGTGTGGGTGGCATGGGGACCAGAGGTTTTGGTCGAATGAAAATGATCAGCAACTGGGAGGTTAAAGATAATGGATCTTGATCTTGAAGCTGCAAGAACTGCACAGGATATCATTAAAGAAACAAATGATAAGGGAGCAAAAGATGTTGAGAACTTCATTACAAAAACGCTTGGTGTACTACAAGTAAATGGAGTCTATGCATGCATACTCTACCTTTATTCTCGTAGCAGTGATTCTAATAAAGTTAGTAAATCAATAAGAAAACAACTTATAGAAATGACGAAATTGGTAGGGCAAAATCCGGCGAATGACGATAACGCTGAAAATGTACTGAAATATCTTACCGATTACATTTGCACTGACATTAATACTCTCATGTTGACTAAACAGATATGGGAACAGACGCTGGTATATGCACGCTATGGTGCAAAAGCCAGGGAGAAATAATATGGCGTGGTCCCTCTATCAGGTAAGTTTCCGCCTCCTTTCACCCATTCATATTGGTTGGAAAAAAACAGGGAACTTACAACAGACACGCCCTTATGTAACAGGCAGGAATATGTGGGGCGCTTTAACTGCCAGACTCGGTAGAGACCATGGTGGCACAAATTATCAAGATGTTGGAAAAAAAGTTGATGAACAACTTAGATTTTCGTACTTATATCCAACTATAAATTCAGATTATGGCAAAATACCAGATCAAATCAAAATTTTGCCATGGAATAACTTTTATGATTTTTCATGGTTGTACCTAGGCAGTTACTCCAGCACTGCATTAAATAATAAAACTGCAGATGATGGGACACTTCATGAAACTGAATGCATCTTCCCTAAAACACGTAAGGGGGATCAGGTATATCTGCTTGGTTATATTTTTGAAAAAACGGGATGTGATTTGTCCTGGAAAAATGCACTGCAAAGAATCCAGTTTGGCGGAGAACGTGGATATGGTTGGGGAAGAGTAGAAATTGTTAATAGTCCTAAGCAATGTGATAAATATTTTGAGTATGATGTTGATGTTACGGAAGAATCACCAATCATAAAAGTTCCAAAAGACAAGTGCATATTGGCACATACTCTTGTAGGTGGATTGGAACAATTGGGTGAAATCGAACCTTTTGTTGGCAGGGATACGACAGCAAAGAATGATTTTGGGGGTAACGTTTCGTCTGCTAATATTTGCTGGATTCCTGGTGGCGTAGTAAACAAAGATAAACTTTTCAAAATATGCCCAAAAGGATTGTGGAAAGAAGCGTCGAAGAAAGTGTGAAAGTAATCCCATGTCTCCATCTACTCAAAATATACAAGATGTGTAATCCCTAAATGATTGCAGGAACTTATAGCCATAAGTGCCTTGCAAGAAATACAAATACCGCCTGATAAAAAAATTGGCCGGGCAACCATTGCTCTTGTGCCAGTTTTTTTATCAAGTACGATAAAACAAATTTTGCAATTGGACATTACGAAGTCTGGAAAAAGAAAGAAGATAAGATAGATTGTTGAAAATCATGAGATTGTTTGTCAATCATTTCAAAAAAGATGGTGAATCCATATATTTTGCCTAAATCATTTCAATGATTTATTCTTTATACATTAGTGACAAAATTAAGCCAAACGCAAATTAAATATAATCATAATGGAAAAACAACATCATGTCGAACTGGAATGAAAGAATTGATTATGGCAAGTATTACTGTCTGATGTCCATTAAAACGCCAAATACATTGGCTACTATGGCCTCTATTTTAGTCACAATTGCTACCAGTGTTGCACTGGGATTATCTCCGCTAAAGTATTCGGGATATATGTTTGCTGGAATTCTTATCCTGTACTTTTTAGCAATGTTTATAATTGGGATTTCAAATTACAAAAAAGATGTAAACATTCCACTTCTGTTAACCAGCAACATACCTCCTCTGGATGTGCTCAAGGAATCGATGAAAAAACATAAATATACACCATGGCGAATTGATGCACTTAAACGAGAGTTCGGACCCTCTGCATTTCGTGAAGAGAAACTGACAACTGTGGAAATATCTCCTCAGTTAATAAATTGTAACGATGACTTGTGGGCAATTTCAAGAACAATAAGAGATAAAATACACATCATTGGAAAGGGTCTTATTGGCTTGAACAACGTTAGATTTCATCTTTATGTAACTGAAGAGGTTCCCACAACTATTGCCCTGATAACCGGAATATTACTTGGTGATGAACATGCAAATTTCACAATATACACAGGCGGCGCACAGGGCAGGATTGAAAAGATACTTGATTCGGAAAACATAACTGGAATGAAAGTCGAAGAGGTTCAGGTTCCAGACACTTCTAAATTGAGTTTTGTTGCGGATATCTACAACAGAGAAGGAAAACTTGAAAAGGAGAATCTTTCGTTGAAGGAAGTGCTTGAACTGGTAAGAAATGGATTTACTAGGTTCATATTGCTGGTAGATTTAACGACTTCACCATTGAATAGATTATCAATCTCCGATTTTGCAAAAAATGAAGATGTTGATTACAATGGATTTATGATTGCAAAGACAAAGGATAAGATTGAAGGATTGGTAAAGTTCAATGAATTACAATTCCTCTCTATGCATTTTTCAAATAATATTGCTGAAATTGTTGAAGAAGGACTGAATGCTGATGGTAGAATTGTTTTAACAATGAAAGTACCACATCCATTCAACATCGTGATGGGGTACAAACTCTGTCATCAAACAAACTTAGAAATTCTACATTACAATAGGAGAATGGGAGAATACCTCGAACCTATACTGTTGAAAGAAATATTTGCAACATAATGATCATCTGAACGCTACAAAAAGATGATTTCATACATTCATTAATTTTTTATCTACATCCTGAATACCAATTTACATTGACCTAAAAACATTTTTCGCTCTGTACATCCAAGTGTAGTGTTTCAATCCCCAAAAACGGGTCTATGCTATTTTCACCCAACAGCAAAATACTTGCAGAGAATGATGGAGTTATTGTTTCAATCCCCTAAAACGGGTCTATGCTATTTTCACCCAGAGATAATCAAAGGAATAAAATGGGCAGATATAATGTTTCAATCCCCTAAAACGGGTCTATGCTATTTTCACTCTCCCTGATGATGCTAAGGTCATAATGCCATCAATGTCCGTTTCAATCCCCTAAAACGGGTCTATGCTATTTTCACCCCGAGGCTACTGATAGCGAAAAATAAAAAGCCGCTTAATAGCTTTTATTTTCCATTTAATACATAATTAACACATCTTTTAATATATAGAGTTTTCGAAAATAAAATGTTTGGCGATAACCTCCAATAAATTCCCAAAAAATACCCTCATTTCAACTGCAAAAACACCCCCACAGTGTCGCCGCATTCTGGCGATAGCCTCCTGGGTTTTTCAGCACTTCCGAGGTTATCGCCAAAATCACAAAACACCCCCTGACGACCACACCCAAAATTTTCTATAAACTAGATGAAACATAACCTCTTCAGTTATCTCCCCACACGCCAGCAGAATCATCTCAGTTGATCAATTACCTTTAAGCCACTGATAAAGAAGTCAAACTATTATTAAATTTTAGAAAAAACCCGAAATTCAAAACAGTGGTATTGACGAATGACAGAAAGGAAAGATTTGAATTAGAATCTCCAAATCCGTGCCATCCGTGTTCCCTCCTACTTCATGTGGGTAAATTTCCCCAGTCACCCGTACACAATCACATCCGGTACAGTCTCTTTGATCCGCGCCAGTGCATTGGCAGGTACATCAATCAGTACACGCTCTTCCTTGAGTTTGTATCTGAGTATTTTCAACATCTGTTCACCAGGTGTTACATAGACAATTGTTTTCTCATCATCGAAGTGCAGTTCCCCAACTATCAATATGCTGTGTGGGGTTTTGGAGATTATCTTCACATTCCAGGTTTTTGTGCT
>Ga0307377_10007141_pt1 | contig 11582 bp, 8 predicted proteins | sample TR3MG_FD_202535 | JGI IMG/M metagenome (GOLD analysis project Ga0307377, IMG submission 202535) | Soil microbial communities from Risofladan, Vaasa, Finland - TR-3 | ecosystem: Environmental > Terrestrial > Soil > Coastal area > Acid sulfate soil | place: Finland: Risofladan, Vaasa | collected...
CTTACTTCGGCCGAACAGTCCCTGACGCAGAACTACAACCAAGCCGCAACAGGGTTCAACGTCTCCGTCAGCTATCCGCTCAAGCGCCACGCCTTCCAGCGCATCGGCGCAACCTATTCGCTCAGCAAGTCGTCGATTACCGCCTTCAGCACTGCCTCGCAGACCTTCTTCCAGACCATCAGCTTCCGGTCGGGAATCCAGGGCTCCAATGCGCTCGCTGGCATCATCAGCAGCCAGATATCTCTCACCTACTCCTACAACACCATCAACAATCCGGTGCGTCCGCGCAGCGGCAAGGAGTACACGGCGGCCTTCCAGGCGGCAGGCATATGGGGCAACGTCCGCTATTTCTCGCCGTTTGTGGCCTACAAGCGATTCATGCCCATGCACTACCTGATGCCTTCGGAAAACGGCCACAATGTCCTCGGCATTCGCGCCCAGTTGGGTTACGTTCAGGGCTTCGGCGGAGACGTCGCACCCCCCAACAACCGCTTCTACGCCGGCGGCGAAAGTGAGTTGCGCGGCTTCGACGTCCGCGGCGCAACCCCCTACGGTTACGTCCCCAGCCGCGTCAACTTCCAGCTCACCAATCCTGACGGAAGCTGCGTTCCCCGCGATCCAACCAATCCGGAGGACAACCAGTGCATCCAGGTGCCCCTGCCCGTCTACGGCGTGGCATCCATCGGCGGCGACACCAGCCTGACCACCAACGCTGAATACCGCATCCCCATCGTCGGCACGCTCATGTTCTCCTTCTTCAACGACTTTGGCATCGACGTGGCCACCAACCACGGCCAGTTGAAGCAGAGCCCAGAGGGCTTCGCCTCCCTCACACAGCCCCTCTACGGATGCCCGGTTTTCAATAACGGCTCCTGCCAGGGAGGCATTCCGGGATCGCTGGTCGGCTTCCAGAAGAACATCCGCCCCATCTCCGGAACCAACTTCGTGCCGCGCATGTCGCTGGGCGGCGAGTTGTCGATCATCATGCCCATCGTCAACGCGCCCTTCCGCATCTACTATGCCTACAACCCGCTCCGCCTCTACGAGACGCCGTATTGCAACGACGCCATCTCAGGCAGCAAACAGAGCAGCTGCTCCGGAGAGCTCATTACACGAGCCATGTTCCCGCAGGGCGGCGCTGGCGACTACACCTACAACGAAGCGGTCCAGGCCTACGGCGCTCGCTACATTTTCAGAGAGCCCCGCAAGACCTTCCGCCTCACGGTCTCCACAACCTTCTAACAGTCGCAAATTTCCATCCATCACCAGAAGGGCCGCTCACGCCGAGCGGCCCTTCATCTTTTCAGCGCGTCTCTGTTCCAATCTCAGGGGCGGGGGTTGAGAGAAACCCCCGCCCCCGCCCGTCGCGAAGCCCTTGTCCCTCAAGGGCCCGCAGCGCGCCCCAATCAGTCGCAGCGGCAGTCGTCTGAACCCCCGCAACATTAAAGCAAAATCCCAGCAATTTCCTTGAATTCCCGCGAAAATTCATCCTCCGTCCGTTTGACGCTCCCACCCCAGCCTCCTATAATCCATCTAGTTCCTGCTGACGTCTCCGTCCGTGTCTTTTCCTCTCTCTGCCGCCGTCCGGCGCAGGGTTTCCGAAAAATGACCGTGAGGTTTCTCAGGAGGCACCGGCTCGCTTCGCGCCTCAGCGCGGACAGCCACACAGGAATTCCGAAGGAGCTGTTGAATCACATGAAGCGTTCGCTTGCACTCGTCCTCACGCTGGCCTCTGGCTTTGCCCTGAGCGCCGCAGCCCAAACTCCGGCCGCAGCCCCCGCCGCGGTGCCCGGTCCTGCCAAGGTCGCCGTCATCGCGTTCCAGGTGGCCGTCGCCCAAACCAACGAAGGCCAACGCAACTTCGCCGACCTGCAGAAGAAATTCGAACCCCGGCGTGCGCAGCTCAAGACCCTCAACGACGAGATCGAGACCCTTACCAAGCAACTGCAGGCCGAGGGCGACAAGCTCACCCCCGCCGAGCAGCAGAGCAAGGCCTCTGCCATCGACGCCAAGAAGAAGCAGTTGGATCGCGATGCCCAGGACGCCCAGACCGACTTCACGCAGGCGATGCAGGACGTCTATAACACCCTCGCCTCAAAGGTCTACGACGTGATGCAGTCCTACGCAGAGCTCAAGGGATACACCCTGGTGCTGGATGTTTCCCAGCAGCAGTCTCCTGTTCTCTACGCCTCCACGGCCACCAACATCACCAAAGAGATCATTGACGCCTACAACGTCAAGTCCGGAATCCCCGCGCCGCCCGCGCAGCCTGCTGCAGGCGTGGACGCGCCCAAACCGACAATCCATGCCGCGCCCAAGGCCCCAGTAGCCCACTAGAAATTGGGCCCAGGTACAAATCACCATCAACAAGCAAAAAAAGCCCCTTCCAAGGGGCTTTTTTGCTGTCCGAACCCCAGTGCCTGACTGAAAAACTCCTGCTAATGTCCAAAGCGGCATCAGCAGCCCAGGTCTCCAGCATTCTTCCTCCACGCAGCGTGCAGTTAGGTTCTGGCCCGATGATGAGAGCACAATACTCTTGAAGTGAAAGTGTGACCGGGAGGTAGGCTTTTGAAGGAATCGTGGAACAGAAGAGAGTTCCTGAACGGAGCACTCGCTTCGGCGGGTTCTCTCGCGCTAGCCGGCACAGGGCCCAACGCGTTCGGGGCCAATGCAAAAATATCACCTCTGCAAGGTAGATTCCTGACCCATGTCTCAGTGGTGCGGGTAAACCAGATTGAGGTCACTCGCACGCGCTCCATAGGTCAGGATGAATCCCCCGACAACAGCCCTGCATGTATTCGTGCGCGGCGGGAGGCCTTCGCAAAAGGCTGTCCGGATGGTCGCATGACATGGGCAATCAGTTGGCTGGCGCTCAACGACACCCGGCAGGAGTACAAAGAAGCACGGCGATTGCTGGCTTCCTATCACGACCGCTACGGGGACGAGATTACCTTCATTCCAGGCGGCTATTTTGCGCCTATGTATAACACGCGCGCGGAGATCCGCGAGACGATTCACTTAGCTCTGCAGATGATCTCAGAAATGGTGGGCGGTGGCTATCGGCCGCAATGCGTCGTAGCAGGTTTCATGGATGCGGAGAACCAGAGATATCTCGCCACCGAAGAAGGCATTCATGTGTGTCAGGGACAGATCTGGAGCCAGCATGGAATTGACAATGGCGATGGAGACGGCGGTATCTGCTATCCCTATTACCCCAGCCGCGAGCACTACCTGAAGCCGGCCCAGGGCGCGGCGGATTTTATCGACTGCGTCTGCCTCGATGGTTGGACCTGCGATTTCCTGGCGGCGCGGCGCAACGGCTTCGAGGGCGGATTCAATAGCAGGATGGGTGTCGGCCCCATCGAAACAGTTGGAAATCCAAAACTCGGAACTGTGGGTGGGCGAAAGGAAATGCTCGATACAACCGCCATCCACTTTGACACGGGGCACGCTCTCAATGGATTCGGTTGGGTCACCGGAATCTGGGAGGTATCGATTGGCCATGACGAGGATCTGACCTACTGGTTACAGGCGGTGCGCGACCGGTGGCCTGACACGCAGGTATTAACCGAGGGAGCGTTCGGAATGGAGTGGCGCAAGCACACGCCAAACAATGCTTTGCTGAACTACCGTTTCGATGAAAAGGGAACCGGCGCGCCAGGCTCGGAGAAAGAACTGGAGATCAAGTGGTTCATGAACCAGGAATTCCGGCTCGCACTGCTGCGCAATTGGGAGACAGACAGTCCTTCCATGGTGATCGACTTTACCCGGTACGATTTGAAGGCGCGAGAGCCCGAGGGTCTGCAACGCGAATGGAGCCTGATGAATGTGCTGAACCAGAAGGGCACGCGCCCTCAGGACAAGCCGGTTCGGTTGGGAAACTTGAGCGTGGAAGATCAGCGCAGGATGTACGCACGGTATCCCCAATTGAAGAAGCTGGCTTGACGTCAGGCACAAGCGATTTGAGGCAGTGTCGCCTCGCCAGTGCCGCTCGTCCTGTTGTTGCAGCAATCGCCCTGTCGACGCCTTAGGTAAACTAAAAAAACGGCTTAGCCGCGCCCGAATAAAGGGGCGCCGCCCCGGGCAAATAAATATTTTTCCGCCTCCGCCATCTTTGTGGAAAAATTTGTGGATTACTTTCCCAACCCAGGCGTAAAAACTCTAATTTCTTCTCTTGCCAACGGCGGCGCATTCTGGTAGTGAAGGCAAGTCTTTATTAATGAACGACAAACCGCGTCGCAAACTCCACGTGCTGTCCCATTCGTCCCGCGCGGCCACAGATCGCTGCTTTCAGAGCTTTCCACAGTTCTATATGAATAGAACGTGACTAAGTATCCGGTTAGTCAACAAAAAGCCTTACTTCTGTTGATCTTCCCCCACGCGCAGAACCGCCAGGAACGCCTCCTGCGGAATATCGACCTTGCCGATCCGCTTCATGCGCTTCTTGCCTTCCTTTTGCTTCTCCAGCAGCTTGCGCTTGCGGCTGATGTCGCCCCCGTAGCACTTGGCCAGAACGTTCTTGCGCAGCGCGGCCACAGTCTCACGGCTGATAATCTTCGCCCCGATTGCTGCCTGAATCGCTACCTCGAACTGCTGCCGCGGAATCAGTTCCCGCATCTTCGAAACCAGTGCTCGTCCCCGCTCGTAGGCAAAGTCCTTGTGAACGATGATCGACAGCGCATCCACCGACTCGCCGGAAACCAGAATATCCAGCTTTACCATCGGCGAAACCCACTCGCCTGCCAGTTGATAGTCCAGCGACGCGTACCCCCGCGAGATCGACTTCAGCCGGTCGTAGAAGTCCAGCACAATCTCGTTCAGCGGCAACTCGTAGGTCAGCATCACCCGCGTTGGCGTCACATACTCAAAGTTGATCTGCCGGCCGCGCTTCTCTTCAACGAGTTTCAAAATCCCGCCCACGTACTCTTCGTTGGTCAGAATCTTCGCCGTAATCACCGGCTCGCGAATCGCCTCGATGTTCGTAGGGTCGGGCCAGCGCGACGGGTTGTCCACCTCGAGCACGCTTCCGTCGGTTAAGGTGATGTGGTACCGCACCCCCGGAGCCGTCGTAATCAGGTCCAGCTCGTACTCACGCTCAAGCCGCTCCTGAATAATCTCCATGTGCAGCAGCCCCAGAAACCCGCACCGGAACCCGAAACCCAGCGCCACTGAGCTCTCCGGCTCAAAGAAAAACGACGAATCGTTCAGCCGCAGTTTTTCCAGCGCATCGCGCAGCAGCGTGTGTTCGTGCGAGTCCACCGTGTAGAGCCCCGCAAACACCATCGGCTTGATGTCTTCAAAACCCGGCAGTTGGCTCGCGGCGGGCCGCGCCTCGTCCGTCACCGTGTCGCCAATCTTGGTGTCGCCCACGTTCTTGATCGTGGCGGCAAAGAATCCCACCTCACCCGCAATCAGCTCGCCAATCTCGACAGGCTTCGGCATCAGCACGCCCATCGACTCCACTTCAAACGACTTTCCGTTCGACATCAGTCGGATGCGCTGCCCCTTCCGCAGCGTCCCCTGCATCACGCGCACCAGCACAATCACTCCGCGGTAGGCGTCGAACCACGAGTCGAAAATCAGCGCCTGCAGCGGCGCATCGGGGTCGCCCGTCGGCGGCGGCAGGCGCTTCACAATCGCTTCCAGCACCTCGTTCACGCCCTGCCCCGTCTTTGCGCTCACCGGAATCGCGTCGGTCGCATCCAGACCCACAGCTTTTTCAATTGCCTCCTGCGTGCGCAGAATATCGGCCGAGGGCAAATCGATCTTGTTGATCACCGGAATAATTTCCAGCCCATGATTGATCGCCAGATACGCGTTCGCCAGCGTCTGAGCCTCCACGCCCTGACTCGCGTCCACCACCAGCAGCGCCCCCTCGCACGAGGCCAGCGAGCGCGAAACCTCATAGCTGAAGTCCACGTGCCCAGGTGTATCGATCAGATTGAGCTGGTAAGTATTTCCGTCGTGCGCTTTGTACATCATGCGCACCGCGTGCGCCTTGATCGTAATCCCGCGCTCCCGTTCCAGATCCATATCGTCCAGAATCTGCGCCTGCATCTCGCGCCCGGTCACCGAGCCCGTATATTCCAGCAAACGGTCGCTTAGCGTCGACTTGCCGTGGTCGATGTGGGCGATAATGGCGAAATTGCGAAGGAAGCGCGCGTCCATAAAAACCTTGTAAATGGAGGCAAATACGCCATTCCTGCGCGTCCGTCACAGCGGACCTCCATGGCATAGCTTATCATCGCAGTAGTGCCTTTAGTTCCCTTACAGTCCCAGGGGCGGTTGCCTCGTTTCGCGCACGTCAAGTTGAGTAGGCTTCGGCTGCCCGGCTATCTTTTGCTCACCCTGTTTCTTTCCGGTTGCAACCCTTCGCAGCACAAGGCCGCTCCCGCCGCAGTCAGCCCGCAGGCAACCGCACCGGCCGTCGCCGCGCCTCAGGCTCTAGTCGCCCCCGCTCCACCCCCCACTGCCGAGCAGCAGCGTGTCCACCAGCTCATTCAGCAGGTTGAGGCCGCCTACGCCCGCGGCGACGCCGACTACCGCAAGGGCAGGCTCCCTGAGGCTAAGGTCGAATTCGATCGCGCCGTTGACCTCATGCTCACCAGCGGCATCGACATCCACGGCAACGCCCCGTTGCAGGAAGAATTCGATCGCATCGTCGACCAGGTCAATGCCCTCGAAATGGACGCCCTGAAGCAGGGCAACGGTTTTGTCCCCGCCGTCGAGCCCACACCGGCCGACGTCGCCAGCGACGTTACCTTCACCGTCGACCCCAATTTCGTCGCCAGGGCCAGGGCCGACCTTGCCACCACCAAATCCGATCTGCCCCTCGTCGTCAATGACTACGTCGCCGGATTCATCAACTTCTTCGCCAACTCCAAGCGTGGCCACAACACTCTCCTCCACTCCTTCCAGCGCTCCGGCCGCTACAAGGCAATGATTCAGCGCGTCATGGCGGAAGAAGGCGTGCCTCAGGACCTCATCTACCTCGCCGTCGCCGAGTCCGGCTTCAACCCCAGAGCCATCGGCCCTAGAACCAGGCGCGGCGGCAGGGCCGGAGGAATGTGGCAATTCATGCCCGAACCCGTCTATGGCCTCAAGCGCAACACATACGTCGATGAACGCTTCGATCCCGAGAAATCCACGCGAGCCTACGCTCGCTACATGAAGTTTCTCCACGATCAGTTGGGCGATTGGTACCTGGCCATGGCTGCCTACGACCATGGTGCCGGCAACATCCAGCGCGAAGTCGCAAAAACAGGCTACGCAGACTTCTGGGAGCTATACCGCCGCAACGAACTCCCCACCGAAACCCGCAACTACGTTCCGGAAATCCTCGCAGCCATCATCATCGCCAACAACCCCAAGCAGTACGGCTTCGACGACGTCACGCTCGACCCGCCCCTGCTCACCGACACCGTCACCGTCAACTATTCCGTCGATCTCCGCCTGGTTTCGGATTTGGTCGGTGCGCCCGTCGATGAATTGATGGCGCTCAATCCCAGCCTCCTGCGCATGGACACGCCGCCCGACACCACCTTCGATCTCCACCTGCCCGCCGGCACAGCCGGCCTCTTCAACGACCGCATCGCACTCATCCCCGAAGACCACCGCAGTGCCTGGCGCTATCACGCCGTGGCATCCGGCGACACGCTTGCCTCCATTGCCCGCGAGTATCGCGTCGAGACCTCGGCTCTCGCCTCCGCCAATCAACTCCACGCCGGCGACAGCCTCGACGGCGTCGCCGCGCTTGTCGTGCCCGTTCCTCCCTCCGCCGAGCCCTCCGCGCACACCCGCCTTTACACTGTGCGTCGTGGCGATACGCTGGTCACCATCGCTGACCGCTTCGGTGTCTCGCTCAATCAGCTGCGGCGCTGGAACAGAATCTCCGGCATCAGGGTCGCACCAGGGCGCAGGCTGCGCGTAGCCGAGCCAACCGTTGCCCCGCGCTCTTCTAGCCGCCATCGGCGCAAATCGTCGTCAACCGGATCGAAGTCCACCAAATCGAAATCGAAGTCGAAGGCAACCCGGCATTCAGCCGCGCCCGCCAAAACTTCGCGCTCAACAAAGAGCGCCCCGCGCAAGTCCACCGCTCACCCCTCCGCAAAGACGCGCGCAAAGAAGAAGTCCTCTCGCAAATAAAATGCCTTCGCACCCGATTACGTACTTGTGTTTTCATGGGGTCTCCATGCAAGCTATAAGTACACGCGTTTTCGCAAGCGAAAAAGAATTCTTCCTTGCATCACGAAACTGAATATCAAGTGCAGCGGCGAACCGCTGGAGGCAAACGGATGGAAGATGTGATCAGGCTGTATGCAACAAGCGACGGCGATCCCACCGGAGAGCCCAAAGAGTTGAATTCCAATCCAGTCGAAGACTTCGACGAAGAGGATGAAGAAGAATTTCAGATCGCAGGCATTCTCACCTCTTCCGATGACGATGAACTTATTGTTGAAGAGGCGATCGTCATAGTTGAGCCGGTGCCTGCAGCAAAGCCGGCCGCAAAGAAAGCAGCCAAGAAAGCCCCCGCAAAGAAGGCAGCCAAAAAGGCACCTGCCAAGAAAGCCCCTGCAAAAAAGGCTCCTGCAAAGAAGGCAGCCAAAAAGGCTCCAGCCAAGAAGGCTGCTAAAAAGGCTCCTGCAAAGAAGGCCGCCAAAAAGGTAACCGCCAAAAAGATTGTGGCCAAAAAGGCCGCGAAGAAATCCCCCAAGAAGAAAAGCAACGCTGGCGCCAAGGGTGGAAAGGTCAAGGCGAAAAAAGCCGTGACCGCAAAGCGTGCCGGCAAAACCACTCAACGAGGTAAAAAGTTGGCCATTAAGAAAGCAGTAAAGAAAGCCCCCGCAAAGAAGGCAGTCGCCAAGAAGGCTCCTGCAAAGAAGGCAGCCAAGAAGGCTCCTGCAAAGAAGGCAGCCAAGAAGGCTCCTGCAAAGAAGGCAGTTGCCAAGAAGGCCCCTGCAAAGAAGGCAGCAAAGAAGGCAGCAAAGAAGTAGTTCAGGCAACCATCAATTCAAGGCAAGCAAAAGAGCCCGGCTCATCGCCGGGCTTTTCTGCGTCTAAACCCTCCATGCCTTTTCCCGCCCGCGCCCCAAACCAGAAACATATTCGGCCGCGCTCGGTCGGCCACTTAAAGCTCGCTGCGTGCATGGAGGGAGGCGGGGGTTTCAATCCCCGCATAAAACCCACCAGAATCCTGAAAGATCTTGTACGCGGCGTAAGCCGCGTTCAAGATCTTCGTCCGCCACGTTCAGTTCCCCATGAGACGACATATCGGTACGAATCGGCACCTCGATGAGCGCATTGGCGGTCATGCGTCAATGTCCACTCGTCCGCAGACTCTCAGGGCGATATCAATTGTTGGACGAACCAGATCCCTTCGGTTCAGCCAGCGTATAGATGACGTGGATCGTGGTCTTCACTTCCACCGGCTCTCCATTCCGCAGGAAAGGCTTGTACAACCAATGGCGAACGGCGTCGAGAGCTGATTGCCGAAGCTCTTTGGGGCCGGAAACGGCCTTGAGCTCTTTAACCTCGCCTGTCTTGCTGATTACGGCGTCCAGTTGCACATTGCCCTGGATCCGTTCTTTTTTGGCCTCTTCCGGGTAGACCGGGGGAACCTTGTGCACGATTTGATTCTGCATAATGTCCGCCTTCACGACGACCGGGCCGTTGGCATTGGACGGGTGTTGATCATCGCTGGCTGCAAGGGCGTCCACATGGACGCTGAGCGCGATGGTTGTGGCGCAGATGCCGGCGCCGAGCAGGACGCAGGCTGTCGCGGTTGCAAACCTCCGCAGTGTTGACGGGTGGGTCGGTTTCTCTTTCAGTCGCATAACTCTCCTTTCAAGGGTGGTGGCATCGAAGATTCCGATGGCGTGAGGAGTTCTGGCCGGCATTCCTCCGACAAGCAGAGAAGCGAGCCGCAAAAGCGAGCGAGCGTATTGGTGATGATCGGCGAGGCCGGCAGCCAGTTGATCGCAGACCATCTCGCGACTCTCCATCAAGCGGGCGCGGGTCAGGGAGAGAGCCGGATGAAAGCGCACCGGTAGAGCGAGGAACTCGTACACGAGGTTCTTGAGAAAATCATGTCGGCTCATGTGGGCGAATTCGTGGGCAATGGCGGTGCGCAGTTCGGTATCGGGCACCACTTCGAGCATCTCCGGCGGCATCAGCACGAGTCTGCGCCTGATGCCAACAGTGATCGGTCCGTAGATCTGCTGGGATGTGCCAAGTGAAGCAGTTGTGACGCCGAATGTGTCAGCGCATCGCTCCCAGTGGCTGGCCGCATCGGCCGAGAGTTCCACCGCGACGGCATTGTTGCTTAGCAGGCGCGTTGCGTTCAGGCGCCAGATAAAGCGAGCGACAAACCACGCAGTGATTGCCCCGTAGGCGATGGCCAGGGTGGCCAGCAGCCACGCGGGAAAATGTGGATTGCCAAAGGCGGCGCCGGGACCCATCACGACTGAAATGTTCGGCTGGCCGTGGTTGAGCGAACCGCTGGAGAAATTGAGGAGGGCGCGAAGAACATCCCATGGAATGGTGGCGGCCGCAGGCAGCAAAGCCTGCAACAGAAGCACGCTGACCCACACGCGATGTTCGGCGCCCGAACCGAGCGGGCGAAGAGCGCGCGCGGCGAGCCAACCCATGCCGAACAGTAATGGGAGCTGCCAGAGAGCGTTGGCGAGATAGGAAAGAATCATGGATTCCAGCGTTGTCATCAGTTCTTCTCCTCTTCGTTGAAGCGCACGGTGAGTTCGGCGAGCCGGCCGGCGTCGATCTGTCCGTTCTTCAGCAGGCTCATCACCAACTCTTCGCTCGAGCCGCCGAACATGCGATCGACAAGGTCACGGACTCCCTGGCCGAGCGCTTTGGCTTCGGTCACGCGAGCGGAATAAACGTATGCGCGCCCATGGAGTTCGCGGCGCAGCTTTCCCTTCCGCTCGAGGATGTTGAGCATGGTTTGGACCGTGGTATAAGCCAGATCGCGAGAGAGCTCGGCTTGTACAGCGCCGACCGTGCCGTTGCCCAGTCGCCAGATCACCTGCATCAGCTCGAGTTCGAGCTTGGTCAGAGAGGTTTTGGAAGGTCGCGTCATGAACGTCTTCTCCTAACGAGTTAGGAGATTACGCGCGCCGAAGCAATTTGTCAACTAAGACTTTAGGAGTTGGAGTGGTGCATCCCCGCTGGCGCAGGCCCGGGTCCGGGCTGTCTGCCTTCTTTCCGGTAAGTCAACTGGCGATAACAGGCCGAAGCGCTCATTGAGGTTGGTTTCGTACGATTTACAGAATTAGTCCGCTAAAACGCCGATATCGCCAGAAACAATTTCAACGAGCCTCCAACTCCCCCCGTGCCGCCCTCCCCTTGCAGAGAATTAAAGCCAAATCCCGCACAATAGGGGTAGGCGTCTCTCTGGCCCAAACGGTCAAAAACCGCTCCGGAGCAGGGACCCCCCACCCCCCCCTCCCCGTCAATTGCACCGATTATGGTGCAGCCAAAAAATAACATGCCCATAATCAATCATATACAGACGCCATCCAGTGTATAAGTAGTAACGATGGTGTTGTTTTTCGACGTTTCTCGAC
>Ga0307377_10007143_pt1 | contig 11578 bp, 14 predicted proteins | sample TR3MG_FD_202535 | JGI IMG/M metagenome (GOLD analysis project Ga0307377, IMG submission 202535) | Soil microbial communities from Risofladan, Vaasa, Finland - TR-3 | ecosystem: Environmental > Terrestrial > Soil > Coastal area > Acid sulfate soil | place: Finland: Risofladan, Vaasa | collected...
TCAATGACACCGTCCTGAAGTGGTGCCCACCGATCCCCCAATTGCGCTTGTGCCTCTAAGAGGCAGTGGTCCGTCAACGAAGCGATCTCATCCTCGTTGGGTGGGCGACGATTGGCTAGAAACTCGGGATGATGAATCCGTGACTCCGGCTCCTACCCTCGATAACGCACCCTAATCACCGGCCCTGCACCCCTGGCCAAATGCGGCTACTTCCTCATCAGCACCCACGATAAGGCGAAGGTATCGCCGCGTCCGTCAGTGTTTGACGTCCCGCGAAAGGAAGCGCGATAACAAGCGTGGTTCACTCGAGAATTTGTGGACGCCTTGATGTGATCGGCCCTCCGAGGATGAAAACCGTCAGGGTATTGCGATGGCACCGCGTCGCCCACCCCATCGTCCCGGATAAGATCGCTGTGCGAGATGACCCGTGTTGAACGGAAGCACCCTAACCATGACTGTGTGACGATCGACATTCTCGGCGACTTGCCAGGGGTTAGCCTTGAGCATTTCTCCCTGCTGCTGGCCAGGCGCGAAGGAACGCCTCCTGAGCCGCTGTTTCAATGGCACCCCGCCTCACCGCCCTGACCTTTGCCATGGCATCCTCTGCATCGGACACTGCTCCCGAGTCGAGTAAGAGCATGCAGGCGACGGTACCCGCGCGGCCAAGTCCCCCTTTGCAGTGCATGACCACCCTGGCGCCGGATCTCAGGGCGTCGACGAGGGTCGGCCCAAGAGAAGCCCAGGGCTCCAGAAAGCGAGCGTCCGGGGCCCCACCGTCCGTAATCGGCAGCCCATGCCAGCGGAGGTCAGAAGCGGTGGCACGTTGTGGCAAATCCATGATGCTGAGTTCCTCAAACTCATGGGCCTCGAGCAGCGTGATGAGATCGCTCGCCCCCCAAGCCCTGATGGCCTGCAGATCCGATGCCAAGTCGCGCTGCCAGATGCCGGTCATGGCTGCGGCTTGATGCTTGCCGGGAGCAAAGGTCACGCCGATAGCACCGCCCTGATCACCTACAGGTAGTGTGGCGATCTTCAGGGGGTCTGTCAGACTGGTACGAATCTCGGAAAAACCTCGTTTCCCGGTTGCCATAGCTACGTCCCCCTTTTCACCCAACATTGCGCTGTCGGTGTCTCGTGGCCTGAGATTACTTCCGACTAAACTCACGGCCGCAGGAATCGTTCTGACGTGTGGGTTAAGCGTCAAGCTTACGAGTCTCCTTGCAAGCAAGCAGTCGACTCAAGAGTTCCGGGAGAATCATCATGTCCACGCAAGCGCCCAACGACCGCATCGAGCATGTTTTAAGGATCGCTAAGATCATCTTCGGTGACCACGACAGGGCAGTCGACTGGCTGAGTCAGCCGCTAGCTACGTTTGGCGGCAAGACCTCGTTGCAATTGATCGATGAAGGTCGCACAGACGATGTCGTGGGCTATTTGGAATCCATCCAATCTGGATTTGTTGGCTGAACTCTGCCCTATCAACTAATCGTTGACCTGAATTCTGGTGTTCAGCCAGTGGTCTTTGCCCCCGTTGATCACCTCCGCCAACCTCTTAGCCGCGTTCAATATTTACCTCTTGGCGCAGTCGATCGCGTGGCATTGTTGCGCTCCGCTCGATAGCAAAAGATCAGGTCTTTGCAGGGTTTGTTGTAGTGATTTGAAGCTTTCGACTCGTCCTGAACGCCTCTTCAAATCGTTCAATGAACTCATGGGCGGCCCCTCGATAGCGCAGTGCATCGGCCGGAATTGAGATGCCGAGCTGACGTGCGATGTCAGTTGCGTATTTGACTTGATTGGCTGTCGGTAACTGCAGATCTGGGTCAAGGAATGCAGCCAGAGAATTGGCCACGCATACTGAAAGTTGGTATGTGAATGTCTCCTCCATCTCGCATCGAAGAGCTCGCTCACGTTGGACATCTAGCGCTTCATGGACCCTTGCGTCCACCAGCACTGGGATCACCCATTGGTCCTCGTACACCAATTGCAGAAGCATATGAGCCCCACCCCGCCTGTGTCACTTGAGCCGGCCAATTTCGATATTACCAAAAAAACTACGAATATCGTAGTATCGGCAGGTCGACAAAGCAACGAATCTCGTAGGTGTCACCGCCTATGGGATTCACATGCCTCGCCAACTCGCTCCTTCATCTGTCTTCAGCAAGCGCTTGAGACAAGCTCGTGAGGATGCCGGTCTCTCTCAGAAAGAGCTAGGTATCCTTGCTGGATTGGATACTTTTGTGGCTAGTACACGCGTCAATCGCTACGAGCAAGGCGTACATGCCGCCGATCTAGCCACTGCGAAGCGGCTGGCGAAAGCCTTAGGCGTGCCGCTCGCCTACCTCTATGCAGACAACGATCGACTTGCGCGGATGATCCGAGCGTTCAGCAAGCTCGATACGGCGGGACAAGAGAAAATTCTAAGAGAAGCTGAGGCTGGCTAAGCATCGGCCGGCTCCGCTAGCGCACGCACGGTCGCTGATCTAACGAAGAATTCGGTACTACCAGTAATCCTTAAGTTCTGCTTTGGAAATGGCGATCGCATTGGCATGCATAACACTGAGGTGCTCGAGCTTAAATCTGCGTTCCGTCGTGTGAGCTGACGGGCTGAGATCTACTCGCCAGCGCGGTTTCGCTGGCTGGCGCCGAATCTTTCGCAATGGCGCTCGCGAGCGCTCCATCCAATCATGAATCGCAGAAGGCGTAGGCTCGGCCCCTTTGCGTCTGTCCTTGTAGGGATTGGCAGACCCAATGCAACCTGGTGACCAGCCGGTAACGGTTTCGGTGACCTTCGCTAGATCGTAGCGTTCCAATGAAAGTTGATAGCCGTCATAGACCAGGCTATCAAGAACAAGTTGTCGAATTCGGGCAAACAGGAGCCTAGCGACGCGCAACCCGACCGGGCTAAGTGAAAGGAGCGCGATTGCCGGCGGAATATAGGTTGCAATGATTAGGATTTCTTTCGGATCGCGCTCTGACCCACTGTCCTCCAACAGAAGCATCCAAAGCGCCGCGACGGCGTCGACGGAGCCTTGGGCTGCCAACCGGACAAGGCCATCTTCGGTCATATGGAGAACTGGCCACGTAAGGCCGCGGACTCCATTGGTGAGTACCAGTGGCTCACGAACGGTCCAGTATGCGGCATCGTCCAACTTCCCATAGCCGCGGTCTCCACCTTCGCAGGGTAACTGCCCCGTTCGCACCAACCCCCACAAGGGTGAGTGCCTGACCGAATCGACTCCTCGGCAAAGCTTAGCCATACCCCGAAGCATTTCTTCCGGCAAAACGTGTTGACCTCGTCGCGCTTTACAGATCCGCCCTGAGCTCTGGGTTCCCGCTTCCGCTTGTCGGTGTTTGACCAATCCGAGACCAACCTCTACCGCGTGAGCACTTCGGGCTGGCGTGTTGTAGATGGCTGTCTCGCACGAAGCCATGCTCCTCAAAGTGCCGGCGAAGTCCTTCCGAAATTCCCATGTGCTTTCACGAGGAATAGGCGTTAGCCCCAATCCAAGAGGCCTAGGGCGGCGTTTCGGTGGAACTTGCGGCAACTCGATCAAAGTCAACACCAACGCGTTGCACAGTGGCAACCATCATCGCTGCATAACTTCATGTCTATCAAGAGATTTCGTATCAGGCACAAAGTGCGGTTCGTGCCGGGCTGGGAAATTTGCCACGAATTGCGGATAAAAGGCATCAGTTCCCTAACAGTTGATCCAATGAAAAACGTGCCGCTAGAACAACGCCTACTGGATTCGTTGCTTTCCGACTGGGGTTACATCATGGGAAGCGCAGGGCTGCGGCAGGCACTCGGCTTTTCAAGTCAGGCAGCACTCCGCGTGGCGATTGCCACCGGGCGAGTTCCTTTTCAGGTGTTCCCCATCGAGGGCCGCAAGGGACCCTTTGCCCTAACGCACGATGTCGCTGATTGGCTCGCATCGCGTGGCGCTTCGCCCAAAGACCAAGAAGTTCCAACTAAACGAAGCGTGAGGAGGCAAATATCAACCTGACTTGATACGTCGCCGAACCCGTCGACACAAACGAAAAACCCCTGGCTCGAACCAGGGGCGGTGCCTTTCGGCGAGTGAACACTCGTAGGCTACCTCGTTTCGCGTCTCGCGTACAAGCACCCCAGCCGGGGCTGACGGGCGGCTAAACCCCGAGGAAGCCAAATGAACATCACGATTTTCTTGCTCGCTATGCGCCAGCGGTCTCTGTGCGTGTGTGCAAATCGCACCTGCCAAGGGAAAAGGTCTCAGGATTTTCGTCCGTCGCAACGGCTCCGTCCCCCTGAATTCGATTTTTTGGTACGCACCCTTCACGGCGACCATTTTTTTCTGTCGTCGTACGCAGGTCTGGCCGTGGCCGTTTTGAAACAACCTGGCACAGCCTCGCAGTCAGCTTGAAGGTAGCGGCGCGAGCTAACGCAGCGAACGCCCATTCTTGTTCATCACAACGAGCCCAGCCTGCGAGTGGCTAGCGGAGTCGCGTGCCCCAAATTTGGCGCCGTCCGCGGCTAGTCACCCGCACGCGGTCTCACTCATCTTCGATGTCTTAGGAAAACCCATGCCAATTAACACCTTACCTTTTGAACCGAGGCCTCTAACCAAACAGGAGTTCGATCGCGAAGATGTCTACATCACCCGCTCGCCGAAGCATGGTCGGTCGGTGATGCTTGTCGGTGTCCCACGACTTGCCTTCTGGCTGGAGCAAGAATTCGATCCCGCGATCGAGGCTTGCGTGGAGCGTCCTCGGACTCTTGATCTGTATTCGGGACACAGCGTCGAGCTCGATTTCTGGACACGGACAACCGCTGGCAAGGAAGTCTTCTGGGCGCTGGTCGGCGTCGAAGAGTTTTCGAGTTCTAAGGATGGCGTGAAACCCAAAGATGCCGCGCTCTGGGACCAATCCGCCCATAACGCAGGACTGTCGCTCGACTTCGTGTACGAACACCAGTTACAGCGCCGAGCCCAGCGTGTCGCGAATTTCTTGCGGCTTCTGCCCCACGTCCAGTCGGCCCGTCGTTTGGGCGATTTGGCACTCGTTGCAGGTCGCGTGAAGGAGCTCTTTTCCCCGGGAGTCATATCGCTTTCGTTTGCTCAAATAGAAGCTAGCCTCCACGACTTCACAGCCTCCGTCGTGCGAGTGGCCACGTGCACGCTAATTCACGCGGGTTGGCTCACTTTTCCGCTCGACCTTCCGATATCCGGTAGCACCAGGCTCGCTCGGGAGGCTTTTTAATGTCTGCCGATATCTCAACCATCCAACTCGCCTTGGCATTTCAATGGAAACGTCCCGACACGCGTCTGGTCGCCGTGATACATCGTGACGCCTTCAAGGCGCGATGTGATGCCCTCCTGGCATTTCTCCAGGGGAAGTCCATTCGACATGCGGCAAAAGCTTGTAAGGTCAATCGCAACACGCTGAGCCTTGTCGTCAAGAAGGCTTTCAAGGTTGCACCCAACGGTCAATGCTACGGCTACCGCGCATGCCTTCCTTGGGGTGTGCGCGAAGCTAGACTCGTAGAAGCGCAGGTACCCGCGACCGGGCGGCCGCACGCCATGCAGTCATTGCTGAACATGTACCCCGACATTGGAGCCATCCTTGCTGAATATAGGCATCCACTTCCGCCAGGGCCGATGCCACCATCTTTCAAACGGCTGCTGCAAAGCATTAGGGGATCACTCGCCGAGCGTGGGCATAAAGACGACTGGCCACTGAACGAATCGGACAAGGGGCGCCGAGCATTCACTCGCTATGTCCGCCGGATCCGAGCGCAAGCGCTATCCGCAGGTGAACCCGAGTCCACTACGCTTACACAGCCACATCTTCGATCGCTGAGTCAGCTCGTCGCCCCTCAACCCTACGATCGATTTGAGTTCGATGCGCACTCTAAGGACGTCAAGTTCACCCTCCATTTGCCCAATGCGCGTGGCGAGCTAGTCGAACATTCGATCACCAAGGTGTGGGTACTTGCCCTGATCGACGTGAACTCGACTGCTGCCATGGCGTGGACGCTGGTGTTTGGTCGCGGCTACAGTGCGCTCGATGTAGCGCAGTGTTTCGCCAAGTCCATGCGCCCGTGGACGCCACGTGACTTGGTGGCGCCAGGCATGGCCTATGTGCCCGGCGCCATGATGCCGCAGAACTTGGGCTTCGGGTGCATGACCAGTCGCCTCACGGCAATGGATAACGCCAAGACCCACAAAGCGAAGCTTCCCCTTGACGCGTGGGGCGATCATTACGACGGCGTCCTCAACCTGGGGCGTGCCTACGTTCCCGAAGCACGGGGCTATATCGAGCAATTCTTCAAACGACTGGAGGTAGGTGCCCTCAGAGACCTCCCCGGCGGTTTTGAACCCACGCGGCAACTCGGTGAGAACCCAACCTCTACGTCACAGTGGAAAGGCTCTGATCACCCCATATCCATCCAGGCACTGGAGGATTTGCTTGACGTCATCATGACCGGACATAACGTGTCGCCGCTTCCTTCCAGGCAAAAGCGAAGCCCCATCGAAATCTTGATGGAGTACCAGGCAAGCGAGACGTTTTGGCCATCGCCACCGCACAACGAGAGCGACGCCAAGGCCCTTACCACCCAAGTTCGCCGTATACGACTAAAAGGTTCACGCCACCTGGGCAAGCCTGTGCACGTGAACCTCTGGGGTGTTTCCTATCGCCATTCAAGCATCGACAAACAATGGGACCTCCTCCAAAAGGAGTATTCGGTCCTCATCGACCTTGAAGACTTGCGCACGATCGTCATGGTCGACGGACAACTCAATGAGATTTGCACGCTTGAGGCGGCGTCACCTTGGAACGTGCATCGACACGATCTCACCACACGGCGTCGCATTCTCAAACTGACGCGCAGCGGCGAGCTCGAGATCAGCGGTGCACATAGCGCGATCAGCACCTATGCCGCCTACACGCTCGTCAGCGCGAAGAATGGCGGTGCTGCGGCCGACCAGGCAGCGCGACTTCTACAGCTCGTAAGCAATGGCGCAATCGATGTGGCCAGCAGCACCCACAAGCCTGCGCCCACATCTGTGCGGCCACCGGAAACCCCGCTTACAGGCCGAGTCTCGTTTGACAACGTCAAGGACTTACAATGAACGTGCATCCCATGACGGAAGATGATAATCGCCCCAAAGTGGCCACCAAGCCGATAGAAAATCTCGCCGAGGCCATTCTGATTGGGCTCGAAGATGGGTATCGTGGCATACAGATCTTCGGCCGTTCGGGCGACGGTAAATCGTATGCTTCGGCATACCTCTCCACGCATCTCCAATGGTTGACTCAGCCCGCCCCCACCTGCTGGGTCAGCATTCCTCGTCGCACGAATGCCTCAGACAATGTCTTCTATAAGGTCATCCAAGGTGGCTTGAAGCTTAGCTACTATCCAGGCGCGGCTGCGATTGACCGTTTGGCACAAATTAACGATCGTATTTCAAACGATTGTAAGCGCGCAGGCACGCGCCGTTTCATCCTGTTCATCGACGAAGCACAACGGCTCAGCGCCGATGACTACGATTTTTTGGCAAATATCGACGATGCGGTGGGCATCGATGGGTTCCGCCTTTTTTGTGTATTGGTGAACCAGTCCGATGACACGAAGGCCTTTGGAGAAAAAGGGCGTGCACCTGTAACGAAGATGCCACCGCATGTGGTGCGACGCTTCTTCATGGCGGAACATACCTTTCGAGGCTTGGAAGGCTTGCGCGAAATTGCGCACGCACTGTCCCGGTACGACTCTGCTGAACATGATGGCGTTACATTCTCGGCTCATTTTGCGCCTAGGAGCGTGGGCCGTAGAAACTTTGGATAGCGAGATTGGGCTATCGCCATAGGATGCGTCTATCGGAGGGTGCGCATAGTCACTCTATGCAAGCCCGACGAGAGGCGCAGCCTATGGATGAGAGCACAATCACAGCCCAAAGATTTCTGCGGCCCACGCTCCTAGGGCGCACGCGGAAGGCTGGCGACTGACGAATCAGGCAAAGGAGTTTGTCGCTGCCCTGAACGAAATCCGTCAGGAGGCCCAACTGACCGGTGCAAGTGACCTTGCCATGATGATTTTCGAGCTCGCCCTGAAGCGTCTGTTGGTGAACGTCGCTGCGTGCAAAGAAAATTTTAAGGAATTCACACAAGGCGAAATCAAAGAGGCCCTATTGCGCGCTGGCTATCTGAAACTGGAAGCTGCCCGATCGAGCCAGAGGCATCCATGAGCAGCGCGTCGTTACTCCACCACGAAAAGACCTCGCTCATCGGCAGCGATATGGATTCAGTGCCATACCTCTCTCCTTTTGGCCGTCTCTATCGTCTGTCTCGCTTGAATGGCCTCTGGCTACATCAGCTTCCCCATATGTTTGGAATTCCACCCCTCCTACAACAGATGCTACGGATAGGAAACGGTGTTCCATGGGAAGCTCTCCACGCGTGGGATGCAAATTCGTCGACGGAGGGCGCACACGTTCAGTGCACTTGGAGGGACTGGTACCCTTATCGTAACGGGACCGTTGGCGAATCTCCTACCAAATTACGTGGTTGCCCTGTCTGCTTTGCTTATGGTTACCACACCATGCTTCATCAATTACCGTGGATCTCAAGTTGTCCATGGCATCGAGTGCCTCTTGTCGATACCTGTATCTGTGGTCGCAATCTACTGCTAAAAGTACGAGCTTTGGGAAAGGCAAAACTGCTCGCCTGTGTCTGCGGAAATGATCATTTTGATCGCCGCAGCGCGCTGCTTGGCATGAATCAGTGGCCGATAGACGAAGTTCACCACAATCTCACCACGTACCTTAATTTTTCAAGAAATGAACGTAAGCGCACCACACTGATCACCACTCAGAGATTGAAAAGAAGCCAAGCGTACGCGCGGATCGAGCCGGTCTCCGAGAGCCCGTATCATCGACCTATCGATACTAAGCAGTATGGCGACAACAAGGTCAATGACGCCTTCTCACCAAGGATATTTGACGAATCAACGAATGACACCTCGATCAGTGATCTTATTGTGTCGTCGATCCTCAGCACATGGTCGCAGCTGACGTATTCATGCGTATGGGAGCTTTATCGCATCCCGATCACTCCTTCATGCTACGGGCGGATCCTGCAGCATGCCAGTGCAATCGGCCTGGAGGCTTCACGTAGGTTCGGCATTTGTGATTTTATCGATATCAGCGCGAACGATGTTTATGCACAGAGGCGCCTAATCGCAGAAAGTGGTTCGAAAATTCATCCTGCCCCACGCATTGACGGCGGGATCATCGGGGAGCTGGGTCGGCTTGCTCAGGAACTCTTCGGCCTTGTATGTCCTTACGTCGGGCGAAATCAGGCGGGACATCACGATCCCGTCGATTTGCATACGGCTGAGGAAGCCCTATTTGGCTGGTCTAAGACCTCTCAAGCTCGGACGCTCGCCCTCGCTCTTTCGGAGATCACTACGCTGATCGCAATCGACCACCTCAGAGGGCTCTTGCAAATCGCGCCGTCAATAATGCATGTGATGCACTTCAGGCCAGATCTCGGAGCACCCATCCTACTCGTGAGAGACAAGCCTGAGCTGAAGATCATAGTGGGCTTTGCACGACCGAGTCATCCTCCTCGGTGCGAAACGCCCACGAGCAGCGACGACATCGATAAAGCAACCTGGTTAGCCCGGACCCTTATCCGCGAGCCGCGTGATTCGCGACGGCGTTGACCAAGGAAGTGATTCATGAGGCCACGGTGGCAGATTCGAGAGCGCCAGGGCCGGCCGGTTTGAGAGCATTTCGGGTGGCCGGTTTGAGAGTGAAATCGGTGGTGGGTTTGATCGGATTACGCAGTCGCCGACCGTACCGCGTTTTGGGTGTTCCAGTCTGGAACACCCCGTCCCGGGCCACCCTGCCGTTGTTGCAGGACGGATCCCCTCTTATTCTCCCGTCGCAGAACGACGTCATGCCGTCATGCCGTCACTGCGGCGTGACGTTGAAGGATGGCGCCTGTGGCGGGGTAGACTGAGTGCCTATCAATCCAGCGATGGGAAACCAAAGCCATGGCCAAGCAGGTCACTTCGGCGGACGCACTGGCGCTCCTGCAACTTTCGCCGGCCGAGTTATCCCGCCTCTCTGCCAGCGATCGAGAGGACGGGATCGCCACTGCCTTTGCCCTGGTTGCCGAGGCGTTTAGCGGCGACGCCGACAAAACCGCCCTTTGGTTCAGAACCAAGAATTCCATGTTGGGCGACATCTCGCCGAAGGACATGATTCGATTGGGGCGCTTTGACCGCTTGCGCCGATTCATTGTCGGCGCGCTGGCCGAGAGAGCGCCGGAACTACCTGAGCCAGGCCTTACCCAATGAGCATTGAGACCAAATCCATGCATGTGACCCTGCCCGGCGGCAACGTGTTCGCGGACCTTGGGTTTGAGCCCGAGGAGGCGGCAGCGCTGCAGGCTGAATCGAAACGAAGGATCGCCGAGCACTTACCTGGGCCGCAGCCAGTGCAAGTTGCGCCGGGCCCTCGCGCCGCCGACTGACTCACATTGTGTTGACGTCACGACGCTACGCCGCTGCAACGGCGTGACGTCACAGTATGGAACCGGGCGGATTCGGGTGCTCTGGTGAGCGCACGACGTCACGACGGCACTCTGCCACCTGCGCCAAGTTGAGGCAGGGGGCGGGAATAGGAGGCACCCACCGGTGCCTCCTCTATCTGTGGATTTCAGCGCTTTTGTGAGCGCGAGGTGGCGAGGGCTGGTTATCCACCAAGGGTAACTGGGAGGTTAACCACCAAGGCTAACCTCCCAACCGACCGGTTGCGGTCAAAAAAAGAAAGATCGAAATATTTATCAATCACTTGCACGATATGACACCGCCGGCAGTGGGACTCGAATCCGCGCGGAAATCTGTCTCGTGCCGGTTCACGAATCGGGACTTAGGTCGGGGGGAGACTCTAGGTCCGCCATCAGTTCGTCGACGCTGGCGAAGCTCTTGCCACCACTTTCCTGCAGTTCCTTGATCGCGGCAAGCGTCTCGGGACGTGGACTCATAAAGTCCATGGGGTTCACACACATCGAGCGGCGAGGCTGACCCAGGGGAAATGCGGCGCGTGGTGACCCGGTTCAGCCAGGTGAAGAAAGCGATGGCAGGCGCGAAAAACCCACGTGGGGTCTCTTTGACCCCTTCCACCGCACCTTCCAGGAAGGCGAACCTGGACAGGTGCTGCGGTGAAGGTTGGGAGGTGGCGAGCGTTTTGCAGAAGCCATCATCCATCGGCGACCCAGATCTATGGGCTACCGATTTTTTTGGCCCTCGTTTCTTGGAGGGTTTAAATCTGCGGCCCAAGTCTCAAGGCGTTTCGAGCAACTGGTCCAACTTATTTGGCAGCTGCAACAGCCAAAAGTTTCTGAAGAAGAAATAGTGATTTCATATTTTTTAACAACTTACGTTGGTCTAAGTTTATTGGCTGCGTTCACCACGAATTGCACCAGTGTTGTAAAAGCACCTGATCTGGGCTCGCCCACAAAAGTGGTGCGGTACTTCATGCAGTTGAAGTCCGTGGTGCAGACCTTCATGCGCGTGGCAAGCCGTGGTGCAGAC
>Ga0307377_10007145_pt1 | contig 11578 bp, 6 predicted proteins | sample TR3MG_FD_202535 | JGI IMG/M metagenome (GOLD analysis project Ga0307377, IMG submission 202535) | Soil microbial communities from Risofladan, Vaasa, Finland - TR-3 | ecosystem: Environmental > Terrestrial > Soil > Coastal area > Acid sulfate soil | place: Finland: Risofladan, Vaasa | collected...
CACAGCTTCATGTGCTCGGGCTTGCTCGATACGATTTCTAATGCGCCCTCTATTCAAGCCGGGCAACCGTTATAATTCCGCCTATTCTAACCGAACCGGACAGCCATACCAACATGACCACGCAACCCACCAAAACCCTGGAAACCTTCCCCAACCCGAGCCCGCTGCGGGACTACCATATCCATATGGAGATCCCCGAATTTACCTGCCTGTGTCCCAAAACCGGCCAGCCCGACTTTGCCACACTGGTACTGGATTACATCGCGGACGAGAAGTGCGTCGAACTGAAAAGCCTCAAGCTGTATATCTGGTCGTTCCGCAACGAGGGGCATTTCCACGAGGACGTCACCAACCGCATCCTGGACGACCTGGTTGCCGCCCTCCAACCGCGCTTCATGCGCCTGACCGCGAAGTTCTATGTGCGCGGCGGCATCTTCACCAACGTGGTCGCCGAACAGCGCAAGCCCGGCTGGCAACCCGCGCCGCACATCGAATTGAGCCGGTTCGACACGTCTTCGAACACGCGGGGCTGATGGTCAACTGATGCTGCCAACATGATGTACCTGGGACTGGATTTCGGCACTTCCGGCGCGCGTGCATGCGTTATCGACAACGCGAAAACTATCGTCTGGAAACACCACGTCACATACCTTGATCCTGCCAGGCAAGCTCCGTCCGACTGGCGCAACGCGCTGCACGCGTTGCTCAGTGCGCTACCCAAAGATATCGCGGCCGGACTGCAAGGCATTGCGCTGGACGGCACCTCGGGCACGGTGCTGCTGTGCGATGCGGGTCTGCAACCCTGCTCTTCCGCCCTGCTCTACCACGACGACCGCGCGCATCAGCAGGCCGAACAGCTCAAGTCCGTCGCACCGGACGGACATACGGCTTGCACCGCCACATCGGGGCTGGCCAAGTTTCTCTGGCTGGCACAACAAGACGATGTCCGACATGCCGCGTATTTTTTGCACCAGGCCGACTGGCTCACCGCGCTGCTCAGCGGGCAGCCGGGCAGCAGCGATTATCACAACGCGCTGAAGACCGGCTGCGACGTCGAACGGCTGTGCTGGCCGGATTGGGTGATGGCGCTGCCGCACAGCCATCTGTTGCCGCGGATACTGGCACCCGGCGAAGTGATCGGGCCGGTACAGCCGGACATCGCCGCACATTTTGGCATCCATCCGCATTGCTCCATTCACGCCGGAACCACCGACAGCACCGCGGCCTTCATCGCCGCGGGCGTAAGTGAGGCCGGCGTCGGCGTGACGACACTCGGTACCACACTGGTGCTCAAGCAACTCTCGGCACGGCGCATCGACGCGCCCGAATACGGCGTATACAGCCATCGCTACGGCGACCAGTGGCTGGTGGGCGGAGCTTCAAATGCGGGAGCCGGCGTGCTGCGCCACTACTTTGATGATGCCCGACTTGCCGCACTGAGCAGGCGTATCGACCCGTCAAGGAATTCTCCGCTGGATTACTACCCGCTGACCGGAATGGGCGAACGCTTCCCGGTCAACGATGCACAGCTTGCGCCGCGGCTGGAACCGCGCCCGGGTAGTGATGTGGAATTTCTGCATGGCTTGCTGCAGGGCTTGGCGCGTATCGAAGTGGATGGCTATGCCAGGCTTGCCGGACTGGGTGCGCCGCCACTCAGGCGCGTTGTGACCAGCGGCGGGGGTGCGAAGAATGATACCTGGAGAATAATACGGGGAAGGTTGCTCGGTGTGCCGGTCGGCACAGCAGCCCATGGCGAAGCGGCTTACGGCAGCGCGTTGCTGTGTCTTGATGAATTCTATTGCCCCACCAGCAAAGCTTCGAACTGCTCTATCGGCACAGGCCTGCTGAACAAATATCCCTGAAAAGCATGACAACCGCGCAGATCGAGAAACTCGAATTGCTCGACAGTCTCCACGCCCTCGGCAATCACATTCAAACCCAATGCCTCGGTCATCGCGATGACGGTCTGCACAATCGCGGCATCGTTGGGATCGGTGGTTATGTCACGCACAAAGGACTGGTCAATCTTGATCTGGTCCAGCGGCAATCGCTTGAGGTACTGCAAGGAGGAGTATCCGGTGCCAAAGTCGTCCATCGAGAAACTCACCCCGAGCAGCTTCAGTTCGCGCATCTTGGCAATGGTGTCCTCGACGTTTTCCAGCACGACACTTTCGGTCAGCTCAAGCTTGAGCAGGGAAGGTTTCGCGCCGCTCTGCTGCAACGCGCGCTGTACCTGGGCGACAAAATCGCTCTGGCGGAACTGCTTGGCACTGACGTTCACCGCCAGCGTAAGGTCGCGTGTCATGGCCCGACCCTGCCAGTCCATGAGTTGCGCACAGGCCGTTTGCAACACCCACAAACCAATCGGCACGATCAATCCGGATTCCTCGGCCAGCGGAATGAATTGCACCGGGGAAATCAGGCTGTACTGGGGATGATTCCAGCGTAGCAGAACCTCGGCACCGATCGGCCGCCGCAGGGTGTCTACCTGAACCTGGTAATGCAGGCAGAATTGCTGCTTGTCGAGCGCATGACGCATATCCGATTCCAGGGCGGCACGCGCATCCAGCGACGCCTGCATTTTCGGATCGAAGAAGCGAACGGCGTTGCGCCCGGCCGACTTGGCCTGATACATCGCGACATCGGCGTGCTGGAGCAGGATTTCCGCATTTTCCTCATGATTGAAGAACAGGCTGATGCCGATGCTGACGGTCAAATGGCACTCGAAATCATCCAGCACATAGGGTTTGCCCAACTCATGCAGGATCTTGTCCCCGACCATCTCGGTTTGGCTGGCGGCTTCGTTGACTTCGCTGTTCAGCCCTTCCAGCAGCACCACAAATTCATCGCCTCCCAGCCGGGCCACACTGTCGCCCTCGCGCACGCACATCTGCAAGCGGCGTGCCGCCTCGATCAGCAACAGGTCACCCGTGGCATGGCCGCGCGTGTCATTGATAGTCTTGAAGTGGTCCAGATCCAGAAACAGCAGCGCCCCGTAACGGCCATTCCGGGCACTGGCAGCCAGTCCCTGCTGCAGACGATCCATCAACAAGCGCCGGTTCGGCAGCGCTGTCAGGGGATCGTAGAAGGCCAGCTGATGAATCTCCTGTTCCGATTTCTTGTGGCTGCTGATGTCGCGGAACACCGCGACGTAGTGAGTCAGTGTATGGTTGTTATCGTAAACGGCCGTAAGGGTCATTGTCTTGGGATAGATAGTGCCATCCTTGCGCTTGTCCCATATTTCGCCTGACCACATGCCGGTATCCAACAAGGCCGACCACATCGAGCGGTAGAAAGCGGCATCGTGCTGGCCGGACTGGAATATGCGCGGATTCTGTCCGATGACGTCCTCCTTGCTGTAGCCGGTGATATCCGAAAAGGCCTGGTTGACACGCAGGATTTCCCCATCCGGCGTCGTGATCATGATCGCTTCCTGGGTGTCGAAGGTCACTGCGGCGATGCGCTGACCCTCTTCGATCGTCTTGCGCTGGGTAATGTCTCGGCTGGATGCATACAGATAAAACTGTCCGTCGATCTCGGCACCGGTCGTGCTTACCTCGACATCGATCAGGCTGCCGTCCTTGCGCCGGTGCCTGGTCTCGAACAGGGCACCGTCGACACGAATCAAGCTTTTGAAACGCTCCATCAATTCCTCCCGGGACCATTGCGCATCCCAGTCGGCCACGTTAAGTTTGACTGCTTCTTCGCGGGTATAACCCAGCATACGGCTGAAAGTATCATTGGCCTCCACGACATTGCCGCTCATGTCCATGATATGGATACCCTCCAGTGCCGATTTCATCAATGCCTGGTGGCGCATTAGCAGCACGCTGTTCTTCCGTTCGGCAAGCTTGCGCTCGGTGATGTCGCGGCTGGACGCAAAGTAGAACCTGTCGCTGCCCATGTTTACACCGGTGGTGCTCACTTCGACATCGATCAGTGTGCCATCCTTGCGGCGGTGTACGGTCTCGAACCGGTCGCTTTTACCGACAAAATCCTTGCTCCGCTGCAACAGTTCCTGTTTCGACCACTTTACGTCCCAATCGGCAATATTCAGGCGGCTAATTTCCTCCTGGGTATACCCCAGCATGTCGCAAAAAGCGTTATTGGCCTCCACCATGTTGCCCTGCAAATCCATTATGCAGATGCCGTCGAACGCGGTTTTCATCAAGGTCTGATAGCGTCTCAGCAGCGTTTCCTTTTCCAGCTGGATTCGCTGGTCATCAGTAATATCGCGAGCACTGCCGATGATATGCTGAACACCCTGTATTCTGGCTATCGCAGCCGTTACACTGCACGTGAATATGCTGCCGTCGTTTCTGCGGAACTGCGTTTCAAAATTTTCACAAAATCCGTTGCTTTTGAGTTCAACAACGTACTTTTGACGATCATCCGGATTAACCCAGAAATTGATGTTCAGGGTTGAACTGCCGATCAAATCCTCTTTTGTGTAACCGGTAAGTTTGGTTAATGCATCGTTGACATTGGTAATATGACCATCGGTCAAGCGGCTGATAAGCGACGGATACGGGCTGGTATTGAAAATGATCTCGATACGCTCTTTGGCTTCCAGAATGGCCTGTTCTGCATTCTTGTGAGCGGAAATATCCACACCCATGCCCACCAGCACCGGATTGCCTTCGTGCACGATGCGCCGCCCGGTAAAGTAGTAAGGCATCTTTACGCCATTCTTTGCCACAAGCCGCGCCTCGACGACCGTAACGCCACGGGTAAATACCCGGCGGATATTTTCCTCGATCAGCCCGCGTTCCTCTCCTTCAAAAAGGTCAAGCGCATGAATGCGGGAAATTTCTTCATTGCTGTATTGCAGAACATCCTCAAACTGCTTGTTCCACATCAGGAAGTGCCCGGAACTATCAAGCATGTAAAAAATCCCCGGCAGCGACTGGATCAGCTCCTTGCCAAAGTCGCTGTCCCGCCTGAGCGCTTCCTCGGCGCGATTGCGCCCTGCCTGCAGGGCGGCAACCAACAGATTAATCAACACCAGCGTAGCCAGATACAACCACAGAAAGACCAGGTTCTGCCTTACTTCCGTGCTATGAAAAGGACCCAACCCCAGACTGGTCGCGGCTGAGGCAATAACGGTCGGCAACAGCACGCCCAGCGACGAGCCCATTATTCCGAAGCGCGTGGCCGACCAGACGACCAGCGGCAACAACAGGAATACCAGTGGCAGTGAATCGCCCTTGGCATCATTGTTGAGAAAAAACACGCCCCAGCCAGCGGTGAGCATGATCGACAGCCAGACCAGAAATTCGATTTTCTGTGCCCAGAGTCTTTTCAGGGCATCGCCGGAGATATTGAGCAATAGCGGTGCGACCAGCAACACACCGATGAAATCGCCAGCCCACCATGAAAAAAAAGCCGTACTTGCATCCTGCAATGGCAACATCCCGAATAGCACCAGACTGGCCACCCCGCCGCCGGCACTGACCAGCATCCCAATTGCAGCGACAACGACCAGGAGCAGGATGTCATGGGCGCGGTCGAGGATAAAATGAAACTGCATCCGGTTCAAAAACCGGGCGACCAGCAGCGGGGCCAGGGTATTGCCGAGTGCGATGCTGCTGTCCAGCAGCGGGTGGGCGTCTATCGAATAATTTATGGCCAGGGCGCCGATGAATATCCCCGGCCAGCAGATATATCCCCAGCGCACCAGCGCGGCCACCGCAATACCGGAGGGCAGCCAGATCAGAGTGATGTGATTATCCAGGTAAGGGAGTGCCAAACCCAGTTTGCCAATTGCATAATAAACCAGCGCAACCGATGCAAGCATTGCAGCCAGCCCTGCCTTGCCCTGATGATGCGGATTTTCTTTCGATAGCTGGCTGTTCATATAATAATTTTGGCTGCCAACATGGATAATATTACGCACAAATCCGACCGGCAATACCGGGTGCCGGGACATCCGCTGCCTCCGCCGTTTATTGGTTTATCGGCAGATTCGGCAGGATATTTAGGCCGATCCGGCCTATTATTCATACAGCCAAAACAATACGGGGCTGTCCAGAATTATAATGCGGACAAGACGTTCGCATCTCAAAACCTTATAATCCCGCATATTACATCCCACGAAAGTTCGGAGCCCGCCATGTCGCCCAGCACCGCATCACACAACCTGTTCAACACCCGCAAAACTTTCAATACCGCCAACGGCAAACAAGGCACGCTGTATTCGTTGCCCGCGCTGGAAGCCGCCGGCCTCGGCAAGATCTCGCGTCTGCCGGTCTCGATACGCATCGTGCTGGAAGCGGTGCTGCGCAACTGCGACGGCAAGAAGGTGACCGAACAGCATGTGCGCCAACTGGCGAGCTGGAAACCGAACGCAGTGCGCACCGAGGAGATCCCGTTCGTGGTGGCGCGCATCGTGCTGCAGGACTTCACCGGCGTGCCGCTGCTCGCCGATCTGGCCGCGATGCGCAGCGTTGCGGACCGCATGGGCAAGAACCCGAAACTCATCGAGCCGCTGGTGCCGGTGGATCTGGTGGTCGACCACTCGGTGCAGATCGACCATTACGGCAACAAGAACGCGCTCGAGCAGAACATGGATCTGGAATTCCAGCGCAACCGGGAGCGTTACCAGTTCATGAAATGGGGCATGCAGGCATTCGACACCTTCAAGGTCGTACCGCCCGGCATCGGCATCGTGCACCAGGTGAACCTCGAGTACCTGGCACGCGGCGTGCACAAATCGAAGGACGGCGTGTATTACCCGGACACACTGGTCGGCACCGACAGCCACACCACGATGATCAACGGCATCGGCGTGGTCGGCTGGGGGGTCGGCGGCATCGAGGCGGAGGCCGGCATGCTCGGCCAGCCGGTGTTCATGCTGACACCGGATGTGGTCGGCGTGAACCTGAAGGGCAAGCTCCACCCCGCCTGCACCGCCACCGACCTGGTGCTGACCATTACCGAGATGCTGCGCAAGGCCAAGGTGGTGGGCAAGTTCGTCGAATTCTTCGGCGCCGGCACAACATCGCTCAGCGTCACCGACCGCGCCACCATCGCCAACATGGCACCCGAATACGGCGCGACCATGGGCTTCTTCCCGGTGGACAACAAAACGCTGGACTACTTCGAGGGCACCGGAAGAACAGCAGACGAGATCGAAGCCTTCGCTGCCTACTTCAAGGCGCAGGGCCTGTTCGGCATCCCCAAAGCGGGCGACATCGACTACAGCCAGAGCCTGGAACTCGACCTGTCCAGCGTGATGCCCTCGCTCGCGGGACCGAAACGGCCGCAGGATCGTATCAACCTGGACAGGGTCAAGGCGACATTCACCTCGTTGTTCGCGAAACCGGTGGCAGAGAACGGTTTCGCCAAGCAGCCCGCAGACCTGGCCAAGCGTTTCAAGACTTCTGATGGCATAGAGATCGGTTCCGGCGAGGTGCTGATCGCGGCGATCACCTCCTGCACCAACACCTCCAACCCCGGCGTGCTGCTTGCCGCAGGCCTGCTCGCCAAGAAAGCGGTCGAGCTCGGACTCACGGTCAAGCCGCATATCAAGACTTCGCTGGCGCCCGGATCGCGCGTGGTGACCGAATACCTGACCAAGGCCGGGCTGTTGCCCTACCTGGAAAAGCTCGGCTTCTACCTCGCCGGTTACGGCTGCACCACCTGCATCGGCAACTCCGGCCCGCTCTCGCCCACGATAGAGGAGACCATCGTCAACAACGACCTGGTTTGCGCGGCAGTGCTATCGGGCAACCGCAATTTCGAGGCGCGCATCCATGCCAACATCCGCGCCAACTTCCTCGCCTCGCCGCCGCTGGTGGTCGCCTACGCGATCGCCGGCACGATGCTGAAGGACTTCCGCACCGAGCCGCTCGGAAAATCGAAGTCCGGCAAGGACGTGTACATCGGCGACATCTGGCCGACGCACGACGAGGTGCAGGCGCTGATGAAACTTGCAATGAACGCGGATACCTTCCGCCGCCTGTATTCGGGATTGGCCGACGCCACCCCGCTGTGGAAGAAGATCGCCGCGCCGTCCGGCCAGATCTACACCTGGCCGGAGTCGACCTACATTGCCGAACCGCCGTTCTTCGAGGGCTTCTCCATGCAGCCGGGCAAGGTTGCGCAGATCGCCGGCGCGCGCATCCTCGCCATCTTCGGCGACTCGGTCACCACCGACCACATCTCGCCCGCCGGCGCGATCAAGCCCACCTCGCCCGCCGGCAGCTACCTGCAGGACCACAGCGTGGCGGTATCCGATTTCAACAGCTACGGCTCGCGGCGCGGCAACCACGAAGTGATGATGCGCGGCACCTTCGCCAATGTGCGCATCAAGAACATGATGCTGCCGGCCAAGGCAGACGGCAGCCGCACCGAGGGCGGATATACGCTGTACCAGGGCAAGCAGATGTCGATCTACGAGGCCGCAATGAACTACATTGCCTCGGGCACGCCGACGGTGATCTTCGCCGGCGAGGAATACGGCACCGGTTCATCGCGCGACTGGGCAGCGAAGGGCACACAGTTGTTGGGTGTCAAAGCGGTGATCGCGAAATCCTACGAGCGCATCCACCGCAGCAACCTGGTCGGGATGGGCGTGCTGCCGCTGCAATTCAAGGGCGACACCAATGTCGCATCACTGAAGTTGACTGGCGAGGAAAGCTTCGACATCAGTGGTGTCGATGACAATCTTAAACCGCAACAGGATGTGACGCTGACCATCACGCGCCGCGACGGCAGCACACAGCAGGTGCCGCTGTTGCTGCGTATCGACACGCCGATCGAGGTCGATTACTACCGGCATGGCGGGATACTGCCGTATGTGCTGCGCGAACTGGTATCGGATTAGGCCGGGGCCGGTATTTAAAATCAAGCAGGGGAGCGCTTATTCCGCTCCCTTGCCGACCTTGAATGCCGGTGCAGCATAGCCTTTCGCATTCAGCACGCTGGGCACAGCCGACGCGTTGCCATCGCGCAGCGCATAGTAATGCGGCGACATGATCTCGACGCCGGCCGCATCGAATTTATCCAGAATGTTTTTGTGCAGCTCCGAGTAGGTAAACGCCATGTACTTGGGTTCTTTGGTATAGGCATTGATCTCGTAGCTGACGTAAAAATCGTCCAGCGAAGTCTGCAACACGAATGGTTCGGGTTTTTCCAATATATTCTTGGTGTCCCGCGCCGCCTCGACCAGTAAATCCCTCACCTGTTTCCATGGCACGTCATAACCGATCGTGACCGAAGTATGCAGGATCACGCCATCGCCCTCATCCACAGAAGTACTGAAATTGATGATCTGCGCACTCATGACCAGGGAATTGGGTATGGTCACGATCTCGCTTTTGATGGTCTGGAGCCGGGTGACCAGCAACGTCTTGTCGACCACATCCCCGCTTGTCTCGCCCACCTTGATCCGGTCGCCCAGCCTGAAAGCACGTGTATAGGTCAGGATGATCCCCGCCACAATATTGGAAATGGCGGATGAAGAAGCAAATGAAATGATCGCACCCAGCACCAGGCCGACGCCCTGGAATGCCTGTGAACTGGAACCAGGAATATAGGGATAGGCACTGATCAGCGCCATCACGATGATCAGGAAACGAATGATCTGGTAGGTGGGTCGCGCCCAGTCCTGATAGAACCATTCAAATTCCAGTTCGCCCCGTTCAATGAGTTTGAACACATAGGAAATCACCTTCAATACATAGCGTGCGATAACGGTGATCACGAAAATGTAGAAAAAGTTCGGGACGAATTTGATGATGGTATGGAAGATCGAAACGAACGGCGAGATCAGGTAACCCAGCAGCTTGGATCCCAACTCGCGTGTCTCGGGAAAGAAACTGAGAATCAGCGGCAGGAAGAAATACAGGAACAGCAGGATCACGAATATGCGCAGCGATTTGAGCAACATCAGCACGACACGCTCGATGCGATAGGCTGAAAGCACCTCAATGCCCTTTAAGTGTATTCCGCCTTTCCAGTGGTCGTGCAGGGTGGATACTTTTTTGACCAGCCAAATGAAAGCCCGGTTGTTCAAACGCAGTGCCAGCCATAGCGCGACGATGGCAAGGAATGAATACGCCGCGCCAAAGCCATAGGTTTTCCAGTTGTGCTTGGTACGATAAGCGATCAGGCTGGTCTGAATCTCGCCCAGAATCTGCTGGGCAAGCGCTTCGGGGGATTTGCCGGAAGGTTCTGCATCCCGTTTGGTAATGACCATCAGGATGCTGACATCAGTCCCTATTCCGTACCCCTCCGGCAGCCGGATTACCTTGAGCCCGGTTGTATCGGCTTTGCTGTCGGCGAACGTCTGGATATTTTGCTGGATCAGCTTGGCACGCTGTTCGGGGCTCAGTTCTCCGGTCAGACTGGACGAAACATCCAGTATTTTTCTTCCCTCAAACAGCACCGGAAATCCAACCTGTGACAGTGCAGCTTGCGGCAAAATGATTTCGGGTGCGACCAATTTTTGAAACTGGTGCTTTCTTGCAGCGGGGCGTATTTTTTCAGCCTGATGCACGCTGGCAACCGAACTCTGTTGAGCAACCCGGATTTCCTGGGCGGCGGAAGCCAGACCCGAGGACAACAGCGATAGGGTCATGAACAACCCCGCAGCAACTTTGTTAGCCATTCCTGTACCCCCCAATTACTTTTGATCGTGCGGCAACAACGGCTCACCGCAACGGCGGCAGTATCTTGCATCCTGCGCATGGCCTTCCAGCATGCAGCGCGGGCAGGCGATGACAATATTTTGTTTCGCATGACTGCGTGCCAGTTCAACCGTCACGATACCGGTCGGAACCGCGATGATCGCGTAGCCCAGTATCATCACCATGGAAGCGATCGCCTGACCGAATGGGGTTTTTGGCGCGATGTCGCCGTATCCGACCGTGGTCAGCGTGACGATCGCCCAGTAGATCGATTCGGGGATGCTGGTGTAGCCGTTTTCCGGCCCCTCTACAGCGAACATCAGTGTGCCGAGTATCATCACCAGCAGCAGGATCGCCAGCAGGAACACCAGCAATTTGCGCCGGCTTGCCGCCAATGCATGCGCCAGGACCGCGCTTTCCTCAAGGTAATTCGCGAGTTTGAGCACCCGAAAGATACGCAACAGGCGCAACAATCGCAACGCCAGCGCATAACTGGCGCCGCCGATGAACAGGCCGATATAGCTGGGCAGTGTCGACAGCAGGTCGACCATGCCCATGAAGCTGAACATATAGCCGGTCGGCTTGCTCACCGAAACCAGCCGTGCAATGTACTCGAAGGTAAAGACGATGGTGAACAGCCATTCCAGAAAGTACAGCGTGCCGCCCCATTGCGCATGGATGGACGCGACGCTGTCCAGCATCACGGCCAGCACGCTGAGCACGATGGAGACGACCAGGGCAATATCAAACGCCTTGCCCAACCGGGTGTCGGCCTCGAAAATGATGCGATAAAGTGTGTCGCGCCATGCAGCCCGACTGGAAGCGGAATCAGACATCCGTCTTATTCCTTCCGGGATGAAGCGAGCGGAGTGGACTGGCGGAAAATATTTTCATTTCTCCTCCGTTTTTTCCATAAGGAAGCGTTCCCTGTTGGCGCCTATGATGAT
>Ga0307377_10007148_pt1 | contig 11575 bp, 11 predicted proteins | sample TR3MG_FD_202535 | JGI IMG/M metagenome (GOLD analysis project Ga0307377, IMG submission 202535) | Soil microbial communities from Risofladan, Vaasa, Finland - TR-3 | ecosystem: Environmental > Terrestrial > Soil > Coastal area > Acid sulfate soil | place: Finland: Risofladan, Vaasa | collected...
GCCGCCTCCGCCGGCAAGACCGAAATCGTCCGGCGCCTGCTCGCCGCCGGCGCCGACACCACGCTTACGTCCCTGGACGACTTCACCGCGCTCGACATGGCCGCGAACATCGAATGCCTGCGCCTCCTGCGCCACGCCAGCCCGCGCCAGCCCAAGGCCGCCTGATGGCCACCGTGCTCTTCTACGAGAAACCCGGCTGCGCCAACAACGCCCGGCAGAAACTCTGGCTCGCCAACGCCGGGCACCGGGTCGAGGCCCGCAGCCTCCTCGACGAGCCGTGGACGCGCGAGCGCTTGCTGGCCTTCTTCGGCGAGCGCCCCGTCGCCCAGTGGTTCAACCGCGCCGCGCCGCGCGTGAAGTCGGGCGAGATCGTGCCCGAAGAGATGACTGTCGAGTCCGCGCTTGCCTTGATGATGAAAGAACCGCTGCTGATCCGCCGCCCCCTGATGGAATCCGACGGCCGGCGCGAAGTAGGCTTCGATCCTGAAGTCGTCGACGCCTGGCTCGGCCTCGCGCCGCGCATGGTGGAAAAACTGTCAGGGAAGGATCCAGAGGGCTGCCTGCATCCCGACGCGCCGGACGATCACTGCGGGCGGTGAACGATCAGTCGCAGAGGTCTGCTCGTCGGCCGAAGCGGTCACTGGCAAGATGCTGGGAAAGTGATAAGGTCTGTTGACTCGAGCGCCCGCTCCCGAAAAAACCCGGCTCCCGGTCATAACCCTGAAGTGTCAGTGAGAATCCAAAAAGTCGGCCGTTCAAAGTTTTGGTAAAGTGACAGTTCCTGAATCTCTATATACGTGCGAACAGCCGGTAGCTCGGACATATTAACGGTTAGCACCCATGGAACCTGAATACTTTGAGCGCCTTCCTGGCGACCTTCAATCCATGGTCGCGAAAATCGAAGCCGAATCCGGAATCGAGATAAAGGTTACGCTTGACGAATCGAGAGCTGGTAGATACTTCGACGAACCCGACCCATTAGCGTGCGTGGTCACTGAGGCTAAAGCACAGATTCTAATTCCATCACGTGATTCGTTCCCCGAAGGCGCGGTACTACACGAGTTGTTGCACATCCAGCGTTTTCTTGTCGAGGGAGTTCCGCAACTTGTTGTCTGCGAACATCATTGGCATCCTGATCTTGAGAAAGTATTCACGCAAGTCGACAACAACATTGAACACCTTGTAATTGTTCCAAAGGAACTGGAACAACGTCCCGACCGACGAGATCGGTGGATTGCTGTAATGACCCGCGTACTTGCTCAGCTTCGGTCCCCTGAAATCCTGCCTGCCGACCGTACATTCCTCGGGATATACAGTTGGGTCTTTATCGAACGTGTGCTTAACGACAAGACCTTGCTGGCTCAATACGCTGCAACATTAGCGCCCCTTAATTTGATGGAACGGGCACTCGACTTTAGTCGTGATATTGCTTTCGTACTGCCATCAAAGGAAGCCGCCGTACACGCGTTGGTTGAGCAATTCCACCTAGCTGAAGAGTGTCTTTGTCTCCACTACTTTTACCCAAAGAAAGGCACTTGTCAGTAGCGCTCATTGCCGTCGCCATTGGCCAATTGATGGCTTCGTGCCGTGCCGCAGGTGGAGCATTAAGCGGTAGTGGTTGAACGAGGTCGATATCGCTGCTGTCGCCGCGCGATGCGAGTCGGCTTTCCTAAAAGACCCGGAACGGGTCTGTATTCGATGAACTTTACGAGTTCGCTGGACGTCGCAGTATCTCTGCAGTGAATGACAAATATCGTAATTCTCATCCTCGCTCCTAGAGATCCATCGGGTCAATCACCTCTAGCGGTCCGTGCAGATGTTCCTCCCAATCCCGTACAGCTTCTGCCGTGCCGCCCGTCGGAACCGACGCGCTGTGCCGATCCGAGGCGCGGATGACCGCAATCATCACTGGCTCCTCATCGTAGATACGGCCGGCTTCGAGCGTCGCCTCACGAATTGCTTGATTGCAATTCGCGTAAGCGGCCGCCTCTGCTTCCGGTGAATCGGGAATCGACTCGGAGAGGACATGAATGTTGGCAAGCGAAGTTGCGGTCAGCGCGGCATCAAAGCGGGTTTTCCACTGCGCGCCGACCGATGTTTCAGTGAAATGCTCCCTCGGGAACGGAAGGTAGATCGAAGGGCTACCACCGCAAGCGAGGAGCTGCTCGATGAAGAGGAGATCGGCCCCGCCCGCGGCGGACGAGTATCCGAAGCGGATATGCCTCGTCTCAATGATCGCGCGGATCCTCTTCGCCACGTCGGCGACTCTCTCGCGCGGGAATCGAGCGGGCTGCCTGCCAGCTTCATCGACTCGGTGCCCGGTAAAGCAGGCGATGCCGCCGACGAAGAGCACCGGGTCAAGCAAGTTTGACGGCTTCTCGAGCGACTTGAGCGAGATCCGCGCCTGCTTGCGCATGATCGAGATTTCGCGCGCGTGCGTGGGCGCGAGCGAGACCGCCTTCTCGTAGCAGGTCCGCGCTTGGCCGATATCGTCGTTGAGTAGGGAAGCTTCCCCGAGCGTCGCCCAGTCCCACCGGTCGCGCTTGGACTCCGGCTTCGCCTCGACCAAGCCAGACACCTCGAGTGCGGTGGCGCGGCTGAAGTCCTTTTTTCCCAACCAGAGCGCGGTAGCCGCTGCATTAATGCCCGGATACGGATCGCGGGAGCGCTTAAACGCCAGGTCGTACTGATCGAAGGCGCCCAGGAGCCAAGCCTGGTTCTTCGATTCGAAATAGCGGCGCTTCAGGATCCCAGCCGAAATCCCGCCCGACTCGGGCGTAATCACCTCGATGCCCTTGATCAGCGACTGAGCCTTGTCGTGCTTGCCGAGGAGCGATAACGATAGCGCTCCCAACTGGGTTTTTCGGACCGACTCCTCCTGCCCGTCGAGTACCTTTAGAGCGATGCGTGGCGCCCCCATGCCGATGATGCGCTCCGCGGCGATCAGCGGGACATTGGGGGGCATAGGCGCGGCTTTCTTCCATTCGCCTAAGACCCGAAACACATCTACGGCGCTCGACGCGCTATGGAGCTCGCCGAATAGTCTCAATTGCTCCGTCTCTTCCGCGGTAGGCTTGTCGTCCGACGGACGTGTTCCAAAAGGCTCTGAAGGGCTCGGCGGCCGGCTTTCGCCACTCGCGACCAAAATCGGGCCGCCAACCGGCAGCGTATAGATGATGCCGAACCGCGCCTGCTGCCCGTCGCCCGATCCGGCCAAGACCCGGTGAATCATGGCGACGATCTCAGCTTCGACTAGGACCGGAGATCCTGAAAAACCCCCGAGCTGGGCATCGTCGCCGAGCAGGTTGGCGCCGAACAGTTGGTAGCACTTCCTACCATCCCGTGTCGCATCGGGATCGAGCAGGTACCCGAAGACCGGAACACCGATACCGCCGGTCAGCGCTGGAAACCCCCAGGACCACCAGTTCACAAATTTGCGTGCTGAGTCCGCGAGCCGCGGCGGCGTGATCATCTCCAGCGCAGTCGGGTCGTCCGGCTCAAGGTACGCAACGTCAGTCGCGGCGTTGTTACTCACAATCCGGAAATCGACCAATTGCTGGGAATCGCCGAAAGTGCATTGGACCTGCGTACCGATCGGCAAATCCTTGACCACGTGCGCGCAGGTGCAGACCTTTGGCCCGTCGACTAGGAATCCGGTGCCCACCTTGCCATTCGCCCGGACGCGCGCAAACGCCGGTTTCAGAGGCCCTAGGCGATATGGATCGTAATCGTATGGATTCGCGTCTGGCATGGGAATCAGGCGAGGCGCTCGCTGAGGCCTTCCGTGCTTATCGGCGACACCGAGCCGTCGTCGTCGAAGAAATTGGCGTCGGCCTCGAGGACCGCGCCTTGCGCATCAAGCCTAACGCACGCGAACGTCGCCACCTGGCGCCGGTAGCCATCGATCCGGTTGTTCTTCACGTCGTTGAGAAAGACATGGAACAGCTTGAATGCCGCATCTTCATCGGTTTCGTAGATCCCGGCGGGCAGCCGGATAAGGTCGGCCCAGGTTCCCGTATTTAGATAAAGGGAGGAACCCTCCAGGGCAACGCGCTTCGCGAGATGCGTGTGCCCGAACAGGACCACCTTGAATCCCCGGCCGGCCAGGGCCTGGGCCGGCGTCAGGTATTCGGGATCTTCCACATCCACCGCGAACGTGCTGTCGAGGCTTTTGCGCCTCGAGCGGAACGCCTTGAGGAGCGCTCGCGCCGGCAGGTCTTGCAGCCAGCCCACTTGGTCGCCCCGCCGGTCGAGGATCTCCCTTGCGATCTTCGCGGCCTGGTCGAGCGGATCCTTGAGCTCCGGCGGCAATTCGACGGGTGCCGGCTGGCTCTCCCCCTCACCGGCGATGTAGTCCGAGTCGACCGGGACGCCCTCCCCTGTGAAGCAGCCGCGCTGCCAAGCCTCGATCTTCTGCCGCAGCCCCTGCTCGGCGCTCTTCCATTTCGCCGCATCCAGGAGGGGAAGCATCGGGACCACCGCGCCGGTCTCGGGCTTCAATAGATCGACGAATCCGTAGGTCTCCTTGATAGGATTCATCACCCTCGCCACGAGCTCGCTTCCCGGCTGCGCCGGGAAGCTGGGAGCCTTCTGGCGCCGGGAAAACGCGGAACGCACCGCCCGCAGTCGCCCGTGGTTGACCATGTTCCAGGCGTCGTACCGGTTGCCGTGCTCTATCAGGATCGGTCCGCAGGGATAGGCCTCGTTGTCATAGACGAACTCAATGCGCCCGGGACCCAGCCGGCGCAGCAGCTCCTGCCGCACCTTTGGGAAGCTCAGCTCGATATCGTGGTTGCCGAGCAGGAGCACCAGGCTCCCGCCCGCGGCCAGCAACCGCTTCAGCGCGGCGAAAAAGTCCTCGCAGCTTTGCGCGATCAGCTCCAGCGTCGCGACCGCCTGGTCTTCGTCCGCAATGAACGCGGAAAAGCCGCCCTCCGGATTGACCTCAGCGAGGAAATCGACGATGTCGCCATTAATAACCAGGCGGAGCTCTTCGCCTTGAGCTTTTTGCGTTGAGACCCACTGGACGAACTTCACAAGGCGCCTCCGGCCGGCCGCAGAACACATCTGGAAATCCTCAGCGCCTCCCAGGTGCAGGTCCGAAATAACGAAAAGCCTTGTCGCCATTACTCGCTCCCCGATGAGAAAATGACTGTTCGATACTATCGGCAATCCATCATGCTTGAGCGCAATCAGAGAGTACGATACAACACGAATGATGCGCAGTTTGCCTCATTGTAGGCCAAGACTTATCTAATGCGCCGACCACTGACGCGTCTTGAGACGGGCGAACTGAAGATAGAAGAGGATTCCTAAGCAGCACCTTGACTCAAAACTAGAAGGGGAAAGTGTCGGCGGATCGGCTGCCAGGTCTTACCTTCAGGGCATAACAACTCTGGCTTTGAAGATATACTCGTTGATGTGACACATGATTAAACCTACAAGGGGAGATATTCATGGCGAAAAAGACCATCTTTATTAGCTTCGACTATGACAACGATAAACACTACAAGAATCTGTTGCTCGCCTGGGACAAGAACAAAGACTTTGACTTTCAGTTCTACGATGGATCGTTACGCGAAGCAATAAACAGCACCAATGCTGCGTATATCAAAGGCCAGATAAAGCCGAAGATCCTCGCTGCCTCACACCTTCTTTGTCTAGTAGGTTCGGAAACTAGTAAGAGCACTTGGATTGACTGGGAAATCTTAACCGCAGTGGAGAATAAGAAAAAGCTGATAGGAGTAAAGATCGAAAAAGCAAACGCGAGTCCTGCCAGGTTGTTGGCAGCTGGCGCAACGTGGGCACTGTCGTTCAATTTCGACGCGATCAAGAAGGCGGTTGATTCGGCGTGAAGATTAGGTGTGCCGGGGAGGCAGTAGAGTTTTGACATTTAAGGGAGTTCGCCGCAGAAACTTCTAATCGTGAGCCGCCAACCGCCGAAATATCTCGCCCAGATGTTTCTACGACTCTCCGTATAACGTTTGGCGGTGTGAGCTCGATGCTCCCGATTTCTGCAAAGGGATCCTTTCCTCGACCAGTGAGAGCAAGGTAGCGGAGGGGGGCGATGGCCGAAAGTGGCCATGATGTGCGCGCTGCCATTCCGGCGGGCGCTTTGCCCACATCGGCAATGGCAAAACACGATGCATTCATCTCCTACAGCCATGCGGCCGAAGGTAGTCGCCCGCGGGAATGGTCACGAGTAGCAGATCTCTACACCTACGCCTTCAACCACGCAGTCCGCGCTGTCGGCCTATAGAATATCTATACGCCCAATCGGGTAAGGGCCGGCTACGTGCTGACCTGTCGTGACCGATCGCATAGAGATGGCATACAAACCCAAGCCTAACCACAGTTATGAAAACACCGTTTCTCCCGTAGAGTCCAAAATCAGCAATTCAACCGGCAACAGAGTGACTCCTGAAGCCGGAACGATTCAAATCATTGCGTGACCAACCAATTGCAAAACGCGGTTCGGTTCTGACACGAGGAAGCGAGGAGGCGCGGGTAATGGCTGAGATTTGCGTCGTCTATCTTTCCGAGGACGTGGCCGTTGTCGAACGGTTGGTTCAACTTCTCCGGAACACTTGGGATGTGTGGTGGGCACCAGATATGGTCCTAGGGGATTGGGAAGAGTCTGTACGCGCCGAAATCCGCAAGGCCAAGGTGCTCATCGCCGTACTTTCCGGACATGCCAAGGGGAAACGCAAGACAATCCTCAAGGATGAGATGCGATACGCGGAGGCCCAAGGCGCGGCGATTCTCCCGTTCCTAATCGGACAAGCTGAGCTTCCGTTCGGTTTTGGTGACCTGAATTACGCCGCTTCGCACGGATGGACCGGCGATCCAGAAGATGACGGATTCCAAGACTTGAAAGCCAAAATTTCTGTGACAATTGGGCGCGGACGGGGCGGCAGCAACGCCGCCGTAAGGCCAAGATCAATTGCCGTGGGAAGCAAGCTACTACATTTACCTTCATTTGTTTTTTCTCTGTCGTCCCACGAAACACAGGTGACACCAAAGGACGGGGTGATCTTGCTTAACGGGTGGTCGCCGGGCCCCACCCTCATTTCGGCTTACGACGCATGGCGTCATTACGGGAAAGATAGGCAGTTCCTGGCTGGTGTGAACAAACTCAAGAAATCCGATGAGGTCCTTTTTCTGGATTCAGGGAACTATGAGGCTTCTAGGAAACTTGATCACAAGTCAAAGGACAACCCCAATGGCTGGCATAAGGAACTTTTCCGCACGACCGCCTTGCGGCTCTCCCCTGATATAGCGTTTTCTTTCGATGCGTTCCGCCTGTCCGGAAAGCCAGATCAGGATGTGGCCCGCATCGTAAAGGAGTTCCGCGCCGATGAACGCGCCATGCGAGAGAGGGATTTTCCACTTTGCCCGATCATTCACCTAGCACGACAACCTAACGGCGGCTTGAGTGTATTTGCGGCTCAAGTGGTCGCCGATGTTGCAGCGGAGCTTGATCCGTTGATGTTGGCGATTCCAGAACGTGAACTCGGTGATGGATTGATGGAGCGGGTACGGACTGTTCGTGAAATGCGGAAAAGGCTCAATGCGTTGGGCAAGTACTACCCAATTCACCTGTTGGGAACAGGAAACCCGTTGACCATGATCTCTCTGGCCGCTGCCGGCGCTGATTCTTTCGATGGCCTTGAGTGGTGCAGAACCGTCGCGGACTATGACACGGGCTACCTATTCCATTTCCAGCAGTTTGACCTGTTTCGGAACTCTAGAGTCCGTCGGGTTCAGGACCCTAAGGTCCGACGTCTAATCGAAGCCGATGACGCCCCATATGCCTTGAAGGTGTTGAGTTACAACGCCGACTTCTTCAAGGACTGGATGAAAACCATACGCGCTATGATTCATTCCGGCCAAACGGAGGCTTTGCTAAAAGCGGTTTTACCGGACATTGCACGTGACATCTTCGAAGAGATTGCAAGATGAACGACTTGTGGGGTTCAGATATACGGCAAAGGATCAACAGTGCGATACGCGTTCTTTGCCCAATTATCGACGAAAGAATAAAGGCACGTGCATGCGCTCAATGGGGTGAGGAAGAGCTTCGCAAGGAGCTTGTGGCGTGCATCCTTGGTAGTCAGGTCCGCCACGAGATGGCGGTCGCTGCGATGCGCAACCTGGAGTTTGCGGGATTGCTGGACGATGACTGGTGGGCTACTGAGTCGTGTGAGGGGTTTTCGTCAAATGTGTACGCTGTGTTGACAGGACAGTGGCCCGACCTGCCCAGTCGAGGCCGATATCGGTTTTCCAGGGCGCGCGCAGATCAGCTGGCGCGGGCTAGAGACCAGCTTGCAAGGCTTCCGCTTGAGGCGCGATTGAATTCGACGCAGGACACGAAGCAGCTGCGGCATCGGTTGGTTGCCGACATTCCAGGAATTGGTCCAAAGCAGGCGAGTATGTTTCTGCGCAACATCGGCAAGAGTTACGACTTGGCAATTCTCGACACGCACGTGTTACGGTTCATGAACATGCAGGAAGCTATTCCCGCCACGCGGGTGCGCATAGGCACGGTTGCGGGTTACGAACGCGTTGAAGGCGCTGTGGTCGACTATGCAGATTCGTTAGGGTATCCAGCTGGCTATCTGGATTGGGCGATTTGGGCCACAATGAAGGCTGCGCGGGAGCTTGCGTTATGAGCATCGTAACCCTTGTTTCTGGGGGGCTTGATTCCACCATAATGGCGGTATTGGCCAACGAAGAAGGGATGACTCAATTTCCCTTGTTTATTGATTATGGGCAGTTAGGGCGTGATCGAGAGCTAAGAGCGTGTCAAGACAACTTCGTCCGTCATGGGCTACCCGCCCCAAGGATCGCGGGCCTAGGTGGTTACGGCGCCCTCCTGTCGTCCGGCTTGACTGACCCAAACAAGCGAATTTTTGAAGACGCGTTCTTGCCCTGCAGAAATCTGATGTTTGTCACCGTTGGGGCGGCGTATGCATACCAGTGCGGCGCTTCGGCGGTTGGAATCGGATTACTTGACGAGGCGTTCAGCCTTTTTCCTGACCAGACGAAATCGTTCCTGATGGATGCAGAGGCACTTTTGTCACGGAGCCTTGGTAGGTCGGTCAAGCTCGTGACACCCCTGATGTCGTTTTCGAAGGCCGAGGTTTTGGAGATCGCTAAAGCCAAGGGTATCTCGGGTACATATTCGTGCCACGCGGGCACTGAGCCGCCTTGCGGCGTTTGCGTGGCCTGTCGCGAATACTTTGGATTGGAGGTGTAGCTATGGGTGGAGGCGGAGGCGGCTCACGCAGCATCGGCGATGTTCAGTCGTTGGTGAATCGGGCCAAGGAAGAGCTTAGGCAAGGCGATTTGCCCACCAAACGAAATGTGTTCATCAGCTTCGCTTACGAGGACGTGGATAAAGTTAACCTCCTTCGCGCTCACGCGAAGAGCGAGAACTCACCAATTGAATTTAACGATTGGTCGGTCTCCGAGCCGATCAACAGTGAGCGCGCGCCCTACATCAAACAAAAGATTGCCGAGCGCATTTCGCAGTCATCGGTAACCGTGGTTTTCCTGTCGGATGCCACCGCAAAGAGCGAGTGGGTGGCGTGGGAAATTGAAGAGAGTATCAAGCGCGGGAAGCATGTAATTGGTGTATATCCCAATGACTCTCCTCCAAAACAATTACCCGATGCCATCAAGAGCAACAAGATCAAGTCCGTGCCCTGGCCAGATTTGGCTGCGACGATCGAGAAACTGGCATAGCTCGATCAATGCCACATCAAGTCGAGATGCCGTTCCTTTGCGGTGTCAGGTCAACCGAATTTTTTCCATCAATGTCGAAATTAAGTTGTAGGCGACCGCGACACGTTTGCCGACCTGACTAAACAAGGAAAGCCGCGGTGAAACCGCTTTGTTTCGTCCTCATGCCCTTCGGCAAGAAGCCCTCCAGCGATGGTCGGCAAGTCGATTTCGACGCCGTTTATACACAGCTCATCCATCCGGGGATCGAGGCAGCGGGGCTCGAACCATTGCGCGCCGACGAAGAGATGGTCGGTGGCATCATCCACAAGCCGATGTTCGAGCGTCTTGTGCTTTGCGAGTATGCCGTTGCCGACCTCACTACGGCCAACGCCAATGTCTTCTACGAACTCGGAGTTCGGCACGCGGCGAGGCCTTGGGCCACCCAGTTGTTGTTTGCTGATGGTTGGGGGCAGTTGCCTTTTGACGTGCGCATGTTGCGGGCGCTGCCGTATGGTTTGGCACCCGATGGCACGCCAGCCGCCCCGGCCGATGGCGCTGCCGCGCTGACGATCCGCCTGCGCGAGGCGCAGAAATCCACGACTGACAGCCCACTATTTCAATTGCTGGAAGGGTTTCCTGACATAAAGCACCTCAAGACCGATGTGTTTCGTGAGCGTGTGCGTTATGCAGAAGACGTCAAGGCTAAGTTGGCAGCCGCGCGGAAAGCGGGTGAGGTGGCGGTGGCGGCCGTCGAGGCGACGTTGGGCGAAATCGGCCACGCTGACACTGCGGTGGTAGTCGACCTCTTTCTGTCGTACCGAGCAGTCAAGGCGTGGGGCCGGATGATAGATCTCGCCACGCGCATGGCGCCGCCACTCGCCTCAACGGTGATGATCCGCGAGCAATTGGGTTTGGCACTCAATCGTGCCGGTATGCGCGACGAAGCCGAACGCGTGTTGCTTGATTTGATTCAGGAACGTGGCGTGAGCAGCGAGACTTGTGGCATTCTAGGCCGGGTGTACAAGGATCGATGGGAAGATGCAGCCCACGCCGGAAACGCTGCACTCGCACGCGGTCTTCTCGATAAGGCCATCAATGCCTATTTGCGCGGCTTTGAGGCCGATTGGCGCGATGCTTATCCGGGGGTGAATGTGGTCACTTTGATGGAACTGCAGGAGCCGCCCGACCCGCGTCGGCTGGAACTGCTACCCGTCGTTCGCTACGCGGTAAGCCGGCGTATCGCGCATGGGCGACCGGACTATTGGGACTACGCAACCCTGCTCGAACTCGCCGTGCTCGGTGGCAAGCGGCAAGATGCCGAGACTGCCCTAGCAGATGCGCTGGCGGCAATGCGCGAAGTCTGGGAAGGTGAGACCACGGCGCGCAATTTGCGCTTGATCCGCGAGACGCGTGAGGCGCGCGGGACGGCACCTGACTGGGTGGGGGGAATCGAGAATGCCTTGGCCGGCGGCAATGAGAAGGCGTTACAACAGTGACTGCTTTGGCCGACGAGCAGACATCTTGCGACGGCTATGCTGAGCAACGGCTTAGGCCGGCCGGGGTCGATCGACGGCGAACTCGATTGCCGTTGCGGGAACTCTCTATAAGAATCGTTGGATGCGCCCGAATTATCAGACGGAGATAAAGCCCGGCAGCTTGGCGGCCTTCACGTCGAAGGTCGCCGTCGCCCGACAGCCCAGTCTCTTGTTCTGGGTACCGATAAGGCAATCGGCGAAATCGGCAGCGCTGTCCTTCCAGACGAAAAGAGCTTCCTCAATGGCCGCTTCGCCCTCGAGTTGGACATCGGTCGCATCCAGCAGGCCGGAAACGGCTGCAATGATCTCGATCT
>Ga0307377_10007150_pt1 | contig 11574 bp, 9 predicted proteins | sample TR3MG_FD_202535 | JGI IMG/M metagenome (GOLD analysis project Ga0307377, IMG submission 202535) | Soil microbial communities from Risofladan, Vaasa, Finland - TR-3 | ecosystem: Environmental > Terrestrial > Soil > Coastal area > Acid sulfate soil | place: Finland: Risofladan, Vaasa | collected...
CACCTTCATTTGTAAAAGAATAAGACATTCTTCACCCTCCTTGTTACTTCTTGCATTTATCAATCAAAAATATTTCGCGTTTCCATTTGATTTTGGAAAGATAATTCGAATCCGCGAGGGCCCACCATTTGTTTTATATTCCTTTATCGAATGTTGATTAATTTCACAATTTTATTTCTTTTTATTTCCTTCTTTTTAAAACATAAGTAGCAATTAGACTAGTTAAAAATAGTCCAGTGATTAATGAAATAGGATCAAGTGAAATTCCAGCTGATGGATAATCCCATTCGAAGTATGTTAATTCATAAACAGTATTAGCTGCACTACTAAAAGATAACTCAGCGGATAATGTAAACCAAGATGACAATTGAATACCTCTTCCATCAATATCTTCTTCTATATAACCACTGACTTTCAAATCATAATAATCAATGTAAGCAATGTGAATTAATTCTTTATTATCAATATAAGGATCTTCTTGTGAATCAGATGAATTTTCAGCTTTAAATAACCTAAATTCCCCATTAAGATTATATGGTTGTAAAAGACTACCAAAATTATATGATATCTTGACTTTTAGTATTTTATCATCAAAAGTAGAACCTCTAGAAGGAGTTACAAAACTTACTGAATAATCTTCATTTGTTATGCTTAATTCAGTTTCATTTTCTAGTAAAGCATTTGAAATAATAGGTGTTTGATTATCAATTGTTACAGACAAAAACATAGTAATTAAAAAAATAAGAATTATCTGTTTCCTCAAATATACTACCCTCCATTTAATTTCAAATTCTATATTGATATTTTAATTTTATGCCCTTCTTTTTTCAGAAATTGATAATTAGGATTTTTGATTAATGAAAAGAGAAACCAATCTAATAAGGTTAGAAGAAGAATTATTCAAGTTTTTTATTTCATTTTTCTTTTTCGAGTCTCTTGGATAGATTAGGAATACAAGTATTGATGTTATTGTGATTATCACCATTAATACAACATATTTATGTTGTACTCCACTAAATGGAATTGTTCTTGGTGTTATCAAAAATGTTCCTGAAAAGAAAATGTAGTCAAATAAGTGTATAATGAACGGAACAATGATTGACTTAGATTTCACTCGGATTATTGATAATAATATTCCGATAAGCAAAGCATATAGTACATTATACCCAAAATAAATATCAGGAAATGTTTGAAATGAATGATAAAATCCAAACAAACTTGAGCAAATTATCACAGCAATTATTGAGTGTATTTTTTTTCGTTCCAATCCCATTATCAAGTATCCTCTAAAGGATATTTCTTCAGCTATTGACCAAAAGAATCCCATTACTATGTATCTTTCTAAAGTGAGTGTGTTAAAACTAACAGTACCAGAGTTAATAATTTCCTCGATTATGTTATTGTATAGAAGCAAGAAAACTGCTACATAAAAAATGAGAATAAAGATGTCTCGAAGAGGATAACGAATAGTGAAACCTATTTCTTTCCATATTTCTACTAGTCTCTTATCGTTGATTTTATCGGGATACTGCAAATAGTAAGGTATAAGAAATAAGAACAGTGAGTAATAAATAACAAAAGCACTTATCACGATATGAGCTATTTCTCCAGGATCATAATAACCTGCTGAATCAATTAAAGTAATTGGATTATATTCACATCTTAGTATTACTAAATAAGCATATAACAAGAAATACCCAAAAGAAAAACCATGAGTTAATAATGGATAAAAAACTCCCGCAATCGGATCATCTAGTGACTTAAATCTAACACGATCATCTTTAATCCCGGCTAAATAAAGATTTGTTTGATGAGTTTCTATCAAACAATTATTGATGAATTCATCAACTGCCTTACTTGTTTTCTTGACTAGTTTAATTAATAGAAAAGTAATCCAATTTACTAATAGGAAAATCCTGTAAATGATTTTAGTATGAAAATATAATATTGCTCCTCCAATTCGTTCTAAAACAATTATTCTTTTATTTATTGTGTTACTATTATTTATCTGTTCTAATTCTTCTTCGATTATTATTTTTCGCTCTGAAAAGGATTTATCTGTTCTAAATAGAATCATTCGACCTAGAAGATAATCTAGCTGGTTAAATTTTAGTATTTTTTTTGTAAATCTCTCACTATTCCTTCCTTTTATAATAATTACAACATTGTTAGCAATCCCATATAGAAAAATAAGAAAATCATAAAAAAATCTTAAACATAATAACAATGGTGTCAGTAGAATTATCTTTCCATACTTTATATCTATTTCATTTTCTTCTTGTTGAGTAGATGTAATTTTAACTCCCACCAAATGAATTAATGTATTGAAATAACAATAAATTTTTCTTTCAATAATATTTTCGAAATTATTCTTAATGTGAAAAAAGAAATTCTTCTTGTGAGTTCTTGAAGTTGTGATTCTCAAACTGCGTGTTCGAATCCGTGAGGGCCCACCATTTTTTTATTGATATGTAATTAATTCAAAATTGATTTAGAATTTTTTTAATTAAATTATTTTTGTTCTTCTTTCAATTTTTTCTCTAATTCTCTTAATTTCTTTTCCATCTCTGCTATTTTCTTTTTCTTTCTTTCATGGTAAGCCTTTTGCCTTGCAGCACTATTTGGGTATTTTCTTGGTCTCCCACGCTTTTTTTTACTCGACATAAGCAAACACCTAATTAAAGTAGTATGACAAAAATATTTAAATATTTGTAAATAATAAGATAATAATACAAAAATAAGAGGTTAACAAAAATGGAAAAAACAAAAAACATTGTTGTTGATGAAGAATTACAAGATTTAATTATTGGTATAGATAACGTAGATGATATTTTTGATACAGACATATTGGATAAGATACATCCAAAAGAAGAAGAATGGAAAAAAGACATGCATTTTAGTTTACCCATTGATACTTATCAAATTCAAATAAATGGTAAAAATACAGAAACTCCTATAGCATCAATTATAATTAGATCACATTCTATAGAAGTACTACTAGAAGGAAGTAATAACAAAACAATTACAAGACCTAAATGTCTTTATACTGTACATTTTTTTGATGAAAATTATGAAAAAGATCTGCCTTCTGATACTCAAGAAAGCTTTCCTAAAATAACAAAAAGTGAATATAAAGCAGCTCTAATAGAGGCAGGTATAATGGATAAATCTGGTAACATGATCCCACCAGGTAGAAATATCAAACCAGGTAGTAATATTTTAGCATCAATAAAAAACATACCTTTTGAACTAGGGGAATTTTTTAAGAAAAAAAATTTTGCTTTCGAAATAACAAAGTATGTAGATTGGCGGAAATATCCCATCTATATTGATGCTTTAAGGCGAGAAGAAAAAATTGCAGTTAGATACCAACATGATGTTCCAGAACTAACGTATCTTATTTCAAAAAATCAGAAATTAGGTTTAGAGTTTATTGGACAAAGATAATCAAACCGTTATTTAAAGGAGTTGATTGACTTGATTTATCCACATGATGATTCTTACAAATTCTATCGAGAAGGGTTAATTAAAAGGCATATTACTTGTTCTGGGAGGTACTTGCATAATATATGGATGAAAGAATATGATAAAGGAAAAGATCCAAAATACTTAGATAGATACAAGAGAATTTTCACATCGCCATTAATTTTAGGTTATAATGCTGATAAATATAAGAAATTTAGTCCTCGAAAAAAAATTCATAGTGGGGTAACGCCATTTTTAATCAAAGGTAAAGAAAATCTATATTTATTTTATACTACCAAAAAGGATAATTGTATTTATTATGTTTCAGCTAATAGTAAAAATTATTGGCAGAATGATGCAAAAATTTTGAAACTTTCAAAAACAAATGAAAAATTCAAAACTGATTATGATTTCTCTGTCGTTAAAAAGGATGATTATTTCTATATTTGTTTTGTAAATACTAAAGGATATATTAGTTTACTAAAGGTCTTGATAAATATAAATAATGATTTAGAAGTGGTATCATATGTGAGTTTAGAAAATTCCAACTACAAAAGTAAATTAGGACCAGCAATCTGTGTTACACCTAATAATTTTTTCATTGCATTTGTCAATAATAAAGATCATATACAAATAATAAAATCAACTGATATCAAAAATTGGGAAGAAATCACAGAATTAGACAGGAAAACAAAATTAAAACCTGCAATAGTTAATTTTAATAATTTCATTTATGTTGCTTGGTTTGATAAGGAAACCAATTTGTTAAAAATCATTAGAAGCAAACAAGGGGTAAACCCTTGGAAAAATGAGATTACTTTCGAATATTTCGCTAGAAGGGGATACAGTGAAATTGCAGGACCAAGTTTCTTTATTGATCAAAATGAACTTTACATTGTTTGGAATTCATGTCATAATGAAAATCTGCTAAAAGACGAAAATCCGCTTGTTGATATGTATATTTATTCAAAGGATGGCATAAATTGGGATATAAAAAGACCTATTCTTTTGTATAAAAATGGAGTTTTTTCAATTCCTGATAAAAAAAATAGTACTACACCCCAATTAGTTAGATTTAATCAGAAAATTTTCCATTTATGGCAAACTGAAGATAAAGCAGTATATTGTGAGATTATTGACATATTGCAAGAAAGAAAAACTAGAAGCTATATACCATGGATAGATTATAATGAGAAACCTTACCCTTCTGGTATAAATTTAAATCATTTTGGGGAGATTTATGGAGGAGAGGACAATCCTCTATTACATGGTGGAATTGCAATGGCAACCTTTGCTATAGAGTACATGGTTGCTAAAAACAAAACAAGCTTAGATTATTGTGAATTATTACTAAAATACTTTGAAACATGCGAAGTAAAAGATAATAATGGTAATCCTATTGGATTTTTTATTAGAAGTTGCAATATCAACAATCCAATTTTCCAAGCGGAGGAAGGTGAAACTGATTTTGGGATCTATATAGAAAAAATGGCTTCAGCTGATGAGATACTAGGACTTGTTTTAGGATTGTTTTATTTCTATAAAGCTATTAGAAATCTTAAATATAAAATAACTTTAAGAGATAGAATTATTAATATGACAAATAGACTAGGTCAATATCTAAAAAATAATGGTTATTTGTTATTACCTCCAAATCCAGTAAATAATAATCTAAGCAAGAACATACATCCAAGAATTCATACTGGTTCATATGGTTTATTTTTTATTGAATTTGCGCTTAATGAAGCTTTTGAATTTATTACTAATAATAGGTATAAAGCACAAATTTCAGATTATCGTAATGCTTCTGTTAGGCTGTTAGAAATTTATAAAATGAAGAAAATTCCAGCACACGATGAAAAGGAAATGCTTCTTATCATTATGTACTTTTGGTCTTTAATTGATTATATTGAACCTAATAAATTGAGTGAATGGAATGAAATTTTTGACGATGATTCAAATAATCGTCTTTATACAATGAAAAATCTAGATAAGAAAACAATGGAAATATTAGCTGTTGCATGTGTATTAGGTTTTGTAGTAGATGGAAATTTATCTGTTTTTGTATCAAATATTTTAGGCATAATAGCTCAAGGACTTTTGACATCTATTTTAGATGATATAAAACAACCCTATACTAGATACAAATTAGGTTTGGAAGTTATTAGATTGATTTATCAATTAAAGAAGTATAACAATGATAAAATCCAAAATATAGTAAATGAAATAACAAAGTATAACTTTCATACTGTAATGATGCTAAATCATTCATTATTATTTGCAATTGATGATGATGATAGAAATAACAAAAAAGATTTAATAGATATAGCAAAAAATTATGTTAAAAAACAATTAGGATTTTTATTACCAACATATAAGAAACCTGTTGAGGATTATTATACCGCCACTATTTACTGTGGATTATTATCAAGAAGTAAAGATGAAATTTATGAAAAATGTATTCTACCTGTAAAAGGGATGTGGGAAGAATTATGTGCAATTGAAACAACAGAAATTAGGTTGTTAAAAGATGAGTTTAAAGTACTTAAAAATGATACATTCGTAAAATGGCACAATTCAATTTTACCTAATTTAAATCTTGCCAAAATTGGAGGTAATTTCTGTTGGGAAAAAGCAAAATCCTTGTCAAACAAGTGTTGTGGTTTATATATTTGCGATTCATGGATTGAAGGCGGAGCTAGTGCTCGGATGGATTTTAATTTTGAGCATTATAAAAAAGCAACAGGATTAACCAAAGAAAAATTATTCTTATTAAATGAACAAGGTAAAGATGCATTTATCGAATGTGGTGGTTTAGATTTCTTATTCCCAAGTATTTTACTTAAGTATTGGGGAATCGACAATACAAAAGTAAAATTTGATGAAGTAAAATTTGAACCAATCAATGTAATTGTTAGTTCTCCTTTTCAACATGAAGAATTTGAGAATTATTTTAAACAAATTATTTGTCCAGGTTTTTATAAAAACTATCTTGAGAAATTTGGCGAAAGAAAATCTGATTTAGTTGATTTATTCAGTATAGTATGGAATTATTAGTATCATTGGTGATATTTATGGCTAAAGCAATAATAGCAATTGATATAATGAAAGGATTAATAGGAATTGGTAAAGATTTAACTAGCATCATTAAAGATGCTTTTTCCAAAGACAAACAAGCAGTTAAAGATCTCTATGAACTTTATCAAATGCTTTTAAAATCCAATCAATTTTTATTGCAATGGGTTTATAGATTTCAATTCTTTGATTTTAACAAACAAAATGCAAAAGATGATTTTCATTCTTTATTAAGAGAATATAGTGATATGAAAAATTCTCCTGACTTTCAAAAAATGAAAATTAGTTGTTATGATATTAAAAGGTTATATGGTAAAAAGATTGATGGAACTTTTCTAAAATGGTTCAAGAAAAAAGAAAGAAAGGAAGAAGTTGCTAAAATCTTTGAATTTTTAATGAATGCTGATAATGAAATGATTGAGTTCATTTACGAAACTGTTATCAAAGATCTTGAAGATTTTATTTCTAAAGCTGATTGTTTACTAATTAAAGAAGAAACAGAAGAAGCAAATATTGCTAGAAATTCCTACAGAATAGAGACTAAAGATCAAATAAATCAAATTCAAGAAATAATAGACGAATTCACTGTTCTAATCAACGAACTAGCAAATATGTATAAACAACCCTTGACAATATCATGAAGTAAAAAGCCAATTATAAAATAAAGTATTAAAAACAATATCTATTTTTTTTAGATTTAGAAACTGAAAATTATAAATTATAATTAACAATGGAATTAAATTATTTTTAATTAAAGTATCATAAAATAATAAAGAAAAGTGGTTTGAATCCGCGAGGGCCCACCAATAAGATTTCTATTGTCATTTTCAATCCAAACATCTAGATTTTATTATATTTTTTTTATTTAAAGATAAGTCTAAAATGAGATACTTTTTATTTACAATTTTTATTTTCTTCTGAAATATTTATTATAAATTTTTACTTTTAATTTCAGAAGTTATTAAAGTAATACTAAATTTAAGTGCTTTATTTAAATTTTTCATTAATACATATTTTTTTTCTCCCACTTTCTGATCTAATAATTTCGTTAGTTCCATTATTATTTGGAAACTTAATCTATGCTATTTTGAATTACGATTTATAATTGGTTATGCTTAGAATGAGAAGAAAAAAAGAAAGTATAAGAAAGATTAAATTTTCTTATATCTATACAAAATCTTCAGGTAAGTTTGGATAAGGTTCACCACTCCAGTCTATTCCATAAGGATCATCAGAATAGTATTCAAAATAATTAGGATTGCTATAGTAATTATATGGTGGTCCTCGAGGATCTTCATAATAGTAGGGATCTGTTGGATTTGAGCATTGTAGATACCATCCTACCCAACCTGTTTCTTGATAAGGATAAGTATCTTTGTCGATATTCCACGTTGATATATAGGATATGAAATGATAAACTTCTTGTGTTTGTGCAGTTGTTCCACTTAAATGCTTTCTTATATCAAGAATATCTGAAAAACCATCATAATAGCTACCAAATACAGACACCATAAACCAACCATTATTACTCTTAGTTATACCGTCATAAGTGTAATATCTATCAACTCCTTCATCTAGAAATGCAGCTACATGACGAGCATCACCATACTCACAGCTAAGCATCTTTGCTTTTACACCCATTGCCATTGCCATTCCAGTAACAAAAGCAGAGATATCCCGGCAATCAAAATGTACATAATTTAAGTTTATTTCTCCAACTTCCATCCACGAATAAAATCTAGTGAAAGCTTCTGCAACATCTTTATCAGCAAGAGCAGTATCATCGCCTAACCACAAATCTGTAAGCCAATTCTCTGTAAATTTAGCTAAGCATCTAACAATTCTCTCTTTTGTAACTGGTAATCCCCCATATCCTAATATTCGCCAACCATAACCAGTTGCTCTTCGAGCTATTGAGATCATAATTGGATCACTTGGATGTCTTGCAGCATCATTTAACCAATCATAAGTTTCACTTGTTGGATGGCTTAAGTGATCAGGATCAACACCATCTATTGGTTTTCCTGAAGTTTCTATGTAGATATTTCTTGATTTTTGTGCTAGATTATTTGCTTTATCATAAGCATAGACATACAATGTGTAATCATCATCATCATAAGATTTGAAATCAAAGTCTATTGAAAAATAGTTATCAGCTGTGTTAGTATCTGTATCAATATATATCGAATCTATGTAGAAATCTACATGATCCATGCCTGAGAATGCATCTGTTGCTAGAACAGTTATAGTTTCAATTAGATCTCCATCCAATCCATCAAGTGTTGCTTCTGAAGCAGGTGTAATAAAAGATACCGTTGGTGCTTCTACATCAGTATTATCAATATAGATATTTCTCTGTGTTCCAGCTACATTTTCTTCATCATCATAAGCATATACATAAATTGTATAACCACCATTAATTTCTCCAAATGTATTGAAATTCCATATAAAATAATCATCATCTGTATTGGAATCCGTAAACTTCCATTCATTTCCAAGTTTGAATTCAACTCGATTCATACCAACACCAGAATCAGTTGCTTTAACCTTAACTTGAACTGTTCCTGCAAGAGTTGCACCTGAAGCAGGTGTAATAAAGTAAACAGTAGGTGGAGTTGAATCTCCATCCCCACTACCAAATCCAAAACCTAAAACATTAGTTATAGTTAAGGTTGGCACTAAAAGTGTGATAAAAAATAACATCTTGAAAAATCTGTTTCTTTTCATTTTTATACCTCAAATTCCTCTTTTCTAAAAAGTAGATTAATTATATTTTTACAGGTTAAAAAGATTAGGTTGATCCGTGGTTCGAATCCGCGAGGGTCCACCAATTGATTTTTGAATATCATTTTAATTTTTTCATAATATAATTGTGAAAATTTTTTATTCCTTTAATCTTCTTTTAAAAAAATCAAGCACTAGTTTTATTATATGAGCAAGATCTTCTTTTTCTCTTATCCCATGACCTTTTTCACCCAATTCTATATATTCGAAGTCCTCTCCTTCTTTTTTTCCTAATTCAAGAAGTCTGTCTCTAAATTGCCTGCTTTCTCCAATTGGACATCTTGGATCATTTACTGCTTGTATCATTTGTATTGGCGCTTTTATTTTATCTATATGTGTTAATGGACTTCTATCTTCCCAAAGCTCTTTATTTTCTTCATATTTTCCTAGTAAACCTTCTATTAGTTCTTGATAACCGCCTGGTCCCTGTTCAGCTACAGTTTTCCAGTGTGTAATTCCTACCCAAGCACTGCCAGCTTTCCAATTAGCTTCCGAGTATTTAGTTAATAGTAAATATGTCATATAACCACCATATGATCCACCAAAAGCAGCTATGCGTTTAGGATCAACATAATCTAACGATTCAAGATATTTTTTAGCATAAACTGCATCTTTTGCATCTCCGCCACCAAGATCCATTATATTCATTCTATAATACTCCGTGCCAAATCCACTTGAACCTCTAATATTTGGCACTAACCAAACAAAACCAGATTGTGCAAAAATTTGACCAACACTATCAAATATTAATGAAGCATTCCCTCCTGGTCCCCCAATTAGAAAAACTATAGCAGGATATTTTTGATTTGATTTTATTTTAGGTTTTATTAGATTTGCAGGAATTTTAAGTCCATCAAATGATCTATATTCAATATATTGGCTGTTGCATAATTGCTCATTTTGCAAAGGAATCTTAGGATAAACTAAAATTTTATGTGTTTTGTCTTTAAAATCATAACGCCAGATACTATTAGGAATTTTTGGAGCTGAAAAGCTATAAATAATGCTTTCATCATTATTCCAAAATTGAGCTGTGCTGAATACTCCTTCTGCTGAAATTGTTTCTTCTTCCTCTGTTTCTCTATCATATAAAACCAGAGTTCTCTTTACTCCCAATGACCTTCTAACCATTACTTTACTATTGTCATCACTAATTTCCAAAGGTCTTTCATCAAATTTTTCATTCCCGTACCATTTAATTTTCTTAGTTTCTAATTCTAACACGCCACTTTGTTGTGTTTCCTTTCCATCAGTAGATATTAGAAGATATTTGCAATCCTTTGACATGTCAAAAATTCTTTCACTGGAAGTATCACTAAATCTATAGAAAAGCTCATTTTTACTTCCATCTTCCTTAACTATCCAAATATCATAATTTAATCGATTATCTGTTTCGTTAGCTGAATAGTAAAGCCAACCATTTGATGACCAAAAAACATAGCTATTGAATGGTTTTTTATGATTCGTTAATTGAATAATATCATTTGAAGATAAGTCTAGCTTGTAGATATTTGTTGATCTCTCTCTTTGCGATGTAAATGCTAGATAGCACCCATCTGGACTGAGAGTTAAAGGAAATTCTTGGTAATGGGGTGGAGTCGTTAATTGTGTGATTTCATCAGATTCCAAATCCATCATATAAAGTGCATATTTCTCATCTCCATCAATATCTTTAGCAAAAATGATAGAATTCCTTTGTGGTACCCTAATAAAATTTGATTCAAAATGTCCTTTTGAAATTAATTTGTATTCTTCAGTTTTTGGATTCAATGAAAATACTTCTAGTGGACCATTAATATTGCTACAAAAATCAACAAAATTCAGATTTTTATCCCTTTTTAATAAAAAGAAGTTTGGTATATTAATCAGTTCTTTTATTATATCCTCAACTCTCTTAGCTGAATAATAAACTAATAATAATTAAAAGTTCCTTCAATTATTTCCAAAATTTTGAGTAATTAACTTTGATTACTATAAAATCTCGAAGCAAATATAGATACACTAGTTATTAGAAAAAATTGCTATAAGGTTAGGTTTATGAAAAGAAACTTTATTCTATTGTTTCTTTTCTAAATTACAATGTAATCTAAATCATTGCTACCGTGGTTCGAATCCGCGAGGGCCCACCAATTAATCTCTAAAGATGATTCTTAAAATTGCTAACACCTATTGCTCATGTTTTTCCTTCCGCTAAGATTTTTTCTATTTTCTTCCAAACTTCTAAATATCCTTTCATTTCAGAACACTAGA
>Ga0307377_10007151_pt1 | contig 11573 bp, 13 predicted proteins | sample TR3MG_FD_202535 | JGI IMG/M metagenome (GOLD analysis project Ga0307377, IMG submission 202535) | Soil microbial communities from Risofladan, Vaasa, Finland - TR-3 | ecosystem: Environmental > Terrestrial > Soil > Coastal area > Acid sulfate soil | place: Finland: Risofladan, Vaasa | collected...
TAGGTGCTCTGAGAGCCGGACAAGTTGCACAGGTAGGTGCTCCAACGTACACGGAAATTCAAGACTGGATCAATACTACCCAAAGTGCTGGTTTAATTTCTGGTGGAGCAATCACAGCCACGAGCTATGCTATTGCTGAGGCCGATGAAGTTGCTGAGACATTCAAGATTGCTGGAGATGTTACAGCATACTTTACAGATGGCATAGTATTCACCGTCTCTGGAAGTACAGGCAATGACGGTGACTACACGACAGTAGGTGATTCCACTTATGCTGCTGGTGTGACTACAATAACGGTTGCGAATGTTCCAGACGGCACTGACGATGGTAACATTGCTGATGGACGTGTTGATGTTGCTACTGGCGCAGGGATGATTAAGAAAACCAACGATGAGATTGATGGCATTACGGCTTTCTTCGATTGGCCCACGACTGCAAACATACTTCTCGTAAATAATTCTGTTAACTGGTTGTATGCAACATACGGTGGCGGTGTTCCAGCAGTTGCTGCTACAGATACATATACAGGCATTGACCACACTACTGAGTTCCCCATAGGACGTGTCTATCGTGAAGGTACTGTCCTTCACATTCTGCAATCTGGAATGTACATATACAATGCTACTCAGAGAATGCACCGCAGAACTTTGGAGCTGCGAAGAGTTGAGAGAGCTACAGGTGCTGTCATCACAGATAAAGGCACACGTAAATTCTCCCTCACGGCTGGTGTGCATTATTCTGGGATAGATAGACTGCCCACAGATGCTTTCGACAGTTCTGGCGCTGATAGATTCAAGATTTGGTATCACTCTGGTGGTGTTTGGACTAGCTCTGCACGGGATCAATCTCAAATCGACAACACTCAATATGACAATGGTACTGATCTTGCCAATCTGTCACCAAACGAATTCGGAGTGCATTGGGTATTTCTGCACCATGACAATCATGTAGATGTAGTATTTGGACGTGACAGCTATAAGTTGTATGCGGCAGAAGATGCCACACTACCCGCTATTCCTAACATATGTGATGAGTTTGCTGTGCTAGTAGGCCGAATCATTGTTGAAAGGAATGCTGCGGAGCTTACTGAGACATCTTCTGCATTTCAGATATACTTCAATGTAACAGAACCAGCAGACCACAGCGATTTGGCTAATCTCGACTTAATCAGTGGGGGTCATACGCTCACAGGTGCACAATGGTCTTTGGTTGGAGCAACAGCACTCAATACAATTGGCTTATTAACTCCTAGCGCAGACGTTTCTGCTGGTGTAGAAGCGATTCTGAAGTCTACGGCAGCAGGTGATCTGGCCCTACATGATTTAACCCTTACAAACGATTTGATTCTCGCCGATGGTTCTGTTATTGGCATCACAGGCAATGAGCGTATTCAATTCAATGCTATAGGTACAATACAAGTCCTTGGCGCAGATGTGCTCATGGGATCAGAGGACGGTGGGGCTAAACTCAATTTCGACGAGGGCACTACAATCGCCAATGGCATCGCCTGGGGCAGCGACGCGAATAAAGTGACGCTGTACCGTTCAGCGGATGATGTGCTCAAGACGGATGACCAGCTAATTGTTGTGGGAGATATATCGACTGGTGTTGATGATACTACTCCTGGCATGATTAGGGCTTACGGAGGAGGCGCAGCGAACCGAGAAGGCGGCGAGTTACAGCTTTATACCGCCGCCGATCATGACGGGGTAATCCAATTCTACGGTCTTGATGCCTACGATGACGATTTTCGCATCTACGACGCACCAGGTAACGTTCGGTTTCGGATTTCCGATGTAGGCACAGTTACGATATATCAGGGCCTCAACGTTGGCACGGCGACGGGGGCGGCAGTTAACCAAGTGGCCATTGGCGGTGCGCCTAGTTCCAAGCTCACAATTGGACTGACCATCAATCAGGGCGCGAATGACAATGAAATCATAACTTTGCAGTCGAGTGACGTAGCCCACGGGATGACGACACGGGCTAATACAAATACATATGGCTTCCTACAAAAGTCCCAAGCAACTTCGGGTGGATTGGCAATTCACGGTCTGAAAGACGCCGATGGAATAGCAGGTTACGCTCTCTTTCTCAAGGGGATGTTGGGCGAAGCGGCAGACACAGGCAAGACGACTGCGGCTGTGGGTGTCATCCAAATGACGGCAGAGGTAAAGAGCAATAGTAGCTCTGGTGCAGTCGGTGCGGATGGCAACTTGCTGGTGATAACGAATTATAGCCTGACGCGATTTATCTTCGATGGCGAAGGAAGCGCCCATGCGGATGTAGAGTGGACGACTTTTCAAGACCATGATGATTGTCAATTATTGACCCATCTGGAAGACAGTATGCTGGAATGGCGTGATCCAATCAAGTCTGAATTCGGCAGTTTTCTCGGAGAGAATGCGCTGGCGCTTGAACGATTGGGCATCGTTCACTTTGATAGGGACTTGCCTAGTCATGCCATGCTCAATACCACTAGGCTGGCGATGCTTCATACGGGGGCAATACGGCAACTAAATGACTACAGGCTAGACGCCGACGCCGAGCGCGAGGCGATCAGGGCGGAGATTGTGGGGCTACAGGAGAAACTGAACCAGATGGAAAGGAGAGGATGATGAGCAAAGTGCATATCGAACTGAGTATGGATAAGAAACAGATACTTGTCGCATTCCTGCAAGATGTTGACGGCAACATGGATACCTACAGGAAAAATGTGCGGATTCGAAATGCCTTCGATCTTGAGAACTTTGAACTATTCCTAGATGCTTGGCGTGCGGAATTGCGTATGCTTAATGGGATAGTTGTGGGTTCTAGGGTTGATGTCGCACTGACTATGAGGAACATTCGACATCAAACGTATCGTAATCTTTTTGTCATAGAGACCAGTGATAGCGATGATGAAAATGCCAACGTGGGTCTACCTGCACGAATGAAGGAATATGTACAGGCAGCAGAGCATACCTACTATGAGGTTCCGTTAGAATTGCTAAAGGATTTACGAGGCGATATGGCAAAGTATGACTGGAACAAAAGGCGCGGGGTGAATCAGCAAACGGGTGTGATAGAAACTGTAGGCAGAATCGTAAATATGGATGAGGTTCAAGTAATTGTAGAGCTTGATGAACTTTTGTCAAGCATATTAAGTGTAAAGGAGGAACCTGATGCATGATTTGTTGAGTATCACATGGCAGAGTCTTTGTTCCCCAATTCCATTAGCACTTATTGTAGTTCTGCTAATGCAACTCTTTGGCAAGAAACTGATTGACCTGCTCGTAGACTTGTTACCAGAGAAGCGCAAAGAGCAACTTCGCAGTTTGATTATCAACCTTGTTACCTGGGGATTGTGCTATCTCATAGCAGCACTGCACATCAATACGCTGAATCCAGACGGTGAGCTTGTAACGTCCGGTATGGCTTTTGTGGTTTCACTACAGGCTGTGACACTTTCCACTGGTATCTACCAAGGTGGGAAATCTGTCGCAAAGGTTTTTGGCATGAACGGTTCCCAATAAGGCCGTTGCTTGCGTGGTAGTCCCCCGCCACGCATGAGAAAGGGGCTAACACTTTTTGGGTGTTAGCCCCCTCTTTTGTGTGTAAATACTAAGTTGGTGTGCAGTTGTTAGATCATTGCATCGTTCCAATTTTCCCCATCATAGCTAAGGAAACAATGTAGTTGATCCTCATCATCCCTTGCGTATGCAAGCATCACCTCTGGTATGCACGCCATTAACTCAAAATCTGGATACATAGCTAGTATCGACTTGGTAGGTTTCGTAGTCCAAGATGAATCCCGCTCACATTCCCTTATTGATGTAAGTGTCAGCATCCCATTCGCCTTTGGCATTTTCACTAACAATCTCAACAATGGAATACTTGCTAGTATTTTCATTGAATCACGACGGTTCACGGCCCCCTCCTTTTACTTAGAGCCAAGAGTCACTATAAGAGTACGACGGTACACTGGCCATGTCTCCCAATGTCCCTCGATGGCAAAGTCCTTATACCCACGGTTGGATAGCAAATCCCAGAGCTTAGTTATTTCATAGTCCTGATACCATTCCATTTCCACTACACCTGTATGGCCACAGGAGCAGATTGTGTTAAACCCGTTATTTCTAAGCAACTTGACAACTGCACGTACAGGTTCCTCGATAGTCTCATCATACCAGGTTCCGATCTCATACCAAGTTCCCTGATTAGCTCCCTGACAAGTCATTGCCTTCCTCCTATTAAATAGTTTAAGCTATCTTGCAAATGTGCCTTCAGTTTGTCCCTGATTATGCTATCAATCATTCCCTGCTTGGGAACAGTAATCTCATCGACCCAGTCATCGACCGTATGATGACAGTGAAGATATGTCACCATACATTGTTCCGTCTGACCAAATCTGTCAACCCGACCAATTGCCTGCGTCTGCTTCGAGGGGTTGAAATCTTTCTCCACAATGATGATCTGATGTGACGCCGTGAGTGTTATGCTTTCTCCACCTGCTCTTGTTGTCGCAGCGAATACACGTGCTTTGCCAGACTGAAATAGTTCTACAGCAGCAAATGCTTTCTTAGAACCCATTGCACCCATCAGTTTTGCGCAGGATATATTAGCCGTATGTAAACGTTTCTCTAGCGAATTGACAGTTGCTCTGAATTGCGCAAAGACTACGAACTGGTTATTCAATGGTGCATCTTCTATTATGGACATCACCGCGTCTAGCTTCGATGAATGGTCGCTCTCTTGCAACGTGGCTGTTGTGCTGATGATCTGGCGCAAGCGCATCAATTGAACTGCTACATTCAATGCGTCTAGTTCCTCACCACTGTCGAGTTCGATGTACATGCTCTTTGCCATTTGTTTGTACAAACGCTTCTGTTCCTCTGTCAAGCCAAGTAGCACAGTTCTTACCTGCGGTGGTAGTTGCGGAAGATAATCTCGACGGTCACGACTTATCATTATCGGTGCAAGTTCACGACGAAGCAGTGTTGGGTTTTTCTCTGGACGCCTCTTGTCGATTTCTACGAAGCCATGATGTGTTTTGACTGTACGCACATACATATCAAAGAAGCGCGAATAGCTTGTGTATTTCTCTGGGCGTAGTAAATGCAACAGATGCCACAACTCACCTGGATGATTGGCGCAGGGTGTAGCTGTGAGCATATACATACGTGCAGACTTTAGCTTTGAGAATGCTACGCTTACCTGTGCCTTTCTGTTCTTGAGTCTGTGCGCCTCGTCTGCTATTATGCAGTTCCACACGAATCGGCGTAGTTGGGGTAACAGTCTCACTAAATCCCAGTTGAGTATGAGAAAGCCACACCTAAACTTTTGAACGTCTTTATCCCTCGATGCTGCTTCTACGATTGTCATTTGCTGTCCTGGGAACCAATCATTGATTTCTGCCTGCCATGTGTATTTCATGCTGTTTGGGCAGACGACTAAGACGTGCCTCAGATGGTTCGATAACTGTACTGTCTTTATAGCCTCTACCGTTTTGCCCATACCAACGTCGTCACCCAATATGCACCGCTTATTTTGTAGTGCAAACTCCACGGCCACACGTTGATAAGGCTTTAATTCTCTGCACGTATTGCCCAAGTCAACATCGTCTAGTTCTTTGATGGCAAGGACTTGTTTCTCTTTCGAGAGTATTCCATTGTACCACTCTTGCACAGCTTTGTCTGGCTCTAGGTCTTTTATGTAGTGCTGAATAAGCTCGAACAGTCGTGGGTCTAATGGTGCAAGACATCGACTGCTTGAGAACTTGGTGCCCTGCATTTCTTCAAGATACCATTTTAGGCGAAGCGGGATTTTACCTTCTAGGTATAGTTTTACGTTCCCGCGCCTCTTGGGCTGCGCCAGAGAAACAAAAACTTTCACGTTCTTGATTCCGAAATGCTCATCAGCGCCTCTTGAATAGCGAGGAGAGCATCTATCACATCTGGGTCGTCCTCAGCGGTTGGATGGCGACCTATCGCTTCAACCAAAGCCTGATATACAATTTCGGATGCCTGTGATTTCGTGGTACGTGCTTCAGTATGTGTGTCATCTGTGTGCATTATCCTTCTCCTTTTGCAGATACTCATTAAGCCAACTCGTGTCTATCTTCCACTCGTGCTTTGATCGTTCCATCACCTGTTCGTATGCCTTCTGCACAATTCTGTTTGCCTTAAATAACGTTATACCATTGACACTGGCAAAATGCTTCAACCTTTCGAGATCGCCACGGATGCCTGAATCTGTCAGGTGTGTGACCCAATGACATTCCCAACAAAGGCATCGGAGTCCTATGAGTTTTTGTACGTGCTTTTTATCATCGTAATCCCATACCTCGTGACAATGAACCTCCATGTCACTTGCGTCGCACGCTTCACAGCGATAACCTGCTCTAGCATATACAGCGCGGCGTAGAACATTCCACTGTTCATGGGTTAACAGGCTTCTAAGATTGTCACCCCAGGTTGTCTGAGGTATGAGTTCTACACTCAAGCGTAACCCCGAAGACCTTGGTATATTTGCTGGTAGGTTATCTGCGAAGTCAACTTTGATTGGTGGGGGCATTTTGCCCTTCCTTCGATGGAACTGAATGTGGATGAGGAATCAAAAGCTCGGATCGTGCAGGCTCTTGCCCATATGCAATCTGTTTAGCAATACCCGCAATAGCTTTTCTGACTGCCATTTCCACACCGTAATCAGCGTCCCATTTGTCACGATAATTCATGCTGGCAAATCCAATGTCATAGAATTCGATGCCTCGCCAGTTGGCACACACTCTAGCATCGGTGCGTGGTTTCTTTTGCCAAATTTCAATGCTGAAACCTTTCACCCGTTTACCTAGTATGAACGCTGCATAGTGCGCTAAAAGTATTGCTTGGATTGCTCGCTTGGTCAGTAGTACGCTGTTCATGTTATCTCCTCTCGTGTAAGAAATCCCCGATAGGGAGTAGCCTCTCCATGCCTCTTCAGATAGTACAGCCCATGTTTAACCGCGTCCATTGCGTGGATGTTTAAGCCCTCTATCTTTGCGACCCTAATAGATTTACACGCGGGTTGCTGCTCCACGTATGGAATGTCATAATTGTCACACACGGCTTTAATGTAACCAATTACCTGAACTGTTTCGAGCTTGCCACCACTTAGAGCTAGAGCTTTACCACGCCGCAGAATGAACGATTCGATGACAACTGTGGATATGTCGTCCGCAGCACGCTGATGAATTATATCCCACACATCATCCCACATATTAAAGCTGCCAGCCTCCATTTTGCCCTCACTCAGGAAAGCCCAACCAGTAGTTCCACCTGGATCGAATACAAGCACATTCATCGCTTCTCTCCTTGACGTTGCGCAATACACACTCGTAGTGAGTGTTCCTCGATGAAAATGTCGAGTGCATTTCCTCGATATGATTTTACTAATCCCGCGTTTACCCAAGATAGCAACGTATCAATTCCTACTCCGAATATCTGTGCTGCTTCACCAAGGTAGTAATAGGTTTGACCTCTGTGCTTAGTTGGCATGTTCGTTCTCCCGTGATATAAATGGATAATTCTCAAGTGCCGTTTCAAGTGACCAGTATATGAGGATACCCAACTCTTTGGCACGTTCTACTTCAAGATCAGCACCAACACTTTCACCAGGCAAACGTAGCAGGCAGTCGCATAGTTCTAGCCACGCTAAATCGTATTGATACCAAAACTCAACAAAACGTGGGCATAGTAGATGCCAAAAATGGTTCAGATGTGGAATAAACGGCATATATCCCACCTGTGCCAATTTGTTCCCTGCCAAAATAGCGGCACGGACGTTTACTACTACGTCACCCTTGGTGTATGGGCCTGCTATGTAAATGCGCTTCGATCTCATGTTGTCTCTCCTTTATATTCCTTCATGTTTGCTTTTGCATAGTTAATACCCACCTCTACATCGACTTCGAATGGAATGGAGTCGCCGAATATTTGCTTTGGAATCTCAATCATTGTCTCAGTGGCACTATGTATAACCTCGTCCAAATGCTTTATATGCACGTTCATCAGGATGCTGTCATAGGTCGGGAAGTATATCCAACTAAGGCTGTCGTGAATCCACTTGTTAATTTCAATAAGGCTAAGTTTCGTCAAATCTGAGCTGGTTCCCTGAACTGGAGCATTTACAGCTTGTCGCAAAATCTCAGCGAGGTTGTCATAGTCGATATAAGGAAAGCGTCTACGTCTACCTGTTGGTGTAGTGACGTAGCCTTGCTTACGTGCTAACGCTTGTTGATTCTCAATCCACTCTCTAACTCCGAGCTTGTCCTTAACGCGCTTCTGAACTTCTTCTGCTTGTGCTACTGAGATTCCCAGTGCTTCAGCCAATTTGTAAGGGCCTGCACCATAGAATGTACCAAAGTTTACAGACTTGGCAAATGATCTGTGCGTAGCATCATCATAATCATCGCCGAAGATAACTTGACCAATAAGCGCATGTACATCCTCACCAGCATTGAACGCTTCCGACAGAACTTTAGAATCTGCCAACGCAGCGCCGGTACGCAATTCTGCTCCGCTATAGTCAATTGATACCAGAACGTGGTCATCAGTTGGTATCATCAAACCCCTGAGAGGGCCATCACGTTTCATGTTGAAAACGTTGGGTTTACTACTAGCCCACCTGCCTGTAACCGTGCCGTGAATTAGATAACCAGGATGAATCATACCGTCAGATTCGGGCATGTAGTTTCTCAGATAAGTTCTTGCAAGTTGCTGATTCTCTCGATAACGAAGTAGTGTAGCAGCGAATTCTTTGCAGGCATAATCCCAATGAGCCAACCGCTGAAGTTGAATCTTTGCGGTTGTATCATCCTTCACGTTTGGAGCCATGTCCGTCACGTCTTCTTTTGGGATTGGCTTGCTATGGCTAAGTGTGGGCGCTCTGTAGAACTTGTACAATATCCCCTGTGTCTGTTTGGATGAGCGTGGATTGTACTCTGGTCTGTTTGTCATAGAGCGCATTATGATAGTGAGGACATGATTCACATACATCAGACTATCATACAGGTTGCTACGCACCTTCTCGTCTATCTTGACACCATCAACAGTAAGGTCAACAATTGCGTTTGCTGATGGTATCAGTAGTGTAGTGTATAGACGTTCTAGGTCGCTCTCGGCTGTTACCTGTGGACGTAAGCATTCCCACAACTTGTATCCATAAATAGTGTCCAGTGCATTGTATTCCCACAGGAGTTTCTTTGGTAGCTCGCCGTATTCCCTACTCTCTGGGTCTTTCACGTATTTCGTTACATCAATTTCCCAGTCGGGATAGTGTAGCAAACGCTGAACCAATGGCTTTAATCCATGTATGCCACCGCGCTCGTCCAGTGCATAGCTTAATAGCATTGTGTCCTCAGAAATCTCAGGACGCACGTGGAGCATGGAATAGCAACGCGACACATCAAACTGTGTGTTATGCCCACCCCATTTCAGTGATGGATATGCTGCCGTTATGCGTAACTCTCTCAAGGATTTCTCATCCAGCGCACTGGAATCAACAACTACCGCGCTGTGTGAATCTGTTGAGAATGACAAGCATAAGATAGTATCGTCATACACCTTTAGGCCAGTGGCCTCAATATCAAAGTACACAAAAGTGTAACGACGCAGTTGCTTGAAAAACTTTGCAGCTTTTATCGGGTTGGTAATCACAGATACAGAGAACTCTTCTTCTGGAGGTTTTGTAGGCTCTGGCATAAGAGCCGTTTCAAGATCGCTGGCAAAGTCAGGCCAAAGATCGTATCTACGCAAAGTGTATGCTGGGTGATATGTGGGCATGAGAGTCCAATGTTTGTACTCTCTAACTATCCCACGCTCCTGAGTTATGCCCTTAACTTTTGGAAAAAGAAACTTGAGAGGTACGTTTCCCAAAGTTACAATCAGTTCTATTCCGTGGTCAATAAGCTCCTGCTCAAGTGTTACACCACATGCACGAGCATCTATTATAGAGGGCTTTTTGTTACCCTTTGGTCTACACTTGCATATGTTAGTGTAATAGAATGTCTCGTCATCGTAACCAAGTGCTCTCAGTGTCACACGTAAGCGTTCACCGCTTTTGCCAACGAAAGGTTTGCGCTTTAGAACTTCTACAGCACCAGGAGCTTCACCGATTAATGCAACACTACATCTCTCTGGGCCGGATGGTGGCACATAATAGCGTGCCCTTCTTGGGTTGAGTGAGCAGTTCTCACAGTCTGGTTGTATAGACGTTGCGGTAGCAACGATTGTCTTAGATGGAGTCAGTTTTGTGACCACGATTTTTTCTCTTTCAACCAACTCTCAGCAACAAGACATATAGCTTGCGTTTCGTTGTTCACATATGGACTCCTTGCAAATCCAGTTGGCGTGTCATCAGTGGCTACCCAATTCTGGATTGTAGCGCGACAGCGGTTAGGTGATGTGTGTATCTCCAACTCTGCGGCGGCATAGCAACCGATCTTCTTCAACAGGGTTTTCAACACCAACATTGCTTGAGATATTTTATAGTCAGGTAGCCAATCATCAACATAAGTCTTAAACACGTCTAATGGTTCAGGTGTGAAATATGCTCGCCTGCCTGAGAGGTATCGTATTTCATACTTCATTACCTCCCGTGCTAAGAGATTCCTTAACTCTTGCCATTCGGTTTCAGTCCTGTTGCACATCACCCACCTCCTTCTTATTTACCCTTGAGACGCACCACTACTTGCTTAACATTGAGAGAATCTGGAACATCAAAACCAACCTCAAAGCATTTCTGTACGTCAAAGCCAAACACGTAATAGGTTGTACCATAAATACTCATGTTGGTAGGAGTCAGTATGTAACTGTCTGGACTTGTCACCTCTTGCCTAAGTTCGCGCAGTTCGGACGATATTGCTCTGTAACTGAAAACTTCTTCATGGCGTTGAAGCCTATACTTGCGCCACCAGTCGTATGCCTTCCTCAATTGAACCCATAAAATCCTACCCTCGTTAGTTACCATGTGTGGAAATTCGTCAGTAGCACTGGCTACCTCATTTACTATATCAACGATGAACTCGTCTATCATAAGATAACCTCTCTGAAGCGCAACATTCTGTATCTCGGAAAACGCTGGATCGAGAAAGTTTGCGCCTGGAACAACTAACTTTATTCCGTACCGATCAAGAAATCTCTGAAGAAACTTTGTACCCAATAGCACAATTGCACAGTTCTTTCTGACTCTATCATCTCCTATGCCTGGTAGTGCCTCACCAACCTCGTCGTAACAGGCGTTAAAGATTGTTTCGATATTTGTAAGGTTTTGTTCAAGCGAGTATTGAATGTATTTCGGAGCAAAGAGATTCAGTGGTAACTTTACAAGTTTAGCAAATGACTCCTGGTGCAGAGCCTCCCTTACAGAGAGGGGATTCATGCTGATTATGATTGATCGTCGCCTTATTGCTCTGTCGGATACGACATCCTCACCACTAAGAATGATTGGTGCGGTGTAGTTGTACTCAATTGTGTACTGCTCCCGTGTACCTCGCGTGTCCTCTGCTGAGTCATATGCCAACAATAAAATCCTTCGTAGAGCCTTAAAAGCAGCCG
>Ga0307377_10007152_pt1 | contig 11572 bp, 10 predicted proteins | sample TR3MG_FD_202535 | JGI IMG/M metagenome (GOLD analysis project Ga0307377, IMG submission 202535) | Soil microbial communities from Risofladan, Vaasa, Finland - TR-3 | ecosystem: Environmental > Terrestrial > Soil > Coastal area > Acid sulfate soil | place: Finland: Risofladan, Vaasa | collected...
CCGGTAGCTCGTCTGTGATCTTCTTGATGCCGTCGGTGTCCTTGATCGAATCCAGGACCGCATCGATCGTCGTGAGCCGACCATCGGCTAGAAGCAGCGTGGCCTCTGTTGCTCGTGTGCTCAGTAGAACATCGAGGTTGCTCGTGTCTACGTCGATGGTCGCAAGAAGTGCTTCGATTTGACCGGTATCCACCAGCACCGCAGCAAGCGTTGTCTGTGTAGCCAGGTCACGAGCATCGAATGCTGTCTTGAACGCAGCCAGCGTGGTCTGGGTAGCAAAGTCCACCCCAGCCAGCGCACTCGTGTCCGCGTCGATGGTCGCCAGGAGCGCACGGACCAGCTCCAGCTTGGCTTCTGTAGCCAGCGTCGCCAGCGTGGTCTGAGTGGCAAAGTCCTTGCCGTCGATCGACGTGAGCTTGGTGATCGCGTCGTCTTGCTTGCCCTCAGTCGACGGATCGATGATGGTGCCCGCGACGTTTCGCAGTTTACCGACGACGGCAAGCAGAGAATCTCCGTTGTCGTCGATGAACTTCGCAACACGCGAGTTGACCGAATCGTAGATGATGCGTGCCAGCGATTCGCTCATGCGATTGCTCTCGTGCGTGTGGTCTCAAAGACACCAGAGTAGCTGATGGTATCTGTGACCGTGGCCAGCACCGTCGTGCCGTCGGTGTCGTAGACTTTCCAGACGATCGTGGTGGGGTTGACGCCTGTCCAGGTGATCAACTTCTCGACGATCTTCTTGAGCTTTGAGACGCTCTCCCACCAGACGGCTGACGTGGGAAAGACAGCGGCGCTGGGTAAGACCTCTTTGTAGGCGGCCGAGACAAAACCCTCAGCAGGACCGTCGTCGATGAAGTGGATGAGCTGACGCAGCGTGCGATGACCCGATTCAGTCAGGCCACCCGTACCCGCAATCAAGTCCGATAGTGTTGCAGGTGTGGGGTTGCTGACGTCCCGGAACAGCATGTCGTCGCCGGAGCGACTGATCAGCGTTGTTTCATCTCGGTTGGAAAGGTCTTGGATGTAGAGGCCGGCAGACTCAAGCGCGTCCTCTTGGGGCTCGATTGGCGCGTCCCACGGTTGCTCGTCAGCAGCATCGCCACCGAGAGCAGCCGTCTCACGCTTGAGTGCTTGAACTCGGTCCATGCTGCCCCTCAGTGATGGAGAGCCCCACCACTGAGGGGTGATAGGGCTCTCTGTTAGTTACGCAGCCTTCTTGCCGTAGTCCTTGATAGACACGAACAGGTCAGTCGCGTTGATTGCGTAGCCAACCAAGATCACGCGATTGCTCGCGCCAGGCAGCGACGTGCTGATCCCGCCCGCCGTACCGAGGTAGTACGGAGTGTTGACGGTCGCGCCCGAAAGCACGCCAGCCGCTGGGCCGTGAGTGACGACCTCGACAGACTGCGGAGCCGCGCCAGCACCAGAGCGGATGATTCCGCGAAGTCTGGACTTGGCATCGGCGTCGGCGCGAGCAAGACCGACGGTGTCGTTGCCGTTGTTGTAGACCGGGTCAGCCACAGCCACCGTGTCGGTCGCCGTGGTGAGAGACTCTTCGACCTTGGGAACCTCGGTGGCCGGCGCCGCTGCGTGACTGTGCAGCGTCGTCGTCCCGCCGCCGGTCAGGGTGTCCAGGTTGGGCGCCGTGACGTTGGCTCCGACGGCCGTGGCTCCGATCTTGAACAGCGTCGGAACACCCTCGACGTTCAAGCCGTTGGCGTCTGCCGAAAGCTCGTTGGCCGATGCCAGCTCGATTTCGAGCTTGCCGGCGTTGAAGTGCAGCCCGATATCTGGCGTGATGTCGACCTGAATCTCGGCGCCCGCAACGGCGACGATACCGTCACCGAACGGCGTGTCCGTCGGGTAGTTGCTGGCGTTACCGAGAACGGCGCTGTTCGTCGCCATGTTCGGGTGAATCGCCTCGATGTGCGGCTGGAAGACCTCGATCGCGCCCGTGGTCGCGTGGACCCAGGTAACGACCGCCTGTCGCTGAATGGAAGTCGTTGCACCCGTCGGGCGCGTAGCGACCAGGGCGCCGGGCGTCGTGCCGAGATACAGGGTATCGCCAAGCGTGTAGGTGCTGGTGTCGATATTGGCCAGGTGGCCGATGGTCACGATCGTGCCCGTCGCGACGTCAGAGAACGTCGTGGCGGCGATGCCCATTGCGGGGCTGCGTGTAGGATCGTCAGCGTCCGCCAGCTCGACGTAGTGGAACGAGCCATCCTCGGAGACGATGAAGACGCTCTGCCCCTTGGTGATCGTACCGGCGGTCGCTTTCCTACAGGTCAGCGTGGTGGCTTCCGACGAACCCGCGCTGATGTTGGTCAGGCCAGAGCCATCACCAGTGAAGATGCCAGCGGTGGATTCGATGTTGCCGCTGGTCAGGATGTTGATCGCCGGGTCGAGCATCGCGCCGGTGATACCACCAGCCTTGACGCGCAGGGACTCGGCACCGGCCGCGCCTGCGCCGGAACCTTCGATGGAGCTGTTGTCGACCTTGATCGACACGCCGTTCGCGGCAAGGCTGATCGCGCTCGCCTCAGTGGCCGATGCGGTCGTGATGTCAGGCTTGATCGCGATGTCGTTGGCATTGGCGACCAGGCCGCCCGCAGCCAGTGCGATGACGTCGATCGTGTTGCCGGTCTTGGTGAGACCGGTACCTGCCGTGATCGATCCAGCACCGGAAAACTGTGCGAATGTCAGGACATCGGTGTTGGTGACGTCGGTGCCGGTGTTGTTGGTACACACCCAGCCGTTGTCAGCATTGAGCGTTCCCTCTTCGATGAAGGTGAACGCGCCAGCAGCCGCGTAACCGATTGCCCAATCCGTAGCGCGCGTCGGTGCGCCCGATGCGTTGACGACGTAAATGCCGTTCTCGATCCCAGACGCCTGGTTTTTGATCAGGATGCGGTCGCCGGTCGCCAGCGTAATGCCGTCGATGGCGTCACCATTTTCGAAATCCGTCGCCAACACCAGAGGCCCTGTGGTAGTCGCAACGACGCTGTCGTGCAGGTCGAGTCCTTGGGCAACCGCGTCGACGTAGGCTTTCGAGGCCGCTGCCGTGGCACCGCTGGGTGTGGCAGGCAGACCGGTCAGCTCTCCGCCGCCAGCCACATCGATGTCACCACCGCTCGTGATGGTCAGGTCGCCAAGCTCGGCGCCGGTCTGCGCGTAGCTGATGGCGTCGCCAGCGGCTGTCGCAGCGCCGAGGTCGAACAGCTTGGTCGCGTTCATGTCAATGCCAGCGCCAGCTGCGTTGACGGAAATTGCGCCTACGTCGAGGGAGTCCGCAATTGGAATTTCCTCTTGGAAGCCTTCGGTAGAAATCACGAACGGTTTACGTAGCGCCATGGTCTTCGATCTCCTTGTGTAGAACTACAAAATCACTGATCAGGTTTCTGTTCCTGAATCACTCCGGTTTTGTCGTCGATGGCCGTGCGCTGGGGGTTGAAGTCGTACTTCCCTCCCAGCTCGACCAGCATCAGCTTCGAGCCCACTCTGAGCGTACCCGCTTCAGCTTTCAACTCGGCCGTACGCTGTTTTCTAGCTTGCTGCCTGGCGTTGAATGCGGTCGCGTCGATGTGCTCTTCCTGCTGGAGAATCTTCTCGGCCTGCGCGTTGTTGCGCAGCAGCGTGTCGTTCTCGAAAAAGCGCAGCCACTCCAGCTCCGTGAGCCGCTTGACAACATCAATGGGCTCTTGCGAAATGCCGTTGCCATTCGATGGAGCAGCATTCTCCTGAGCGCCTTTCTTGACCCGCACCTTCTTCGGCGCGGCTTTCTTCTTGGCCGGCGCCTTCTTCTTGGCAGACGCCTTCACTAGCTTCCCCATCGTGCTCTCCCTGAACGCCCTTTTAAGGCAGAACCCCTACCGGAGCTTGCAGCTCCAGATAAATACTGCTCCCCGAGGTAGCTATTCCTGCCCACTGAATCCACTTGAGGCCCGTAACAGGCCTGGTGAACGTGTGAGTCGGTAGCCCAGCCTCGTCAACCATTACCCTACGGCCTGGGGTCAGTCCGGCGTACAGCCCAACCACTTCCCCCTGCCGTTGCACAATGCAATCCGTCGATGACGACTTGCTTACGATAATACCGATGGTCTGAATGTGGTCCAGAACGAAGACGTCCGATGTTCGAACATCTGCGGGAGCATTCAGATAAACGAAATGACCGACCAGATCCAAAGCCGTACAGGTCGCTGCGAAGTGATCGGTCGACCGTCGCCGCGCTGTAGCCATTGATCGCTCCTACAGCAACCGGCATCCTTACCCCCTGCGACGGAAAGCCACCGCTTGAAAGGTCTGAGCCGCTACTGATCGCGTGTAGAAGCTGTCGATCTCTGCCGGGATCATGTAGTCCGCGCCGGCAGCAATCGAGATGCCGATTGCGTTGTCGGCGTCGTCTTCAGTGAAGGACACCACAATGGCCCCGATGCCGGTGTTCTGAAACCAGAGGTTGTTGGCGTAGCCACCACTCCAGCTCCAGCGCTCAGTCGCAACAGGGTTAACCGTCGTGCCGTTGACGTGTACGGGGAGCCCTCCCCGCAGATAGACCAATGCCATCCGTGCCCCCTCTCAATGAGCGGGGGTTAGCGTCCCGCTACCTTGCCGTGGATGAAACAGTGCGCGATCTCGGCGGCTGCTCCGTTGATGATGGTGAACCCCGTCTCGGTGATGGTGCTCTCATCCACGCAGGTCACCGGACCCAGCGCTGCGTGCTCTCCGTAGCACATGACTCGATACTGATCATCGGCCATGTCAGCGAGCCCCATGCCCGCAAAGGTCACGGCTTCCGAGGCTCCCGACAGAGTCACCTTGGCACTCTGAAGCTCCTCATCGACCATCGCCGCGGGGGCTTTGCTGACTTCCTCACCCTGGCGATGTGTGTCTCGTGTCGTTCCCATTTCGACTCCTACGACGCGCTTTCGATGGCGTCGAGAATTTGCGACTTAGTCATCATTGAGCTGACTTCGAGGCCCAAGTCCTGGGCCACGCTGAGCAGCTCAGACTTCCTCATGTCCAGGCTGACGGTGACTTCTTCGTCCTCGGGCTCAAGGTCAGGCTCTGGGACCTCTGTGACGGCCTGAGCCGGCGCAGGGGGCTCCAAAGGGATCCCCGAAGCCTCTGCTGCCGATAACAGCTCGTCGCGCGTCCTGGGGCGCCTGGCACCGCTTACGGAAGGCGGAGGCGTGGCAGCCGCGAGCTGGCCCTGCTTGCCTTCCCAGTGTACCGGATCTCTCCACTTCGATCCCTGGAGCAGCAGCTCGGAGGCCTCTTGCGAGACCTCCACGCAGCCGCCAGCGTCCAGCTCGTAGCGAGACGTACCTACCGTGACGAATTGACCCGGCCCTCGCCGGGATTGGTGCATCAGCCTGACCATCAGATCTTCTCCCTGTCCGTGAAACTGGGACTATAAACGGGGGCTCGGGCTCCCGTCTATAGCGGGTCCGGTGCCTTCCAGGTGGGGACACCGGACCCTATTTCACAGCCTAGGCGCCGCCCCCACCAACACTGCCAGCCGCGCGGCCGACATTCTTGTAAAGGACGGACTTTCCGGGGGCGTAGACGGTCGGCGCCCCATAAAGGAGCTGCATCCAGCGGATGCTCGTGTCAACCGTGGCGAGCGGAATCTTGACGAATGGGGCCAACTGCTTGAAACTAAAGAACTCTACGTTCTGTTGAATCAAGAACGCCGTCGACATTCCGGGCAGATCCGAGTTGTCATCGGTGATGACGGTGGGGTCTGCACCCTTCGCCACAGTCTCCATCAGCAGCTCGGTCCCGACAGCGCCGTCTTTCGGCGAGCGGTAAATCTCGTAGGCGGTCGCGACCGGCGAGCCGTCGCCAATCGAGAACGTCACGCTGTTGCCAGCCGCGACCGTGACCGGGCCGGTCAGGGCGAGCGGAGCGCTCTTGCCGTAGCGGTTGACCGCGACGACTTTGTAGTTGTAGTCGCCAGCGTCGCTCGCGATGAACTGCGAACCCACGCCAGCCGCCGCCGGGGCCACGTCCTCGGTCGGGGTGCCGGGCCTGGTCGCCGCTGCGCCAACGGCGCCCGCGTTCTCAGGTCCACCGAACTCGATGAAGACGTCCGGCGAGAAAAGGATCGGGCCGACCATCGAATGGAAGCCCCTGATCGACAGACCGACCATGCCGTCCTGCCAGCCGCCCGGAGGAAGCGGAATCCGCTCGGCCGGGTAGAAGCTCTTGGCCAGGTCGCTGTAGGCGCCATCGGCGCAGTACAGGTCGGTGGCCCTGCCATAGTTGGGGGACGTCTTGACGGTCAAGCCACCGTCGTTGAGTACGTCCTCAGACAGCGGCTGTCCGCGAAGGTCGATGATGTTGGCGGCCGGGGCGCCTGCGGTGATGAGCGGCTTGAGGCCGTCCCACTGCTGCGAGACCAGGCTGGAGTCGCCGAAGAACAGAGCCTTCTCGATCTGCTTGAGCAGATGCGCGGTGCCGTTGACGGTTTCCTGAGCAATTACGGGACCATGGGCAGGTCTCACAAGGCTCATAACGTGGGTGACCGATCTCGTCGTCCCGATGTACTTTATGATAGTAAATTCGCGACTATAGAGCGAATCGTCACTCTCTGGGAGATCACCCTCTGCAATGAACCCGCCAAAGTCGTTGGCGCCGTACTCTTGCAGACGGTTGTACTCCTCTACCGTGTTATAGGCGGGGAGCTTACTGATCGCCTTCCATAGTCGCACGTCATCCATGCGATATGTAACGACTTTTAGCGTCCGCTCAAGCGACTCGACTCGAAGCGGAAAGCCCTCGCCGCTGGAAGCGCCGGGGTTGGCCACGCTCTGCCCGGCGGCAAGCGCTTTGCGAAGGTCCGATACGTCTGACTGGCTAGCGGTCCCGAATCCATCGAGGCCCTCGTAGTCACGCCAGCTCACGAATGCGTTCTCATTCATCTTGTGCTCCTGGTTGAGCGCGTGAGCGCTGTTCCGTGTTCTTAGCTACTAGGCCTCGGTCCTACTGGACGCGGACCGATCCGTTGTTGCTCTGAATGAAGGTTTCGACATCGCCGTACAGCGACTTGGCGATCTTCTCGGCCGGGTTGTGCTCGATCTGGGCCATCGCGTAGTCGACGCGGAAGCCGCTCGGGGTCTGCTGGATTCCGCGCATGGCCATCTGCTCCAGCGCATCCATCACCTGCGACCGGCTCAGCCCGCCAGCCTGGCCGGCGCCGACTTCGTCCGGCATCGACTTGTGCATGGCCGACACGCGGGTCAGGCCCTTACGCGGCAGCGGGGTGTTCTCGACGTGCTCCAGGCGGTCGACCAGGCTCTTGATCAGCGACTCTTGGCGCTGCGCGAGCTGGGCCATGCCCATCAGGCTCTTGGCGAGCTGCGTGTTGTAGGCCTGCGTTCTGTCCTGAAAGCCTCCCAGGCTCTTGGACAGCTTGTTCTGCATCTGGTCGAGCGCGCCGGCCGTGAGCTGGCTGTGACGCTCCAAGAAATTGCTGACCTCGTAGGCCTCGCTCATCTCGGAGTCGCCGGCAAACTGCTCGGAGTAGGACTTGTCGAGCGCCTCGTCTTCGTGCTCCCACTCATCGGCGTCGTCGGATTTGGACAGCTCGTCCTCATCGTCGGCCGCGCTGCCGACCGAAGCCTTCATCAGCTCGGCCAGCTCGGTCATCTCCGACTTGGACAGCGTGCCCTCGGAGAGCTTCTGGCCCAGATCGGCGCGGCGGTCGGCCGGCGCCTGGACCGTCGAGCCCTGGCTGACGGCTTCGAGCGTCTCCAGCGACTTGATCAGGTCGTCGGGGCTAATCAGCCCCTTGTCCATCCCGTCTTCGTCTTCGTCTTCCTCTTCGGCCTTGCGAGCGCGCATCGCGGCGTCCCCGTCTTCCGACAGGTTCTTGCCGGCCTCAGCCGAACCGCCACCGCTGACGCCGACCTTGCCGGCCTTGCGGGCGCGAATAGCTTCGTCGCCACCTTGCGCGAGATTGCCACCGTCACCGGCGCCGCCGCCGGACTCTTTGCCGGGCTCGCTGGTCATGTCCGCGCCGGTCTGGGGCTTGTTGCCCTGGCGTCCGGGCTCGCTGGTCATGTCCGCGCCGGTCTTGGGGCCGCTCTTGCCGAGTGCCATGCCGTCGTCGTCGATTGCCGAGCCGGCCTTCTCGGCCGCGTCCGCGTCAATCACCTTGCCGCCGGCCTGGGGGGTAAATCCGCCCTCTGCGCCGGAGCCGCCGCCACGTCCGGTGGGCATGTCGCCCGCGGCTCCGCCCTTCATCATCTTCTCCGCCATCATGGCGGCCTGGTCGTCAAGACTGAGCTGGTTTGCCATCGTGGGTCTCCTAACCCGCTGAGCGGGCCGCAACGTGATTTATGATTCGTTCCGCGGCTGCATCCGTCATTCCGCGGTATCGCTTCCGCAAGTAATCCATCGCCTCAGCCTTGGTCAGCTTGCGCTTACGCTTCGGCTGGCGTTCCATCGATTCGGTGCGGAGCGGAAAGCCCTGACCGTGTGCGGCGCCGGGGTTGCCGATGGCCTGCCCTGCCATGAGCGCGCGGTACATCGCGTCACCCTCAGCCTCCAGGGCCATCATGCTCTTGGCCAGCACTTCGAGCCCAGTGTCGATATTCACAGGGCAATTCGTGATAGCCACATTCCGCACTTTGGCTTCCGCAATCACCTGACCGCTGTGGCCGGTGCGGCGCGTTACCGCGCCCTCGATGCTGAAGCCGAGCCGGCGGCCGGTCTTCTGAAGGCTGTTGGCCAGCTTCCAGATCTTGTCTGCTGGCTCGTAATCGGGGAGCAGGTACCCTTCGACGTAGTGGCCGTCACGGCCGGCGTGCTTTCGACGCTCGACCTTGATCGGGTAGCCGACGATGCCGGTAGTCTCGCGGCTGTGGTTGTCGTTGAACCACCCGTTACCAAGGAACTCTTGGAAGTCGAGTCCGGTCTGCAAAACCTTCTCAGACTGACGATCCATGCTGTCAGTCGAGATCATTCCGCCGATGCGCCGTTCCTGGCCAGGCTTTCCAGCCTTCTGCCAGCACTCGAACGGAAGCTCGAACTTGAATGGGATTGAGGCGTCGTGCATGGGTATTCCGCACCCACGCCTCTTTGCGGAATCCGCTAGGCCTCTCGGGAATGGCTAGAAGCTACGGTGCGGAATCTGACGAGTCAACAACTTTCCGCACGATTAACCGCGGGCCGCCTAACGCTTTCCGCAACTCCGGCCCGAGCTGGACGTCTAGCGGAACGCCGGTGCCGCACTTCTTGCATACGGCTTCTGCGCCTTTCTCACCGAAGGCCAAGAGATTAGTGCGGATTTTGACCTTACCGTCAGATGATTTGTGAACCAAAGACGACCGGCATCGTGGGCAGCGAAGCGTCACAGTACCAGCCTCGGCTCTTGGGCCTTGATCAGCGAATCTAGCCACTCACCGGCCAGCGCTTTGCGGAACTGGTCATTGGTGCGCAGCACGCCGAGCAGCTTCTCGATGGCCGCGTTGACCCGCGCACGGTGCGGATGGTCGGGAGGAATGTAGATTCCCGACTCAGGGGATCGGCTCTTGCCGGCGAGGCCTGAGTCTCTTGTCGCCGCAACTAGGTAGGTATTATGGCGTCCCTTCTCGTGCAGCTTGTCCTCGACGAAGCTCTCAAACGAGCGCGCGAACAGCTCGACGTTGTCGTTGTAGTAAGTGCCGCCGATTGCGTTGGCCGCCTGGAAGTGATCCGTCTCAAGGTCCATTCCGCGCGAGCGGCGCATCGCCGCGTTGTACGGCTTGACCAGCTCGTTGAAGGCGTCGACCGTCTCGGAGTATTCCTTTCTAGCAGCTACGAGCCTCTCATCATTCGTGGACACGTACTGACTTATCTTCCGGCTCAGCGGCGCTAGCTCGCCGCGGTAGAAGGTCATCTGGGCGTGAATCTTTCCGCTCTCTTTCTTCGCCTTCTCTCGCCGAGCGTCCTTCTCTGCCGGGGTCTCTGGCTCGTATTTGATCGCGCTCAGCACGTCCCGCATTGCGGCTTTGATCGGCTCAGGGACTACCTTCTGAGCACCATACGATCCCTCGGCGAGCACGCGCGACAGCAGCGGCGTCTTCTTTCCGCTACTCGGGACGCCGTGAGCAATCGAGATTGCGTGGTCCATGTAATGCGCCCACTCGTGCGCCAGGCTGCCCGCGCCGTTGAGCTTGGTCAGATTGATGGCCCGCGTCGCGCCCTCGTAGTGAGCCGCTGGGGCCTTCTTACCGCCCGTCCCGCGCGCACCGAAGGCCAGCTTCAGCCGGCCATTGATGGCAAGATGCTCTGCCGGAATACCGACCGCCTCCGACAAGTCGTGCAGCGCGCCGAAGGCGTTGTCGACGTGCCACTGGCGCTCGGCATCGTTGGCCCACTTGCCGTAGTTGACCTGGGGCATGCCGAAGGCTTTGGCGAATTCCGTGCTGTCCTTGGGCTTGGGCACCGGCGGCCCCTTGCGCTCGACGGCCATCGTCGGCCGGACCCAGACCCAGCTCTTGTCGCCCTTCTCGACGACCTTGGGGGGCTTGTCGTCTTTGCCTTTCTTGTCTTTCTTCTCGCCAGCCCACGCCCACGGGTCTTTGCCCTCGGTAGCGAGTCCGGCGTCGATGGCCAGGCCCTTGCGTGTGTCCGTCGGCTCTAGCTCTTTGCCCCACCCCGCCCGGTAGGAGAGCAACTGCGGCTTGCGGTAGCGCATGCGGACCGTGTGATTGCTCAGCTCGGCGAACCGCTTGCCCAGCGCTTTGGTGTAGCGCTTGTAGTTGAAGCGGTCGTCGTCTTCCGGGGCGCGGCCCAGAGCTTGGACTTTGCCGTCGGCGCGGTCGGCGTAGCCTGTGATACCGAAAGCGTCGAGGAACACAGAGCCGGTGCCGTGGTCCGCGGCCCATACCGAATGGAGCACAGTCGGATCGGAGTCCTTGGTCAGCTTCACCCAGCCGTCGTGGCCGTGCCAGACTCGGTAGACCGGAGGCGGATCCCGTCTTTCGACTTTGTACTCGCCCTCGCGGCCGTCGTCATCACCCTGCCGCTGACGCTCCCTCTCGACCCACGGCGACAGCACCTTCATCGGGACCAGTCCGCGAACAAACGGCTCGCCGACCTCGATCTGTCCGCGGACCGCGTCCTCCCACTCGCCGAGGAAGGCTTCGACGTCCTGAGCCGTGCGGACTCGCGACAGGCCGTTGAGCAGCGCCTTGCAGCCGGCCCGGTAGTCGTCGCGGGCCGCGTCGGAGTCGTAGGGGGTCGCCGTGACCAAGTCCAGAATGGCCTTCTTCATGTGCGAGGCTTCGGGGCTCACGCCGTTGGCCTTGTCAGCATCGGCCCACTCCTGCTTCCATTTGCCGACCACGTTGGATTTGGTCACCAGCTTGCGGGCGAGCTGGGGGTTGGCCTTCATGTCCGCGGGGGTCATCCGTGAGAGCTGGAGCCGCGAGCCCTCAATCAGCCCGCCATAGTCGACGAATTGACGGTCCTCTGGCTTGTCAGCCGGCTTCTCCGGGGCTTTCTTCGGCTTGGGCTTAGTTGGGGGCGTCGCCACCTTCGGCGGCTCTGGGGGCAGCTCAGGGGGCTTGGGCGGCTCAGGGAC
>Ga0307377_10007154_pt1 | contig 11571 bp, 10 predicted proteins | sample TR3MG_FD_202535 | JGI IMG/M metagenome (GOLD analysis project Ga0307377, IMG submission 202535) | Soil microbial communities from Risofladan, Vaasa, Finland - TR-3 | ecosystem: Environmental > Terrestrial > Soil > Coastal area > Acid sulfate soil | place: Finland: Risofladan, Vaasa | collected...
TGGATTAATATTCGTTGGAGCACTTGTTCTTCTGGAAAAACAACAGGGTGTATTAATGAGTTTTTCTGTTACACCATTGAAAATCAATACTTATCTTTTTTCAAAAGTTCTTTCTTTAACCCTTCTAAGTTCTCTTGTTAGTTCTCTGATATGGATTATACCATTGTGGTCATTTCATGGTTATGCAATTATTCTTACAGGAGTTATTTTGTCATCAGTTGTTCATATTATGTTTGGACTTGGCTTTTCAGCAGGGGCCAGCTCATTTAATCAATTTTTGGCTAGGGTAATATTGGGTTCTCTGCTGTTAACAATACCAGTTATCCCGATGTTTATTATCCCAAAGACCGGATGGCTTATTGTTTTACCAATGAATGCTGCCATAGACCTATTTTATCGACTTGCCGTTGGCACTTCTTCCTCAATTCAGATTGTTGATATTCTAATTTTATTTATATGGGTCTTTATAATGAGGCTTTTCGCAGTAAAGCAGTTTAAGAAGCATAATCTTTTTATCTAAAATGAGAAATCGATGATCGTACGGATTCTATTTAACTCATTTAAAGCCGATATTAAATTCATCAGACGTGATCCGATGCTTCTAATAGCCATATCAGCCCCATTTATTATTATACTTATATTGAAACTTGTATTCCCAATATTGGCCCAATTTATCATCTCGAAAACAGGTTTTAATCTGGCTAATTATTATTCAATAGTTGCTCTGACAATGATACCGATAATTCCCATGCTCTTTGGACTTGTATATGCTTTTATACTCCTTGATGAGAATGATACTCATATTCTTCAGGTCATTGCAGTTACACCTGCCGGCAAAAAGAATTTTCTCTATATGAGAATGATAACTCCTGCAGTACTGACCTTTCTAATGGTTTTAATAAGCATTATTATAACAAATACGGTTCCTGCCGAGGGATGGTTAAGGACAATTTTTGTTTCTTTTTTATTCTCTTTGCAGGCACCATTTATTTTCTTGTTCATTGGAGGCCTCGCCTCTAATAAAATTGAAGGAATGGCCCTTTCAAAATTATACGGAGTTTTTCTGATTGCCGTTCCCCTCGGATTGATTCTTCACCATCCATGGAATTATTTTGCATTCTTTTCCCCGCTATACTGGATAAGCTGGGCATGGGTAACTCCTCAGCCGCTGGAGAGTCTGACATACGGAGCTATAGCAATACTCATTACATTTGGCTGTATTTTAATGTTCTTCCGTCATTTTTTGAGAAAGCACTCAAACTGAGTAATTTCCTGTTATCCTGTATATCTTGCCATATGTTCAAGGAACAGGTCTTTTCTGGTTCTTGAGATGGGGACCTGAGATCCATCCATCATCTGAATATATCCACCATCCTGGCGGACATATTTTTTGACAAAATCCAGGTTTATCAGATGGGAATTATGGGGGCGAAAAAAATTACGATCATTGAGTAAATCCTGAAATTCCTTCAGGTGCTTAGAGACCAGTATTTTACGATTATCTTTTATAAAGAACCAGGAATAACTTCGGTCAGCTTCAATGCGTATTATGTCCTTTGGATTCAGGTATTCTCTTCCATCTGAAGTTGGAATAACAAGTCTTGTTGGCATAGATGTTCTTATGTTTTCTAACAGAATCTCAAGATTTTCATTACCTGGAAATGATTTATCTGCCTTCTTCTGAATTACTTTGTTTACTGCTTCGATAAATTCCGTAATATTTATTGGCTTCAATATATAGTCAACTGCACTAAACTTAATAGCTTTTATAGCATAATGGTTAAAAGCAGTGATAAAGATAACCTCAAAATCTTTCTCTGGAAAATGTGTCAGGAGATCAAATCCTGTACCATGAGGCATCTCAACATCAAGGAATACAAGATCCGGCTTTGTATCCTTTATCAATTGAATCCCATCTTTCATGTTATGGGCCTTGCCAGTTACTTCAAGTGCAGGGCAGTATTCATTGATGATAGATGAGATGAAATCTACAGCATCAGATTCATCGTCAATAATAATTGTGTTTAACTTTTGCTTCATGACAAAATTGGAATATGGATCTCTACACGTGTTCCCTTTGGTTCTCCATTTTCGTTTTTAAGATCTGTATAAATGGTTTTTAAGCTGGTGCCATATAGCGTATTAACAAGATCCAGCCGTGAGGAGATAATTTGTGTCCCCAGTGAGTTGTGGTTTTTACCACAACTACTCTTCTTCTCATGAGCTGCTTCACGACCTATCCCATTGTCTTCAATTATACATGAAATATACTCTTTTTTTAGTTTCAAATCAATTTTCACTAAACCGTTTCCTTTACCAGGCATAAGACCGTGACAAATTGAATTTTCTACATAGGGTTGGATCAACATAGTAGGCACTTTGTATAAAAGAGGATCTATCTCATCATCAATATTGATTTCATAGTCAAATTTATCTTTAAATCTGATCTTTTCCAATTCAAGATAGAGGTTTAACGCAGCTAGTTCATCACGAATTGGAACAGATGTATGTTGTGAGTTTTCAAGCACTTTTCTCATCAGACTTGAAAATTTGGTCAGGTAATTGTTTGTTGCCAGCTTATCGTGCTGGTACATATAATATTGTATCGAGTTAAGGGTATTAAATATAAAGTGTGGGTTCATCTGTTGTCTCAGATTGGCCTGGGTAACCTCGGATATTTTTCTGTTCATTTCACTAATGCGACGTTTTGCATTTATCTTTGCTCTGCTAAAGAACAAAATTCCTATGGCCAGACTTAATAAAAATAATCCGGTATATCCATAAATAAGGAGTCTCTGTTTGCTAACCCTAAGTGATAGTAATTCAAGTTCTTTTTTATGAGTGTCGGCATTAAACCTGATGGTAGCATCGTTCAGCCCCTGGGAGTTTTTAGAATTCATTAGTAAATCGTTGTACTTTTTAAATAAAACAAAACTAGTGTATGCATTAGCAGTATCTTTTTTTCTTATATACATCTCACTCATATCTCCATAAACCCATGAAAGATCATATACATCATTGCCAAGCTTTCCCTGTTCAATTGATTTCAGATAGTAAGTTAAAGATTTTTCCGTTTCTTCAATATCCCTGTAGATTGTCCCAATATTTCCTAATGAATTAGCTGAAAATTCATACTTTTTCGCAGGAATACTGTATGTAAGGGATCTGTTATAATATTTAAGAGCAGAATCATATTCCTTTTCAATGTAGTAATTCCATCCAAGGTTTGATAATGATAATGTAATGAATGAGGTATCATTTGTAATGTTTGAGATCTCGAGACATATTCTTAAAAGCGAATCGGCACGTATGAAATCACGTTCATGTGCTGTCAATGATGTCCCAAGCCTGAAATAACCTGATTTGATATTTGAAGTATCATATTCAGCGTGGGCAGCATCGATCATTAATTGAAGCGTGTTGTGAAACTCATTAAAATCCATAATAGCAGCATACACATCAGAAATACCGGAATAATCCCATGGAATAAAACCCTTTATATGATTTTTATTTGCAACCTCAATACTTTTTTTAAAATAATCTATACTCTCATTGAAGAACCCAGTCCGCAAACTGTATCGCCCTAGAAATGTCAACGATCTGGCAACAACAACATAGTCTCCTGAATTATTGGAAAATTTCAGTGCAATTGTTGCTTCCAGAGATGCATTATTGAAATCACTGGTTAGAAAAAAATACTCCGCTCTGGCTAAATGTAACAATGCAGGGATTTCAACTTTTTCTTTCTTACATATATATTCAGCTGAATCAATATATGTTTTCATATGCTGAATCTTCAGTTTCTTTGGTATTTTAGAAGCGAGTGCAAGATGAGTAAACCGGTCAACATCTGACGTGTCGTTGGCTGAGACAGAACTTTTTCCAGATCCAATACCTGTTAACACTGTCGTTGACCCTGATGACACTGAGGGGATGCAGGTAAGAAAAATTAAAAATGGAATAATTAGTTTGAAAGTTCTCATATTAAGCTGGTTGTTAATAAGAACAATATAAATATAAATAAAATGGAGGCATTTCACATAATATAATTCGAAAGTAAATGTTGTGTCAACCTGGTTTTAACATGCGCAAAGTAGTATTTTTTGTACATAAATGTTTATTTCAATCAACGAATGGCAGGTTTGAGTTAACGGTTGACATATTTCTTCTATCTATGACAACAAGACAATATTTAAAGCTTGATCTTAATAAGCGAAAATTCAAGATGCAAGTGCGACTTTTGGATTAAAACTATTAAAACAAACAATGAAAAATCAGATAAATGGAGAGTATAAATTTTCGAATGACACTTATTGACTGGATGTTTCAGATTATGTTAATGAAGAAATTCAGGGCTCTATCTTATAAACATACGGGCACTGTGATGCCAAATATTATTCTCAATACTTGTGAAGAAATATTATGGGAGTTATCAGCTAATTTTCGGGACAAATAATCCTGCTTCATTTGAACCCATCATACCAGCCTTTAGCATGGTTTCACTGGCCTTATGAAGGTTTTTGACCATCTTTTTGTTAATAACCGGATAGTGATGCATACTTTCCAGTTTATCACCGATATACTCAAGATCTTCATCGGTGGTTGACCAATGACGGGAATTATAAATTGTAAGGTTGAGTGGGAGAGAGTATGATCGTAACGACTTATCCCCTGAAGTATTGAAATAAAAATCAAAGTAAGACATAACGAGCTCTCGTAGTGAGCGATATACCGGTTCTCTGTATCTTAATGTAGTAAAGTTAGATTTTGCAACAGCCCCCCAATGACCATTATTTTTAAAAACTGCAATAACATGGTCATCATCATTATAGGCTTTCATGTCGATAACTAATGGTTGATAGCCAGCGAATTCCAAAGCTGCAGCTGCAAAAAGGGCACCCTCGAAACAGTGTGCTGCCTTTTTTCTTATAATCCATCTTGGGGAGCGACATTCAGGATTCGGATTATAATCAATTGAATCGAGAAAATTCTGAATCTTATCCGGATCAATCAAAGTTTTCAGAAATTCAATCTCCTCTTTTGTCCACGCCATAATATGAACATATTTTTTTTTGTTGCTTGTTGTTTGTTGCTTGTTGCTTGTTAAAACACCTAGCATTGACTCACCGATTACCGATTACCGATTACCGATTACCGATTACCGATTACCAAGTACCTCTATATTAACGATCTAATAATTCTTTGCATCTCTCCATACCTCTCCTCCATACTTCTCACTAACTTCAGCTGAGCCCTTGCCCTGTCCAGATTATGAAATTCATGGTGGATTTTAAAATAATTATCGCCATCAATAAAATCCGTAAGAAAGCGGAGGCCGATTGTATATGTAATTAATTTTGGAGCAAATGCAAGATATTCTTTTTCAACATCATTAAGTGTATCCCCCGCTTCAGACAAGTAACCTTCAGCATATGCTTTGAAGAGATCGATATTCATCTCAACCTTTGAGAGATCTTTCTCATCTTCATTGGCTGTGTTTGTGACAGTCCTGATAGCATCGCCAAAATCATAATGTACATAACCGGGCATTACTGTATCGAGATCAATAACACACAATGCTTTGTCATTTTCATCAAGCAATATATTATTGAATTTGGTATCGTTGTGAGTGATCCTGATAGGAATTTTACCCTCTTTCCCCAGCCTAAGTATTGTCTTCATCTCCTCAACCCTCTCACGGACCATACGTATCTCTTTACTCACAGTTACGACACGTCCAACAGGGTCATTGTTAACTATCAGTTCAAATGTTTGAAGTCGTTTTTCGATATTGTGAAACCATGGGATTGTTTCAAAGAGAGGATCTCCCGGCATATTTGACAGCATTGCCTGAAAACGGCCGATAGCTTTTCCTCCCTGGTATGCTTTCCCAGGACTATCTACGATATCGTATGAACGATGGTTGGTAATAAAGATATACATTCTCCAGAAACTACCATCCTTATCAACAATCCAGCTTTTTCCTTCGTGAGAAGGGATAAGAGTAAGACATTCTCTTTTAATATTGGAGCCGGGTATTTCTGAAAGTTTTTTACTTAAATGGACAGTGACTCTTTCGATATTATACTGTAGTTCCGGGATGTTTTTGAAGATCTTATTGTTAAGACGCTGAATGACGTAGTTATCTTTGTCCTTTTCACTTGTCACGATAAGAAAAGTATCATGTATATGTCCGCTGCCATAGGGTTCTCCGGTTAAAAATGTTCCATCAGCTGCGAAGCATTCAAATATTTCTTTTAGCTTGTAATCCATGTTACTTTCCTGCTTTATGACCTAGAATTGCATAATATAATATTATCAGATATGCAGGAACGCATATCCAGTATGCTGATTGAGTTGAAAAGGTTACTGCCAATTTGCCATATACTAATGGCAGAATAGCACCACCGGCAATAGCCATAACAAGTAATGCCGATCCTGTTTTTGTGAATTTTCCTAATCCCGCAAGCGCCAGTGGCCACATAGCAGGCCATACTAAAGAATTGGCAAGACCCAACAGAGCAACAAATAGAACTGTTACCGGTAAAACAATCTCAATAGATTTAAACGTCATTATATCAATGAACGGCATGGTAAACATCATACTTGCAGGGGCAAAGATTGCTCCAAGTGAAAAGATAACACCGAGGGATGCGCAAACTTTCAAGGCAGTTGACTGGCTGAAATATTTAGGAATAAAAATTATTCCAATAGTATAACCCAGGATCATGCCTAACAATGCAAGTGAAGTGAAATACTTGGCAGACTCCATAGCAATGCCGATTGACTGTCCATACCTTATTATGCTATCACCTGCAATTACCTCTACACCAACATAGAAAAACAGAGCAATTACGCCGATAATGAGATGAGGAAATTGCCTGATGCTTGTTTTGTTTACGTTTGATTCGCCGGTAGTTTCATCTTCAGCATCGGTATCCACTTCAGGGAGGTTGGCAAATCGTAATAAAAGCCCAAGAAGAACCAGAATTATGGCCATTACAATATAGGGCATAATAACCCTGCTGGCTAGTTCATCAAGTAAAGCTAATCGGGTAACATTATCCACTGCCAGAGCAAGTTTCTCTTCCAGGATATGTGAATCTTTAAGTATGATACTGGCAAGGATTATCGGAGCAATCGCACCTGCAAATTTGTTTGCGATCCCCATAATACTCATTCTCTTGGCAGCACTTTCGGGCGGCCCCATAATAGTAATATAAGGGTTTACAGCAGTTTGAAGAAGTGCCATTCCAGCTCCTTCTACGAATAACCCGATGAGAAACAAACTGAAGGTTCTGGTCAAGGCAGCCGGTATGAAAATCAATGCACCTATTGCCATCACCCATAACCCCAGTGACATTCCATTCTTAAATCCCGTTTTCTTAAGAACTGCTGATGAGGGCAACGCTATAACAAGGTACGAGGCATAAAAAGCAAAAGTCACAAAATAGGCTTGAAAATCATTTAATTCACACGATGTTTTGAGAAATGGAATGAGTATTCCATTAAGCCATGTGACAAAGCCAAATATGAAGAAAAACAGACCTATTATAGTTATGGAAAAAATATAATCTTTCCTGCTGCTAATTCCGTTGGATGATGGGTTGGTAGTCATGACCTGAAGATTAATTATTGTTTAGATTTACTTTTCATTTGAAGGATTCAAAACTAAGCTTTTTATCTGAAAAACCAAGGAAAAATAAATTTCTTTTAGTACAAAAGTTATAGAGCCAATTGTGATATTATAAAGATCTGTCAACTTGAATAAAACCAAGTCAAAGAATATGTTAGATTAGGGTAAAAGTAAAATTCATGGAAATACTAGCAGGTTTTTTTTAATCCTTTTCTTCCGTTATCTCCCTTGATTTTATTCCCAGATATCCGCCATGATGTCTCTTAGAATAGTCTCTTGCATTAAATCCTGTTTTTTCCATAAGAAGTACAACAAGTGTATCTCCAATAACAGTCATTACGGTGGTAGAGGTTGTTGGAGTAAGGCCAAGAGGACAAACCTCAGCCGGAGCACCGGTTAAAATACAACAGTCAGATTTTTTGGCTAACGGACTATCCTCATTACTTGTTATCACTATTACAGGGATCTCTGGATAGAGTCCGTTTTTAAGATCTAATAATTCAATTATTTCTCTCGTTTTTCCAGAGTTAGAGATGACCAGCAGGACATCATTTTGCTGAAGAATTCCCAGATCACCATGTTGTGCTTCACTTGGGTGAAGGTAAGTTGCAGGGGTGCCTGTTGAACTAAATGTTGTTGAAATGTTATCTGCAATTTGACCAGCTTTTCCCATTCCACTTGTTACAAGTTTGCCATTAAGCTCATGAACCTGCCGATAAATGATTCCGATTGCCTCTTCATAGCTGGTTGTTATTGGGATATTACTGATAGCAGATGCTTCATTATTAAATATTTCCTTTATTCTTTCAGTCATAATTGTCTCATAAATAAACGTCTGCCAAAGTTATTAAAAAAATTAACCTGAAAATGCGGACTTTTATTTTTCTGATCTGGCATTATTTATATTAAAAGCTATTTTTGTACGGCATTATAGATTGGTAAATGAAAATCAATAAGCTGCATTTCCAGGTTTTGATGTTGATGTTTACATACGTACAAATAATTTTTAATTGGAATGGAAAATAAAATACAAACAGACGGCATTGGTTTACAAGGTCGAAGTTCTCAGACATACATAGTTATAACTACATTTTTATCTTTATTCGCTTTAGTTGGGTTTGCCTTTTACGGATTACCCTTCTTTTTTGATTTTATGACCAAAGAATACGGATGGTCCAGAACAGTCGTGACTTCAGGAAATGCTTTGGGTAAGTTGGTTGTTGCGCCCTTGTTTGGGTTTTTAGCTGGCTGGTTAATTGATAAATATGGGCCCCGAAGGTTAATGATGACAGGAATTCTGTTTATGGGAATAGCTCTAATAGGATTAAGTTTTGCAGACTCACTGGGCCTTTTTTATCTGTTTTATATTTTTAATGCACTTGGTTATGTATTTGGTGGACCATTGCCAGCACAGGTTCTGATTTCCAGATGGTTTGATAAAAACAGGGGTAAGGCAATGGGAATAGCTTACCTGGGAATTGGAGCAGGAGGAGCCCTGGTACCTTTAATTGCTGCAGGACTTGAAAAAAACTTTGGATGGCATCTTTCTCTTGCTGGTTTGGGTATCCTTGTCATTGTCATCGCTTTTCCAATGGTATTTTTTATTAGGGGATCTTCTTCAAATGTTAGTCGACCCGGTACAGTCGAACCATCTGTACCCATAACAAGTATACTCAAAAACCGTAACTTTTATTTGCTGGCTATTGGAAGTATGTGTGCAATTGGCGTCGTAGGAGGAATAAACCAGCATTTGAAACTTTATCTTCGGGATCTTAATTATTCACAATCTCAGGCAGCACATATTATTTCTTTAGTATTATTGTCAAGTCTGGTTGGAAGAGTTATGATGGGTTGTCTGGCCGATTTAATTCATCGGAAATATGTTATGATAATAATATATACTATAGTGGCTTCTTCTATACCATTATTACTTTTACCCGATTTCACAGGACGTATCTATATTTTTGCAGTTATTTTTGGAATAGGACTGGGTGGAGATTATATGATAATTCCCCTTATGGCAGGCGATCTTTTTGGAGTACGGGCTCTGGGTAGGACTATGGGTATAATATTAGTAGCCGATGGTCTCGCAGAATCTTTCTTCCCAATGCTTCTGGGCGCTTTATACAATGAGGCGACCAATAGTTATTCTATCGGGTTTATAGTGCTTATTTGTGTTGCAGTGACAGGTGCAATAATTGTCTCCTTTTTGCCAAATACTGACGAAACTAAGGGGCAGAATGGTATTGTTGAAGCTGCTTGATTTCGGTTACAAGTTAAATTTTTAATCTATTTATCAAACTGAGATAGGTTTAACATGGGGTCAAGTTTAGAATTTGAGTTGCGGAGTTCATCCCAGCTTATTCTATTGCCTGAAAATGCAGCCTCTCTGCCAAGTATTGCTGTAAGCGCTGAATCAGCACCAGACCCTGTCTCATTAAGGAAATTTCCTGTTTCAATACTCTTTATAAATGCGATCTCTTTGTTTGCATCAGCATCCTGAAGCGCAGATTGAAAGAGCCCTGCTCTTCTCTGTTCGTCAGTAAGCTTGGTTGAAGCACACTTAGGAACTCCTGAATCCCAGGGTTTATTGCCACTTATATAAACACCACCTGAATAATGTGCCTCAGCTGTACCATTTGTACCGATAAATTTAGCGCATACATCACCAAAATGTGAGCCATATTGTGTGGCCATTAAGCTAACGTTTGTTCCGGGATACTGATACAATACCTGAAAATGCCGCCAGGTATCTCTGATTTTTTGAGTCTCATCAACTCCACCTGTGCCTATTGCATTGACCGGATTCTTTTGAAGTGCCCAGTTGCAGACATCTATCATGTGTATGCTCTGGTCCAGCATCGTCCCTCCTGATAATGCCAGATAATTATATTGGTTACGTATTCGTGCTTCATCATAGGATAGGCCGGTTACATCAACAAGAGGGCTTTTTGTGGCCAGGTAACACAACTGAACACTCAGCACGTCTCCTATATCACCTTGTTGAACTCGTTTAACCATCTCAACATAAGGGGTAGCATGACGGATCTGAAAACCAATAACGATACTCAATTTTCCATCATACCTGTTTCCAACATTCTCTACCTTTCTACAACCAGCCACATCCGGAGCAGCAGGTTTCTCACAATAAATATGTTTGCCAGCCTGAGCAGCTGCTTCGAGATAATCTGCATGTGTATATGCAGGAGAAGAAATTAATACTGCTTCGACATCCTTATTCTCAAGTAGTTTTATGTATGATTTGGATCCGACATAAGTATTTGTATTGGCTATTTCAGGGAAACCCATTTTTGCATTTTGTTTATCCAGGATCTTTTTTGAGTTATCAAGTTTATCCTTGAAAAGATCTGCCATAGCAACAATATTGATATTTGTCTGATTCGACATTGAGGTAATAACTCCTGTACCTCTTGCACCGGAACCAATAATTCCCAATCGGATTGCTGTGTTTGCTTTAGATCCAAAAGCTGTGGACGGACTTAAAATAGTTACAGCAGATAATGCGGCTGTATTTTGAATGAAATTTCTTCTTTTCATATTGTATATTTTTGTTTTATATTAGTATTATTTTGTAACAGATTCTGATGAATCGTTGGCAGCAAAAATAATCTCATGAGTGTGAAGCGCTTCTGTCAGGTTTGTTAGTGGCATCTCCTTACCTTGATCGAGTGCCTGGAAAAACGCTTCAAATTGGCTCTGGTAGGGATGGTCGGATACATCACCCGAATCAAGCATTTTCATAGATAATTTGCTCCATTTGCTTTTGTCAAGAGCACCCAATTGTGTAGAATAAAACTTATTGTCAAGTAAGCTACCTTCACTTCCAACCAGATGAATATGAAAATAGTAAGGTTGTAAACAATCGATAACAGATGCCACTTTACCAATTCCTCCATCTTTGAATTTTAAAATAG
>Ga0307377_10007157_pt1 | contig 11565 bp, 5 predicted proteins | sample TR3MG_FD_202535 | JGI IMG/M metagenome (GOLD analysis project Ga0307377, IMG submission 202535) | Soil microbial communities from Risofladan, Vaasa, Finland - TR-3 | ecosystem: Environmental > Terrestrial > Soil > Coastal area > Acid sulfate soil | place: Finland: Risofladan, Vaasa | collected...
GATAATTATACCCGAAGGTGAAATCCTGACCGGTAATAGGATAATTTTCACTTATACTTGTAGTCCAATATGTGGTATCAGTCCTTAAATCCAATCTTCCACTGCTGGCGTCTATTGAGGTTAAAGTATCAGCTAGACCAGTACCATCATACCAGACTGATACATCAAGGATTGTGGCAGGACTACTGGAACCGTCAGTTAAAGGAGTATTCCCCATGAGATAGATGAAGTCGCTGCCAAGTACGATATCATCATATGCTTCTGAATAAGGAATAGAATATTTAGGAAATCCTCTTCTATCAGTCAGAATATATTCATATACATACTCATGAGTAGCGCCATCAGCACAGACATGTCTTAAATCCTCATATACAGGGTCAAGAAGGTCTTGTACCCAACGATCACATATGGTAGTCGCTGTAGTGCGTATTTGAAGAGGAAACCGGCCCTGATTATCCATTATTTTCTTAACGTTTTCCTGAAAGACCGGTAACCGATAGACGTCTTTATAGAATTGGGACTGCCAAAGAGGTAAAATATCAGAGGGATACCACCAGAATTGGAATTCCCCTGGTATAGTCTGATATGTAACCCTTACATACTGGTCTATTTGTAATTGCTGTATGCTGATTTGTTTTCCGGCCGCATTATATATTTTCGTACCATTTATACCGGGCTCTACTATGACTCTTGTACCATTATCCAGATAAAAAATATTATCATCATAATGAATGGACCCTATTTTGCCCAAGGCCCCTTCCGAAATAGTCTGAACAAATACCTGTTGAGCTAATATCGTAGGTTGAGAAAATTCCGTAAAGTCATAAACCGGTACACAACCTCCTCCGAGATCACCGAAGAGAATGTCATATATCTTATTTATTACAAACTCTTCCGTCCATATCAGCCGAGTATCGTAAAGAACGTGGGCTGGTTTTACAAGATTAATGAAAAAATCCAAGCCCTGTTGCAGCAGAACAATATCCGTAGGAGTATCATCTATAAATACCTCTACAGTCATCTTGTTAGTATCGGTGAGGAACGGAGAAATCTTATATAATTCCTTGATATTGACCGCTAATCCAAGGAATGAAGATGCATAATACTCTATATCCGATACTTTACTACCTTTAAGATATGCACTCTTAATTGATGTCAGGTAATCTCTGTAGGTCTGATCATTATAATTTAAAGGGGCTATATTCTCAGATAAGAAAAGTCTTTCTCCAAGGATTTGATAAAGCAGCTCTATTCGCGTCTGGGTATACTGCTTGTCATTATTAATGGCTCCCATTGAGTAATTGAGCCGTGCAAATTCCCGGGACATTATCCTATAATAAGCCGCTAAATTCGTATCAGGTACTTTAGGGTAATTGCTAGGCAGTAGACTCTGAAGCTGAGACAACACATCAGAAGCCTCAATACGAAGATTCCTGCGGAATCCCCTGTAATCAGGAAATCTTCTTCTCCCTAAATACTCTGGGTCAGGTATATAAATTCCCATTTTACGGCTGCTTATAGTCAATTAAAGAAATGTCAGTCCCATCATTGCTATACAAAGTAAAGAGCCCTAAAGGATGTCCTGAAGAATATGTGCCATCAATACCCATAACCGGATAAGTTAGTTCTGCTAAAGTACTGACTTCAGAAGAAAGTACCCTGGTCATATCTACAGCATCATAGAAATTATTGAGATATAACAGAGCATTTTGATATTTACTGCTATCAGTAAAACTACTCATCTGTTGATAGGTAATCCTGCTGCCATCATACGGCATAATAGTATTACCTATCCTTGCACTACCAGGAAGCACATATACCGTGCTGTCTAATATTTCTATAGATAATTGGTTACTATAGGAAGTGAGCATATAATTATATCCTTGAAATCGGTTTGTTCGGTAACCTGTATACGGCCACTATACTACTATCCTCTGTCAGATATCCGGTAATATTATCTAAGCCCAAATAACCACTGCGAGAGAATATCACAAGAACATATTCTCCTCTCAGAAGTTTCCCGTCTGAACAAGCCTTTACCCGTGCCAGCATACCCATGAATATTTTTCTCGGTGACCCTACCATCAATTGCTCAGTAGTATAGGAGAACTCCTTTGAGCATTGTGTGTAATAATAACGCCCCTGCTGGTCACTGTCAGACACAGTAAAAACCAACTCTTCTCCAAGATTACCGGGAATATACCCGGGCATTTTAACATATCCGCTATCTATAGAGAAATTTGAGAACCTTAAAGGTTCTATATTATAAATCTGCTGGTCATCAATAAGCGTGATATCGTCCAAAGGTATATGTATTAAAGGATTCTCATAAGGATTCGTACCATATAAGCTTCCACCATCTCCTGCATTAGAGATTATTACATTTCCTGAGCGTAATACCGGCTCTACCGTTAGAGAACTCGGAGGATCCATAATACTCTGATAGGGAGTGTAATTATATCCTATCAAAAGACCATCCCCTGTACTCTGATAATAGAACTCATCCTGCAAGACAAGCGTTTGTATAGTGACAATGTCTCCTACAACAAGATTGATAGGGAGTTGAAGTGTTACTGTATCAGTCCCTAATCCCGAAATATCGACCTCATACATAGTCTGAATGCCGCTCCTATTATGCCAGCATATGTAAGATTGAAGGGCCGCAGGAGTCTCTGTTACCGATACACCATGGATAAGGCCATAGATTGCGGATATGTCAATATTTTGGGTTCCTGCTTCAGCTATTGTAGCAACAGAACTTAAAACCTCAGAACGACAAAAATTTCTGATAGCCTTTTCACTGGGTTTAAAATTTACAGCAGCACCATTTTTAGTCTCTCCTATATTAGCCGTAGCAGCAAAAATTATCTCTATGAGAGTATCTACAATGAACTCATATCCTGAAGCTGAGGTTATCTCAACATTACCAGAAGTATAAGTCATGTTGGTAATCTTATAGGAGAAGCTGGCATTTATATTATTAATCTTTAAAACATCCTGAGAAGCATATCTGAGGTTTGACAGGTCAAACAATAGCTTATTAGGGGTAGTCAGGTCTGAAGAAGTAATCCTCATATAGTAATGTTCTTCCACAGGGGAACAACGCTTCTGCATGGCTGTATCGTCTTCTACATAGGGATATACTGTAGCATAGTTATCATAACCGGATATCCCTGAATCCCATTGTTCAAGCAATGTTCCACTGGTTTCAGACTCTTTTACTCCGTTATAATAGAACGAGGAAAGTCCTGAAGAGATGTTCTTTACCAGTTTTGGTTCAGAAGGTACTAAAGTTAATGATGTAGAACTATAATCGACATAATCAGCTGTAATGGTATATGCAGATAATCCAGCATCCTCCGTTTGAGTATTGGCGGTTGATGCTAAATAGAATTTAACATCCTTTGTACCTATACCAGTAAAATATCCCGGTATAGGTTTATTATTCCATGCCGCTGAACTGCTAGTATATTTAGCCGAATACCTATTAGGATTCTGATGATAAGTGAAATTAGAGACAGGAGGGCTATCTAGCTGAATAAATTCCGGTAATGTTAATGCAGAAATTTTAGTAGTAGGATGGGTATCAACAACAACCTTAGATTTTATTTCCCCATCCAAAGCATCCTGAAGGGTAAGACCGCTTAAAAGGTCTCCACCATCATCGTCTGAGCCTTCTATCCTATCAATCTGTAATAGCTGTGTCCCATAATGTTCTCCACCTACAGGGTCTCTACCCATCTGTGTGGCTAAAGCATTATTCATCAAACCATCAAAACTTCTCTCAAATACCTCGGATAATGAAGGTACGATTAATTTCCTTCGAGTATCAAGAATGTCCTGATCAACAATTCCTGTAGCAGTCAACTGATCAAGTCTGAAAGTGGTAATACCTGCAACACTCGTACCATTAGCGTTCACAGCAGGGTCGTATGTTGCACTATTACGACGAGTAACAAAAAACATGGGTATGGCCCAGCAATACCCATCTACAGTATTCGGACACTGTGCCCGCCATAAGCCATAGTCACCATTTACAGGACCCATATTCTCAAAAGTATATAAGCCAGAAGTATTAGGCCCTAATCCATATACAATATCAGACCCTAATCCTGATTCCGGATATTCATACGGGTCCACATTCTCTATAACCCTTATCTTATACTGTATCTGAACCCTTTTTGTGGTCTCAATATTAGTATCAGGATGAATAGAATCATCCGTCAAATATATAGTCGTCCCTACATTACCCTCATTATAAATCCTCTGTATCGTCCGTGATAATACATTCGTAAGCTGCTCAACCCAAGTAACACTAGATGCCACAGCCTCTGAACCATTCTCCGTATGACGTATAATAGAAAAATCCCCTACTACCCATCCCTTATTCTTGTCAGCAAAGCCTATAGCATTCATATTATAAGAGGTTAAAGGATCCGTAGCCGACCAAGTTACCCAATCAGTAGACCGATAGACCGTACCGGTTTCACCCGTTATCCATGTATAACCTTTAAAGATTGAAGCGTCTAATTTATGATAATAATAGACTTTTACCACACTTCCTGCAGCAGGGGCTTGATTCAGTACTATCTGTCCTGAAGCGCCATCAACAACATCTACCTGTACATATGTTCCATCTACAGTGACCTCTACGTCACCGGGAATGCTTGTAGTTTCTCCTAAACCATTTCCTCGGGTAATAGGAGTTAAAGTCACTGTACAGACCTTATTTGAGCCGGTAAATTGAGAAGAAACCTCTTCACCATTCACATACTCGTCAAGATCCGGTATCAATACAACATCAGTAAGATTATCAGTAAAACTCCCTGTAGGAGTCCAGGTAGCACCACCATTACACGTCCTGATTACAGTACCATTATCACCTACAGCTATTCCAAAGGTCAAATCATAGAAAAAAACTGACCTTAAAATTTCTGTGATCCCGCTGGATTGTACACTCCAGGAAGTGCCTCCATCATTCGTTTTTATGACTATTCCATCACTCCCTACAGCCCATCCATTATTGGAATCAATGAATTTTACATCATAAAGGTCATTAGTTATCCCACTGGTTAATGCTATCCAGGTAACACCATTCGTCGTCTTGAGGATTGTTCCATTATCCCCCACAGCCCAGGCTAATGTCTGTGATATAGAATCAAGACCATTAAGATTATTAATAGTATTGGTAGTTACCGATATCCATTTTAATCCTGCAGAGGATGTTCTCGCTAAATATCCATTATCCCCTACTACCCATCCTATGCGGTCATTAGCAAAATTTACGGCATTAAGTTTGTATTTGGTATCTATTACCTGAGCATTCCAACTCCTGCCACCATTATCGGTATAGAGAATGAGCCCATTTTCACCAACAGTCCAGGCAACATTTTCATTATATACGGCAATATCTATTAAAGCGTCTATAACAGTTTCAGGACTTGGTTTATTGGTATCGGTATTAGGGTCTAAAAGAGCTCTCCAGGCCTCAAGATAAACTCCGCTTATGCGGCTCCCACTGGAAGGCGGATCACTCATATTAATAAGATTAGAATTATCCTCTGAGGTACCTGTATTGGTGACATGAATGACATGACCATTAATTAAGGCATATTCAGGTATGGCTGTAGAAGGATTTTGGGTATAGAATTTATTGCTTAAGGAAGAGCTGGTATAAAAATCCCTGAAGGTAAGCCATCCTGAAGGCAGATGATACAGAGAGCGTCTGTTAATGATATTCTGGAGTTGTTGGACAAGATTCAACTCCGAATCCAATGGAGGATACTCTTTCTGAAATATAACCGTGTCATAATTATATTTATCATCATCGAAAACATAAGATACGCCACTACCGAAATTCTCTGCCATACAATACTCCTTATAAGGTCTGACCGGTCATTCTTCGTGGGGTGTCATAGACTATTGTCATGCTTCCTATGCTTAAATATTCCACGGAAGCTACTTCGATGTCTCTTGCTCCGGTTTCCCCATAAACATAATAAGACACTGAATAACTCTTAGTATCAGGAAGTTCACCATCCTTGGTACTTACGATAATTTTTCCATCTTCCTGTATATAAGCACGGCCATAACCTTCCGAAACATCCAGAGGGTCTTCCTGTAAAATCAAAGCCTCTTTATCCTCAAAGACTCCTCTAAACAGATTATCCGGCCCCCCATTAGCAATCGTTGAATAGGTTAATACCTCTGAAGATGTTATATAGGAAGTCACCAAACCTTCGTTATATACCTCAAACTGGGTCTTTCCTATATCATCCCTTGTTATAAAAGATTCATCTGCTTTTACCATCTTCGCAAAAGGAACAATAACATAATCGACATCATTAACATCCTGAATGATATTAACTACTTCACTCTGGGTTAAAGCTACACCTATTTCCATCTGAGCCATATAATTAGCAATAGCAGTGCGAATCTTGGAGGTCAATAAATTCAAATTTGTGACATTAGCCTTAGGGATCACCGTGAATACAAAGTCCACATTATTTTCCACAGCCGCTTTCACAACGACATCCGCACAGGCATGCTTCATTATATCCACTTCTTCCTGAACATCCTGCAAAAGACCATTTGTAGTATACGTGACCGTAAAATTCTCTATCGCTCCATAACTGACCAGAACCTTCTGACCATTATAAATAGACCCTGCATCAATAAGTCGTAATGTTGTAGAGGTGGTCTCACTACCAGTAGTCACTCTGTAATCAACATTTTCTACGTAGGTAACCGTCCTTGTATCATTACGAACAAAAATTGTCTCTACATCTACCCCTTTATAATCTAAAGGCTCATCAATATCACTGACTAATACATGCTCCTCATCTGTAATAGTCTGAAATTGAGTCAAAGGCAAATTATTTGCATACATTATCCTGATACCATCATTTGATGAAGTTGACCCGCCATCCTCTAAAGGATCCTCAAGTTTCACCAGCTCATAATTATCGGTAGTCAATTCCCCGGAAAGCTCTCCAACAACAGATACTATCTCAGAAACAGGCTGACTCTGAAGAATGAATGTGTCGGAACTGCGGAATTTGTAATCTACCCGTATAATATCCCTTGAAGCTAATCCTATGGTAATGTTACGGACAAGGCTCTCATCGAGATCAATGGTATTGCCCTCACCTACTATCTGATAGCCTGCAATATCATACTCCTGTCCACGAGTAGCATTATAAACTTTTGTAACTTCAAAAATGGGCGTATGAGGTCCTACCCGGGTATTTCGACATTGGAATTGAAACGCCGCAGCACTTAAGACAGAAAAAACCTCTCCTGCTTGAGTACCCTGTGTGCCTGCAATGCTTTCGAAAGAAAAAGCTATCTGATCGGATATCTGGGCAGTTCTCTTACCCCATATATAGATATCGACTTTTCCACCTATATGTTCTTTACGATAATTATCATAATCCCGCATCATCAAAGGATCCCCGGCCTTTTCCACACGTACATTATGTACTCCTGGAACAGCTATGGAAGTCTTGGCATATCCACCTTCAGTACCTGTATCAGCAAACATTGCCAGTTGTATTCTTCCTGCAAGCCTGTTATTAGATTCCCTATCCTCACCAAAACTTACAGGATTAGGATTCTCTACCTGAAAATTGCTGTCAATACCCGAAATAGCATTTTTTATTGTATATGACTCAGTATTGGAAGCCTCCCCGGGAATTACAGCCTCAACATCAACATAAACTTCATATCTTTGAGTATCAGTGTTATAGAAATCTTCTCTATTTGCGTAGGTGATGATTTTAGTGGATAATGTCTTATATGTCTGGGAAGGTATACCGGCATCCAAATCTCCAATTGAGGAGACTATACCACCTTCATTAACGGTCATGTCACGAATAGGAGGATTCTCGGTAAAGAATATTACCTGACCCGTAGCATAAGAAGCAGCCTTTCGTGTAGTATCAACATTTGAAGCTAATTTATCAAATTGCTCATCAATCAAAGTTTGAACATCATTGGAATTGGTAAGATTTAAAGCTATCTGTAATGATTTCTTTTTTATTGAATCACTGACAGGGTCACTGATACCATCTCCATTAGAATCATCAAAATCCTGCAAAGCACTTATAGATAATGATCGGGATAAAAAATCCTGTATTATATAATATCTGGCCATCTCTTCAGTTATCGGATCCACTTCATCCCTGAAAACAGTGCCGGGTTTAGTATCAATACCTTTATTATCAGTCAACATCTCCTGAGAAATAGTCAGAATAATGTCGCTCTGGGTTCTTGCAGGCAAATCCTGTATCCCAGTAGTAATGGAAATAATAGTACCTTCAAGTTCCGGAGAATATGCGCTTTCAGTCACCTGTCCGGATACAGTGTCATAAATAACAGCAGAAACTACAAAGAAGAACCTTGTACTTTCTTCAAAAGGAACATCGAGCAATAAATCCTGCTGAACCAATTCAATAAATCTGGCTTCCGTAAGATATCCGGAATAAAAATAGGTACGAATAATCTCTTCAGATATCGTAGTTACCCTGATATTGCCGGAAGTATCTACAGACCTGCTGATAAGTTTTGAATCATCCTCATAAAAGGAATAATCCGTTATCAGCTGTTTATTTATCTTAACGTATTGACCGTTTGTGCCTCCACTATCAGTACTTACCCAGAAGTTGTATCCTATTGTCTGGGGTTCAGGATTCTGTGTGCATACAACTTCAATCTGATCCTGATATCTACGAATCCTGATACCCGTAGGAGCTGAAACTGTTATATCCGTATCCGATTGAATAAGAGTTATTACGATAGTAGTAGCAGTACTTAAATTTCCAGTTGTCTTTTCTACAGCCACTATATTTTTAGTATTCTGACCTAAAACAAGAGTATCACTCCATGACCATGTCATATCCCCTGCAGTATATGAGACACCTTGAGTGGAACCATTAACAAGGATTCTTTCAGTGTCTGCGGAAGTAGTACCGGATAAGGTTTGAAGAGCTATATCCGTAGCATAATTCGTCCCAGCAGTAGGTAAAAGTATTATCGGGGCAGGTATAGCCATTTTATGATATCCTCAAATATTGTGTATAATCGATAGTCTTACCCGAACGAGCCTGTACCGTTATTAATGCCCGTATAATAGTAGGATCATCCTCATCAAAATTAACCTTTATCATATCTATGCTATCAAGCATTTCACCATCCGTAACTTTACGACCAGTCTTCTCATACTGAAGCTGCATATCCTTCAAAACACCTAAAGTAGTATTGATCTCATGCGTTATCTTCGTCTCTATAAAACCCTGATCACTATTACGCTCACCTAAATAAGTGGCTATGGATGTACCCAAATACGTATGAAAAGGATTACTCCCTAAAACAGTAATGACAAACTTCTCCAAATTCTGTAATAATAAATTCTCGTCCCGGGCCTGCCGCAAATTTCCCCTGTTATCATAACTGATGTCATCTAAAACTTTTAATCCTAAACATTTAGGACAGTAATTCAAAATGGTCACATAATTGACTTCGAAATAATCCTCCGGCTGATCCCAATGATTTTTAAATCGTATCATTCTCCCATAAAAAGGATCCAATATAGTAGTATCCTCTACTATGGTATAATAGGACGAAGGTACTAAATCCTCCGAAGCATATAACTGAACATTACCACCAGCAGCTAATGGCCTGGAAAATCGCAATGTCCGTAAATCATCATCTAAAGACAAAAGCTCCCGATGAATACGATGATCACATACCGTTGGAAGAGTTAAATCAAACGACATATTTAAAACACATTTCCATTAATAGATTATCAATTAAATATATTGTATCTTAACATTCTTTGATTTTTTGTAAATGGAGTTAATATAATCCCTTGGGGTGTTTATATTAGGATTCACTTTACGTACATGAGCAGGGAATTCTGTCCGAGGATCAAGACCTACATAGCTTGGTCTGAATACTGTCATGAACAGGTCTTCATCAGTATTATAGCTACTTAAGCCTTTATCCCGCTGCCAGAATTGAAAAAATTCCAGGACCGGACCTCTAAGCTGTTCTTCTATTGTAGGGTTTTTATTTACAAGGTCCTCAGAACTGGCATATCCTAAATCCCTTGCAGTAGCATTAATGAATTGAATTAATCCTTTTGCCGATTGCCCTTTGATAGGATTCTTAGCATATGGATCCCAACCACTCTCCGCCTGTATTAAACGATATAAAGCCTCAGGATTGCAACTAATCTTTTCGCATAAATCAAAAAAAGCTTCGGATTCTGCAAGATTTAAGGCCCCTATAAGCCTTTTAGGTTTATCCACACTATTAACTTCCACGATAGCCTCAACTAAATCCGTACGATACTCTAAAGCAGCTACCTCATTTGAAGCTAATTCAATAGCATCATTGGAAGCTTGATCAATATCATTTTCATTGGGATCAGGTAAAGCATTAGGACATGGAGGAAGGTAGACATCGTAGGAACGTCCTATATAATTCTTCTTTACTTTCTTACGAAAGACCTTTTCCACGGCATTTTTCATGCTATTGGCTATGGGTAAATCCCAAAATAAATTACCTATCTTGGCTATAGCTACTTTTCTACCGATAGGATAGGTCTTTGAGGACTCATACAAAGTAAATCCAAAATCCTGTGGAGGCTTTTTTGATAGATTATTAGATAAATAAGGATTATTCAAGGATGTGGTTAAGCTATCAACATACTCTTTAACCTTCTGCTCTACCTTCTCACTTTGCCCCACTATATGAGTGGCAGCAATAAATGATCTTAATATCTCACCATTACGGTCTGATCCTATATCATCAAGATCGAGCTTACTCTTATAATCAGGATTATCTTCCAGGAATTGTGGTAAAGCTTGAACATGAGCCCTGAAGATTTCTCTGACCGTTAAAAGAGCCCTTATTATTTTCAAATCCTCAGGAAATAAACGCTGCCCATCAATTTCTGTATTCTGCCTGTAATACAAATGCAGACAATATAAAAATCGTATATAATAATTTTCCCGAGAAGCTATCTTCTGCTTCTTTATGGAAGCTTCAGTAATATTCTTCTTTTTTAAATCATTAAGCTTTATCATTGTCGTAGATAATAAAGACTTGGTATCTTCTATATAGGATTGGACTTTACGTATCTTAAAATCTATTTCATGAAGCTTTTTAAGGATTTCCACCATCCCCGGTACATTAAGAAGTCTGCCCATGTCGTAAGTGATGGCATTATCAAGGTCAGGATATCCTATTTCTATATACTGAGATGCCTGTATAGGCTCCTGAGTCATCTGAAAATCCGGGGAATCTAATGTAGCCTCAGCTGCATCTAAATTATTATATATCCTCCCCTTGGTTATATTCTCTTCCCTGCGTAATGTATCCAAAAGCTTCTGCAGTCTTGTAAGATCAATACTCAACCTATCCTTGGTATCAAGAATAGACTTAAGGTCGTTACCTTCAATAATTTTTCTATAACGCTCGAGCTCTACAAGAGATGGTGAATATACAGTCTGTTTCATAATAACCTTATGTAATTAAAGAAATCATGGCTTCCCATGTCTT
>Ga0307377_10007163_pt1 | contig 11561 bp, 10 predicted proteins | sample TR3MG_FD_202535 | JGI IMG/M metagenome (GOLD analysis project Ga0307377, IMG submission 202535) | Soil microbial communities from Risofladan, Vaasa, Finland - TR-3 | ecosystem: Environmental > Terrestrial > Soil > Coastal area > Acid sulfate soil | place: Finland: Risofladan, Vaasa | collected...
TATCAAAGGACTAGTATCATGTAATTTTACTGAAAACTGCCATGAACATTATATGTGTGTTGATCCGAAGGGTGACGCATACCCCTGTATGCGTTTCTATGATATGAAAGAATTCTGTTATGGCAATTTAAAGACCCTCAGTATTCAAGACATACTACAAAGTAAAATTTCAAAAGAGTTTCAAGAAAGAACTAATTTTATTAAACGAAAATGCCAGCATTGCTCCGTTTATAAATACTGTCTTGGTGGATGCCCAGCAAACGCTTTCTTTTATTCGGATACATTGCTAAATAAAGATTATTACTGTGAAGCTTACAAAATAATTATAAACTATATATTAAAAAGAGTTAAGGAGACATTTCCAGTTAAATAGGTTTACATAGGGGTTCCAGGATATAAAATATTATAACGATTAACGAGGAGAGTAAAATTGAGTGAAATTATGAGGATACCAATGATAGCTCTGGCACTGCTTGCAATGTGGGCAGATATGATCTTTATTTTTTACATTGTGCTTCGTAATAGTGATGATTCTACTTACATATCACCCAAAAAGAGAACAGAAATAATAAGAAAAAATACACAACGAATTCAAGATGAAGCAAAACATATAAAAGAGCCTCCGTTAGAATTAAAGGAAACAAAATGATTAGCCGACCTACTAATATTATGACTGAAATTTGGGAATTTATCGGAATGCTCTTTGCCTTTGGCCTCTTCTCTATTCTTATTGATAATTCTGGGTACCTTCTGGGAATAGCATTAATAATTATCATAGTAACTCTTCTATGTACTGGAATTTGTCATACATTCATTTTTTGGGGAAAGGGAATAGGCATACTCTTGAATTATATCCACCCCTCTGATACTGGAACTCTCCCATCAATCTTTCTCCTTATCATTATAGGATTAATGATTTTTGGAATAGACACATGGATAGCCAATTTAAATGGAGACTCTACTCCATATTATTCTTATACAGATAAGCACAAAGATATAGAAGAATATTATGACCCCCATGACGACTACAGAGAAGGATATAATCCGATTCTTTATAGTATTAACTTTAGTTAATTAAATTTTTTACCATGAAAAAAGAGAAGAAAAGAAAATGATTGAAGAGTTCCCTAAAAAGGAAATTATAAAGAAATATATAAAAACAGAAAAGAAAAGACAAAAATTAGCAGATGCTATGATAAATGCTATTCATTCAAAAGTAAAGTCCTCTCCAAGATTAATTATCAATTATATAATTGATGATAAAATCGATAATTCTATATCAAAAACAGACAATTACGTAATTAAAACCAAAGATATTATACATAATAAATTTGAATATGTAATGGATCAAATTGCAATTCGTATAAGAGCGTTCGAAAATGAACTCTTTTACACGATGATTGATATTAAACCTGAAAGAAGAAGAATCACTAAAAAATATTTTGAGGAATTGTATATAAATTTTAAATATAAAAAAATTATTTGTTCAACAAAATGCTTTTTTCATTTTAAAGAAATATTAAATGATAAAAAGGTTTCAAATAGAGTTGATCAGGACAACTTTTTAGTTACTCGATATGCCCCAGATAACAAAATCCTTCTATTTCTTAAAGGTTTTGCTGTGATGTTTGTAGGATTAACAATTAAGATAAAAATGATAGGTGATAAGTATATAATTCTTTATGTCGAAAATAAATTAAAATTACACACGGATTTAGGATGTTGCAAAATTATTGAAACAATAAAGTAGACAAAGCATAATAACTCTTTCTATCCATATTACTAAGATTTCTACCATTATCTAATCTCCCTCCTATATCCCATAGCTCTTTTCAGAGTCTTCTAGAAGAACACACCCACATGTAAATCTTGATTTCCCTAATGTAGAAAAAATTGTATTCCCACATTCTGGACAACAGGGCTTTTTAGTATATCTTGCCATAGATGCATTAGAATTGAAAACCACAGAATCTAAATATGTGAAAGCAGCTTGTTTCTCTGACCCTTCAGGACAAAGTTCATTTATTAAAAGAGCAAATTCTTTAGCCTTCTCTCTTATTTTTTTAAACATTTCTTTTTGTTTTTCAGTTGGGGAATGGTCTTTAAAACGGTTTTCAATTTCATCTTGAGTCATTTCTATCCTTTGGTTTAATAGCTTGATAATTTATGCCACCAACTGTTTCTAAAATATATCCTGTTATAATAATATATATTGAATATCACTAAAAAACCTGTTATAATAAGTAATATACTATAAAGGAATACTCTTATGCGGTGGACTACTGAAGAAGAAAATTACTTGAAAGAAATATACAAGAATAATTCGAAAGAATTCATTATAAAACAATTAAATATGCCCTGGACCACTATATGTAGAAAAGCTATTAAATTAAATCTCCACCGTGATCCCGAACTCATAAACCAAGACCGAAAAATCAAAGGACCCAGAGCCGATTCCTATACAACAGAAGAAGATAACTTATTAAAAGAGATTTATGAAAACAACTCAAAAGAGTTTATCCTACCTAAGTTCAAAAGGTCCTGGGCAAGTATCCGTACTAATGCCCTAAGATTAGGTCTTAAAAGAAATCCAGAAATAGTGAAACAAGAAATGATCGAAGGAGGTAAAAGCGCTCCTGATAGAGAAGATATTTGGACAACAGAAGAAGATAATCTCATAAGAGAAATATATGAACATAACTCTAATGAATATATCACAGCTCAATTTAAAGACCGAACTTGGAAAGCTATTCGTGAAAGGGCCATTAAACTAGAATTAAAAAGAAATCAGAATTTTATTAATGCTGATATTGTTCAACATAATAAAAAGACTATGATATCACGCTATGGAGTTGAACACGCTCTTCAGTTAGAATCTGCAAAAGAAAAATTCAGACAAACTAATATTGAAAGACGAGGAGTAGAATACCCCACTCAATCTAAAGAAGTCCAGGAGAAAGTTCAAAAAACAGTACAAAAGAAATACGGAGTTTATAATATCTTTCAGTCTGAAGATATTAAAGAAAAAATCACTAAGACTAATATTAAAAAATATGGAGTTGAAAGCCCTCAGCAGAACGCAGAGATAAGAGAAAAAACTGAGGAGACTAATTTAAAAAGATATGGTGTAGAAAATCCTTTTCAATTAACAGATAGAGTAAAAAAAGGAATGCTCAAAAAGTATGGAAAAGATAATCCATTAAAAGTTCCTGAAATAAAAGAAAAAGTTAAAAAGACTAATTTAGAACGGTATGGATTTACAACCCCTGCAAAAAATCTTGAAATTCGAAAAAAATTAAGTGAAACCCTTAGATCTGATGAAGTAAGAGAAAAAATATCTTTAACTTTAAAGAAAAAGGGTTATGTTGAGATATCCAATGAAGAAAAAGAATTTCTAATCTATTTAAAAAAAATAGATCCTGATATAAAAACTCAACAATTACATCCTACAACAAAACATCTTATAGATTTTTATTCACCAAAACATAATTTATATATTCAATATGATGGCACTTACTGGCATGGTAAAACTTCTTCGCCCCAATTTACTAAACAAACAGTTAATATTGAAAAAATAAAAGAGAAAGATGATTTTCAGAATAAGAATATCCCTAATATAGTCCGATTCTGGTCAGATGATATCAAAAAGGCTATCGAAAATAATACTATTATTTCATTTACCCTAGAAAAAATAAAAGAAAAAAAGAAAACATTACCTTTCACATGCCATCAGTACCGTAAAAAAATGGAATGGTATAATGAGGATTTAGATAATTTGCACTTCAATCCCGATTATATCCAAATTTCTGATTTTATACTATCTCAAGAAAAATTAGATATAGATATAATCGAGTTTATAAAAAAATATGAATGGCTTGGAAATATTGGAAATAATCCTAGATGGTGCTTTACGGCTCGATATAAGGATTATTTAGGAGGAGTCGTATTAATAGGAGAACCTACGGCATACTCTAAGATATTAGGGAAAGATACACCTACCTATGAAGCTTTAATTCAAAGAGGAGCTACCGCTTCATGGACACCTAAGAATTTAGGAAGTAGACTTATTATGTTTTCATGTAAATGGATGGTACAAAATACTACAAAAAGAGCCTTTATAGGATATGCAGATCCAAGAGCAGGAGAGCGTGGAATCATCTATCAAGCATGTAACTTTGATTATCTTGGCAATAACTTTGGAGGAGGCGCATTATACACTCATCCTAAGATAAACAGAACTTTCTCTTCACAATATCTAAGTCGTACTTCTACATTTAAATCTTGGTGTCTTCAAAATAAGATTAATCTCGAAAAAGAGTGGTTTAAAGAAAATGGTTTCAAAAATCTTGAAACTATTCCTACAGATATCAAAAATAGATGGTACACATGGATTAAAAAGATTATAGCAGAATCAGAAAAAACAATAACAGAAAAAAAACTAAAATACGTAAACCTTATTGGAAAAAATAAAAGAGAAAAAAAGTATCTTCAAACATTAAAGACATACCAATGTTACCCCTATATAAAAACATACCAAAGCAGTAGGGCAATAGGAAATACTAATTCCATCCCCGAAAGTAGCGGTAAAACCAGAAGCAGAAAGACAGTTACAAAAATTCAATTTCTAATTGATAACTATGGGAAGATGTCTCGCCCAGAACTCGCTAGAGAACTTAATGAAACTCCACGATGGATAAAAAGACAACTCTATATACTCTCAAAAGAAGGTAAAATTAAAAAGGGTGTATATTTATAGGTATGGAAAACGCAAGTATTTTTATGACTCGAAGAAAAGCTTCACGTCTGAACACCACAGAAGCATATATAAAACTTACTTATTGAATAGGAGTAGAGCTATATGGGAATAAAAGAGAAATACAGCATAAGTAATGATGTATGGGGTATTGTTAAAAAACATTTTATGAAATCAGTTGGGAAATCCGTTTTAACGATGGGGTTACTTTCCTTTTTAGTATGGTTTGTTAATCGGGATTTTTTATGGTTATATGTGATAGTAATTCCCTGGGGAATTACTACTATATACACCTTTTTAAATTTAAAATCATTTCTTGTCTTTCCTCGTAAGATGCATTTAATTATAAGTCTCTATTTAATGCTAGGTATGTCATTATTCAGTGTAACCGCAGGTATATGTGCTTATAGAAATTATGACTATATAGGATTAATTTTATTTGGAATTATTATGGGTATAGGTATAGTTCTTTTATATCGTGAATATGACTCTTTCTTTCAAAATATATGGGATCGAGAGAAAAACAAAAATGTATTAATAGGGGCGAAAAGAGAACATGATTATAGACAATATAATCTTGTTAAAGATCTCAAGATGAGAGAACATAAAAAAATTGTAGAAATGTTAAATTTTAAATTAATAATAGTTTTAAATCTTATGTTTCCTGTGCTAATAGGAGTAACAAAACTTTTTTATAATAAAGAAGGTACTTTGCTTTATATAGACTTTATTTTGATTCTATGCTCTTTTATAGCCTTTGGTCTTGTAAAACATCTTTCAAAAAGCTTTCTTATTTATCGAAAAATAAGATATTATGAAAAAGAGAGTAGTAGAAAGATTATAAATTGATCTTTCCTTGGTGGATTATTTTTTAGATAAGTAATCCTTCTCCTACTATACCATATAATTACGTAACAACCCCTCTAAAAATCAGTAACTTAAGGCAGTCTTAAAAATTAGGGCCAGCTCCCGGTGAAATCATATTTCGTCTACTCTGAACTCCGGGCCTAGACATAGGCCCTAACGCGCTGGTAATTCCGACACCGTACTTAAATTGTCTGAGTCCTTTCACGAGCTTTATTGACCTTTTATTTGCCTCAACCAGTTTATCATACTCATTTATGTATTCATCTTTCATAGCTTGATATTTGGAACTCTTCTCTATGTCGAGGGATACCCCAGAGATCGAATAACTAAACTCATCGAGAATCCAGTTCATAGCAATAGCAAAGCATGCGAAGGCCGCCGCTCTAAGGATTATGGTCGTTCGCCATCTTCTCTCCGTACCCCAAAGATTATTAACATCGATCCCAGTTGTCGGGGGTCTGGAATTAAAATCATCAATAGCCATATATAGATACTCAATCAGTTCTTCATCTTCCCAGACGAAACCGAATACTTGGGTCTGACCTTGGATAAATTTCTCAGAAGCTGGGGGCCTAAAACTATTATGAGCAAGAATACCTGATCCCAAAATAAAATTTTCATTATCTTGTACAGATAAATCATACATATATGGAATCGAAGGAACAATTAAATTACTCTCAATCTTTCTTGAAACAACTTTATTATTTTCAATAAATACTAAATCATCCCCTATTTTAAAATCCTTTGTTTTAATACTCTTAATACTCTTTGTTTTATCTATGAATAAGCTATGATCCTCTGTAACAATACACGAGACATTATTTTCAAGACTTATTTTATATTGGATTTTTTCACTAACATCGTGTTTCATCACATCTGTGATAGGTTTCCATTCTATCTTCTTATCTTCCGTTACAGATTGTACTAACATTTTATGGTATATAAGAGCAAAATGAAAAGTATCATCTTCAAAACATCTTTTATATAAATCTTCCAAAGATAATTCATACTCCTTACTTTCAAGACGTATCCTTATCTTTTCTTTTCCATCCACAGAATAATTTCGATCCGGATTATTGTCCCTTAGAATGATACGTAGACTGTGTACTAAGGCATCAAAATTCGCATCACCGGTAACACTAGTAATGATCCCGCTCCCTACAACCTGGAACTCCTGGACGGATTGATACACAACACTGACTGAAGTTTCCTGGATGGTCCACCGAATTCTCCACAGACCAATATTAGCGTCCGCAGCAATAACTACGTCAGCATAAAACTCACCTAGGGATATTCTCAATGGGGTACTAACAGGTGATCCTATAAGGACTTCAATACCTGTGGTATAGTCAAAGATAGCATATTCAAGTCTATAGGGGTCTATAAGATTATTGGATGAATCTCGAACGGTTATGGTCAGGTCACTTAGACCTGTCGTACTTCCTCTCATAAAAGCTACTGCCATACTTATTCCTTTTTATAGTGGTATAGAAAGGAACGAGTATAAATACATTATTACAAAGAAACAAAATTTTATTCACCTATAACATAATGGAGATTACTTAGATACAATGATTAAAACAGGGAAACTCTGACTACACTAATAAAATGTCTTTAGAGGTAGCGATTAATATAATAAAAGAGCATAACGGCAAAGTTGTGTTCGATTAACCCATTGAAAAACAGGAACATCTCTTTTTCCAATTAACGTAGAACCAACCCCGTAAAAACGGGAATTAATTAATTTGTTATGCCAGATTTGAGCCAACCCCGTCCACACAGGGATAGATTATGGATCATCATTTTCTGATTCAACCCAGTACTCACCAGGAAATTCACACAATCATCAATCGCTTCTGGCACAGCCCCGTTTACACAGGAAATTTTCCAAAGCAATCAGAAAAAGTTGCTGATCCAACCCCGTTTATACAAGAAAAAACGCTCGCTGATCAAACCTTTTTGGTCCAACCCCGTTTACACAGGATACCTTCAGAATCAGACTCCTCGCAAAGAGGACTCCGTAAAATGGAAACATGAAATTCTCCCTATCTCAGAAGAGCCAACCCCGTAAAAACGGGAATAGTGTCTTCTTGCGTCATTACATGCTCCAACCCCGTTTACACAGGGAAATCCCATAAATTTAGGGACAAACAAACTCTTTAACTCCATCAGAATTAACTCCTGTATATACAGGAAATTATCTAGCCACCTGTTTATAACTCGAACCAACCCAGCACATGCCGGGAAATTATAGCTCATCCACTTGATATCGGGCTATCCCCGTTTAGCACAGAAAAACACACCCTTTAAATTTCCGCTAGGTCCAACCCAGCACATGCCGGAGATTATTAACCCATCCATTTGATATCGGATTCCCCCCATTTAACACAGGAAAGCACACTTTTTAAATATACGTCAGATCCAACCCCGTTAACACGGAGTAATGTTACTCTTCACAGAGTTTAAGTAGGTACAACCCAGTACACACCGGGGAATATATACATTTCAAACTCCAAAGAGTCAACCCCTCAGGTCATTAAAATTATTAATTTTATTCATAATCATTAAAATTAAATATTAAAAAACATTAAAGATTAATAATTATTGGGTGTAACCCTACACCCTCTATTCCCTTCAAATTTAATCTGGAAACTACTTTTTTTCTTAAAATGTTAAACGCTGCATTAACATCGGCATTGATTAATTTACCTGTGCTGGATTTAAATAAACCCCGTTTAACCCTGTTACCTATATACTGCTCATGCTTTTTTATTTTTTCTAAAGCTAAAAAGTCACACTTACTCGTATAGCTTTCTTCTTGTATTATAACTTCTATACCTACTTCTTCCCCTTTGTACTCTAATTGTTGTATTAATTTTAAAAAAGGAATGTTTACAAACTTTTGATTATTTCTTTTACCTATATTAACTTCTTGCTTCCAGCCTTCGTTGTACCCTATTACTATAGTTTTAATTTTATTCTCAATACAATAATTAATTATGAACCTGCTGGTCTTGTGGAAATAATCATTTAGTTTGTTATTTCTTTTAAACGTTAGTTTGTTTATGTTATTTGAAATCCCTCTATCTTTTATAAAACTCATTAATTTAGACTTCTTTTTATTAAAATATTGATTTATACTTTTAACAATCTTACCATTTACAATAAAAGGCTCTAAACCGGTATTGTTAACACATGTAGCTAAATTATTAATCCCTAAATCAATCCCTAAGTAAAGATTTGAGTCTAAATCTGCAAGTTCTATTTTTTTCTCATATACAACTTCAATAATAAAACATGAAGTATGTGGAACTATTCTTACTTGCTTTATATTATTAACTTTAGTTTTTAAAGGAGGTAAACAGTTTTTTATAAAATAAATATACCCTTCTTTTAATCTACATTGCTGATTAGTAAAAATAACGATATTTCTACCTTTAGTCTTATCCTTGTACTTTGGAAGCTTTGGACTACTTTTAAATTTTTTAGGATTCTTTTTAAATTCTTTTAAAGCTTTAAAAAAAGATTTCCAGTTTTTAAAAAGTAATTTTATTACTTGTTGTGAGGTTTGAGCAGGTAATGCACGGTAATCGGCTTGGTTTTCTTTAGCAAATTTAGTAGAAAGTTCATACTCATTGAGTATTTTAGAAGTTTTAAAAAAATTCTGTCTTATTATATAATTACAAAAATTATAAAGATTTTTACTCTTAAAGGTTAAATCTTCAAAATCTTTATTTTTGGTTATTATGTGTCTTTCTACTCTTTGCATAAATCTTCAACTATTTTTCTTTTTCTTTTGGAATAAAGTTTCATTGAATAACAATGAAGTAATGAAACTATTTCTTCAAAAATTTCTTGCGAATCAAGTTTTTCTGAACCTATTTCAGAAACAACTATTATTTCTGTACTATATTTATTAAAAAGATATTTAAATAAATCAAAACCTACTCTTGAGAGTCGATCTTTATAGGTAATTATTACTTTCTCAACTTTTCTTTCAATTATTTCTTCAAGCATTTGAAAAAATTCTTTTCTTTTTTCAAAAGATATCCCTGAAGCTACTTCTTTGTAAATAGAGTTAATTTTTATACCATTGCTGTAACAATATTGTTTTAATAAATGGATTTGATTTTCTAAATCTTTCTTTTGTTTTGAAGTTGAGACTCTTCCATATAAAACTATTTTCCTTTCTATTCCTTTATTAAGAAAAGTTTCAACATCAGATTTGTTATAATTATATTGACCATTGGGCATAATATTTATACCTATTTTGCCCTCTTTAACATATCTTGTTAAAGTTTGCCTTGTAACTTTTAATAAATTTAATACTTCTTTTGCTTTCATATTATGAATATAATGGTTTTTAATAATATTAATATTTATTATGGTCATACGAAGATTCCTAATGGGCTATTTCAGAGTTGCTCCAATCCCACAATACGTGGGAATTATTATAATGATCTTAGTATTTTATGCATTAACCCAGCCAAAGCCAAGATATAATTTTTTTATAAAATAGTGTGACATCGACCCCATTTACATGGGAAGCTTACCATTTAACTCAAAACTTTCTGCACCAACCCTGCCGAAGCTGGATTTATAATTAATTGGATTCAATAAAGGTCAAACCTCACTGTTAATGAGAAATAATCTTAACTTTTAACACCAACTCAGCCAAAAACTAAATCGGAAAAATTGATTTAGACCCACATTTCCAACAGGTAAGTTGAATTGCCTTTTCTTTAAATATTCCATTTACAGTAATATTTTCGACTATTTCAACATCTCCTTTTTTAAAAGTGTCCTCATTTAATATTACATCACAATGGGGGCATTTAAAAACAGGTGAATTTGATCCTAGCTTTTGAATACCCCGATCACTGTACCCTTTATTAGGACCCCATTTTACATGCTCTTCCCAAAAATTGCAAAAAACCGCAAGTATAAAAAGACCTATAGGAGCCCCAATAATTGCAAAGAGATTACCATTAAATATTCCCCCAATAAAGACTATAATCAATAAAAATGCTATAGTATCACTAAAATCAAAACTCTTGTAATTCACGCCAGACATTAATCTTCTCCTCATTAAATCAACACCCCTTTTACTCAAGGGAAATATCATTCAATCATATTGCTTTATTGAATCAATCTCTTTTCACTTAAGAGAATAGTCTTGAAAAAAGTCCTCCTTAGGTATAGCCCCTTTTTACTCAAGGGAAATAGTTGCAAATGGTTTTTTTTATGGAATAATCCCGTATAGACGGGAAATCTTGCTTTATCTCTAGAACAATTGCATCAACCCCACTCTTCTACAGTAATTAATTTAGATTCCTTACTTAAAAGTATAATCCTAATTGCATCAACCCCTCGTAATAAGAGAGAAATTGGAAAAAATTACTTAAAAGCCTTACCCTACATTGCATCAACCCCTCGCAATAAGAGGGAATCGGAAAAGATTAAGTCTTTAATCGGAATACCCCACTAACACGGGGGAAATTAACCTTAAAAATCCTTATGGCACCAGCCCCACGAAAGTGGGGTATAAGACTGCATAAGTGTGGGATAGGATCAATCTCACAAGAGTGAGAAGATTTTAACGTATTTGCCCTCGAAATAGAATTAACCCAGTTTTGACTGGGTTAATTCTTTAAATTCTATTCACCTTGAATCAACTCCACATGATATGGAAAAATTTAATATATCAGCTTCTTTAACTTTTTAAAAGGTGCTCCAACTCCGTTAATACGGAAAGTCTATTCTTATTAGTAGAGAATACGGGCCAACCCCGTTTAGACAGGATATGGCATTTTTGTTTTAAAATCCCATTTCTCAGCTACTTAATTATAGGATAAACCCCCAAATCATCAATGGGGAAATATTTAGCATAGCCCTTTATGTCGAGCCAACCCCTTATAAAAGAGGATTATTCAATCATCTT
>Ga0307377_10007165_pt1 | contig 11558 bp, 12 predicted proteins | sample TR3MG_FD_202535 | JGI IMG/M metagenome (GOLD analysis project Ga0307377, IMG submission 202535) | Soil microbial communities from Risofladan, Vaasa, Finland - TR-3 | ecosystem: Environmental > Terrestrial > Soil > Coastal area > Acid sulfate soil | place: Finland: Risofladan, Vaasa | collected...
AACACAATCGAGGTTGGCATATTATCAGGCAGTACTCATTCTCTTGCGCCCCATCTTGATATACTGCCGACCCCCCTTGGAAACGATCGAAGAATATGCAGGACAATCGTCAGACCAGGACGAATCGGTGTCCTATCTGAACTGGGTTGTGGAAAACATGAATAAATTGGTCTTGGCGTACGATTCTTTTATGGGGCAAGTGCCGCTCACAATCACCTACGACTGGACCACCAAAGACGCGGAAAAGAAACGATCCGAAATACTGAGATTAATCCTCAAGAAATCGACGAATAAAAAGCATGATTAGGGCGGGGATGGCCCCCGAAATCAAACCCCACAGGCGAGCCTGTTCGTTGGCTTTTGCGCGCAATGTGGCTATCTCAGTGGCGATTTTGATATTGTCCCTGCTCCACTCGTCCCTAAGTTGGCGGACATCCAGCTGAACCTGCTCGAGCCCCTTAGTTACAAGTAGTTCGTGGTGACTCCAACTGTCTTGTTCGCCTGTCATGAGGTTACCTCACCTTTGTCAACTCAGCAATTATTAAACCAATATTTCGTCTCGTAGTCTCGTGTACAGCCTTTTCAAAATCGTAGGTTTTTTTGATATCCGCGTCGTGGTGAAACTGATACAACAGCGAGAGCGGAAACCGTTTGGTTTTGTCCTTTCGCACCGCGATGGCCTGATGCCCGGATTTAAAAGTAACAAGAAATGGTTTTGGTTTTCGCCACTTCCCCCACTTTCGTTTTCGGCTGGTCGCTGCTTGCGCTTTGATCTTTTTGATCATGATCTCAGGCTTGTATCGCCGCTTAACTCTGCCCTTTGAGGTCCTGAAGGACTTTGAAGTCATCTCTGATCGGGGCAGAGCCAGCGCCCGGTTGCCCCCGTGGGGTTTTCGCCGTCCACCAAACTCATGATCGGCCATAAATTCGAGGGACCTTTTTGGACTGCTCGAGCCCCGGATAAAGACCGCGGCCCGGAAATCATGGTGCCTGCCGGTCAACCCCCGAAGGGCCGCGGCGGCCTGGCGCTCAGCCCCCTTCGACCCCTTGATCCCCGGTATGGACCGAATAGCGTCTGGAATATAGTTCGAATGGAGTTTAAAAGCCGAGCGCGTATGGACTCGTACCCGCTTGCGCCCCTTGTCTGCGATCTGCGCAAACCCTTCGATTACAGCTTTTGGGATCTCGTCTGAAATTCGATTCCAACTGCGCAAAAATTGTGAAATGTCAACGCGCATAATAGCCTAGGAGTCCGAGTAGATAATTGTCAAATATGCATCACTTACAATAGCTGCTGTCGGGTCAGCGTCATATCGGATATCCGCACTTAGGAATCCCCCAGCAGCAACAAACTCGATAGACCCCGGCCTGCTCCGCTGGACTTGTGCTGCCGCGGTGTCTGTATACGTAAACTGCGCCATCAATACTCGGACAGTGCCAGGGATACTAGTTACCACCGTGAGGTAGTAGTCTCCCCGGATGCCATCCAGAGCAAAAGTCAAACCCGTGGCCCCTACATAGTGTTTGATTGATTTGCCCGAGTTGAGAAAAAACAGTCCATCAGTGGCCAATTTAGCACGCCCAGTCTCCGCACTGAGGGCGCTGTAATCGCGGATCAATAGTTGCTCATTGTCCAGCTGGCTGTACCCGACCAGGACTGACGTGTCGTACTTTTCGAATAATGTCCTCGTCGACCGGAGATCCGCTTGATATTCTATCCCCGTGGCCGAATCGGTCTCGGTGAATCCGAGTAAAAAGACAGAGGCATCGACATCCAAATCGAATTGGTAGGTTATTGTGCCGGACACATAGGTCAGATCTGTTTTTCCATTGGAGATTTTATCAAGCGACACGTCGTAGATTTTAGCACTGGTAACTGCTTCATCCGCCAGGGCCCCAGTGTCGATAAATTCGGACTCAAAAATTGCCTCAACCAGTTGAGCAAACCCGTTGGTCCTGTCGGTCGCACTGTTTGCCTCGACTGTCATGCCAACGAATTCGATAACATTGGCGATCTCGAACATCAGCGCGTTGAGGAACTCTGCCGATACCGTCGACCCTCCTACGGTTGGCAAATTTTGGTTGACGTGTTGATCGATCGTCCCATAAGGGGCGATTGTATCGAGTCTAGCACCTTGAGTAAAATGCATTGAGCCCTCTTTTTTATTCCGCGCTGATAAACGCGAAGATTTTCCCGAGATCAATTGTGGTCTCATCGGGAAAACTTGCTGCTGAGATTTTGAAAATCTCAACCCCTTCAACCTCGCTTTTTAGCCAATCCCGCACCTCGTTCTCTTTGTTTTCCAAATATTCAATAGCATCGGCATACTCCACTTGGAGGTCCCGAAAGCCATCTTGGATGGCATCGGGTGCCTGTCCCTTGTGGTCATCGATGTATTTCTTTCGGGCGGCGAGAAAAGCTATGCAATTCTCATCTCGCGAAACGTCTTTGGCGATGGCCAGCGCCTTCTTGATGGGCTTCAACCGTTCGATGTTCCGCGCCATAGCATATTTGAGTTTGAAGGGCAGGTTTTCGAGTTGGCATTTCTCGAAAATCTCCAAGGCTTCAAGGACATCTCCGTTTGTCAAATTAACCAATTGCGTCTCCTATCTCTCGCCGGCAGCTTCCCGCTCAGCGATAATCTCTTCGATGGTCTGAGGCAGCGAGAAAAGCCTGATGTCCGGGTATCTAACGTAGGCGTATTCCTCGCCCGCATTCGCTTTCGCATGATACTCTGTATGATCCGAGATGTAAAGTCTAAACCCAGTCACCTTGAGGGGGTCTAATGATGCTTCGGCTAATGGCCGCAAGATCAAGGGCTTTGACTCAGCCAAAAAGTCAAGCTCAATGTTCCACACATCGCCAGTCTTCCCGGCTTCGGCGTCCTCGGCCTTTATGACTGACATACTCGTTGACCGTTTCTCAAAATCTTTTCGCGATGCGTAAATTGTCGTATCGACGACTGTATCGCCTACGAGATATTCAACTTTCATCTCGCCGCCGGAGTGGATTACTGCGCCGCAAAAGCGCACGACGCCTTTGGTAATCATCACTATCCTGTCGTCTGTCGCCCTGCCAGAAATACTTTTGGCTGTGACCGTCCAGGTACTGTCCAAAGTACTCACGGGCCAGGTTGAGCTATCACACCAATCTGGGGACGTAATAGATTCTTTGCCGACCATATTCGGCGGGAAGCCCTCAATCATCGCCCATTTAACTACGTTGTTTTCTCTATCTGACATTTTAAAAAATCTCCGCTATGGCACCGATCTGGCACCTTATGTTTGCAAGCCCGGCGCCTTTTGCCTGCATCACCACAGCAAAAACGCCAGCTGACGCTGTTGATCCGACACTGGCAGCTGACCCCGCCGTGGAAAAAGTGACGAGCATATCGCCTAGCGCAGCCGACCCGGACACATAGCAGTTCCATGTGCCCGCTACTGCAACCGTGATATAGCTGGTATGTGTCCCGCCAATCAGAACGACCCCAGTCACTGGTTTTTTGTATGTGGCCGTGGTCGTGGTCACTGCGCCTGTTACTGATGCAGAGGGGACAACTACGTCCCCCTCGACTAGGGTAATCCCAGCATTATTGATCACCTCTACGCTCTTGTCACACTGCCAAGTGTTCCCTGTCCAGTGGAACGGGCTACCATATGTAGAGCAATAACAAGTGTCGCCAGCTGTCAGGCCGGTCAAGGCCAACATCTCAGTCCTCGTTTTAGTCCCCGCAGTATAAGTGCTGCCTGTTTCGACCCAGTCCGTGTTGTTTGCTGCTGCCCCACGATGCTGGTACGCGCGGGAGCTGACCCCATCTTTGCGCGTGTAGAACGACCCCGGCGCCGCCGATACATTGCCCACTGGCGTGCGGTCGCCCTGATAATAGTCTACGGATACGCCATTTGTCCCCGTATTGGTCAGGGTCAAAACAGATGCGGTATCGGCCAGTGCCGCCGAAATAGTGCCACGTCGATAGATCGTCCAATCGGCTTTGATACGCTCCCACAGGACCCGACCGTAACTCGAGGCGTCCTGCAGCCATGGGTCCACGTCGGTTTGGAGCAATAGAGGGTTATCAGTATTGCCGATGACAACATACTCCCCACCAGGCAATCCATTGGATCCAATAGTCTGTATCTGGATTGCATCCTTCCAGCCGAGATCAGTCGGTTCCTGGATTCGAATCCGGTGAACATCGGTTATATCATTGATCTGGACAACCGAATTTTTACCGAGCTTACCCGTGCTCCCATCAAAAATAACGATGGACTCGTCTGTCGCGCTGCTCGGCCCGAAAAAGTCACCGCCGCCGCTACCTGTGCCTTGGAATACCGTATCCCAAACGTTTACAATCTCCTCAGCACTTGCCCCACCTTGCTGGAAGGTTACCCGGCCCAGCAACCTGCCATGTATGCTAACCCTGTCCGGTATGGGGTTCGGCGGAGACTCGGCCTCAGCAAGGACCAAAGAAACATAATCCCCTCGCCCATACAATAGGACAATATCACCATCAGCCTCAAGATAGATCCAATGGTTACCAAATCGATTATTGGTTAAAGTGTTTAATGTGCCTGTACCATCGTCCCAATAAGCATTATCCCATTGAGATTGTGATGCGACTCCAGTCCACCCGCCACCGCCATCGCGATAATAGACGTCAAACCGGTCAGACCCGGTTGAATCAAAGGAAGCTATGTCGTACTCGGTAAACCCGTCGTAGAGCTCCCCTGATGACATGAGCAGATACCTGCCAGAGCCAGACGGTATCAAGCCGCCCAAGCGCTCAGCCCGAGATAAGGGTAAAGTCTCGAAAAACCGCTCAAACAACCGAGCACCAAAATCGGAGGCCCACTGAGCACCGTTGAGTACGTGGACCTGAGTGTCCCCCTGGTTGACCACAGTCCCCAGAGGGAAATCACTGCGCCTATTCCAGTTCTCGGAAGATCTCACTGAAATCTGTGGAGAGCCTCCGTTATACTCAACTCCCACATAGCGGACCGTGTTTATCGGTATGGTGATCCCGGCCGAGGCAGCCCACGAAACAGAAAACAACTCGCCCGTGTGGGAGTCGGTCGACCTAAGCCAGCCCTCTCCCGCAGCCACATCTATTGTCGTCGCGCTTGCCGCGGTGATATACGCTGTGTCCGCGTCGCCAGCGCCAGCCATACCAAACTGGTTGATATTGTCCTGCACGTTGAGCAGGGTTGTGGTGCCACCAATTTTTTGGATAGTCACGTCATCGGCAGTAACTAACGCCACGCCCAGCTCGACCCAGTCCGTGTTGTTTGCTGCTGCCCCACGATGCTGGTACACGCGGGAGCTGACCCCATCGTCGGCCCTTATGTACATGTCGCCAGGCGACCCGGACACATTGCCCACTGGTGTGCGGTCGCCCTGGTAATGGTCTACCGACACGCCATTTGTCCCTGTATTGGCCAAGGTCAACACTGATGCGGTATCGGCCAGTGCCACCGAAATAGTGCCACGTCGATAGATCGTCCAGTCCGATTTTATATTCTCCCACAACATCCGACCGGAATCGATGCCATCGTCAATCCATGGATCCGAGCTGACCTGGCAAAGGAGCGGACTAGCCGTGTTGCCGACGACTATGTATTGGCCGCCTGGGAGTCCATTGGCACCAATGTTTTTTATTTTTATGGCGCTCTTCCAGGCATACGGGCTGTTAGGCTCCATGATCAATATCCGATTATTGTTGGATACTGCCTGGATTACCATCGGCGAATTTTTGATGAGCTTACCAGTCGTCCCGTCAAATATGGCAATAGCCTCATTGGTCGCGCTGGCAGGCCCAACTACATCCCCAGTGCCGGTTGTCGCATCGTTTACCCAATTTGACCCATTGTAGATCAATGCCTGATTAAGCACCGGGGTAGTGATTACTACGTCTGCAAGGTTATTCAGTTCGCCAGCCCCCGCCAAGAGACCATCAGAGTCGTATTTGACGATACCGTCGGAGTCAAGAACATCTAGGTCAAGGATGTACAGTGACTGGACCCTAGCAATCTCGTCTTTTGCCAGCCAGTGGGTGACATCGCCTGCGCCGTCTTTCCCTCCCCACAGTCTAAATCCAAGATCCGCATCGTTCTCAGCCATGATGCCTATTTGTAAATTACCTAGGTTGCTCAGGTCGGCATTCTCGATATGTAAAATACTGGGATATGTGTCATCCATGTTTTACCTCGCGTCAATCCAGACGATCGTCACGTGTGCAGGAACAGCGTAATCAAATAGAGATTGCATCAATTCTAGATTCGCTGTTCCTGAAATTATCGTAATTTCCAGAACATTATAGGCCCCCGCCACCCCGCAACCAAAAACGCCCGATTGAGCTACGGGATCAACAGCAATACCGCAAGACCCAGCGGTGTACTCGTCATCAACGGAGCATGCCATGACTTCAGCCGCCAGGGGGTACTCGTCCACCTCGATCACAAACCCGAGCAGCTCGCCATAGTCGACAAAAAATTGAGCATTTACGACTTTGCCCTGGTGGTAAATCTTGCCATGAGCAAAAGCGCGTTGATCGTCTTTGTCATCCTGGACCAGCTCGAGCTCAGCGTTATTCGCGATCGTGTAGTCCAGCCACTCGGGGAGCATTTCGTTAGATAATCCTGGGATAGACTCGTTGACCACCTCGTAGGTGCGATCTGTTAGTCGATGTAACTCGGCCGCGAACACCGACAAGTACTTGCCGAGCCAGGTAGTCGATACCTCGAAATCAGAATGAATCGAATCGTGGACCGTGTCCGCGGCACTGATGGAGTCGTGAACAAAAACCTCGCCACTGGGGTAGATCTGATCTCGCCAGACACCCGAGGTTTCCCGGACTTCAAAGCCCCAACGAACGCCACGGGGCAAGAGCTTGCGCAACAAAAGCAGATAGTTATCTGCACTATAGGGGGGTTGCCGTCTGTATTGCTCTATTGTCATGATAGCAGCGAGTAAGTTGCGCCGTTAAATCGGGATAACCCGATCCCTGCCTGCTCAATATTCGCAACGCCAATCGATATGGCATCCTCCTCGATATCCGTTATTTGGAAATCATCAACGCCTGTATTGCCTATGGTTTTGTTGATCTGAGATAACAGCAACGTCCCGCCTGGCTCAGACTGAGTCAAAAACAGTAGCTCAAGGGCATTATCAATCTCGTCTTGATAAAACGAGGTATTGGGCGAAATCGAGATGTCGAAAGTGATCTGCTTGATTACTGGGTCGACGACGTCATATGATGCACAAACAGGTCTCTCGGCTTCGATAATCACGCCGATAGCCGCCAACACAGACGCGCCGACGGATTCTAGGAGCCGAGTTGCGACGACAACCCCCACAGTGCCTGGACCATTCCACTCGTCGGCTGCGTAGATCCAAGCCCGGCCGGCGCCACCCTGCAAAGCCCACCGCTGGTAGTCCGTCTTATTCCCGCTCGATGGCGGGTTCTGCACCCGCTGCAAAAGTCGCGTTTTCCACGCGTCAAGGGTTTCAGAGTCCGTGCCAACCTGGGTCTGCTCGGTTATCGTCCCCTCATCATCGATATCTGTAATTGGGACAACCAGGGTTAATACCACTTCGGAGGACTCAGTGACGTCGATGTTTGCCGCCGTACCGCTAACTTGGGCGGTGATCCCCACTTCGGCCTCGCCCGATGCAATGGTAGCTAGTGCGTCGGTCAAAAACACCACTCCGGCAGCGTTTTCAAGCTTGGTGTCCGCGGGAATCACGGTCGTATTGACCCCGGTAAAAACGTATGTGTACTGCGCCGGCGTTGCGACAATCTGGGTGACCCCGAAAAAACGGGCGTGCCAGGGGAACCACTCCGCATTGGCGAGCGTTGGGATCAACTGTTGAAATAGATTATTTAAAAAACTGTAAACCAGCGAAATAGAACCCGCAAAAACAGCGATCAAAATCAAACAAAGGGACCGAGACAACCAATTGGATGACCCCATTTTTTGGTTGAAATCGGCCTTCATCCTGTCATAAATCGTCTGTGTTGTAATCGAGGTTAATGGCATTATCTTGTCCCCTCCCATAGTACTGAGCTCTGTGTTTTCGATGAGCTCCTATCGGGGTAAGTCTTGGTAACCGTGTATTTCATCCGGTTGACCCCTGCTATCTCCGCAACGCAAGCCACCTCAGTGATAAGGCCCTCGTCGATTTGCCACTTGTAGGCATCTTCGGTGTATTGCTCCCATAGTCGCAGGGTGTTTTTGTCAAGGCGGCGACTGTATATCGTCCAACGCTTGGACCCCCAAGTTTTTGGGTCGATGCCCATTATCTCAGTCGCCCACCAGCCACCCTGGTAGCCTTGTTGCGCCTCGTTTTTACTTACGCGGCGATCGGAGTGCTCGGAGATTAGGTCCGATGTGATCAGGCTCTCATCAATGACGAAATCATTGTCGCCGACCCGTATGTCCAGCCACCCCTGAGTGTTGAACTCGTCAAGAAAAAGCTGTATGTCTCTAAAATCAGTCATCTATTTTGACCTTGCTCGATCCTTCTGAGATTTTCCCAGTCAAATCGGTGGGGATCTCCGAAGGAGGGATGGTATACCCAAGAGACCCTAGGCTCGCAGACACAGTCGCCACCCAAGTGATAAAACTCCCATCTGTCAACGCGTCTATGGTGACTGCGTGGCCTTCTCTCGCTACACCAATATCTCCACCGTTGAAAACTGTCTCCCCTGCCGTGTTGAGCTTGATTGTCTGTCCGTGCTGCGAGTAGATGCAAACCTCGCCCGTTGATAAATCCCGGACTCTATGCGCCGCCGAGTCCACTTTGAGGCAGACAAGGTTATCGCTCGCCCCCGCACACTGGACAACAATCGCCTCGGACTCGAGCGGGGGGTTAGAGGTCATCCCATACTCTTGCACCCGTTCGATGTCCTCTTGATCCTCATCGGCCAAGAGGGAGGCCTTGACGAGCTGCAATTTCGTCGAATCATCAACCGCCTGGATTAACGATTTCAAAATCATCGCCTTCAGCCCATCTATTGCTCGTCTAACTGGGTTTGACACTGTGCTTACTCGCTAACTCTATTTTCTCACTGGGGTTTTCCGCAAAAATCTCAGGTGGCGAAAGTTCAAGGGAGGTTTCCCGCCCGGCTCCCTCGCTCACCGAAAACGTCACCGAGCTGACAACTAGCTGAGCTTCGATGTCAAAACCCTCGTCTTTTATACCAATAGTTTCATTGATTTCCCATGGCCTCGAGTTGCGCCCCGTCGGGTCCTGCATCCAGTTTTTGACTGTGACGCTGGCCCCTTCTGCTTGGCCAGCCCGAACCTGAGCTTCCCAATTTACTCGCTTCTGTACCGATTCTCTTGTTTCCTGCTTTTCAGTCATGAACAGCAGCGGGCGGTATCGACTGACACCGACGTCTGTCGCATCCCCGCGCAGCGAAATCTTATCACCAAGCCACTCGGCGCCCTTCTGGTTGCCCTGCGCCTTGGCTGTATATTTTGAGTATCGCCCCGAAAAATCCCGGATAAAATCCACCCGCTGTATATTTTGGCCGACAATTAGGCTCGTGTCCGATTTGGCCGACCCGACTCGGGTCAATCGAATATTGCCCTGCGCATCGGTTATTGTCAAAATCGCGTAGGCGTTGCACAACCTGTCGAGAGCGTCAAAAACAGTCTCACCGGTCTTGATCGAAAACCTGGGTATCTCAGGATCATTGGCCCCGATATCGATTGAGTCGACGCCAATACCGAACGGATCGCAAAGGTCGGCAGCAATGGTAGACAAACTCTTCGCTGTCCAGGTATTTTTCGGATAGTCGGCTGAACAGTCAACCAAATCACTGGTACGGTCGCGGCCAGAAAAAACAAACTCTCGGCCGTCATCAACTCGGCGCTCAGTGCGGTCTACGTATCCGGTAATCAGGTCCCATTCTTGCAATGTATCGGCAACCATCTTGATCACCACGGGGGATCCCACGTCAATTTTTTTGATCTCGTCTGCGGGGAAATCGACCGCGGTAAAAGAAAAACTACCGCACAACTCGCCCAAAGTCCTCGAAATCTCGAGACTTTTCCACCCGTAAAAACGATCCCTGCCCACTAAAACTTGGATTTCAGAAGGCATAGACAGCTAACCTTTCGCCCGGCAAGAATCCAGGGTGAACGACGTTATTCAGGCGCGCAATCTCGCCCGACCTGGACGGATCCTCGTACAGGCTATATGCAGTCACAAGCGCAGGCTCCCATTCGGGGAGATCCAGTGCGTTGAGTGCGTTGGTAGACGCCCGTCGATTTTCGATGATCTGCTCAACAGCCACCCGCAGGTCCCTCGCCGCCCCGATTACCTCAGCGTCGAGGTACTCGTCTGCTTCGATTTTGGCAACTTGGGCATGGGTGTCCGCCAGAACCTGGTCAGCGGCTTGCACGCTGTCTAAGTCCATTGAGACCACCAACCCGACACGGGACGCGAGGGCTTTGCGTGCGACCAATTGCTGGATTAGGGTTGTCGGGTGGTTGGGGTCATCGTCAGCTATTGACGGGAACGAGGTCAAATCCTCCTCATCAAACCCGACGAGAGCACCCATCTCGTAATATTGGCCTTTGCCAATCGGGCCCGCTGTGAGGAGCTCGGCAGTTGTGCCTGTGGCTGTGGACGCCAATAGGGTCGAGTCGTCCACGACGTCGTCAATCACGGCACCCGGATCCGTACCAAAGTCGATAATCTCGCCCAATTTTTGCGATATGAATTCAGCCTGCAACGTAAATTCAATTACTTTGCCCCGGAGACTCGAAAGATTACGCTGGAAAGTATCGTACGCGCCGACAATTTGCTTGGTTTTTTCAACATAGTCCAGGGCCTTGTTGACCGCGCGGGTAGCGTCTTCAAGGATATTCGCTGGCTTGGATGCTACTTCGTAGGCTTTTTTAAATGCCTTGTCCAACGCCTGTAAAAATGTCAATTTTTTATCAGCAGCGTCGAGCTTCCAGTCGGGCGCAATGATCAGCAAACTCTTATCTGACACCCACTGGAAAGTGATGTCAAACCGACACATCCGGCCTTCGGAGCTCTGTTCATTCACCGAGTAGTCGGTGCAACGAACCTCGTAATCCCCACGATATGGGTGGACCAGGGTCCCTGGGCCCGCCTGCTCGAGAGCGTCGACGAGGTCATCCCGCAGCTCATAATAGTTGTCGCCGACGAGGTACCCAGTGACCGTGAAAGACCGGTTTTTCCGACCCATGTCCTGGAAGTAACTGTCGTCCCGTTCGGGAAGCTCGCTATCGACTACCCGGCGCCCGCCGCTCTGGGACGTCCGCTCGACAAAAAACTTCTTGCCCCGGAACGATGCCTCTAGATATCCATCAATCCAGGTCATCAGACTGCCCCCGCCATGCTCACGCCAGTGTCTAGGGCTGGCCTACCCCGCGACGATCGGCGTACCTGCAGCCCTTTAGGTGCATTTGGGAAGATCACTTCGACGATCTCTTTGGTCACATTTCTGGTTTCGACGATCTCTTTGGTCACATTTCTGGTTTCGGCGATCTCTTTAGTCACGTTTCGGGTCTCGTTGACC
>Ga0307377_10007169_pt1 | contig 11554 bp, 5 predicted proteins | sample TR3MG_FD_202535 | JGI IMG/M metagenome (GOLD analysis project Ga0307377, IMG submission 202535) | Soil microbial communities from Risofladan, Vaasa, Finland - TR-3 | ecosystem: Environmental > Terrestrial > Soil > Coastal area > Acid sulfate soil | place: Finland: Risofladan, Vaasa | collected...
ATCTCCTGCATCACCAAAGGCAGATGTTTCATCATCTCAAGACGACGACGAAGTACCTTTTTAATATGTCATTAATTTTTGAATGTCCAATAAACTCTCTTAGCTTTGGCAATGTGTCTTACAACATATTGCGAGAGCTATATAAGAGGGAATTAAAAATAGGTATGTTCCCTATACAGGAACCTATTGATGCTCAGGCGTTTGATATACCTCAAGATTTTCAGTTGTGGATTAAATCTGCGCTTGAAAATAGGTGGAAACTGCTAGACAGGGAGGCTCCCGCACTAAAGTTGTGGCATTTAAACGGCTCTGATACCTTTAGAACCACGAACCAAACTCTTTTTACTTTTCACGAATGCAGTGACCCGACAGAAATCGAAATTGCTATCGCTAAAAATCAAAAAAGAATATTCTTTTCCAGTTCTTATTCTCAAGAAATTTTTCAAAAGGCTGGCGTGGAATGCGAGCATGTACCACTTGGCTTTGATGAAGACTTCCATATTGTGGAGGGCACACCCAAAACGGACCAAATACAATTTGGTCTCATGGGCAAGTTCGAACATCGGAAGAGAACAGAAAAAATCATTAAATTGTGGCTTAAAAGATACGGAAATAACAAAGCATTTGTTTTAAATCTCTGTGTCACCAACCCATTCTTCAAACCAGAAGATATGAATATGATTTTTAGCAATGTTTTAGGAGATAAATCTTATAACAACATTAATTTTATCCCATATCTCAGAACCAATAAAGAGGTTAATATGTTTATGAATATGATAGACGTTGACCTCACTGGCTTAAGTGGGGCAGAAGGGTGGAACCTTCCATCATTTAATGCTTCTTGTCTCGGAAAATGGTCTATTGTTTTAAATGCTACAGCACATAAAGATTGGGCTACGGAAGATAATTGTATTCTCGTACAACCTACCAGCACAATCTCCGCTGTTGATGGCGTCTTTTTTACAGAGAATTCTCCCTTTAATCAGGGCATCTTTTTTGATTGGGATGAGGATGCGTTTAATAATGCCCTTGATATTGCCGAGACAAAGTGTCGCCAGATAAACACAAATGGTGTCAAGTTGTCTAAACAGTTTACCTATGAAAAAACCACAACCCGCTTACTTAGCGGGCTAGGGCTTGATTAAAGGTTTGGCACGAGTTTTGCAAGGTAGTTTATATGTTTACAACTATGGAAGATATACTATCAAATTATCCTGATTTCTTTACTAGCATCAGACAATGGGGAGCCCAGACGGTCGAACTAAATTTTGCTGGCTACGCGAAGGAAGAAGTTAAAGCCCATTTTAAAGGGGATAAACTAATCGTTATAGGTCATAACGACGCGAGAGGGAAGAGTGTCCGCACCGTTCTCCTAGATCGCCGTTTGACTTACGAGGATGTCAAGATCAAATACTCTTGTGGATTGATCACAGTATCGGTTGAAAAACCTCAAGAAAAAAAGGCGGAAATTTTAATTGAATAAACAGGAGCGGGTTGAAAAACCCGCTCTTTCTTTTATTAAAGGTATGCCAATTTATCTTTATCGTAACGATGGTTCCGAAGAAACTCGTGAGGTTTTTCAGAAAATGAATGATGAACACATCTATCTAGGTAAGGAAGGTAACGAATTAGGCTGGAGACGCGTCTATACGGTCCCGCAAGCTTCTTTTGATACCAAGGTAGACCCGAATGATCCAAAGTCCTTTGTAGAGCGCACAGCGTCCAAAAAAGGTACTTATGGAGATATGCAAGACTATAGTAAGGAACTAAGTCATAAGCGGGCGGAACAACATGATGGAGTTGATCCTGTAAAAGAGGATTTTTTCAAAAGATATTCAGCAGAAAGAAAAGGGGCCAAGCACCCAGAGGAACAAAGAAAGGCTATTAACGACGGAGGAATGACCGTCGAATGGGATTAAACAGTATATAATTCCTTCGCCCCAATTAATGAGTCCGCTTCAAATGAAAAACTAACAGAATAAGAGTCGGGTTCTCCGTTTGTATCCGAATTTAACTGAATATCGTCCAAGAGACAGTTATTAAATAAGAACGACCTTGTGTTTCCAACATAATTTGCTGAATCAATCCCAATATTATATTGTGAGTTATGATTTTGGGCACCGTCAAATTCTTGGCCTTCATAATTATATTCTATACTTATTTTCCCCTCTGCTGGCAAAATGATTTTGCGGTCATAAATCATTTGATTGCCCAGACCCTCAATTTCTCTTCTAGGAATATCTATAGACCATCTAATGGCTTTGATTTCTCCAAAGTCTGGCGCACCAGTTACCAAGGTGTTTCCTCCTACAAATAATCCACTTGCACTATCTGGTTTGATATAAGTTCCAGTTTCTTGTATAGAATCAAATTCCATTCTGCCAGTATGTACTTTGCCACTTTGTAATACTCTGTGAATATTCCAATCCCAATTTACATTTCCTTTTTGCTGTGAAGAAACAGAAACATATTGTCCCACAAAATTAAACTCAAAAACCCCCAGTGATCGTACGCTGGTTGACCACGATACTGATGTTAGATAACAGGGATCAATCACGGTAAGCTGCCTGTAATATCCAGTATTGCCAGTTGGAACATCAATTTGATCTCGGCCGATCTGCCCTGTGTCAGTAACAAAATAAATGGCCGCGCCATCATTATTTCTACCGCCAGTAATTAATTGTTTGAGTAGCGGCACATAAGACCCAGTAGTGGCCGACCCTTTTCTATATAAATTAATATCCTCATATATGTGGTTATACCCACTATCATTTATCAAATAATCTAACTGCCGCACAGAAACCCCTACGTCTGGCCAATTTTGTTGAGCATTTATGTCTAGGGTTGATCCTCCAATCCCAGCTACTTTCTTTCTGTTTTGACTTATATCGTACGATAGAGCTTGGGCAAACGGAAGCCACCGCACGCTATCATTAAATAATCCGACGCCAGTCCATTTGTCTCCCGTCATTGGAGAGCCAATACCAACCAAGTGAGATTCATATGTTTGTTTTATAGCCATTATTCGTCAGTTTCGTCTATGTACAAGTATCTGTTCCATCTGCTGCGGCCACGACCCAGATCGCGCATAAGTTTCATAGTGGCTGTTTGAAATAGTTCTAGATAAGCCCCAGAACAATTACGCTCGAATATAACGAAACAACCGTAGGTTTGAGGAGACCACGCGCCAGTGACCCAGTTATATGTTGGGTTACTCAATACTGCCGCGTATCCCCCATAAGGGATAGGCGCGCCAGCCCCAGCCCCAGCTTGCCATTCGTCGGATAAGTCCTGACCAACTCCATACCATCTCTGTTGATTATACACTTGGGCTTGATTTTCAGTACCGTTCCACCAAGTATTAGCAATACTGTTTAAATTAGATCCAGAAACTTCCTGTGTAAACAGTCCAGTTGCGACTCTATAATTATCAGTAATAAAACGGTTCCCAACATATTGCGCTGCGTACCCACTTGCATATTTATAAGGCGCAAGATTAGTTCCAAAAAAACTGCTTCCAGTGAGGGCCCTTATAGATTGTGTAAAACCACGAGACCCAGACCAGCCAGTAAATGGGTCCGCTCCGCTGCCAGCCCAACCAGTAGACCACAATGGTTCAACCCCCATTGTCACCGCCCAGCCATATCCCCCAGAATTATAAAATCCGCCCTCTCCAGTAAAAGGACTTTCCATTATATATGCCCCCAACGGATATATATCTTCTTCTTGTGAAGTATCTACATTACTATTAAACACTCCCGATCCATCAAACTGAAAACCGCCTTGTAATGAATAAGATCTTACAGGGTGAAGGCTATTAGCCTTTCCACTTGATCTAGTCTGATGTGAACCGTCCATAATCTGATCACCATCTCTAAAGATCAACGCCACGTTTACGCCGAGAACGCCCTTCGTAGCTGGCACCCAAAAATGACGAATACGATTTATCACTCCCCCAGTTCCTATTGGGATACCACTTTGACCAGTTGGGTTGCCCGTTAATGTTGTTATCCATTCATCTAATGCTCTCAATACTGGAACGGGTATTAGACCTCCTTCGCCTTCAACGCCAGTTTTATAATTATATACTTCCGCGTTTACTATCTGATATGATCCTAAAGTTCCTGAAGTTCCGCCCAGAGGCCAGTCAGCGCCGCTGGTTCCATGAATGTATCCCTTATGCGGGGCCACAATCATTTCTTCATTCATATATATAGAAACATTGTTAACATCTTGGTAGACAAATTCGTGCTCCCAGTCTTCTGCTGTAAAATATTTTTTAGACCTATAAATTCCGCTCACCGTAAACTTAAATTTTTTGTGGCCCATTCTATTTTCTAGAAAATGGAGAATTGATCTAGTCTCTTTGTCCGACCTTTTATTAAACTCTAATTTAAAATTAAGTTTGTTGGAATTTTTATCTATCTTTTGCCTATTTAATAATCCATTAGCGAAACTTTCTGAAGAGTTCCCGTCTTTCTGTCTGATTTCTGTGGCAAAGTTTGGCTGCCACATGAATGACTGTGTCCAATAGATTCCAGTATCAGAAGGTTGGTTAGCAACTGAAGATATATGATCGCTCACGCAGTAATAAAAATTAGCTCTAGGGTCTGCGTTGCCAGTCTTATAAACAATATCATTCACTTGATAATTAGAACTGGTAGACCATGTTGATATATTAGATATATCTGGATATACTCCAGAATATTCTAAAAATGGAGACCTTGCATTCGTGGCTAAACTTAGTTCTACATCGTGTAGAAAATTTTCTTTGTGGGTGTCTACATAATCTTGTATATATAAACCAGAAATATCACCATATATATAATTGTTTGGGGCCATAGACAGATTAATATATACATTACTAAAAGCCCCAGTTCCCATTGGAATGGAATTGTTTCTCCCGATATTTATATAGCCGTTGTTCTCGCCCTCTTCATTAATTTTGGATTGTATTGATTTTATTAAGACGCCCGCCTCACTGTCTGTTAAATCATTTAACTTAAGTTGCATCTCCATCACCATAGAGTTTAGGCCCAATGGATATTTTTTGTTATAATAGTCTCTGCCGACAACGCCACCAATACGGTTTTTAAATTTTGTAGACGTTCCATAGCTGGCGTAAAAATTTCCCTCTAATGGAAAATTCTTTGTGTTGACCCCTCTATCATACAGATAGTTTACATTTTCTCCAGTTATTCTCATTAGCCCACACCCCTGTACTGTAGGGACACGGTTTGTATCCCCTGACTATTAAAGTTCACGCTTTCCCCAACTAGTTCTGGATTTTTCATGGTATATGTGGCCAACAGTGATGATTCGTATATTTTAAGCTCCCACGTTTTCGGATTTGAAAACGAGAACCTATCTATCATATAATCATCCATGGTTAATTCAATATTGGCGGTATAATTTATTGGCCGAGTTAACTCCATGAGAAACCTCTGACCAGAGCTTGGGTCATTGACTCGTGGCTCTTTAATCCAATTAAACTTCATGGAAAAATTAGTTGATATGACAACATTATTCCCAGCTTGTGAACCAATGTTTAGTTGTATTCCAGTTTGAGGTATCACGGTTAAAACTTCTGCCCCCGTGCCGTTTTGTGCGCCAGTCAAATCATAAAAGTTATTGTCTGAGAATATAAAGTCGGCAGATATGCTCGGCACTTCTCCAGCAGACACCGAGATACTCAAGTTGCTGATCGCGCCATCGGTTAATGATATACCAGTATATGAATTTAGTCTTGTTCCAGCGGCTGCAATTTTTCCTAAATGAAATTTCAAGTCAGACCTTCCAGTATGGGCAAGCAATATATCCTTCCCCTGTCCCCATAATCTACTCATCGAAAACGAAGTTGATGGAGGGCCACTTAGTATTGAAGATTCTGTTCTATGGCCAAGTATATTAACATCGCTTTTTGGGAGGTCGTATCCAAAATTACATTGCGTGACAGAATATAGCGGGACATAACTGCCCGACGCATAGGTTCCAACCCCATCGTACATCATTATAGAAACTTTTGATGGATCAATAGCTGAATACATTATACGCCCCTATGTCTGTTGCTCAGTGTACCACCTGGTCGTTTTTCGTTTTCGATAACCCGTACAACTTCCTTTTGAATTTTATTGGCCAACTGCATATCCTGATTGTTCTGCTGTCCATTGGCAGAGGTTTGTGAGCCTCCGTCCTTATTCACCGTGATAGTAATATTGGTGTCGCCAGTTGATCCCCCTCCCATTTGTGTATTGGAACTTCCAGTAGGTCCACCCATTTGATATCGAGGGGCTGGTGCAGACATATTATTGATACGATCAAAGAACCCTTCTCCGTATTGTTTAACGGCTTTTGGACCCACTCTAAACTCTCCGCCCATGAGCATCGCCCGTCCTCCAGAACTAGCGCGCCCACCCTCTGCGGCAGTGCGTGTGAATGGCTCTCTATTGCTTCCGACGTCTATTTTTGGCGGATCATATTCCCCCAAAATATTTCCTTGGGATTTTATTTTATCCGCCTTCACCCCCTGCATGAACGAGTTTAATTTTCCAGTGCTATAACTTAAGCCTATACCAAGCATTGTACCAATTATGGTTTGCTTTAATGCAGCCTTCTTTTGTTCTTTTTGTTTGCGGTTATATTCATCTTCTTGCTCTATTAATCCTAGGGCCTGCATTTGTTGTTCCCTGATTAAATCTTGCATAGGACTTCCGCGAGTTCTTCCAAATCCAGTTAATTTAGAACTAAAATCTTCTAAGTCTATAGATGATATTCCGCCGCTAGAAGCAATCTTATCGGTAGCTCCTGACGTTATATTTGTGGTTGCAAATTTTTTGAGATCTTCTATGCCTCTTATCTCACCCTGTCCATTATAACCTATGGCAGAAAATCTACCTCCTGTCGCCATTTGAGGCGCGCCCTTGTTTAATGATTCAAGATAATCAACGCCGTATTTTTTGACGGCAGTTTTTCTAATTATATATTCCCCGCCAGTTAGCATAGCTGGAACATCATCCCTTACTCCACTACCGCCCTTTACAAATCCACCAGAAGCCATTCCTGTGAAACCTAAATTCTGTCCCACGCCAGTAGAACCAAACGCTCCTAGTAAATTATTTACAGCGTTACGCATAAACGCCTGTTGGATCATGTTTAAAAAGCTTTGTGCGGCATCAATTAAAGATGATTTTAAATCCTTGGCTCCCGAATTAGCTTCGGATAAAGCCGATACCAAACCATCTCTAAATGCAGACGGGATTTCGTAGCCCATTTTGCGACTAAAGCCTTCCGTTTCCACTCTCATATCTCCGAAAGCATCTCTTATCCCCGCTCCAAATGTTTGTTTTTTTGCTAGCTCTGCCGTTTCCCTTTGATATTCCAACGCCCTGCGTTGTTGATCTGCGGTTTTTTCTAAAACATCTAATCTTTGATGATCATCGTAAACCAATAATTTTCCTTGCTCGGCCCCCAGTCTCATTAATTTGAAAATGTCAGCCTCTACTTCTGCTAAATCTTTCCCTGCTGCCACCCTTTCTAATATACTGTTAGCCAAGTCTTCGTCTACCTTAACCAAGTCTTCGTTACCCTTGACCTCTTTAAGTGCGGCCGCAGTATTTTTTAATCTTTCGGAAGCTATATTAGCTTCTAATTCTTCGCGCTGCTTTATAAATCCTAAACGAGTTTGTTCAAGGTCTGTAAGTTTTTGTGTAGCCAGTATTCTATCTATTCCTAGGGTGCCATCTTTCCCAGCATTAACTTGAAGACCTGGCAAATCTGTGACCCCGCTGGGAGCGCCTGTTAATGCTGGTGCGGTTGAGGTGCTTGGCTCAGTTCCGAACAGCAACCTTTCCTGTATACCACGCTCGGCCGTTGAAATAGCCGTTTCTAATCTTGCTTTAAACTCGCGGACATTAATTAAACTGGCCACCTTAACAGTCTCATTTGTATATTTATTCCACGGCGTTGCCGCAGCAGATAATACAGCATCATTATATTCTTTAGAAGCCTCTTTTATAAGAGCATTGACTCTGTCCGTATCAAGGCCAGCCACCTCCGCTTTCGCTGCATTGAGCAATTTCTTCCAATAGGCATCTACAGCCTTGTTTGTATCATTCGCAAAAGCTTCTAGTTCTCCTTCGTTTGCGCCAGCAACTTTTAATGAATTAGCTATTTCAAAACCTGTTTTCTTAGTTCCCTCTTGTGAGGTATTAAAAAGGCTGGCGGCCCTTTCATAGATTTTGCTATTTTCTGTTTGTTTTTTAAACGATATGTCGGCCGTTTGCGGTCTACCAGAGACAGGCGATGGCGAGTTCACAATGGCGTTTAATATTTTAGTCCATATATTAGATGTCCCTTCGAATGCCGATTCAAATTTATCTATTCCCTTTTCATTTTGACCAACACGAACAAGCGGTGCGTTTTCAATTTGTTTTTTAGCAAAATCCTCGCCAAAAAAACCTCCAACATTTTTTTCAAGAACTTGGCTTCTTAAAGCCGTTGGCGTCTGCTCTTTTTCTCCCTTTTTTAATAATTCTATCGAGGCAGATAAACCCTCATTAAATTTTACAAGGCCCTCATATCCATTTTGCTCTGCCGCAGCCCCAGCGCTCGTTGCCAATTTTCCCAACTCTTCTGCTGCTAATCTGGTACTTTTTTCGAAGAGACCAAAATTGGCTAATATACCCTTTCCAGTAATGGCTTTTGTAATAGCATTAACCCCCTGAAAAGCGAACAAAGCCCCGCCGATCCACGGAATAGCAACCTTGAATATTGACCCCAAACCTCCTACTGCTTTCCCTAGCCCTCCGAAAACTCCTAACAATTTTCCTCCAGCGCCGCCCATTCCCGATGCTATTAATGAAAAACTAATAGCGGCAGATGTGACTTCTGTCATAGCGCTTGCCCATCTTGCTGAAGCAGAATCAGCTTCTCCAGCTAATCCGCCTATAGCTTCTGACGCTCCAAATGCTATAGTTTGCAAGGCAAAGATAGACCCGATACTTGCGCCCATTGCGCTATCTGTCTTGCCAGCGCTTTCTCCTAAGTTCGTAACTGCCTTGGAGGTTTTTGTCACGCTCTTTGCTATATCCCCAAATATAGCTGGGGATGGTGAGCCACGGTCACCAGGGGCAAAGTTTGGTATCCTTCCAGTAGGCTCGTCGCGCATATTTGTCACGGCTAATCCCTCTGGATTTTGGGCATTTCTTAATTTTCCGCTTTGATTTATTCGTATTTGATTAATTGGTACGCCAGCGGCCTTTTCTCTGTCTATAGCATCTTCTATCCCAGAAGCGAAATTTGGTATATAACCCCTAGCTCTGGCCTTAAATTCTATAGCGTCGTTGGTTCCCAAGGCAAAATTTGGTATATAACCCTTGGCCTTATCTGCTGGCTCTAAAATAGCTTGGTCCTTGGAATTTGTTATATAGCCTTTTTCTTCAATCTTACGTTCTAAAACCTCTTGCTCTGCAAAGTTTGGTATATGACCTTTAGCCTTGGTTCCTAAAACAGTTTGTTCTACAAAATTAGGTATATAGCCCTTGGCCCTAGCCATAGGTTCTAAAGTATCTTGATTCGCAAAGTTAGGCATATATCCCTTAGCTTTAACCTTGGGTCCTAAAACATTTTGGCTTACAAAGTTTGGTATATGACCTTTAGCTTTAGCCACAGGCCCTACATTTTTAACATCTTGGTCAACAAAGTTCGGCGTGTAACCCTTAGCCCTAGCCTTTGGTTCTATAGCGGCTTCTATCCCCGAAGCAAAATTGGGCATATAGCCCCTAGCTCTTGACTTGGGCTCTACAGCGTTTTCTATCTTAGAAGCGAAATTAGGAATGTATCCTTCTGAAGCTATACGAAGTTTACTTCCACCGTCTGGACCAGCCTTCGTGAAAAATCCTGCACGAAGAGATTTACCAATGAGCGTTGAGACCGCTCTGGATGTAGCGGTTCTTTTTGCGTCTGCTCTTTTTAGATTCGATCCAAACCCCAACGACCTTTTAAATTTCTCGCTTGCGTCGCCAGTTTCCTCAAAATCAAACGGCGTAGTTTCGTCATTTTGCGTAAAATCAGGAATTGCCTTTGCGCCCTTCACACCAAGGCGAACAGCCGATTCAAATATTCCCCCTTCTACAGAAGTTGAAAATAGACTAGGCAACTTTGTTTTCTGAATTTGGTTTTGAATTGCCGCCCGCTCATCTCCAGAAAATACATCTCCAAAAATCAATTGAGATAGTTGTTCTGTAGGTTTTGCATACAGCCCCGCGATATTCTTTTTAAACTGTGACTCGTTTTTTCCAAGGTTAGTTTGTAATTTATCTAAACTTGAAACTTGTAGATTTGTGAAATTAATTTGCTTAGTATATTCTAGCCCTTTTGACTTTAGAATCCCTTGTTCCGATCTAGATAACTGCGAAGTGTTAATAGACGCCTTAGTGGTTGATGTGCCCTTTGATAATGCAGATACAACCCCTAGCCTTCCTCCAGTGTCTATGTTAAGCGCAACCCCCGTTTTCTTTGACTTTGACGCAATAGCACCATTAATATTATCTTGATCTTTCTTCGGTAAGCTTGAAAATTTTGCTCGGTTTTTCATTCCGAGCAAGTCGGATAATTTTCTTGATCCATAACCTCCGAACTCTGAAGCAAAATTTGGTATATAACCTTGGGCCGCTATAGGAGCAGACTTACTGCCCCTTTGTTTAGAAGAATTTGGAGTATCGCTTTTGGACGCCACCGTAGCAGATTCGTTTAGAGAGCCTCCGACCACCGCTTGCCCGCGCGCCGCCGCCATAGGAGCAGGCTTATTCCCATCATTTGCTCCGCTAAATCCCAAGGCGAAATTTGGTATATAACCTTTTGAGGCTATAGGCGCAGATCCATCTGGAGTGCCAGACGCACTCATCATATCTCTATTTAATATGGCCGATCCGCCACTTCCTTGATAATTTTCTACTATACGCTCACCAGTATTGGCTACCACTGGCCCACGCTTTCCTCTGCCGTAATTAAAATCAGAAATAAATACTGGTTTATCTCCAGCCTTTGCGCCGCCGACGCCACGGTTTATATTATCTTTTTCTTCTTGGACGGCGTTTGGAATATAACCCTTCGCCTTAGTCGGCGCGGTTGGCGGAATATAACCCTCCGCTTTAGTTGGTACGGTTGGGATAACAATTCCCGACGGAGTTCCTCTTGCTCCTCCTCTATAAATTCCTGGGGCAATAGTTGCCGCAAGCTTTTGTAATTTTTGATATTCAGCGGTTTGTTGCTGAATGACCTTCAGTAGAATTGTTTCTTGATCTACCCGCGTTAAACCCTTTTTCTCTAACTCGGTTCTGATAACAGATTCATTTATTAGGGTATGTAAAATAGATTCCTGTAAAGCCTTTTGGGCCTCTGCCGATTTGTTGAGCCCCAATAAAGATCTTAAACCCACAATACCAAAGGAGGCCATATCTTTTACTAACTTGCCTACAAGTATTAATAGCAATCCTAAAACTGGCGCGCTGGTTATTGCTCCGCCGAACCCCTTAATAAAAGCCTTGCCTATTTT
>Ga0307377_10007172_pt1 | contig 11551 bp, 16 predicted proteins | sample TR3MG_FD_202535 | JGI IMG/M metagenome (GOLD analysis project Ga0307377, IMG submission 202535) | Soil microbial communities from Risofladan, Vaasa, Finland - TR-3 | ecosystem: Environmental > Terrestrial > Soil > Coastal area > Acid sulfate soil | place: Finland: Risofladan, Vaasa | collected...
CTGGACGATATAGTAAGATTCGCTCAGCGCTCATATTCAGCCCCTTCCGGATCATCGCAGGCAAATTTGGGAAGATCGGACGCGGGCTTCTGGACAGTGCCATCGTCACCTGAATAGCCAAGAGGAGGGCCACCAGTTCCATCGGGATCTTCAGGCAAACTCGGATCAACAAGATAATCCAAGCCCCCAACAGTAAATTCCCCAGCTGCTATATCTTCTTCTAGTTTCCTTACTGTCCGATCAAAATACGCATTGACACCATGGCTCAATATCTCGCTGCCCGGATACCGCACCCGCTGGTCCTGGAACCCTCCGCCCAATAACTCAGCAAGCCCATTTTTCGCGGCTACCCTTTGGACATTACTCTTCCTGATTCTAAGCGCGGCCTCTGCGACACACTCATCGTCTTCAAATGGACTAACGCACTCTTCAAGCATCCACTGGAGTGCGTTGCATGTACCAAGCTGTATAGACTGCCTAACTAACTGCCAGTTCTCCTGCAGTTCATCGCGAACGTAGTTTTCTATTGCCTCAAACTCCGCATCTACCTCACAGCCAAAAAACCTTTTCAGCCACAGGATTGAATACCGATCTAGTGCTTCAGACATTGGATATCTCATTGTCTACTCCTTCCGTTCAAACAGACTTTTTGTTGCTACGACGACCCCGATAGAAACCCAAGGCATAAGTCAACTGGTGCAACTGTACTGATCGATTTGACAGTACAATTAATGCAGGCTTGACAGATGATTCTTCATCGCTCTCCAGAGCCATTTGCGCTTCAGTAAAGAGAACACTCCCCATCACAGATAGCATATCACAATCTTCAGCGAGGGCAGAGGCAGGATCAAGCGCAAAGTACTCAGTCAGTTCTATCCCTTCCTGCAACCGCTTGCGCTCTATTTTGCCGACAGGGAATAAGGCCAAGGCTTTCCGTAAAGTCTCTAAGAAGTCCTGATGTATCTCATTCGCTTTCAGTTCTTCCCTTTTTCCCCCACGCAGACTCATAATATCTATTCCGGTTTTTCTAGCCACCTCTCCCGAATACGCTCAATGATACTTGTAGTCGAAAGAGCGTCAAAGTAGGTCGTTTTCACCACCTTGCCACCATGTTTTAGCATCCACTCTGCTCCCAATATATCATCCCAATCATCGCCGTGCGACAAAAAGTCAGGCCTTATGATCTTCAGAATCTCAGTCGGATCCACATTGTCCTGACGCACAACCAGGTCTACAATCCTAAGCGCTTCGTACACACGCCTGCGTAGTTCAAATGGAACTATAGGTCTACCGGGCTTGTAGGCAGCGATTGCCTCGTCAGTCAGTAGGCCAACCACCAGGTATGTTGCACCCGTGAGCTTCTTGGCTTGCTCTAACTGGTGAAGATGCCCAGCATGTAGGAGATCACCTGCGTGAAATACGAAGCAAACGGTGCTCACAAAAACAGACCACCCTCCTCTTCACCCTGGAAACTATCAAGAACCCATCGCCAGAATGGCATCTTCTCGTGCCAGTACACATAGCAAGCCCAAATACAGTAAGCCACAGTGAAGCACCCAACAGACCAAAAGACCACATTAACCCAATCCCTATTAAAGAAATTGTGAAGAACTTGAAGCACATACACAACCCATGAGACGATGTAGAATTTACGGGAAATGTCGCGTGCTGACCCAGTGCGGCGCACTCGGCTACCGCTCCAATAATATTTGAACCTCGTCGGCACGCCCAGAATCAGAACCAGAAATGCTACTGCGGCTGGAACAAAACGAAACAAACCCATACTGGTCTCCTTAGCCCACTACTGCAGCACAGATCTTCGCATACCGCGCCGCCACAACTGGATACGCATGGAAGTTTTCCATATAGGCACAAGCCCGTTCTACGTGCTCCCGATACACAGTAGGATTGCTCAGCAAATCATCCACTGCATCAGCTAGCTTTGACAGGGGCGCATCATAGTATGGCAAATAACCCACCTCGCGGATGATACATGCCTCATCCTCAGGCTGCGCATGTGCTATCACCGGGATCTTCATAGCAAGAGCCTCAAGCCCATTAACACCAAGACCTAACTGGAATCTGTCAATATAGACATCAGCCGTGGCCTTATAGCGCAGTACCTGGCTATGCGGCATCTTTTCGGAAACCCGCAGGTCAATATCCTTGCGACCGCCCAGCACCTTGAGTACACCTTGTGGATGACCCTTTGCAGACCCGCGCCCACGCGGAGGTGTCTGGCACACAATGGGCTTCCCCCCGGTCCTTTTCCTGCGCAACTTCCTGTACTGACCAATCGGAATGGCAACCGGCAACCATTCCGCAACACCATACTTTGTCAGGTCTGCGGTCGTGCACAGAGCCCGCTTAACCTTGTGTTTTTTGTAGGAGGCGTGGCACTTTTCGGTCTTAGTCCGATAATGCGTGCCATGCCACGTTATAATCAGGTTTTTAGGAAAATAGCCAGCTGCTGCTAGTGGCCTAAGATACACATGGCAATTAACCACATCGGCCCAACGGAGCCACTTCTGCATCTGGTGCTTGTCGGAAGTAGCAATGTCGTGCTCGAAACCCAGGCCGTGTACTTGGGTACATAGATGCCTAGCTGTATGCCCCGTATGCCTGTTGACAGCCTGTGTGATCTTGATCCCAACACCCGCATAGTCCTTACGGCAGATATTCAGTATTTTCATCGGCTGCCCCTAGTGCTTAGTTTGCCATCAGCAAGTTTCCAATTTGAGCGCCCGATGTGGCCTCCCCCGCCTTCTCGTAGCTTTGGAAGGCCGCCAGCTAAATTCAGATTCCAAATACGCTGCCATGCAGTCCCTACCTTGCCACGATCCCTGATCCTCTCTGGATGATTCTGGTGAATTGCAAAAACGTCATGTGTGGCATTGACAAGTGGAATCTTGCGCTCCACTATATCTAACACAAGAGCATTATCCCATGCGTACCAGCCTACAATATATTCCAGCATGCTGTCAAAAACACCACGCCGGAATGCGAAGTAATCCATCCCATAGTCACTGTGCTTGTGCCCTTGCTTCTTGGCCAAGGCTATGACCCAAGAGATCCAATCACCAGAAAAGTCTATTGCTACTGGCGATGCCCAATCCCAACGAGCACCAATCATAACAAACTCGTTAGGAAAATAGTTTGCCGTAGCCTCCAACGCTCCGGCAAAATCCCGAAACAACACTATATCGGCACTAATATACACAATAACATCGTTAGACGCTATTTGCTGAGTACGCGCAACCACATCATTTAGGAACGGCTGGCCGGAATCTACACATTTCACACCGCCTATGTGCAAAGTTCCGAACCGCTGCGCCGCGTCAGCCACACCGGCATCGTCCCCGCACAAAATAATTTCTGCGACAGGGCCAAGTTCAGTCCAGCTCCGTATAGCATTGTTCTGCAACATTGCGACATGACCGTCTTCAAATGACTTGGGAACGGCGCAGATTGTAAACCCAAATGATTTATCTACCACGGGCTACCGCGAGCACTGTCCTGCACACTGCCCCTCCTTCTGTTCAGACAGACTCCAGCACGCTGGTCATGTAAAGCTCATCCGCACCCAAGTCGAGCGCAGGTTTAAATCCTGCTCCAAGACTAAAACGAAAATCGCCAATGTAATGGACACAGTTAGGATGCACTGGGAACAGTGGCAACTCTCCATACTCAAACCACTCGCCCGCAAACAATATACATGCCGGAGGATGGTCACGCGCCGGGTCCGAAGCATCTTCTGGCATAACACGCACCCGCGCATTGGGATCATTATTCTCTAAAAAGTCTCGAATGCCCTGGTTGAAAGCCCAAGCAGCCTCCGACCAACCAGTCAGTGGCACATGCCATGATCTCCTGTAAGCCTCAAGCCGCTGAAGCCTGCTGGCAATGTTGTTCCGGTTTAACCCCGCCAAGGAACCGTAATCCTCAATCCACCAAGCCTTGACATCATCAATAGCAGTCCCCAACCAATCATGCTGCGTCCGCATCATCTGCATCGCAACGGAACGTGCATGACTCCTCACTCCCGCCACGAATTCGTTACGCAGAGAAAAATCATCTGGTAGACGGTAGCCTGCTTTCGCAAGGACAAATCTAATTCCGCTTATACGGCCATTAATCAACAAAGGACTCATTCTGTCTACAAAATTGCCTTGCCAGTCTGAGTCCCATGAGAATACGGCATGTACCAGTCTTTCGGCATGACTAAGAGGCCAACGGGCCCTAGCCATAGACAATATCTCTTCCTCAAAACTGGACAGTTCAAGTTCTTCTATCTCGTCATCTGGCCCAACCAGATCAAATTGCCTCAGCCGCTCGTTCCACCAAACCCTAAACCAATCGTTAAGTTCGGATTCAATTCCGCCATCAAGGGCAACTAGATCCGCAGGCAGTCCCTCTATACTGGCATCAGGCATAATTCACCCCGTCACCGCACAATATATTCGTCTTCGCTCAACTTTCTGACCAATCGACCGGTTTTGCGATTCCGCAACCAAGGCCCCTGGAATGTGGGATTATGGGGCCCGTGGGGATTCCACACAATATCGAAAAGTGCATTGTCTCCGGTTACAAGGGCTTTCTCAATTTCCGGCGTAAGCCCAATCTCAACCGTGACATCTTTAAGCTCAGACATAGTGCCTCCAACAATTGTTGCCTGTAGGCGACGGGCAATCGCCTACAGGCCTACAGAAAGGGGTACCCTCGCTAAAGGGTAAGTCTATTGTACTACATAATCGTAAGTTTGTCAAATAGTCTACTTGCGTTCCACAACCTTGCCATCAGCTGCCAAGACAAACTGCGAAGCTGTTACACATCCCGGAGGCCCACCGCCGATTTTCACAAGATCACTAGCAAGCTCTAAGTTGCGCAAGCGCTGAGGATTCATGCCGGCGCTTTGACGCTCCTGGATATCCATTTTTTCAGGGTGATCTTGGTGAATCAGCATTACATGCTGGCTCACATCCACTATTGGCACATTCCTTCTGAGTGCGTCTAGGATCAGCCAGTTATCCCATGCATAAAAGAACGCAAACGGTGGCATCTCATCGAACACACCTCTGGTAAAGAAAAACGCATCAATACCAAATGGGTTATGCAAGTGGCCATTGGATTTTGCAGCATCCATTGTGCGCATCTGCCATCCGGGTGTAAATTCAATCGTGTGGGGCTTATGCCAATCCCATCTCTGGCTTAGCATAAGAAACTGCTCCTTCTGCTGGCGAACCAAATCAAGAGCTTCAATGAAAGGTTGCATCAATATCACATCCGAGTTAACATAGCACACAACAGTGCCTTCAGCCAATTCTTGTCCCAGTCGAAACGCATCGCTCACCAACGGTGTTCCCCACGCATTCACACGCAAGTCTATATGGTGTCGGCAAACAAACCGGTCACATATCTCAGCCACACCAGGATCATTACCCAACAATAGTATTTCAGGCTCCGGCCTTAACAAAGTCCAGCTCTTGATGGCGTTGCTCTGAATCATCGCAATATGCGGATCTTCAAATCCTTTAGGAACTGCAAAGATTGTTAACTCAGACAACTTATCTTCTCCTTTTAGCAGTAATCATCAGGTGCCAACCGAACATGCGCTCCAGCTTGCAGAACAACCGGTTAGGCATCACACGCCAGTACCATTCCCTAACATACTGGCCCTTTATATAATTAGGGATCCGATAAGGGAATATATGATCAACACATAAATCATCAATCTCAAAATCGTATAGCAATTCACGCGCCTCTCTGCGACTATACAACCATGTTACCGGGCTTCCCTGTTGCGCCTCACTATGTAACCCTATTGTGCTAGCAGGTCTTAGCCAACCACCATACCTAAACAGAGTCTGCAGGCCCTTGGCCGACCACTTATGATATAGCATGATTTTCAATACACTGTGCGGACCCATAAAACCTTTAGTCTCTGCCAGTACCCGTTCGGGATTAGGGCAATGGTGAATAGTACCCCAGGCATAAACAAGATCATAGGGTCTTGCTGGCAATGCACTGCCCAGTTTTTGCATATCAGCACACACAAGCCGCATCTTGTCTTCTAACCCATGGGCCCTTATCCTGCCTGCTGCAATTTCAAGAGAGACCGGTGACAGATCAACGGCTGTCACATTGGCACCCGCCATCGCAAACGAAATGGACTGCGTGCCAATACCACAACCCAGGTCCAACACGCGCTTCCCTTTCCATTTGGCAAATTTCGTAAACTCGACCAGATGAGGTTCCACGAGATACTTGCGCGCTGTTACTTCTTGGCTATATACCAATGGATCTTGAGCTTGTGAATGCCTCGCGTTGCACGGCCGCTTATCCCAAAAACGCCTGACTGCATCCGTACCCATCCGATTCTATCTCCCGATCTCATAAACAGCTAGTATGTCTCTGCCCCTTTTTAGATTGTGACAAATGGCCAGCTTGCCAAACATATTAGTCAGATCGCTACAAGTCCAGTTGGGCCAAACATGGGCACGCTGCGCCCCCCGCCCCTTGGATGGCACAGTCACAACTATGCGGCACTTAGCCACAGTTAGTACCGCCTTAGCAATAGCAGCAGGTTCCTCTAGATGCTCAAGCACCTGCACCAGCACTACTGTATCAAATTTTTCAGCAGCAAGGATATCCCGCAGATCGCCTATGCAAAATCGCGCATTGGGATTACGGATATTGCATCGCGCCCATTCTATTGCAAACTCAGAAAAGTCAATGCCGAAATATTCTCTATCATCAATCATGTCAGCTAAGTAGCCAACACCGCACCCAAGATCCAACACACTACCCTCGGTATACTTTGCGACTTGCTCCAAAGATGCTTTTACATTTGCGATTCCACGCTCATTAGACACAAGACGGCCAAAGGATTCATCATAGTATCCAGATTCTTCAGCCGCCCATCTCTTATCTCGTTTCATGTTGTTGCCCACACATCCTCTTTGCCTATACGTTCGAAATGCCGATATCCCCATGACCGCAACAGCTTAATGATATCACCTGTCTTGTAGCCGAACTGCGACACATTTGTCCGCTCAGACTCAAACAAAATAGGTGGCATCCAGGACCTTATAGTTTCCTCTCCACCCAAAAGAATGGGCAATTCAGCACCCTCGGTATCAATCTTGACTAGATCCACCTTATCCATTCGGAAACTATCCAAGGAACACGTTGTTACCTTATGTGTGCTCCATTTCTTAAACCTTCTGGGCACACCCAGTGTAGCCATACCCGCATTCTTCCGCTCTGGGATTTTCAGCACCGAATCATGAGCATCTTTGTCACTCAGTGCCTTCTCGTGTACTTCAATAAACTCTTCAAGCCCATTCAGCTGCACATTGCTTCTCAATATAGAACACGCTAAGGGCATGGGCTCAAAGGCCACGATCTTCGCTACATCCACAAACTTACCCAACAGACAAACACCACCCGTACTTGCTCCTATGTCTAGCACAACAGGATTATCATATTCGCACATTGCTTGCCAAAAAAAGCGGAGCAGTGCTGGTTCCCATGCTGTCAACTTCCCTTTTACAATAGGCCCCTGCCAAGTGCCACCCATTGGTTTAGCCAGTCGCTCATCAAGCACAACCTCAAAGTCGTCAAACAGAATGCCCTTCACTCGACTAGCCTCCGCCGTAGCACTCAGGTTCTTCAGCCTTCCGCCTTTTATCTCTTTTCATTCAGGCAATCACTTCTCTCCACCCAAAGACCGGACTCCAGCCCGAATGGCTCTACTTTTCTGAATGCAAGCAAGTGTCCAGCCCAGTGTTGCCCCTGTGGTATATCATAGTCAGGATAAAAGAATCTGTAGTTTGCTAACACGCCAAACGCTCGTGCCACGTAGTTAAAATCGCAAACTACACCACCCGCTGGCTTGCCTGTGAACTTGGGTCTTCCGGGCACAATAAAATCATGGATGATTATCACACAGGTACCACAGAGTCCGTCAATGATCTTTAACTCCTCACGCACAGGCACTTTACCACCATGAGCATCCAAGTAGAACAATGGCAACAGACCCAAATCAGGAACAATCTTCGGCAACCATGCCTCAGATCTGGCTACATCAAGACGAAGTTGTCTCGACGCTTGCTTAAGGGCAATCTTAACGGCTCTGCCGTTCGTATCGCAGCCCCACACGGGTATTATCGACTCGAAAGCTACCGCATTGCAGGTATCACCGCGACGACAGCCGGTCTCAACATAATCAGTCACTCCGACAGCAATCATGCCCAACACCAAAGAGTATAGATTGTAGTCTCCAACAAACGTAAACTTGCCCTGTGTCATTCAATCACTCTCCTTGGATAGCGGTTGCCGGTTACCTCCTGAATCATATCCTCGAACCCATCAAATAACATACGATCCATGTTCACTCGGGCCCACTGGACAGCATTGACAGCAATCAGCCTGTAGTCCTCATAGTGTAACAGTATGCTCGCCAAGGCCTTGTTGTCTCCCCAAACTTTTGCCAACGGAATGTAATGCACCATTGGCTTGATACCTAACCTAAATAGATCGGGAGAATCAGGCAAGATAGGCACAGCGCCAGATGCTAGGCACTCATAATGTTTCATGAACACCGGCTGAAAGCGCTTGTCGGAAAAACTGGCGAAGGTCACGAACTTGGCAGACCCAAGACGCTCTGACCACCGATTAAGAAATCGCAATTCCTTATCCTGCGTTCGGCCACCACGCCAATTCCGCTGCGCGCCATGGGTGTGTGTAAATCCAACTGTGAATTTACCCGGTAATTGCTTTAGCTGTTTGTCGAGCTGCCTGCGCGGTTCGTACAAATGCGAGTTTAGTGAACCCGCAGCCAACAATCCGATCTGCTTTTCCCCCAAGTTGGGCCTAGAAAAAAACATAGATGGAGCTACTGGATAGAAAAACACCCCGGCACCATCATTGATCTTATAATTGCTAGTCAGCATAGTTGGATTGGGCGTAAAGATACACTCAGGCATAAAGCGGTCTATTACTTTCTGGAAGGCACCAATCCAGCAGTCGTGCACATACATCAGAATCGGCACAGGTGGTCTTTTGAAAGCCAAATCGTCACCCGTGTTCATAAACAGAAAAAGATCGTATTTGGACCAGTCCACGCTATCAACAGACTGGACAACATCTACCTGGCAGGTCTGTGCCAGTTGTCTCCTCAAAACCGCCATCCAGGAATCACCGGTCCGGCTGAAATATCTAGGATATAGCCTCGCCTTCCCGTCAGATCGGAACAAGCACAAGCATCGAGGCGTGCTTAGTTCCTCATCGCATCCGCCTGAGAACCAAAAGTTCTGGTGGCGATGAACCCAATCTTCATCCCCTTGCACCCGACACTGCTTCTTGCACTCCACAGCAAGACTGCACTCATGCAGCTCAAACATGTCCCGCTGCCGAACACGTGATAGCCACTCCGATCTCTGGCAAATCACACAATCATCTAGAGCAGGATCAGGGCCACCATAAGTCTGAATTTCAGCACGCGTAATGGCTTTGCCGTCAAGATCAAAGACTCCAGGCACATTCTGATACCAAAACCAACGAGCATTCTCTAACAACTCACTCATGTTGCCCTCACTGGCGCACCCTTAGTCCCATTCGGATGCACCGAAAAATCTATTGCAAGCCTCTCGCGCTCAGCATACTCCACAGCAGCTAGCGTCCACTTGCCCTTCCACACAATTCCCTGTTTGTATTCTTCCCAGCCAGGTAATGTTGGCGACACATAGGGGAAATGGTAAGTTTTAGAGCACAGAAATCTGTCGTTCTTGCTCTTCGGAATCCGATCGTTTGACCCAAAGTCGAACTGCCACGCTGTCTCTCCGTCCTTCATCAATTTCAGGTACTCAGATATTCTGTATAGACCAAAGTTAGACGAACGATACCAAGAACTGGGCGCAAAATGGACCAGACGAGGATCACCGGCAAACGGCTTGCCGGCATGTACCTTGTAGCTCCATGTGGGCCTTATTCTAACATGATCGGCCTCGCCACGCAAGATCACATCGGCAAAATCCAGCATAGCCTGTGCGTCAACATAATCTGCGAGCCAGAAGTCGGAATGCACGATCAGCATTAGCGGTGTTTCTACTTGAGCTAGTGCCTTACGCGTCATACTGGTCCAGTTCTTGTCCTTGCCCGTCTTAAGCGCATGGCCGCATGGAGGATCCAAAACATTTGTCACAAACCGAATTGGCCACGAACGGTCTGGCCAAAATTTTTTCATACTGTAGCAAAACGTCGGCCACACCATAGAATAGCCATCAAATGTATTGACAAAAACAGTTACATCAGCCATTCTTGCTAATCCAGTCCAGTGCCTCAGGATACATATAGGTATGATCTATCTCCACACACTCGGTACCATGCCCCAGCTCACTTTCGTCCAAAAACAGAATAGCACCGGATCGCCAGGATTTATAGAGGGCCTTTATACGGGCCTTAGCCGCCATGCCAGCATCATAGCTAGTAGTCTTGCTGTCCGCACATGCAACACTACTATAGTCCTTTAGGCCATCACTGTCAAGCCAAAGGATCTGGTCCTTCAGTCGGAACCAACATGAACTGGGATAAGATAGGGTCTCATCAAGCAACTTATTAGAAATCACCATGTCACCACACAACAACAACCATCGATCCCAACCCTTACCGGCGGCATCGATTAAACTGCAAAAACTAGTATGACAATTGCCTATATCGGGATTGGGCTGCCTTACCACACACCCGAACTGCTGCACATAACGAATACGCTCTTCAGTCCATGGCGAAACCACCTGTCCCGCCCTAACCGCTTCCTTTGTGATCAGAGTCCGATGGCCACCATAGTGCCTAGCAGCAGTTGGGAACAAACAGCCGGGCCCACCAACACTTATGAACAGCGAGAATCCCCTGTCCTGCAGCTGACCTGCTAATCTAGACAGTACTGTTGACCCATCGCCAAGCGGCAACAGCAACTCCGGACACGTAATGAGCGGCAACAAGAATTCCGGAGTCTTCGGTGGCACAATGCTAATCCTACAAGCAGCACCCTTCCAGCCTGCGCCAGCAATCAAGGCCACATTAGCCATTAGTTCGCTTGTGTCCTTTCATCCACTCATGCCTTCGCAAGCAACCAACATCAACAGCAAACGGCTCAACAGATCGAAACACAATCACATAACCAGTTCTTGCCCGTCTTGCTGGCTTATAGTCCGGGAAGTACACTCCGCAAATAGCACTTTCGTCAATTATGGGCAGAACACTCTCCCACCTATTCACAAATTCCGGTCCATAGCGATCATCATGGTAAGTAAACAAGGATTCAAAGGGCACCCTAAAATCGTGAGCTATCCACACTGCCTTTTTATAGCACCTCTCAATCACCTCAAGCTCTCGCGGCAATGGGTTTTCGCTGACGCTGTGTGCATCAAGATAAAACAGCGGACATTCACCTGCCAAGGGAGCCACCTCCTCAAGAAACAATGGCGAGTCCCCTTCAAACACGTCTACTCTTAGCAGCTTATTGACCAAGCGCCTGTACTTTACTAGGTTC
>Ga0307377_10007173_pt1 | contig 11551 bp, 7 predicted proteins | sample TR3MG_FD_202535 | JGI IMG/M metagenome (GOLD analysis project Ga0307377, IMG submission 202535) | Soil microbial communities from Risofladan, Vaasa, Finland - TR-3 | ecosystem: Environmental > Terrestrial > Soil > Coastal area > Acid sulfate soil | place: Finland: Risofladan, Vaasa | collected...
GCCGACAAACTCGACGGCTGGGCCGATGACCTCAAAGTCGGCCTTGAGCGTGAAATCAAAGAACTCGACCGTCAGATCAAGGAGGCGCGCCGCACCGCGACGACAGCGCTGACCCTCGAAGACAAGCTCGCGGGCCAGAGGCAAATCAAGGCGCTGGAAGCTCAGCGCAACGACAAGCGCCGCTCGCTGTTTGACGCCCAAGACCGGGTCGATAGTCAGCGCGACGAACTGATCCACGCCATAGAGGGGAAACTGTCGCAGTCAACCAAGACAGAGCGGCTATTCACGGTTCGGTGGTTGTTAAAATGATGCAGCAACGCACAGGCGCATCTGGTGAGCCTCGGAGTCAGGCACAATGGCTACTTAGAAGCCGACTTGGACGATCACTTTGCCGGCGCCGGCAAACCGATCCCCGGCGGCAAGGGTGGTTGTCCGCAACGTACCCGAGCAAGCCATCTGGCGGCCGCCAATATGCAAGACTGGCCCCTTGATCTGATCCACAACTACAATTATGCCCAGCGATAGAAGAGGAGCGTGCCATGGCAAGCGGAAAAGTATTGAGACAGTTGATCCGCGCAGGATCGAGCGGTGACTTTGGTGCGTTTAAGCAGGCGTCCGAGACCATCATCCGCGAGGAACGCCAGAAACAACATCACGTATTGGCCAACGATCTGGAACGTATTCTTCATGGGGACACTTATCAGTCCCAGCCGCTACGGCACGGGCTAAAAGAACAAATACCGGTCGATCAGGAACGGGGATTGCCGTTGCTCAGTCTTCGGGAACCCTCCCGCGGGCTTGAGGAAGTGGTACTCACTGAGGGGAATCGGCTCGTCCTAGATGAGCTTCTCGAACAGCACCACCGGGCCGATGTGCTGCGTAGCTATGGACTGCGTCCGACTGATCGGGTTCTCTTCTGTGGTCCCCCGGGTTGCGGTAAGACCCTCACCGCTGAAGTCCTTGCCCTTGAACTTGATCGCCCTCTTGCGTTAATCCGTCTCGACAGCGTGGTCTCCTCCTATTTGGGCGAGACCGCCGCGAATCTTCGCAAGGTATTCGACTTCATCGATTCAACACCGATGGTTGCCTTGTTCGACGAGTTCGACGCGTTGGGCAAGGAGAGGTCGGACGAGGCTGAGCACGGAGAGTTAAAGCGCGTGGTTAATGCCGTGCTTCAAATGCTGGACGCCTATCAGGGCAAGAGCCTCATCATTGCTGCGACGAATCATGAATCCATGCTGGACACGGCCATCTGGCGCCGTTTTGAAGAAGTATTGGTTTTCCCTCCGCCCGGCCGCGATCAGCTTATCCAGCTTCTTAACATTAAGCTACGGGGAGTACGTCGCGATTTCGAGACGGAAGATAGCCAGGTCTTATCCTTATTCAAGGACATGAGTCACGCGGATGTCGAACGCATACTGCGCAGAGCCATCAAGGAAATGATTTTGAAGGGACAGGAGTTCTTGCAATTCCGTCACCTCGATAAAGCGCAGCAACGGGAACTCAACAGAAAGCAGTTACTGGGGAGGTAGCGGATGGATGCCTATCCGCACCTAAGAATCGACCGAGAGCAACCGATCAACGAAAAACGCCCCAAGAAGCCGCCCATCCAGAAACCACCAGATGATGTTCCCTTCCATGGCCGGAAACTCCAGGCCAGCCTGAGAGCCGCAATGGAGGCCGCCAAGCAGGATATTGGCGGGTTTGATGGCCGGCCGTTATTCAAGCTCCAGGTGGGAACGTTAAGCCCGGAGGAGATCGAAAAAGGCTTCCCGACTGTGGAAATCGTCAGTCAGGAAGAGGGCGGCTTTGCACTGGTATTCGCCGACAACCAGGCTCTGGACGAGTTTGAAGCACGGCTTACCCAACTTGCCGCTGGTGGAAAACCGAAGTACGCCGGCATTCTCTACGCCCTTCAGGCATTCGATCACTGGACTCCGGAGGATCGTAAAGGCTGGGCGTTGAAGCGTGATGGCCTGCCGAAAACTGAGGCTTTTCTTCTCGATATTGAGCTGTGGCCGCTCGGACGGCGAGACGAACGAGAGGCGATGGTCAGCGCCTTCGAAACTTGGCTGGTGCTGAACAAGATCACATATCTGGACAAGATAAACGTCGATGGGCTCGTTGCCTACCGTCTACGCGTAACGCCGCAACGGGCCAATGCGCTTCTCCATCACCGGGATGTCCGCACGGTGGACCTGCTTCCCCAACTTGGACTTGAACTGGGCGTCCTCCAACTGGATATTCAGGATGTTCCGCATGTACCGAGTCCACCGGACAACGCCCCGTTTCTGGCGGTCCTCGATAGCGGAATAGCGACTGGCCATCCGCTGCTGGCCCCGGCGCTTGGCGATGCCCAGGGTTTCCTCGCTCCAGAGCATCACGCCCACGACGAAGCCGGTCACGGAACGCATGTAGCTGGCATTGCGCTCTATGGTGACGTGGAAGAGTGTGCGCAGGCAAAATCTTTCGTTCCCCAACTGCGTCTTCTGAGTGGGCGGATACTGGATGACAAAGCGGAAGCCGACCCCCGATTCATCGAGAATATTGTCGAGGAAGCAGTACGCTACTTCCACGAGGCCTACGGTTGCCGCGTCTTCAATCTTTCCTATGGCGATTTGAACAAACCCTATCTTGGCCGTCGGATAGGGATGTTGGCATTGACGCTCGACCGCTTGTCGCGCGAACTGAACATCCTTTTCGTGGTGCCTACCGGCAATCTGCAAGACATTTCCGAAGCATGGCTGAGACAGGAATATCCCGACTACCTCTTGCGCGAGGAAGCCAGGCTGCTCGATCCCGCGCCGGCGTTGAACGCTCTAACCGTGGGCAGCGTCGCCCGTTGGGATCGCGGGCACAAGGCCTGGCGTTGGCCGCATGACATCGCCGATCAGCCTGTCGCACAGCAGGATCAACCATCGCCGTTCACGCGCTGCGGAGAGTCGGTCAAAGGTGCCATAAAACCAGACCTTGTCGCCTATGGCGGGAATCAGGCGATAGAACAGCGAACCGGTCACGCGACCGAGCGTTGGCTGGGAGAACTGTCGACCGCCAAGGGCTTCCTTGAGGGCCAGTTGCTCGCCGAGAAAATCGGCACCAGCTTCGCCGCACCTCATGTGGCCCACGCCGCCGCCCGCTTGCTCGCTGAAATCCCTGCTGCCACTAACAACCTTTTGCGCGCCCTGCTCGTGGCGAACGCTGTCATTCCGGCCGCCAGCAGGGATCTATTTCTAGGCGATGAGGACAAGCTGGCGCAGGTCGTCGGCTATGGCATGGTGGATGCCGCCACGCTGTATCGATCCACCGAAGAGCAAGTCATCCTCATTGCGGAATCCGGACTCATCAACAAGCACAATCACTTCTATGAAGTTCCCGTTCCGGACAGCTTCTACAATAGTGGCCGAAAAAGCCGCCGCAGGGAAATATCGGTCGCTCTGGCTCATTGCCCGCCAGTACGATCCACGCGGTTGGACTACAAGGCATCACGATTTCTATTCCGGCTGATCGAGGCTGACTCCCTTGACGACGCGGTTTCCGCGTGTGACAAGGCGACGCGCGATGATGTGGACAGCATCACCGAGCTGGGTGGCGACAAGTTCGCCTATGGCGCAACCAAACGATCCTATGGAACCGTCCAGTCATCCACCTGGGCCATCAAGCGGGCGAGAAAGAAGAAACTCTTCGTGGTGGTCACCCGCAGTGATCCCGTCTGGGCTGAGTCCTTTGTCGGCGAGCAGGAATCCTATGCGCTGGTGATCCATCTTGGCGACCGTGAAAACGAAAACGCCCGTCTTTACACCGAAATTCGTGCCCAACTGCAAGCCCGCGAGCGCATCCGTGGTCGGGCGCGGGTCTGACGGACTGACCGGAACCTGTAATGACCAAGAAGCAAATGCTAGAACTTACCTGGATCGGCAAGGAGATGCCACGATTGCCTTTGGAGATATGGCCCAGCCAATGAGCGCACTAGAACCGCAACATCTCGTCATCCTTGAACAGACTCTCGAATCGGACTTTGTTCCCCATTTGCCGCCGTTATTGAATGCGACAAAGCCAATGGACGAACAGGTACGAAAAAATCGTTCGCGGGCGTTCAGTGCGTTTGCTCTCCACAATATTTGTGGCGTACCAAAGGTCGATGCGGCGAAGGCTGTTATCGATGACTTCGACGATTACGGCATCGACGCCATCTATTATCACGCACCGACCGAAACACTTTACCTCGTCCAATCCAAACTGAAAGCTGCTGCGAAGTTTAGTCAGGACGAAGCGCTCGCATACTGCCAAGGGACCCGTAAGCTGATTAAGCAGGACTTCGACGGGTTCAACAAGAACGTGCAGGATCGTAAGACAGAGATTGAAGACGCATTGGATAACTGTAGTCACATCAAACTGGTTATTGCCCATACGGGGTCTGGCATTAGTCAGCACGCAAAAAATGCAATTGACGAGCTTATCGCTGATGATACGCATGGGGAAGAGCGATTAGAACCGCATGCCATCGATTACGACTCGAGTCGCGTGGTGAATGATTTACGTGCTGCGAAGGCATATGAAAAAGTAGACACAGATATGTGGGTTCAGAAGTGCTCGATGGTTAGCGAGCCGAGAGTCACCTACTTTGGTCTCGTTGACCTGTTGGACCTGATAAAGCTACACGAGAAGCACGGCAAGGCCCTTTACGAGCGAAATATCCGCACGTTTCTCGGGCACAAAACTGAAGTGAACACTTCGATTCAAAAGACATTGGCCGCCAATCCGCAGGAGTTCATGTACTTGAACAATGGCGTTACGGCGCTTTGTCGCGAGATTCTTCCGAAGAGTACAAAAGCAGCCCAAGGTGGACGGAAGCGCCTCAAGCTTCGGGGCTTCTCTGTGATTAATGGCGCTCAAACAATAGCATCTTCAGCCAAATATCTTGCCGATAACAAAGGCAGCGATCTGTCTACGGCCAGGGTCTCGCTCACGCTCATCAGAGCTGACACGGATGGTGAGTTTGGCAAGTCTGTTACACGGGCACGAAACCATCAGAATCCCGTTCTACTTGCGAACTTTGCCGCCTTGGATGATGAACAGGAGCGATTGCGGCGCGACCTTGCCTACCTTGATATCCACTATGCTTACAAGGCTGAGGCAGCCGATGGCGTCGTCGATGTGAATCGTATTCGTATCGATGAGGCGGCCCAAGCATTAGCCATGCTTCAAGTGGACCCACGTTACATAGTGTGGCTTAAGAAAGAACCCGCTCAACTCCTGGATACGAATTCCGACCAGTACAAGTCGCTGTTCTCACCCAGCGTAACCGCATTTCAGTTGGCAAATGCCGTCCGTCTCAACCGCTATGTACAGAATCGTATGGCAATCGAAGCACGAAGCGTGTCAGGGCAGGAGCGACTTGCCTATAAACATGGCGGCTACGCATTGGCATGGGCAATTGCCAAGCAAGCGAGTACTGCAATTAATGGGACATCTTTGCTCGATAGTGCAAAGATGTCGTCATCCCTAAGTGCGCCGTTCGACGAATTACGCCAGACCATTTGGGATGTAACCAAATCAGCTACATTACTCATTGATGGGCCACATCCTACGTATTTGAAAGGACCATTGGCGCTCTTTCGTAGTCAGACCGATGTAGTCCCATTGCTGCAACGGGTCATGATTCAGCATTACGGACTTACTGCGGATCCAGTCGTGGAACAAAAGAAGAATATTTTCAAGTCTGGACAGTTCTATCCGGAAGAGCTTTTTGCCTATCTGGCCTTGAAAGCCCCACAGATAGGAAATCTTACATGACGAAGAAACAAAAATTAGAACTCACCTGGATCGGCAAGGAAAACCGGCCGAAGCTCGAGCCGCGCATTTTGCTGGAGGACCCGGCGAAGTCGTATCACGCGAAGCACCGGATGACAGATCACGATCTGTTCGACAACCGGCTGATCTTCGGTGACAACCTGCTGGCGCTAAAGGCGCTGGAACAAGAGTTCGCGGGTAAGGTGAAGTGTGTATTCATCGACCCGCCCTACAACACCGGAAGTGCCTTCACCCATTACGACGACGGGGTGGAGCATTCGATCTGGCTGTCGCTGATGCGCGACCGGTTGGAAATCATCCGGCGCTTGCTGTCGGAGGACGGCTCGCTGTGGATCACCATCGATGACAACGAGGCGCATTATCTTAAGGTGCTGTGCGATGAGGTGTTTGGGCGACGGGCATTTATCTCGTCGATCGTTTGGGAAAACTTCTATGGTCGTAGCAATGCCGCTGCAATCTCGCCATCGCACAACTATGTGTTGATCTATGCTCCGATGGGGCTGGACTGGAAGCGCGTGCGACGTCTCCTGCCACGAGATGAGAAGAGTGCGAGTAAATACGTTAATCTTGACAACGACCCCCGCGGCGCTTGGAGGCTAGGACCAATATTCGCTGCTGAAGAGCGGCACGAAGGCTTGATGTACTTGGTCAAGACACCTTCAGGACGTGAGATTAAGCCGCCGAAAGGGAGCCATTGGCGAATGGTAGAGAGCGAGTTTTGGCGCTTAGTAACTGACGGCCGCATCTCGTTTGGTGCGAACGGGGACAACGTGCCCGCGCTGAAGATATTCCTCAACGAGGTCCAAAGTGGTCTCGTTCCAAGGAGCTGGTGGCCGCATACGGATGTAGGACATTCGCAAGAGGCCAAACGAGAAATTCAAGCCTTATTCCCCGATGTCGTTCCGTTTGACACCCCAAAACCAGAGCGCCTTCTTCGTCAGGTTATCGAGATCGCGACTAATCCCGGCGACCTAGTCCTTGACTCCTTCGGGGGTTCTGGCACAACCGGCGCAGTCGCACACAAGATGGGCCGCCGCTGGCTCATGGTCGAAGTTATCGAGGCCACATGTCACACCCACATCGTCCCGCGCCTGAAGAAGGTCATCGATGGCGCAGACCCGGGTGGCATCACCGAAACGGTGGCTTGGCAAGGTGGCGGCGGTTTCCGCTACTACCGCCTCGCGCCCTCATTGCTGGAAAAGGACAAGTGGGGCAACTGGGTCATTCATCATGACTACAACGCGGTGATGCTGGCCGAGGCGTTGTGCAAGCTGGAGGGTTTCATCTACGCGCCGTCCGACGCGGTGTATTGGCAGCACGGTCATTCCACCGAGTGCGACTTTATCTATGTCACCACCGCCACACTGAACCACGAGCAGTTGCAGCAGCTCGCCGACGAGGTGGGAACCGAGCGTTCGCTGCTGGTGTTGTGCCCTGCTTTCCGTGGGCGCGGCGATTACCCCAACGTGACGGTGAAGAAGATTCCCAAGCAGGTGCTCTCCCGCTGCGAATGGGGGCACGACGATTACAGCCTGCGAGTGGAGAACCTGCCGCAGAAGCCTCCCGAGCCGGGGCAGCAAGCCCTTTTTGGTGATGGAGAGTCGCAATGAAGAAAACGCCCCCGAAGACATTACCAGAATCTTCCACCATGGCTGGCGAAGTTTTGCTCTATCAGGCGCCGGACGGCAAGGCCCGCATTCAGTTGCGGGTGTCGGAGGACACAGTATGGCTGACGCAGAAGCAGCTTGCGGAGTTGTACCAAGTCAGTGTGCCGACCATCAATGGACACTTGCGGGTGCTGTTCGGGGATGGAGAACTCGCGGCAGATCGAACTATTCGGAAATTCCGAATAGTTGCTCGCGAAGCCGCACGGGAAGTGGAACGGCTGGTGGACCACTACAACCTTGAGGCGATTCTGTACTTGGGCTATCGGGTGCGCTCGCATCGAGGCGTGCAGTTCCGGCGCTGGGCCACGGAGACGCTCAGGGATTATCTCGTCAAAGGTTTCGTGCTGGACGACGAACGCTTCAAGGGCGGCAAGGATGATAACTATTTCGAGGAGTTGTTGGCGCGTATCCGCGACATTCGCTCTTCCGAAAAAGTTTTTTGGAAGAAGGTGCTTGACATCTACGCCACCAGTATCGATTACGATCCGTCGGCTGAAGCGTCGCAGCTGTTCTTCGCCACGGTGCAAAACAAGATGCATTGGGCCGCTCATGGCCACACTGCGGCGGAACTGGTGGTGCAGCGTGCGGATGCCGCGACGCCGAATATGGGCCTGACAAGCTGGGCCGGTGCATCGAAGGGCGGGGCCATACGCAAGGCCGATGTGAGCATTGCCAAGAACTATCTCGACGAGAAAGAGCTCGACACACTGAACCGCATCGTCAACGCCTACATCGAGATCGCGGAACTGCAAGCGCAGTCGCGCAAGGTGATGACCATGCGCGACTGGATCGCCCGGCTGGACGACTTCCTGCGTATGACCGAGCGCGAGGTGCTTACCCATGCCGGCAAGGTGGCGGCAGAAGTGGCGCAAGCAAAGGCCGAAGCGGAATTCGAGCTTTACCGCCGGCAGCTGCTGGCAGCGCCGAGCAGGGCCGAGCAGGATTTCGACGCCGCCGTTGAAAAGTCGGCCAAGGCTATCGAGAAGACACGCAAGCCGGCAAGACTGTCTGCGAAGAAGAGCGAGGGTAAGGCATGAACCGTCACGTCAATGCCATTGCTGGACGTCTGTCGCTGCGCCCACCGCAGCGCCGCTCGCTGGAGATTCTGGATCGTATTACCGAGATTGCGCCGCCACGCAAGGACGCCGATGTTGCGGCGGCGCTGGCGGCGATCCGCAGTGAGTTCCCGTCGGTCACCGACTTCGAGCGCGATTTCGCCTCGCTGTGTTTTGCGCTGGCCACGGGCGTCGGCAAGACACGGTTGATGGGCGCCTTCATCAGTTATCTGCATCTGGCGCACGGCATCAACAACTTCTTTGTGCTGGCGCCCAACCTGACCATCTACAACAAGCTGATCACGGACTTTACGCCGAACACGCCGAAGTATGTGTTCAAGGGCATTGCCGAATTCGCCATCGATGCGCCGGCCATCATTACCGGCGACAACTACGAGGCGATGGCGGGGTCGCTGTTCGATGCGCTGCTTCGCTGCAAGATCAACATTTTCAACATTTCCAAGATCACCTCTGAAGTGCGGGGCGGCAAGGCGCCGCGCATCAAGCGCCTGTCGGAGTACATCGGGGAGAGCTACTTCGACTATCTGGCCGGGCTGCCGGACCTGGTGCTGCTGATGGATGAGTCGCACCGCTACCGTGCCAGCGCGGGGCTGCGCGCCATCAACGAGTTGAAGCCCATCATCGGGCTGGAACTGACGGCGACGCCCTTTGTGGAGGCGAACCGGGGCGCGCTGGCGTTCAAGAATGTGATCTACGACTATCCGCTCGGCACGGCCATGGCCGATGGCTTCGTGAAGGAACCGGCGGTGGTCACGCGCAAGAATTTCAACCCGGCCGGAATGTCGCCGGAGGAGATCGAGCGCCTGAAGCTGGAGGATGGCGTGCGTCTGCACGAAAGCGTGAAGGTCGATCTGGAAACCTATGCGCGCGAGACCGACAACAAGATCGTCAAGCCCTTTCTGCTGGTGATCGCGCGCGATACCACGCATGCCGGAGCGCTGCTGCAATTGATTCAGTCCGCTGCCTTTTTCGACGGACGCTACAAAGACAAGGTGATCCAGGTGGATTCCAGCAAGTCTGGCGCCGAGGAAGAAGAGATGATCGAGCGGCTCTTGAAGGTGGAACACACCGAAGAGCCAACGGAGATCGTGATCCACGTCAATATGCTGAAAGAAGGTTGGGACGTGACCAACCTCTACACCATCGTACCGCTGCGGGCAGCCAACGCGCGCATCCTGATCGAGCAGTCGATCGGACGCGGCCTGCGTCTACCCTACGGCAAGCGCACTGGCGTGACTGCGGTGGATAGGCTGAACATCATCGCCCACGACAAGTTTCAGGAGATCATCGACGAAGCGAGCAAGCCAGGCTCGGCCATCCGCATGCGGTCGGTGGTGCTCGATCCGGACCAGCTTGCCAAGAAGACGGTTACGGTAGTGTCACAGTCGCAGCTTGCAACCAGGTTGGGCTTGCAGCCGGAACAGGTCACGAACAGCACGGCCCTTGCGGCGACGGACGTGAAGCCCGCTTTCGCCAAGCCAAGTGATCAGGAAGTCGCGCAACTCGCCTGGGAAGTGATTCGCAAGCTGGAGAATCAACCGCAGACCTTGCCAACGGTGGAACATCTGAAGCGACCGGAGATACAAGCCGCCATCGTCAAGGCAGTCGAGGAACAACATCGACCAGCGCAGTTGGAGCTGGAGGGCGTCACCGAAAAGACAGATATTGCTGCGGTAGTGGCAAAAACTGTCGAGCTTGTCACGCAGCAGACCATCGACATCCCGCGCATCCTCGTGGTGCCAAAGGGGGAGATAAAAGCAGGCTTCAAGCCCTTCGCGCTGAAGCTGGATACGCTGAAATACCCGGCTGTTTCTGACGAGCTATGGATTCAGCACCTGCGCACCAATCAGCTTGAAGTGTTGTCGCTCGGTCATGGCGGAATCGAGGAAGTGCGTCTGGAGGATTATGTGGTCAGCGGACTGGTGGACTTCAACGATATCTCTTACGATGACCACGCCGAGTTACTCTACGACCTTGCAGCGCAGACCGTCAGGCATTTCCAGAGCTACCTCTCCGAGGAAGACATACGCAAGGTGCTGCGCTGCTATCAGCGCGACATCGCCCGTTTCATCCACGCGCAGATGCAGGACCACTACTGGGAAGACGTGACCGATTATGAGGTGAAAATCAGCAAGGGCTGGACAGAGTTGAAGCCCAGCGCCTATACACTGACTGCCGAGCAGCCCGTCGCGGATTACCGCGTATCGCCGGCAGAAAAGAGCAACATGACGAAGTACATGTTTGGCGGCTTCAAGCGTTGCCTGTATGGCGTGCAGAAATTCGATTCCGATGCGGAGCGCAAACTCGCTGTGATTCTCGAACGCGAAGCGCTGAAGTGGTTCAGGCCAGCCAAGGGCCAGTTTCAGCTCTTTTACAAATCGGGTGCCGACCATCCCGAATATCAACCTGATTTTGTTGCCGAGACCAGCGCTAGCATCTACATGCTTGAACCCAAGGCGAAGAACGAGATGGAAGACCCGGTGGTGCTCGCCAAGCGCGACGTAGCCGTGAAATGGTGCAAACAAGCCAGCGACCATGCGGCAAGTTACGGCGGCAAGCCCTGGCAATACCTGCTCATTCCGCATGATGCGATCGCCGAGAACATGACGCTCGTGGCGCTGGCACAACGGTTTGAAAATAAGTGAAGGCCCTGGGCAAACCGCAGCGTGCACGAGGTCGCGCACACAATCTGGGAAGGGGCTGGCGTAGAATCCGCAGGGAGGCAGCGCCGTCGTCTTGGGTTTGCCAAGTGAAGTGGTACTCCGGCTTAAGCCAGATGACGCTTTTTGAGTAGCTAAGTGAGTAGCTTTATATGCTTTGTAAACACAACACTAGCCGCCAGCAATTGATCCCTGGCTTTTTACATCTTTCCTTCTGCAATCTGTGAGCGCCGGCGGTTCCTCTCCGCGCTTCGTAACCTGCCCCACCTGCGGCAAGCCCGTGGCCTGGGTGGCCGAGAACCGTTTCCGCCCGTTCTGTTCCGAGCGCTGCAAGAAG
>Ga0307377_10007174_pt1 | contig 11550 bp, 22 predicted proteins | sample TR3MG_FD_202535 | JGI IMG/M metagenome (GOLD analysis project Ga0307377, IMG submission 202535) | Soil microbial communities from Risofladan, Vaasa, Finland - TR-3 | ecosystem: Environmental > Terrestrial > Soil > Coastal area > Acid sulfate soil | place: Finland: Risofladan, Vaasa | collected...
CATCTTCACATCTTCAAGCACGATTTCGTCAGGGTTTTCAATCATACACTCCAATCCCTTGCTTCCCAATCCATCAGGCACATATCACCTTGTTCCTTATCTGTATAATTCTCATAAGCATATTGTCGGCACTGGTCTTCTGTGCCCTCAAACAGCATTTCATACATCTTGTGATCTCCATCGTAAGTAATCTTGTAGAGACCCCACTCATCATAGCAGTCTGGAAAAATAGGCATAATCTCAACTATAATTGAAGTGTAAATGTGTTTCCCAAGTGAATGCTGGTTGGTCTTTACGGGCAATCATTTCTACAATATAATCTGAAACCATTTTACCATACTTTACCAGAAACTCATCTTCTGTGAGTTCCTCAAATCCGTGCATATAATGGTCTGCACCTTCACCAACAAACTTTACAAACTTTTCTTTCTGACGGTCCCTATTATCAATCGGTAGATAGTTGCGGCAAATCTTCAACCAAACTGACCTCCCTTCCCCAGTTGCAACATAATCAATCGCAAAATAACGATAAAACTCTCTCTTTTCAGTCATTATCCCATCCCCAAGTTCTGCCCATCAAATCCACATCTATTCCAAATCTCCAAGCATAAGCAAAGAAACCAAACAATTTCCCCATTCCCATTTGAACTTGAAAATAAGGATATCCAGCAGTTTCACAGAAACTAAAAGATACTTGAAGTGCTGTATATTTCTTACCTTTGAGAAATGAGATATAGTAATCTTTTCCCCAGTCATCTCTAGTTTTATATTCAAAGAGTTTCATTTTGAGCAGTGCAGAAAGTATTTGTATTCAGAAAGCATACCATATTGCCATTGAACTAAATCACAACCTTGATATTCACTGACAACTGTAAAAGTTCCGTGTTTCTCAACTTGTTCTGCAACTGGTTGTGGTGAAACAGGTGGTTCTGGTTTTACCATATAAAATGCAAGAATGACAGTAGAAGCACCAATAATCACACCAATAGTTAGTGTCTTGTAGTATTCAAAATTAGTCATTTTTCTTCTGGGAGTTCCTTTGATTTTCTTCTTTTAGTTTTTGATTTTTTATTTTAATTTGTTTGGTTTCTTCTTTGATTTCTTCAATCAGTTTATCCATAGGTTCTAACCAACTAAAATCATCGGTCATTTTTGGTTACTACATTCATTATACCCCATCATATATGCTCTTTTGATTAGACTTTCTTCAAGTAATTGTTGGAAGGTTTCTTTTGGTTTATTAACATTCATTTGAAGATAAATGTCATCAATTACTTCTTGTTCAATTTTCATTTTGTTTTCAGTCATTTGGTTCATCCCAAGGTGCTTTGCGATTCAATATTTCTCTGAACCTCTCCATTATAGCAGGGTCTGGTGGTTCAGCAAGTCTTTTTTGGAGAGCATCAAAGTCTTCTTTTGGTAGTACAATTGTTTCAGTTTTTGCTCCTTTGCCCCAGTATGTCTCAAACTCCCACTGGTATTCCATATCCAACCAACCACCATTCAGGGAACTCCAAAACTCTTTCCAAACGTGATAGTCATCAAAACGGAATCCTTCGTGAGACATCAAACGATACCACCACCATATGGGATGATAACGAAGGTATCTGTTGCCTATGATAAGTTTATGAAGAAAAGTCATTTTTTAGACATCACATAAGAATAATAACTGTCTCTGCCCCCCATATTATAAGGGTCAAATCCTGGTTGGGACATAGTATAATCACTTTCCATTTTATACCAACCATAGTTGAGTTCCTCAAAGAAACAGCAACGGTCTATGTTGTCATTATAATCAACAAATCGGGAATGAATACAGCACCCCCAAGACCACCAACCATCTTCAAACCATTGTTTCATTTTCCCTCCAGTTCATCAAGAACACCAGCAGCATAACCACCAAAGTCAATCTCACAACCTTCCTCACAATAACCAGGCAGAGTATCAATCAGGTAATCATCAAATCCAAGAAATACTTGAATTGCTCTGCGTTTGTCGTGTTCTGTGATGGTAGTATGAGGAGAAGCAATAACTTTGGTTACAATCTCAAAGAGTTCATCAAGGTTAGTCATTTGTTTTTACCAATTACAGCAAGGACTTTACGATTTGGATACTTCTCGGCAATTACATCACGAGCATCCTCATAATCAATCGCATCTTCTACAACTTCATAATACACAGTCTTGTCCGATGCATCATAAGTTTGGACTTCGTAAATCATTGATAACTATCTCCTGATTGATGGGAAAAATCAAATACTTCACTTACAGTCAACATTACTGCATCTGTAATCGCATCTACAATTTGTTCTTCTGTTGGATTTTCAACCCGTTTGAATGCCCTTCGGTATCCAAGAAGTGCTCCTTCTTCTACTGCTCGTTGAAGAATTACATAAGTGTTTGGTTTCATTTTCCAGTACCTTTCATAATCAAAAGTTTGCCTAACATCATACCATAAAACATTTTGATGCCTTTGTCTCCATTATCATTCATTTCTTCCCTCACTAGTGATATAAGTGCTTCAAGTTCATCATCATTCAACTCCCAGTTACTGATGTTATGTTCAGTTACTTTCATTCAATTACCTCCCAGTGTGCGTCAGATTTATCACCAAAACGATTAGTCCCAGTGCGAGTGCTTGTCCAGAAGGCATACTTACGATTTTCGGAGACAAGAAACAACTCACCACCAGTATCCTGTTCCACAATACAAACAGGATTATTTTCCATTATGTTAGCAAGACGATTTTTTGCCTTGCTGGATTTAGGTTTGACTTGAACTTTGCGGTTCATTTTCCTGTGCCGTGAAGAGGACAATCAGCATTCACCCACTTTTTATGATTGGGCATTTCCTGGTTATCAAGGATTGGACAAGTACACGAATTAGCAACTGCTTCAGGAGAACCAGGAACTAACTTACCCCAAGACTTATAAGGTGGAGTTGCATCCACCTTCCCATATTGTTCTGGAAGAATATCGCCAAGTTTTACTTTCAACTCACGAATTTCCTCTTCCAATTTCTTGATTTCTTCATCCTGTTGCTTATCATACTCAACAAGTTTTTCGTGATATTCTTCTGCAAGAAAGATGTCATACTCATCGGCAACTTTCTTCATTTGCTCTTGACTATTGCTGTCGTTGAAGGAAATTCTACAAGCACCATCTATAATGCTATACTCACAAAATCCAGCAGCACCTAAGAAACTCTTGAAGAGTTCATAATACTGGTGGATATTGAATTCTTCTGCTCCAGGTGCTTCAATCGTGATGGTTTTGCGATCTACACTTTCGGGAAAATACTTGCTTGGTGGATCTTGACTATCACTGGTGTAAGAAAACTTGACGGTTGCGTTGTAAGTCATCGCAGTTCTGTGTGTATGAGACTATTATAAGGCATCTGGTGGGATTTTAGAACCCCCCTGTGCCAGTTCGTTTTCTGCCCTCTTGCGTTTGAAATACTCCTTATAATACTTCTGTTTCATAGTTTGAATATACTCATATTCTTCTGGTTCATCTAAGCAATCCAAGATATAAGAAACGCCCTCTAATTCTCCAATTAGACGGGCGATTGTGACTGCAGATTGTGGATCAACGTTCCACTTACTTTTCATAGTCTTCCTGATAATACCCACTCACGACATTATCATCCCAAGCAGTCGGCAATTCATGTTCTCTGGACTTCATATGATTCAAACCAGAAACTGGAAGACCCTCCAAGTCTTCTTCGTGTAAGATTCCATCTAACTGACGGATTTCATTGAATGTATGTGGAAATCTAAGTGCTCCACTATGCATCCATTCGATATTCCTATGAGTTCTAGACATAAAGTTCGTGAATAAACACAATAGTAATTATATCACTTTTTGAATTCTTTTTCAAGTTCCTTCGCAATTCTTAAGGAACGACGCCACATTAAGTATTTTGTCCAGGGCATTTGAGGATTGTTCCATAACCACCACTTCGTCTTTTCGTATTGGAATCTTATTATCTTAGAGACCAAAGTAACAGCATAAGCAACACTATCATCCGTCGATACAAGGTAGAAGACGAAGATAAAGATTCCAAACCAAAAGTAGTAGGCAGTCATTCAAATTCCTCTTGCCTTCTTTTGTTTAGATACTCAAGAACCTCATCTCTCCACTCAATCAGTTCATGAAAGCACTGTTGATTGTGAGCGCACTGACGTAGTTCTGTATCTGCCTTAAGAACACTCTCAGTAAAAAGACCCAGTGCTCGATTACGTTTTTCTGCTTTATCCATCAAAAAAATGTGATTGTACTATTTAATCAAGTTTACAGGAATGCTTCCAGAGATGATGTTTTGGATTTTACTGGTTTTGGTTTAGATGCCTTAATCTGTTTGTTGATGTAAGACTTAGCGGTTGCAAGAGTTCCTGCTACATGAATCTGTTCTCCGTTATGAAGAATCATAAACTGTTTACCAAATGGAACTGCTGCCCACATTCCATCCTTGGTCACATAACCAGCAGGATTTGATGGTGTATTATTCAGCAGTCCATAGTTAGGAATAAATGGTAGATTCATCCTACAATCACATTCACACCAACTACCCGTGCAGATGGATTACGTGCCAGAGCAGTCCGCCGTGCATCTTGTGGGTCACGTGCTTCGACAATTTCATAGAACACTTTACCAGCGACGTAGAGTTCGACTTTGCATTTCATTGGAGGAAACCTCTTTGGTTATGAGTGTATTATAAGGCATTTGGTGCCTCTGCGTCAAGGGGATGGACAGTTTACTGATTGGATCACCTGTTAATTGTCGAGAAGGCAACTTCCCCCTGATTGAAGATGATATCCACGACGTTCTGGACCTTCTGGGCAGTGCCCGTAGATGCCTTGTCGAAGGTCGGGCAGATGACCAGACCATAGGATTTGGTGTAGGACTCCAGAGCGCCTGCTACAAGGGCACCAGAGCGGATCCCAGCAGCGTCCTGGGGGTGCAGACGTAGGGTACGACCCACAGTCTGCCCGATGCCTACAATGTCCATAGAGCGCATGAAGACGACTGCCTCCAGAGCAGAGATGTTGATGCCTTCAGCAAGAATAGAGTGATGAAGAACCACAAACTTCTTGTCTGCATCCTTGCCCCAATCGTTGAGAGTATCGAAGAACACCTCGCGGTTGACCTTCTCACCATCAATAAATGCACCGTGCTTAGACGTAATGTGCATCACAGAATAACCTTGTTCCTCCAGTTGTTCGGCAAAATCAGTCTCAGACAGCAGACCGATGATGTGCTTGGTTGCCTTCGCACAAATCAGAATCTTATCCACAGGATTGTCCCGAATAGTCTGAAGCAGATACTCACAGTCACGTTGAGCAATATCCTCACCCTTCACAGAGAGACGCATTTGAGTAGCAATCACCTTAGGAGGAATGATATAACCATTCTCCACCAGTTCAGGAGCAGGAACTTTAGCGATGATTTGACCATAAACTTCAGTATCATTCATGCCTGCCTTACCAATTACATTGCTGTACTTGGGAGTCGCAGTAAAGAAGTAGCAACGATTTGCTTCCTGTGAGAAATACTCTACGGCAGGAAAGAAGTGACGTTGAATAGAGTTGTGTGCCTCATCAAAGTAAATCGTATCCACTTTAATCTCAGCACGTTGCAGTTGCTGCAGAGAGTTGTAGGTGGTGAAGATCAGTTTGTGACCAGGAATGGTATTCGCAAACCAGGCAATATCACTGGGTTTGGTAGAAGAATAGTGATGAGTCTCACCGCTGTGAACGTGCATCACAGCAGCATTCGTGATAAACTCAAGATACTCAGAAGACAGTTGCTCTGCCAGAAGAATGCGTGGAGCAACGATTACAATTGTCTTAGAAGCATCAGATAGAAACTGATTGATGGAATCGAAGATACCCACGTTGGTCTTACCACCACCCGTAGGAAACACACAGATGCCCTTAGAATGCTGTTGCAGGGCATCCAGAGCATCTTGCTGGTGGGGACGAAGTTGAATCACGTTCTCCATTGCGTATGAAACTATTATAGCAGAAAACCGCCCCTGGTGCTACCCAGTGGACGGTTCTAGAAGTGTCTGTCCAACCCCAACAAAGGTACTCTAGCAGTATTGGAGAGTTACGTCAAGTTTTAATTAAAATCAGTCCAACCAGTACCAACATATCCTTGGAATTTACTTGTAGAAGAATTATAGATTATTGCACCATTAGTAACATATGTTGGAGTAATTGCGTTTCTTTGAGTTGTTGTTAATGATGGTGGATAGAATACGCCTCTCAATGATGCCGAAATACTTGCAAGTCTCATATCCAATGAACTAATTGGTGCTAAGGAACCAATACCAATTACTCCGTATCCACTTGTTATTATATCAGCATCTTCAATTCTAATTCCACTACCACCTATGATTTGAAGAGACCCTGTTGGATAATCTGGGTCAACGATAAATCCATCTGCATCTGTTGGAGTTATAGCAACAGTTCCACCCAGTAAAGTGTTACCAACAACATGTACAGAGGCTCCAGTGCTGTCCAAAATAGCAGTAGATGGTGTCCCAACTCCAATTTTACCAATAAGTTCAGATTTACCCCTAGCATCAATTTCAACAATTGGAGTAGCAGTACCAATACCAATTGAAGATGCGGCAGAAATTAATACATTTGCTAAAGTAGAAACTCCAGTAGTTACATTTAAATTGATATTAGAAAGAACACTATTTGTAAGTCCTCCAAGAACAGTTCTATTTGCACCAGATCCAAGAGTTATTGTTCCTTTAGTTTCAAAATTTCCACCAACATAAGAGTTAGTTGTAACTGTGGATGTTCCAACTACGTGTAAAGTATTACTTGGATTTGTAATACCTATACCAAAATTACCAGTATATGTTAACGATGCTAATTCAGTATTAGTTTGACCATATACCCAGGCAAACCTACCAGTTCCTACACCAGATGAACCACCGTGTAGAATGGTATTGATATTTCCAGTATCATTATTGATAATATCAAAAGTCTTATTGGAATTTCCAAATCTTAAGAGTGCAGTACTATTTCCAACTCCAGTAACCTGCCCAATACTAATTCTAGATTGTCCAGAATCGGCAATAACTTCTAATAGAGAACCAGAAGTCTTTCTAATTTGAATTTCTGACGATGGGAGCGCAGTTCCTACACCAATTCTTCCTGCATCTAGTGCGGCAAATGCGGTTCCACCAGTTCCAACGTGTAGAGTTTTTGCTACTGTAGTAATACCAGATGGTGCTGCCGTAACTTCAATGGTATCCACAACAAGTTTTGTTGCAGATACAATCCCTACAGTAATATTTGGAGTTCCCGTTAGACTTTGTGCGGTACTTGCTGTTCCAACTAGATTTCCTGTTACGTTTCCAGTTACATTTCCTGTTACGTTTCCAGTTACATTTCCTGTTACGTTTCCAGTTACATTACCAGTAACAGTTCCAATAAATCCACCAGTTGCCGTAGCAATACCAGTAATACTAATTGAATCGGCAAATAATGTTCCAGTTAAAGTAGCACCAATAGCAATGGTTTCAATCTTTTTAGATCCACCATAATAAAGTTTTACTGAACCTGTTGCTCCATTATTAAATACTGCAGAAGTATTCAGTGTGCTTCCAATGGAAACAGAATTCGCATATCCTGCATTAATAGCAATATCCGCATCACCAGTAACACTAATAGTATTAATACCAGTAACACTAATATTATTACTAGCAGTTAGTGCTAGATTATTAGAAGCCGAAATAATACCAGAATTTGATGTTGAATTGTAGAATATTTGTAGATCTGCATCATCACCAAAATAAACTACATCATTATCACCAAAGTATGCCGAACTTTGGAACGTAGCAACTCCACTTACATTTATTTGTGATATGAAAAGTTGAGATGCAGTGATAATTCCAGTTGCATTAATATCACCAGTTGAATTAAATCCAACACCATAATTAGTATTGGGATTTCCACCAACTTGGAAAGTATAATATGGATATACCGTCGCAACTCCAACATTACCAGCTGCATAAATGCTTGTATAACCAAATCCAGAATCAACGTCTACCCATTGTGAAGTTGGTAAGTTAATAAGTTTTCCGCCATCACCATAATAAGTTACAATTCCTGTTGATGATGTTATAATTCCCGATGTTATCGTAGCAGTTCCATCAGTTAGTGCCGTAAAGGTTCCAATTCCGTTTATACTTAAATATTTCGCAATAATTTGATTACTAACCTTTGCATTTCCATAAACATCTAGAAATTCGGTTGGAACTGTGGTCCCAATTCCAACCAAACCATTTGCATTTACAATAAAATTGTCATTATCAACTTGAACTCCATTCCTGAAATTAAATGACTTATTATAATTTGCCATCTTTTGAGTCTATTTTTAGTTATTTATCGTTCAGTTTTTGTTGAAGTTCGTCAACTTTTCCAGATAGTTCTTTAACTGCCTCAATAAGGAGTGGAACAATCTTATCATAATGAACAGCAAGATAACCATTATCTCTGGTTGTGACTACTTCTGGAAGAACTTCTAGAACTTCCTGTGCGATCACACCTGCTTCAGTTCCCTCTTTACCAGACTTCTCATTCCAATCAAATGTATTACCACTGATTGAAAGCACTTTATTCAAAGCATTGGGAATTGGAGTAATATTATTCTTCAATCTTTGGTCAGAAGTATAGAATGCCGTGATATCACCAGTTACGGTTAATTCACCAGAAATTGCTACACCAGTAGTAGTTGTTTGTAGTTTATTTGAATTATTAAAATAAAGATTTATTGCACCATCGGCAGTAGCAACGATCATATCTTCACCAGTGTATTTCTGGATATTGACAGAACCATTTCCACGAATGTATAATGCACCAGTTCCAGTATCATCAATAAATGAGTTGGAACCGTCGTGATAAATCTGCAGGTCGTTACCAGCACCAAGATTTAGAATATCACTATCGCCAAGATAGACATTACTCTGGAAAGTAGTATTACCAGAAACAACTAATATATCATCAATTGTTGTTGTACCACCAGCAGAATCAATCGTTAGATTACCAGTAGAGGTATCAATTTCATTATCACCAGCAATACCGATTCTTATATTATCAATTGTTGCTCCACCATTCACACCTAGTAGACCAGTGAATGTGCTAGTACCACCAACATTTAAGTTCTTCTCAATACCAACACCACCTTCAACAATCAGTGCTCCAGTATCTTTGGTTGTTGATTGAGTTGTTCCATTAATAATGGTATCACCACCGACATTGAGTCTCTTTTCAATACCAACACCACCTTCAACAACTAGAACACCAGTATCTTTAGATGTAGATTCTGTAGTTCCAACCAGTTTAGTATCTCCACCAACATTGAGTCTTCTTTCAATACCAACACCACCAGTTACTGTAAGTGCTCCAGTTACATAACTTGTTGATTCTGTTGTATTAGTAACCCTGAGTTGTGCAGTAACATTTGTCGTATCATTAATCTTAACTTCCTTGTTAAATGTAACAGGTCCATTAAACTGTGAAAGAACCGTACTAGAGTTTCCACCTTCAACAACAAGTCTTTCTTTAATTGTAACTTCATCAAATACAACGCTCAAACGATTTGGATCTTCTCCAGTAATTGTTGGTTTTGGAATATCATATGATACAATCTGTCCACTTGAAGCAGAAGTTTTAGTATTTCCATTGAATTGATCGCCTTTGTTGTTCATACCAGTATAAACAACAACACCACCAGACCTTTCTTGTGACTGAACGAGGAATTCTTCTCTTTCGGTTAGAGTTGTAACTTGAATTTGTGGTAGACCAGTTGAATAGTTACCAGGACCATATCCAAGATATTCAAAAGTATGTCCCGATGCTCTAACAATAGAAGGTCTTCTAAACTCAATAGAAATTGGTTTAATCTTTCTAATTAGTGATCCATTATCATGAGATTCTTGTCTTGTCGCAAGAGCACCACGAATGACTGTAAGTTCATCATTAAAAGTACCACCAAGAGTGCTACTTACAACTCTCATAATTTCTTCATCAATTTGGATATAGGATCCAAGTGGGAATCTCTTCACAATTCCAGCAGCACTAATAGGACTTGAAACTCTAATTTGAGTGGTGCTGGTGAATGAAACAACTGTTAAATGCTCTTCATCAAAAAATGGAACTGATCTTATTCCCAAGTTTTCTATCGAAGAATCAGAGACTCCACTATTTGCCGATAGTCCGTGCTTGAGAATATATCCACTAGATGCAGATAGTGTTTTATTTGTAATTGCAGTGAAGGTGTTAATTCCAACTCTTGCATTTACAATGTAGTCTCCAAGATTATTATTGGTGGAATTAATAATTCTGAATCTATTTCCTGCAACCAATCCGTGAGGAGAAGAGCAGATGAATGTGGTAATTCCTGAAGTAGAATCAACAGCAGTATTAGAGGAAACTCTAATAGAAGGTCCAACTACAAATGCATATTGGTCTGTGATAACATCTGGATCTCCTGCTGTTTTAGCAATCGCAATTTGATTTTTAGCAGGAACTGATGTGATTCTGTAGTAACCATCAGAGGTTGTACCTGCTCCAGTAAATTGAACAACATTACCAATTGCTGTTGAGATACCAGCAGTAACAATATTAAATCTAGCGGCACCATTACCAGTACCGACTACAGAAGAATCAAAGTATAATGCACCAGAAGAATAACCAGAACCAGAGGAAACAATATCTGCCGAAACTATTGCTCCACCAGATACAATAACTTTTGCAGTTGCACCCTGCCAGGTTCCAGTTTGAGAACCATTTAGAATTTTGACATTCTGATATGTACCATCAGTATAAGTAGCGCCAGCAGTTAGAGTACTGTAAGTTACAATACCAGAAAGTCCGTGCTCTCTAGCAAAGGTGATTGTCGCACTTGATGTGGAACTAGAGACAGAAGATACATCAAGTCCTACACCCATAGATGTGAGTAGAGTATCAGATGCTTCTTTTGTAATACTCCTCTTAAGATCATTTGTTACAACTTCACCAAGAGGAAATCTCTTTGCAAATGACTTAGCAGAGGTTGGATTGTCGTTAATATTATCTCTATCCAACTGTGGATACAGATTAACAACGTTCTGACTATATTTTAGATTTGTAAATTCTGTTGGAATTGCACTGTTAGCACTTAAAGTATAGATGTAGTAAACACCATCTTGAATACCTTCAATATATTCAGAGATTACTTCATTTCTATAAACATAAAGATTGGATTGTAAATCATTTCTTTCAAATCTTGGAAGTGAAGTTGTTCTAGTAGCAGTATTATTCGTAAATGTGGTTCCAGGAGTTGCAGTTGTTGTATATGTAAAGGTCATATCATCAGCAACAGATGCAACCGTAAAGGTTCCGTTATAACCAAGATTATCAGCACCAGTAGTATTAGTACTGTCTGTTACATTCTTGATAATAACAGTATCTCCGACTTGGAGATTATGTGGAAGTTCTGAAATAATTGTTACTGTAGAAGAAGCTCTGCTACATTTTGCAATGAAA
>Ga0307377_10007175_pt1 | contig 11550 bp, 20 predicted proteins | sample TR3MG_FD_202535 | JGI IMG/M metagenome (GOLD analysis project Ga0307377, IMG submission 202535) | Soil microbial communities from Risofladan, Vaasa, Finland - TR-3 | ecosystem: Environmental > Terrestrial > Soil > Coastal area > Acid sulfate soil | place: Finland: Risofladan, Vaasa | collected...
ACCCACTTGCCTCCGTCCCATTTCTTTTGATGTAGTTCCCACATTACAAAGGCAAGCCAGAGTTGTTCCATTGAGGTCATAGAATTATCAGAACACCAAACCAAACCTTGTTCTCCTTCTGGTGGAAGAACAAGCATTGATGGTCGAAATTTATCATATAAACCATTTGCTCCAAATTGAATTGTTTGATGCTTGCGTTTCCATTTTTTCCAATCAACCATCTCCTGCAACTGGTCTTGACGAGGGAGCCAAACAGCCTTTGGGCTGCCAATAAACTCAGGATAGTTTGCATCCCTCCAAAATGACATACTATCTCTATGCCTACGGGATGCTTTCAATATCTCAGGACAATCACACATCGCTATGTATTCTTTGCTTGTGTCCATGAAGTCTCCTTATCTTGTACATCTAAATAGAGCAGCGATTAAACTAGCCTTTTCTGGAATTGTATAAGCTCCTTCTAAATTACTGTATAATGATATTAATCGACCCCCCTCTTCCTCTTTCATATAATCAGATAATAACCTAGCCCCAATTAAATTCATAAGTCCTATACGCACAGCATTAGGACTTTTCTTTTTTAGTAGTGAAGATAATAATCCCTTAACGTTCTTCCAAACACCATTGTATAGTACTTTATATAGTGTAAGTATATCTTCGTCTACTTCTTCTAGAATAGAGAGCTCTAATAGGTACTTAGCCTCTTCTATTGTTGGAGTATTTTTTACTAGTACCAAATTCTTTAATAGAATACGTGGTATTCCTTCTGCTTTAGCAATTAATAATTGCTTCGCCCACTTCTGTAAAACAATTCCTTCTTGCTCACATACATAATCTAGTAACTGTTTAGATTCATTTGTATCGAGAGGCCTAACTTTTAATATAGTAAATCTACTAAGAAGTATTGCACTTATCTTATTAATTTCTGTTGTGCATCCAATTATCAATACATCTTGTAACAGTTTTTCATCCTCTAATGGTTTAAGAATTACCTTTAGAGATTTATCAGATAAGCCATGTATCTCATCTAATATAAGAACCTTTTTAGTACCAAATATAGAAGACTTTTTTAAATTATCTAACTCTGCTCTCATATCATCTACCTTAGAGTAGTGTTCACAATTCACATCTAAGATATTGAACTCTTCTGCTCCAAACATACTTGCTATGATATGTGCTACTGAAGTTTTGCCTGAGCCAAATGGACCCTCTATTAGTATTGGTCTTGATAAATTTAATGTTGGTATGACTCTCTTTATCTCAGCATTACCAAAGAGAGTCTCTAAGGTCTTTGGTCTATATTTAAGATGTGGCATTTATTCTCCTATTAACTTTTTAATTCCATTTTCAAGATCATCATCTTCATAATAAAATATGTCAGGTACTATTAGGCCTGGTTTCCCCATCCTAATAGAATTTACAATTAATTGAGATAATCTCCAGTCTGGATACCTCATCCATAATATTTTTAATAACTTTAAGATTCTATCTATTCTTTCTACCTTCCTCATAACTTATCCTTCCTCTTCTGATAAACAATTTTCACATGGCTTAATATAAATCTCATCATATAGTTCATCTATATATTCTATGTCAAGTCTCTCTCCACATTCACTACAATAAAATTGTAAATAAGATAAGTCCATCACAAAATCTCCACATATGGATAAAGATCATATACTTTATGATCAATCAATATTTGTTCATCAAGCAATCCTTTATCAAACATAATTTTTGAGTTTACTTCTGTCTTTAATAGTGTTTGTCTAGCTGCCATTAATCTTGATAAATTATCTTCTCTTAAAATAATTATAGCTTTATTTCCTAGTCCTTTTAAATCATTTCTTCTTCTTAAAGAATCATATTGTGCATCAAAAATATATTGTGTAAATATAATATTTGGTAGTCTCTCATTTATATCAGTAAAGTATGATATAAAATATCCTTCTGATATTAATTTAGGGGTAAGCCAAGACAGTCCTTGCTTTGACTCCTCATTTATTGGGCCTACAATAATCAGATCTATACAACCCTCTACTTTAATCATATCATAAAATAATTCTAAAGATACTGGTGGTTTATGTGGATTTATTTTTACAATAATTGAAGTTGGTAGTATTCCTAATCCACTATTAAACTTTTTAATTATATTATCACAATATATTTTCATCAAAAATTTCCTTAATTAAATCTGCGTTAGAGCAATCTTCATATGTCATTCCAGTATGCTCATACAAATCAACAATATGACCACATTCTGGACACTCCCACTCAATAAACCCACATGTTGGAGCAAAATAAACGTCATCATCCACATGATTACAATTTGGGCAATCGAGACTTAATATGTATCTATCCCCCATTTTTTGTTTCCTCCTTTAATTTAAATGTGGCGAGCTCGGAATAGATTTTAGAGAATATTTCATCTCAGCTCACTTTCGTACTGTGTCTATTCTTCTTCAAGCTCAGCTCGCCACATTCTGTTGGTATTGGGAGCAGGATTCGAACCTGTACGAGATTAAGGCGTGAAACGCCAACTGTGTGTTCTCAACAAGATGCTTGGCATCCCGTTTGCGTCTACCAAGTGGCAAGCCAAAGGCCGATTTCACCCTGTCTGTGACGTTTAATCGGCTTCAGCAGGGGACGCCTCCGGTCAGGCTGTCTGACCTCATTTACGCCCGTCAATTTGGCACAGGGTTTATTATCTTGCCACATTCCGCCACCCCAATATCAATTTTAAATTATTGCTAAGATGATTTCAGTCTTATTAGCGTTCATGTTCACACACCCCAATATCAATTTTAAATTATTGCTAATAGTACAGCTTCCGGCTGCATGGTATCTAGAATATTTAGGATTCAACCTAGATTTACCTCCTAAAACCATAGTTTTCACCACTATTAGCAATTAGATTATCCTAACTTAGATTTAGCTATCCTCTTAGCTACTAGTTGACCGCATTCAGCAAAATCCCCACACTTTTTACAATCAACATCTTCATCATCAAAGAATGTCATAGGTTCTATAATACCATAACAACTATCGTGGCTAGTAGGCTCTGATTGTGTATTATTCCAAGGTTGCTCTTGTGCAATAGCTGCGGTAGTTGTGGTATCTGTTGCATCATCATCAAGACTAATATTAAGAGGAACATCACCATCAACTTCAGCTTGTGTAACCCCCCAATGTCTGAATACTGGGGTTAGAATAGCCTTGCCTCCCTCTTTATAATCCCATGCGGGACAGATTCTAAATGAAAGTGTTTCATCTAGTTTAAGAGCTTGAATACGTAAGAAATTTTCTCCTTCTACTAATTCTCCTTTTGTTATCATTTTAATAATATTTCCCTGACCCAGATCAGTAAGACTCTTTAACACTTTCTCTGGTACATCCCAATCACATGTATCCCCTCGGAATGGATCATATGTATTGAACCCTAAATCTCCTTTGCGTTTTTTAATTTTAGTTAAGAATCCTTTTCCTGTCATTGGATGTGCTACCATCTTCCAATTCTTATCAGGGTCATAGATGGAGTCTATAATATAATCCCCAACCTTTTTACCTATCTCTAATACTACAGATTTATCTCTATCACTAGGCAATACTACATTCATGAAGTAGGATACGGTAGCTTTCTTTTTTGATGCTAACTTACGTTCTTTAGACCCTTCAGGAAAATCCCAGAGTGGTTGTATAGTTTCACATACCTTACAAGGTGTTCCTATACTTATATTACGTTTAGGACAGAATGTTCCTGTACCACCAGTTCCTTTAGTACTATCTTTCATTTTTGATGCATCGTCTTGATTCAATTCCCACGGGTCTTGTGTCATTTTCTTTGGCATAATTTTATTCTCCTTTAATTAATTTTCTTTTTAGTAGTTTCATTTAGTTTCTTTTAGTTTCATTTAGTTTCTTAATCTTCTTCGCCAAAGTCTAGAACTTCTCCAATCTCCTCTATTCTTTGATCTACTGATTTAAATTTATCCTTCTTTGATTTCCCATATTCTATATTCTCTGTTTCATAGTACGTTGCATCCCCCCTCATTTTCTTTGCTTCTAGTTTACAAATTTCTGCGAGTCGATACCCTCTAGAATCAAATCCCTTAACAAATCCTTTGAGTACCCCTACTTTATGTTTAGCCTCCATCACCTCCTTTCTTAATTGTTGATAACGTGGGTTTAGTTTAACTTGAGTTTTTAATATAGAGTCTTTACCAGATGCAGGTATTGGACTTCCTTCTTCTTCGGCTTTCCTAAAAATTTCTTCTGCTATTTCTGCAGTAGTTATTTCTAATTGAAGTGTAAGATCATCTAGCGCTTTGATTGCATCTGATAAATACCTACTATACTCTCCCTCTAACCTGGGATGGCGCTTTAAACATTCTGATAGATGCCATGTGCTACTGTTATTTATTTCAATTTCTTTTTCAAATTTATCTTGGTCTACTGTCATTGTATATATCCTCCCAGGTTAGACCCCCCATCTTTTTAGCTTTCTTATATTGTTGATCTAGTTTCTCATCTTCTCTATTACAATAGAAACAATCTTTCGTGCAGACCGCTCTTAAATGTTCTTCATATTCATAAAAAGTATCATCAGTCATTTTACCCCCAAATATCTTTTTGTCTTTTCTCTCTTTGTGGCTCTCCTATTGGTGTCTTTTTAAGTTCAGTTAAGAACTTTCCTTGCTTACATTTACTAAGACATTTCTTATTCTGTAATCTATTAACACACACATCAATATAAATTCTCTGTCCATTCACATTACAATAAAAGATATTCACTAATTTAAAATCTTCACATGCCTTTGTATTGAAGTCTACTTCTTTCTTACCAATGATTAAACATTCTCGTATCCCACCCATCTTTCGTCTATAATCAGGGGTTGTATCATACTCCATACAATACCCACATATGGGAGTATAAATTATTTTTTTAGCTCTGGGTTTACGTTTCTTTTTAGGCATTGATTAAACCTTTATTAATCTTCGAGGTGCCTCCTTCACAGTTCTTGTATGCGTCCGCTTCTTTTAGCAATTCCAACACAATCGGTTCAATTTCATCCCAAGAAAATGCTACGCCCTTAACAACGTAAACTGAATATTTATTACCGTCATGGGCATCTACAACACCTATGATTTTACCAACCTCCCTAAAAAGACATTCGCTTGGTTCAAATCTGACATGGTATTCACGAATATCTGTGTTCGGCGGTGTTTCAATAACAACTTCCAACTCTTTCACCATTTCATCCTCTTTCACCATTTCATCTATCATTTCTCTGGGTAATTCAAGATGGAGGGTTATTGATTCTCCCGGTTCCAACGTTATGCCTGTATCTGAATTGACTTCACACGAAAATAACAAAAATAACATCGCAAGGAAAAACAGTCTTGTTTTCATACTCCCTCCTTATCTATTCCCTTCTACCCAAATCTTCTTATAAGAAACGTAGCTGCAAAGTTAACTATACCCACAGCAAACCAATACATAGCACTACCCCACTTTCCTGTTAAAGATAGTGGTATAACTGCAAGAAATGATTCAATAATTACTAGTGTAGGAAGTATATAAATTAGTTTATCTATCACACTATTCCACCGGCAAATATTTAGTTAGTATAAATATACCTCTTTTCCTAACTCTAATATCTCTTCTTTCTCTATTGATTGATAGATCACAATTATAAATATCAGATTGTAATTTATTTATTTGCGTACAATATTCAATAATTGTATCCGAAGCTTTTAAATTTGGAATATGATTTACTAAAATTGTGGCGTTATCAGTAGAAAAATTTTTCATGATTTCTTTTTCATATTCAGGATATTCTTTTGTTAGATATAGTTTTAATTCTGATGTTATCTCTTCAGCTTTCTTTTTATAAACTTCTTTATCATCTTCTTTTTCTTTTATGGTTTCAATATCTCTTATCTGGTCATAATATAGAGAGCAATGTGATGCTAATGTAATAATTGTCATAATGACACTTGTTACTACACAAAACCCTATAAGAATTTGGAAATCTCCAGTAAGATAAACAGATATTATTAGTGTTAAATAAAATACGAATGTCATTAATAATGAAATCATATGCCTCCTTTATAACACCAATTTAAAATATGGGTATGTGTCTATCTCTTGTATACGTATATCAAAAGCAGCTAATACATCAACAGCGTTTTGGGCTTTCCTATCATCACTCATAAGATGAATTAGAAGTGGTACTTGCATTGGGGCAGCGTCAAGAAATGTAAGGCAGTTGAGATGTTTTTTACTGAATGAATCACAACCCTTAATTGCACATCTATTACAGTTACTTGTTCGGTTCATAGTCCTCCTTACTTTAAGAACTTGATTCAGATGATGAAGAATAAGAAGAAGTAGAAGAAGTAAAAGTTCCCTTCCATGACCAATCATCTAAAATAAAATTCCTATACTGATCATTAGAGATCTTTATGTTTTCTTCAACATGCATATTTAACATTCCTATTGCTAAATTATAATCGCTTTCATGGTTTATAGGTTTAGGCGCAGGCATACTTATTACTGTAATATACTCTTTATATTCAATAGCTAACTTCATAGCCTTTTTTAACTTTGCTATGAGTTTAGTTCTATAACCAGCAAAAGCATCTTTATACATATATATATGTTTGTCCCTATTCTCTTTTAATATTTTAATAAGATCGTTTTTATTAACTTTTACATAGTCCATTTAGTTCTCCTTTCCGCCTTTAACACGTTTTGAGGGTATAGGATAATACATTATTTCTCCCTAATTTTATTCTTTTAAATTCAGTATACACTATTTTGACCAAAAAGTCAAGCTTTATTTTCATTAAAACGAATATTTTTTTAAGTCCTTAAGATCTTTGCCTATTTGGAAGTCAGCTAACAACTGTACCCTGTTCAACCTCTCAAACTCCATATTAATATTGGTCATAACCCCCCTCATTATCTCAGCTACTTGATTAATACTTTCATCTTTAACTTCACAAATGATACTATCATAAACCTGCAAAACTAATCCATCTTTAGTTATAGACTCTTGTAATCTACCAAATTCATTATCTATTTTAATCATAGCCATTTGTACTAAGTTCCAAGCTACTGATTGTATTGGAAAATTTACTGCCTCTCGGATAGTACCTTGATCTTCTTCAGAATGATAGTGCCATCTGCGAGTGAATCCAAAATAGTTTCTCACATACCCATTTTTAATGACATCCTTTTTCAATTTTTCAATATTGAAAGCAAGATTAGGAAACCCTTTAAAATACTCATCGATAAACTGTTGAGCTCTGCGTTCTGATATACCTAATCTATATGCAAGTGCCACATGACTCATTTGATAGAGCACTCCAAAACTAACAGCTTTTGCAGCAGTTCTTAAATCGGTTATGTGTAAATCCTCAGCCTTATACTTAGAATAGAATTCATCATATGGAATCTCATAAATATTTGATGCAATAGAACTGTGGAAATCTTGACCTGTTTTATTACAAGCAGCTATTAAATTTTCATCATCAAAAATTACAGCTGCTACACGAATTTCTATTTGTGACATGTCAGCTGCTATAAATGAGAATCCGTCACGAGCTACAAGACATCCCTTAATATCTTTATCTTCTGAACGTGCTGGTATATTTAATAAGTTTGGGTCTTTGCTATTTGGTCTGCCGGTAGCTGTGCTATGTAAACTATATTTAGTATGTGCTGTGTCACCTTCTAATTTGCTTACAACTCCACTAAGAAAGTTTTTTCTCATTGCTTCTAGTCCACGATATTTTTCCATGATATCGCAGTATTTATTTTTATAAGGAGCTTCAGCATACTTTGCCATTTCTTCTTTACCTACTGACGGTCCTTTTTTCTTTGTCTTCTTTAATACAGGGAGCTTATAATAATCTAAAAGTAAATATTTAATATGATTACTTGATTTTGGATTGAACTTATGTTTAAAATACCTCTCTGTTTCTTCAATACCTTTAACCTTTAATGCTTTTTCTAGTAACACCTCTCCTTTCTTTTTATATATCTCATCTACCCTACTTAATTCATCTAGATCATATTTAATACCACGAATACTCATCTTAGTTAAGACTTTATTACATGGCATCATCACATTAGTAAAATACCATAGCATATTTTCTTTCATCAATTGTTTGATCTGTCTCTTCATAATTATAGGAAGCACCCCAACATCACAGGCTGCGTATTTTAATAATATGTCTATATCTTTTACTTTGTGTGCTCCTCCTAATAAGTTTACTTGAGTATCATATCCAAAACTTTCAGGAGAATATTTAGAAGTGAGTGAAGTTAAATCATTATCCTTCATTCCTGTTAACATAAATTCAGCAAGACAGGTATCATGATACCATTCTTCTGGGAATATACCTAAGTGTATATATAAAAATTTAATATCAAATTCAAATGTTTGTCCGACTATAGGTTTAGATTCTAAACTTTGTTTAAGCTTCTGCCATAGATAAGGGAAATCTTTTTGTAATGTTTTTAACATACTAAAACTAAAAATGTATACTGGCTCTTTTCCAGTTCCTATCTGTACGATTCTTATAGTATCTCTGTAAGGATTTAACCCAGTTGATTCTATATCTATGTAAAGATACTCACTATGTGAGATACGATCAATTGCTTGCTCAACTTCTTTTGTCACCTCTGTAAAATATTGATAGGTATATAACTTTAACTCTTTAGTTTTCTCTCCTAAAATTATAGGGATCATTTTAAAATCATCTTCTATATCTTTTCTCTTACTTGGGTCATATCCTACTGCCATTGGATGATAAGTTGGGAACACATTACACTTTAATTTCTCAGACCATAGAACTTTACCACGATAGTCTGAAATTCCTTCAACATCTAAAGCTAATCGTAATGCAATATCCCCCAATAATACAACTAACTTAGGTTTTATCTCCTGTATTTCATTGAAAGTGTGGATAAAACAAGCGTTTAATTCTTTTTTAAGTGGTTTAGCATTGTTTGCTTTGTAACATCTGTTGGAATTTGCTACAGCTATATCATCTCTTGTAAGATTAGCAAGACCCAATAGATGATTTAGTATCTTACCGGCTGACCCAATGAAATGGGAGGGAACTAGTTTAGATGCTTGAGCTTCATTCATCCCTGCCATTTCTCCTAAGAAGTACACCTCTGCATTAGGATTGCCGGAGAATGGTACACAGTTAATCTTATATTCATTTTGAAAACATGGGCAACGTGTACATTTAATCATTTCAAAGTCCTTCTCAGAGATTTAAATATATCATTAACTACTCTTTGGACAGACTGGCCACCCATACGAAAATCTCTCATAACATCGGAATTAATTAATGCTTCTGATATTTCCTTTGATATGTCATATCGTATAGCTTCTACTTGAGTTAATCTTAGTGCATTTGGTAAGTCATCTACTCTTTCCATAATATAAGTCATCTGTTTTCCTTTAGGGATACTTCTAACAGCCCACATCCCCTCTCTTAAATCTGATACTTTAATTACACTGTCTGGTTTTAAATTGACAATACCTTCTAGTTCTTTCATATTTCCTCCTCCTTTAATTATACCCCATTAATCCAATCCTTATATTATCCTTACACAATAGCAGTTTATCAACTTCCTTTCCTATAAGTAAATAATAATTATCTGTTATTCCTCTGACAGAATCGATATCAAAAACTAATTCAAATTTCTTATCTGAACTACTATCTATAGATGATTTAGCCTCTCCATTTATAGAACTAGCTTGTATAGACATCATGGACTCTTTTCCATTTGTCATAGTAACTAGTTTTCTAGTTTCTTTAAATAGTACAGGCTCAACTAAACCAAACGCTCCTTTTAAAGAATCTAAATCAGACAACTCTTCTACGCTCTTAAATGCTGTATCAATAAACTTCTTTATCTTTTCAGCAGGATAGGTATCAACTTTATCAACTGTGAAAACTACATATCCTCCTTTAAAATAAACTATCACATTATGATCTTTAGTACCAACACTATCTCCTACTTTTAACATAGATAAAATCTTTCTTGATATACCTATTGGTTCTCCTTGGTAAGTAGGATTATCTATAACCATTAATCTAGATCCGTTAGTTGCGCAGATAAAATCTTCACAGAGATAGATATATTCTAGTATCCCTGCTCCTGTAAAAAATGAAGCTTTTTTTAAAGCTGTTAATAGTTCCTCTGTAATTTGGAATGGGTCAACTGTTATTTTTTTAAAATTTAATTTTGGTAATTCCATTCTTGAAATATTTAATTCTGTTTTAAAATTACCTTTATTGATTACTACTTTATTATCCTTAATTTCGTATTCTCCTATACCCCCATCAAACAATTTCAACACGTTTTCTAAGACGTATAGATTAATAGCACCCCCATTTAAATCAAAGTCAACATCATGTAAGCATACATATTCTGAATTGTTGCAAGTGATTAAATCCCCATCTTTAGAGAATAAGAGTTGAGCATATACAGGATAGTCCGATGTATTTGTTCCGAGTTTTAAATATTGTAAATTCTCAAAGATCCTTTTCATTTATTTATCCTCCTACTTTTTTCAAATTCCTCTCACAAAAATTTTAATAAATTTCAAAACTGTTTTTGAGATTATTACTCATAGTCTTTTAGGAATTCTGGTATATCTTCTTTGGTTAATCCACTCTCTTCTTTAAACTCAATTAAAAAATCAAATTCCACAGGGTATTTGAGAATAGAGTTAGAAAAATCTTCAAATAAGGCATCTTTAGCTTCTTGTACCATATTTTCATTATCTAAATCTACAACATACCCATTTGTTATTTGTACTCTACCTAATCTCATTATTTATTCTCCTTCTTGTGTATGTTGTTTATAAGGATGCACTTGTTTTTATCGCAGCTTCTTTGTGTGTACGGACTCGCCTGTGAGAAATAAGTATTTTTCAAAGTACAATAAAACTCTTCTGGTTCACAATAATCGTGGTGGTCTAAAAAATTACATAACCTAAAATTAATTTTTTCTATATCTGTCATTCCTCCCTCCTTTTTTGACCTTTATTTGGTGGACCCCAGTGTAACCAATAACCTATCGATCCTAACCTATCTTCACATATAGTGTACTCATAAACTTCTGCCCCTAAAAATATTGGACTTTTAATCCATAGATTTTCGCCATCAGACCGAAATAAAGGAGCATTAGAATTATTAGGATCAGTAAACCCATTTACAAATTTAGCCATATTGGATCTCCTTATTCTTCTTTAGTATATTCCATTTAATCCTCCTTTTTATTTAACTGTTTTCTTATTCTCTTAATCAGTTCTTCTCTATTTTGCATAAACTCTGGATCATGCCAATAATCATCCGGGTTAAGTTCTTCTGGTGCATCAATTCCCTTGCCTTCAGTAAAGAATAAACTTCCATTCTCCGTAACCTCAATGACCATATAATTTCTTTTCATTTATTTATTCCTCCTATTATTTTCCTTTAAATGCCTTTTCTAAATTTATTTTATTTAATAGTTCTTTATTA
>Ga0307377_10007176_pt1 | contig 11549 bp, 10 predicted proteins | sample TR3MG_FD_202535 | JGI IMG/M metagenome (GOLD analysis project Ga0307377, IMG submission 202535) | Soil microbial communities from Risofladan, Vaasa, Finland - TR-3 | ecosystem: Environmental > Terrestrial > Soil > Coastal area > Acid sulfate soil | place: Finland: Risofladan, Vaasa | collected...
TGCGATCGAGGGAAAGGCATGCTTTGCCGGCGGCCGTTTCCATATCGCCTTCATGACTCCGGCGGCTATCGTAGTTGCCTGCTCATCATCCGCCATCGATTTTAACGATGTGCCCGGATTCAGTCGCTCCAGTAGCATGACCCCTGCCTTCAGATCGGCCCCAAGCAGGCGGACCATGCCCTGCCCGTTAAAGTGGGACAGTGCAGCGTGCTCATTCAAAAATTCACAGTCTGGCACGCCGGCTTTCACGACGCCTGCTTTCAGGACGACTTCATGGCCGCCTGCCTGGAAAGCCGGGACCACAAAGTTAGAGGATAAATTATTAAAGGGGGGCTGGAGGGTAAGCGTCCACCTGTGCGCGCAATCAACCAGTAATCCCGGGAGACTTTCCAGCCATTCGCGGCCGGCCTGGCCATGAACCTGGGTGATATGATCTGTAAAAGTGCTGGCCTGAGTGGTCATGTTTCGGACAACCTTTATCCGGCCGCCCTATTTCGCCACTCGGTTCTGAGCAAAGCAAGGATAGTTGTATTCCACCAACGCCCTTTGAAATATTGATTTTCCCTGAGTACACCTTCTATCCGCATAGCCTGGCGTTCTGCCAAGGCCAGCGCGGCGCGATTTTCAGATATCGTTTCGGCATAGATCCGGTGCAATTTAAGCTTCTCAAAACCCAGGTTTAGCGCCGCAGTCATCGCTTCCGAAGCATAACCTTGAGACCAATATTTATAAGCGAGGACGCAGCCAATGGATCCCTGGCGATGTTCAGGTGAATCAATACGAACGCTAACTGTGCCAATGAACGAACCCCCGGTTATGATAGCCAGGGTATATTTTTGCCGGGGAACCTCAATCTGAGATTCCATGAATAGCTTTACAAGGTATTCAACGTGGGGACCCCATTCCGCCGGCGTTTGCGAATAATACTTTAGAGCCTCATCGTTGTTTCCAATTTTCCGGAACGGGATCAGATCCTCTTCGCGAAAGTCTCTCAATAACAATCGTTTCGTCTTCATTTCAAACATGGTTGTGGTTCACTACCTGTTTGTTGGCTAATTTATAAAGCTACTTAAGGCCTGGGCTATCTCGACAAGTTTGGCCGGGCTTACTATGTCGGGTATATCCTGGGCTGTATGGGTAATGGTGGCCATTAACTCCATTACCATCTCGGCCGTGATGGCGATGGAGGCCACACCATTCTGCACAAAAATCATGTGATCGCCATTGTACCATGGTTCTCCCTGTACCATTCCGGGGAATTTTTTGAAAGTATTACCAGCTTTATCCTGTAAATCGGGCGGACAACCATAGAAAGAATAGGCGGCCCGGCCGATTTTGTAACCCACATCATCGATGTTTATAAGGACGACAATCTGGTCAAATGTGCTGCCGTATCGCTCCAGATAATCCATCTGACCGGCAACGCTATAATGGTCTTCGCCATTGAGGGCGACGATCTCAATGTCCAGCGGTCCGCGGTAATCAGCCAGCATCTCTGCCAGGAGCATCAAAACCACGGTACCTGAAGCATTATCCGAGGCGCCGGGACTGTCTTCGTAGGCATCAATATGGGCCGTTAAAACGATCTTTCCCTTCGATTCAGGGTTCTTCCGGGCAATCACATTGTTGGCCGTCGCCTGAATCCGCTGCGCCTCGATAAAAAGGTGAACTGGCTCTCCCACTTTCTTTGATAGCCTTTCACCAACGACATCGGAGCAGTAGACATTCGGAATATCAAAATCGCCGTCGACGAGTAAGGGAAAGGGATATAACGCACCTACCAGGTCCGGGTTTCGTGAAGTTGCCGTTATGATTCCGGCCGGCTTCTTGTCCTCGAGCAGGCCATAGATTTGTTGGTGATGTTCGGGATTATAAAAGACAAAATTCTTGGGCATCAACTGTTCAGCACAGATCCCACCCTCCATCAAAAGGATCTGCCCCTGACAACTGCTGTTTTTTAAGGCCTCTACTGATTCGACGACAACCAACCGGGCAGTGATATCGCAACCCATCGAGTAAGGGCTAATATAGACTTCATAGGGGTCGTCGCCGCTTATTAGGTTCGATGTCCCGCTTACATAGTCCGGGCAGGGAAAGGGCGTCGTATCAAGCTGATAGCCGAGATTGCCGACGACAATGGCGAAGAAATCCGTCGCCTCTCGATTCCCTGGGGAACCGGTACGCCGATTCGGTTTTACGCTGCACAATGTCGCTAGATATGTGAACGCCTTTTCAGAATATGCTTTATGGTCCATCTGTCTACTCCCAATGCTATGTTGAATGTATAGGCTGATCAGCCGCTTTGTGCCGGTAAGCGGTCCATACCGGCCGATTGAGCCATAGCAGCCATCATCTGGCGAAGTTCCCGCTCCTCTTCCGGCGCCATCAGTGGTGGCGAATAACCATCCAACAACTCGGCAACTCGCCTTTTGGCTCTGGCGAAGATATCCAACTGCCCGTCCTCTACCCAGCTTCGATTAGATCCGCGGTCGATTACTGCCGAAGGTAGGTATTGTTCCTTGGAGAATAGCTGGCGGGTCACCTTTTGCCGTAAGAAATCCGCCTTAAAATCGATGCCGGCGAAAAGTTCCATGGCCAGCGTCTCAGTATGCAACTGCACACCGGTTAACAAGCGTTTGACCATGGCGATTGCTTCGGCGTCGATAACCAGCTTCTCAGGACTTTGACAGGCTAGAAAATCCAGCATGCCAGCGCCGGAGATCATATTGATCCCTGCCAAAGCGCCAACCAAAGCAGTCATACCGCTTTCCATTCCTGCCTGGGCATCCACCACCTTCGCGTCGCTGGCGGCGAGGTAGGTGTGAGTCGGCAGGCCCAAGGATTTCCCTACCTGGGCATAGGAAGCATCAATCATGGCCGTTTCGATAGCTCCCATTGGCGTCGTGCCATGGCGCATGTCGAATATCGCCGGCGCCCCTCCCCAGACAATGGGAGCGCCGGGTTGGGCCAGTTGGTGGATGGTAATACCACTAATACATTCGGCCGCGTGTTGTACCACCGATCCCAGGAGGGTGACTGGTGCGGTTGCGCCGGCCAGGGGCATCGAAACGATCTCGGCCGGCACACCGGCTCGGGCCAGATCCAGGAGATTCCGTGCGGCAAAATCAGTCCAAACCAACGGTGGTGAGGGGCAAACATCAAACACGGCCAGGGGCCTTTGCTTTAAAGCATCACGACCACCGGCGAAAATGGCCAGCATGTCAAACATGCGCTGCGTGTTAGCGGTGGCGAAGGCCCCGGTAACAATCGGCTTGGCAGAATGGAGCAATAGCAGATAGAGCCGGTAGATATCTCCGATTTCCTTCGGTACATCGTGACAGACCACGGCCGTAGACTGGGCGTCATATGCGTCTAACATCTCCGTTACCTTGACCAGACGAACGAGATCGGCTGTACAGGCAGGCTTGTGTTCCAATGTTTCCGGGTCCAAAATGCTTACGCCCGATGAACCAGGATCAAAATGAACCGCGTTGCCACCATAGGAAACCATCGCTTTGCCCTGGCGGTTGTATAGACTAAAGTGAGAAGGGGCGCTCTCGAGAGCTTGACGGCCCAGGATTTCGGGAATTTTCACAACCTGTTCGCCTTCGTCTACCAGCGCCCCCGCACCGATCAGAAGCTCCCTCGCTTCGGCTGCCAACACTTTCACCCCGGTGTTCCGCAACAACTGGAACGATTCATCCAGGATGCGCTGGACCATTTCATTCGTAAGCAACTCAATTCTTGTTTGCATAATACCCCCTATAATCTAGGAATGTTCGGTACTTCTTATAATGGTCGATAATTCGGCCGACTGTCTGGGATCGAGCGGCGCTGAGCGATGGGTCTGCAAAATTCGACGCGCCTCATCAGCAGCCCAATCTCGGGCATTATCACCCTTCTCCTCCCAAACGTTGTAGGGGCGACGGTCCATATATTTCGGCAACCATAAGTCATGCATATGCTGTTTGGTATGTTTTTGGGTTAAGTAATTTCCACCGGGACCTACCGCGTGGATCACTTCCATGGCCAGGGATTCTTCTTCGACTACGATACCCCGCATCATTTGGTGGACCAGGTCAAATATCTCAACATCCAGCAGCATCTGGGCATATGACCAGATACGACTGCCGTGAAGCATACCGACGCCAAGCAGCATATCAGACATCATCACCGAAGCCATGAATGTAGACATCACATTTTCAATACCGGCTTGCCAATTCGGCTCTTTAGCCCCGGTGGCGAACGAACCCATGGACAAGGGTACGTTATAGAAGTCGGCCAGCGCATTAGTTGCCGCTCCAAAAAGGAAATCTTCCGGTCCGCCGCCGGTGTAGCCGCCCGTGCGTAAATCCATAACTGTTTGGGCCGCGGCATAAAAGACCGGTGCGCCGGGGAAGGCGAGCTGAATGAGAGCCAGGGCGCTGATGACTTCGGCATTGCCGACTACCAGATTGCCGGCCAGGGACATCGGAGCCGTTGTACCGCAAGAAGTCATCGTCATAAAGCCTACCGGCAGGCCTGCCTCGGCGGCAATCAGCGCCGCTTCCAGGCTACCACCATCATGGCCGAGCGGCGGCGTAGTACATTGCATAATTGAGAGGAGCGGCCGCTGGCGCAATCTCTCCCGGCCGCCGGCCATGACCGATGCCATCTCTACTGCCGCCCGGGCCTCCGTCTGGGAATAGACGCTCTCCGTCTGGACATGCTTGGTGGAGTTTTCCCAGATCGCCTTCAACTCATGCAGGCCCCTGCTTTCAGCGGGATAGTCCTGGGCTGAGACCGCCACCCAATGGAAAGCAACCTGAGGTAAAAAATCGGCCACGGTTGCAATATCGGCCACATCTTGTAGTCCAGACCGGCGACGAATCCCGGTGTAGAGATCGATGACTTCCACTCCACAGCCGTCAGTTCCCAGGAACACATGATTGCCATCCATGGGTAAATCTAGATCCGGATTCAAGGCAGCCAGGCTATATGCCGGAGGCGCTTGCTTCAGGGCCTTCTCGATAAGGTGACCAGGCGCCTTGACGATCTGCGTTTCATGATCAACGATTGCTCCATTTGCTGCCCAAATTTCAATCGCCTTGGACGACGGGAAGCGGACACCCGTGTTCTCAATCACGTCAAGAGTAGCCGTGTGTATTCGCTGGACATCCTGCTCATCAAGGATATTCATACTCAGTCGGGGATTGCTAATTGATTTGATCTTTTCGTTCATTGGCTTGTTCCTTACTAATTTTCTCAGGCCACATCGAGCATTCGATTGGCCAGTTTCACCGCGCTAATCGCATCTTCACTGTAACCGTCGGCGCCGATCTCATCTGCCCAGCTCTGGGTGACTGGGGCGACGCCAACGATTAATTTTACTCAATTACGGAGGCCGATATCGTCCAGGGCTTTGATCACAGCCCGTTACTTGAGCATAGTCGTCGGTAATAGAGAACTGACGCCGACGATATCAGCTTCCATTTCGTGGGCTTTCTCGGCCAATCTGGCCACAGGTATGTCGACGCCCGAATCAAATACCTGGCAACCGCTGGCCGACAACATTGTTGCCACCAGCGTCTTTCCAATATCATGAATATCTCCTTGGACAATGCCGATCACGACTTTTCCCAGAATTTCCCGTTGCGAACCCTGGTTCTCCAACTCAGGTTCTAATACGGCTATCGCTACTTTCATGGCTTCTGCGGCTAATACCAGGTCAGGCAAAAACATCTCGCCGCACCCGAAAGCTTCACCGATATCCTCCAACCCCTCTACAAAGCCCTTGTTGATGGCGTCTAGAGGGTCCATGCCGATCTGCAAAGCTTATTGAGCTTAGTGGGCGGCATCCTCAACCTCGCCGTCAATAACGCTGTTGGTAATTGCTTCATAAATCTCTTGGCTCATCATATTTCTCCACATAATTTACAACGCTTATTTCACCTGGTCGCCTTTCATGGATCGACCAGACGAAGCTATTTGGTTAACGCTATTCCTTCGGTTGTGACTTGCAGGGTTCCCCACCATGGCTGGTGGATGAGTATTATTTGACATGCTTTCGCGCGAGCATCAGACACTCATCGGAAAGCCCATCAATTGTAAAGAGAAGAAGTAGCCTGCGCATTACTCCGGACGGGCAGATTGTCCTAACTCGTCAAGACCTTAAATAGGTCGGCAACCGAGTTGAACGGAAACATGGCGGGCTTTCGCACATACCAATAATCCAATATTTGGTATCTGGTCTGGCGTCAGGCGTAATGTTGGTCCAGACAGGCTAATAGCGCCCACAGGTTCACCATCATGATTCCTGAGCACTGCGGCCACGGCAACCAACCCCAACTCCAATTCCTCGTTGGCAACAGCATAGCCGCGGACGCGCGTCCGCTCGAGTTCCTGATCAAACATCGCCAGGGAGGAATAGGTGTGGGGAGTGAGCGCCAATAATTTTTCCGGCAGACGTTTCTTGATCTCATCGGCAGGCAAGGAAGCCAATATAGCCTTGCCTGTAGAAGTTGCATAGGCCGGCCAACGAGTACCCACGGATTGAGCGCCACGCATCACATGCTTGCCGACCACTTCATCCAGGATCAAGGTTTCGGAGCCAGAAAGTACCTCCAGGGAGGCAGTCTCCTGGGTCGAGGTGGCCAGTGCTTCTAGCTCAGGATGGCAAAGTGATCGGATTTCATTTGACCGGAGAACCAGACCTCCCATAGCCACAATCCCGAAACCCAGCCGATAAGCGTTCGAGCCTGGATCCCGCGTGACCAATCCTTCGCTTTCAAGAGCCGTCAACAACCGGTAGGCGGTTGTTTTATTCATGCTAACCTCTTGAGCCAGGTCAGAAAGCAACCATTCTGAATGCTCGTCGGAGAAAGCCTTCAACAAGGTAATTGCCCGCAGCACAGATTGGGTGCCTGGATAAGGTTTGCCAATCATCGTTAATCCTATGCTTTATTCGGCCAGATAGGTGTTGGATGGCCCTGGCATTTTTACTCTTCTACCTCACCGGCCGTATCAGAATCTCCTGAATCCTGGTCCGGCTCGCCGATCGCTTGCCGGTTATCCGCTAGCTGTGTCCCTTCTAAAGCGCCAACACCTAATGCCTGCCACTTGTGACTATCCTCGCCGCTACGCAACCGGTGTTCGGCGCCACCTCTCGATCGTGTGTGGGAAAATCCTTCGGGCTCAATTGTCAACCGCTGCCCCTCTAGCAATTCCAAAATGCCCTCCTGGCCCGGTTCAGGACGAGGATCAATCAGCGCTTCTTGTGGCTTGATCTCGTCCGCATCGTAATCCAGGGGTTCACTATAGGTCGTGATGAAGCCTTCAAAATTGCGCAAGACTACTTTGCCTGGTGCCTGTGAAATAATGTAATTGGGTTGAACAGGTATTTTGCCGCCACCGCCAGGAGCATCAACCATATATATGGGCACGGCATAACCAGAAGTATGGCCGCGTAAGCCTTCCATGATCTCAATGCCTTTACTAACAGTGGTCCGGAAGTGCCCTGCGCCTTCAACCAGATCACACTGGTACAGGTAATACGGCCGCACACGGATTTTTACCAGGTCGTGGACCAACTTCCGTTGGATATGAACTGAATCATTGACGCCGGCCAACAAGACGCTCTGATTTCCTAGAGGGATGCCGGCTCGCGTCAGGCGATCGCAGGCGACAGCCAACTCTGGAGTGATCTCCTTGGGGTGGTTTACATGAATATTCAACCAGAAGGGATGGTATTTAGCCAGGGTATCGGCAAATTCTTGGGTTACTCGCATGGGTAGAAATACCGGCACTCGGGAGCCTATACGAATAATCTCCAGGTGTGGGATGGCCCGTAGCCGGCCAAGGATCATGTCCAGCAACTTCGGAGCGAGGACCATTGGGTCGCCCCCAGAAAGCAAAACATCGCGAATCTGCGGCGTGTTTTCAATGTAGTCGATTTGAGCTTCGAAATCATTTCGGCTGAAAGTTTGGGATGGATCGCCAACGATTCGGCTTCGGGTGCAGTACCGACAATAGGTCGCACATTGAGTCGTAACCAGCATCAATACCCGGTCCGGGTAACGGTGCACCAATCCGGCCACTGGGGAATGTTTATCTTCGGCCAGCGAATCTTCCATCATAGAGCGGAAAGGCACCATTTCCTTAGCGGTAGGCAGCACCTGCTTACGCACCGGGCAATTAGGATCGTCGGGGTCAATTAGACTGGCGAAATACGGTGTAACGTCAACCCGGAACAAGCCACTGGTTCCCATAGCTTTCTTTTCCGACTCCGTGAGGTTTATCACTTGTTCCAGCTCATCGAGCGTATTGAGCCGGTTGGCCATTTGCCAGCGCCAGTCCAGCCACTTTTCATTTGGCACGTCTTTCCAATAAGGAGCCCGTGTATAGACGTTTTCAGCAGTCGTGGTTAGGGCATTATTCTCCATCGATCAACCTCCTGGATAACCAGCATGTGGACTGTTTCATAATATGAAATCAGGTTTCAAAATATTAATTCCCAGTATAGCAATCCTGGCAAATATCTCAAAGTCAAAACGAACTGGCAAACATCTACTTAACCATTGGCCCTCGTTGGCGGGATCGACCAGTACCATGCAGTTTGAGAGCCAATAACCTCTTTCGGGCTTCATTTGCGGCGAACGGGTAGGAACTTCTTATCGATTAGCCTGAGCGCCGGGAATATTTCCGTGCCCGCCGGGCTGGGCTGGGAGGGGTCGATCGACCAACGTAGGCCGGGAGTTGTGGAAGCGGTTCATCACCAACCATTCCAAGCTGCACCAGGCGGCGAAGTTCAATGTCAATCAGCGGATCTGTTTCAACAGGTTGATAAGCAGTAAGACGCCTATCGAGCTCGTTCCTGGTTCGACCGAGCAGTTCAACGGCGCCGCTAAGGGTCCAATTTTCTCGATTAGCACGATCAATCACCGGCCCTGGCAAGTACAATTCTTGTGGCCAATGTTTATTGGTATGTCCGGCCGTGATCAAGTGTTGTTCGGCAAGAAGTTCTTTTACCAGGTCCAGTGTTGGCAAATCCTCCTGGGGTTTCATCTCCCGAATTAGGTGCAAGGCTTGACCGCACAATTCATTATCAAAGACGAGCTTCTCGAGACTGAAGACAAGCAAATAATCCAACATTCCTGGTCCAGAAACGGAATTTACGCCGGCCAGGGCAGCCAGCAAGGCGCTGCCAAAACTTTCGGCGCCGGCCTGGGCGTCAAGGTACTTACCATCACTCAAGGCCATATAGGCCTGGGTGGGCAACCCAAAGGAACGGGCGACAGCTACATAGGCCAGGTCCAGGTGCAGCGCTTCTATCGCTATCATGGGTGATGTGGCTGCTTTCATATGGAAAGTGGCCGGGGCACCGCCAAATAATACCGGCGCTCCAGGCTTGATTATCTGGCTCATAGTCAGGCCGGCTAAGACATCGGCCGTGTGAAATACCGTGGCTCCGACCAGAGTAACCGGGGCGATCAAGCCCATCAGCGTAACCGGCACAATTTCGATAGGAATACCGGCTTCCACACAATCGATCATATTCTGGCAGGAGTCCTCACCGTAACGAAACATGCCTGTAGCGGTGATAGTGAAAATGGACATCGGCCGGTTGATCAAGTCGGCCGCATCCTCCCGGAACAGGCGCATCATTTCGACCATCCGGGGCACCCCATGTTCCGTAAAGGCGCCAGAAACTACGGGCTTTAGAGAGTGGGTCAGGCAGAGATAAAGTCGCCAGGCATCGGATACTTTTGGTTCGATATCGTCATTGGTGGAAAAGGCCGTGGCCAGGTAAGAGATGTGCTCCAATCCGTCGGCCAGGCGTACATATTCAACGAAATCTTTGGTGTTGGCCAGGCGGGTCTCACCACTACGATGATCCAGAACCTTCAAGCCGCTGGAGCCGGGCACGAAATGGACCTTATCGCCGCCAAGCTCAGCATGAGGCTTGCCAGACCGGTCGTAGAGAGTGAAATAACGAGGGACAGTGGCGATGGCTTTGTCGACCGTATCGGCCGGAAAAAATATCCGGCCGTTTTCCGGATCACTTTTTAAACCGTCCTTTAAGAGACGGTGCCGGAGAGTCGCTCCCCTGACCTCAACTCCGATTTCGCTCAAGATCCGCTTGGATTCGGCCAGGATCTCGTTGATTAATTCGTCTGAGATAATGTTTAGCGTTGGTCTCATAATGCCGGAATGCTAACACGATTAACCCAGAACGCCGATCACAAAGTTGGGCCTTCTGTTCCAGAGGCAAAGGTTAGTCTTTTTTTTCGCTCTATCCACAATGGATAACAACAGAAATAGTAGCCTGCTTCAGGTGATTGGCCAGAACTATCCCTATTCTCTCCCCCCAATTATGTAGAACGTTCCATCTTCCTCAGTAGCCGGATCACTGGTGTTTTCCGACACAGCCCGGACCTGCACATATCCCGCGTTCTCCAGCATTGAGGTAAGCTGGCTCAATGAATAATTTCGCAATTCAGGAGATCGGCGATGCAGCTCTGTATAGACAACCTCGCCGTTCTCGAACAACTCGTAACAACTTTCGGCATGGCGAAGCTGCGTATTGGGATCATATATCGATCGTTCCCAATGCTTAATGCTTTTAGCGTCCTCGAAGCCATCCTTTTCAGACACTAACCACCAATCACCCCATTCCGCCAATCCTTTTCGCTTACAATGCCAGTTGGATAAGACCAGCGTAACTCCGGAAAGGAGATGATTGAAGAATCGGTTCAGGGCGCTTTCTGCCTGACCAAAATCAGGCATCAGTTGGAATGTATAAGACGGAACGATGATCGTTTGGTAGTGGCGAGGTATGGCCATCGATTCCATAGTCTGGTTGTATAAAGTGACCTGTAATGACTGTTCGCTGGCCTTCTCCTTGCAGATCGCCAGCATTTCCGGGCAGACATCCATCCCATCTACATCTAAACCGTTTGCCCGGTACTCAAGGAGCAAACGGCCGGTGCCGCAGCCCACGTCCAGGACGGTTCACCACTATAATTGATCGCCTCTTGAAAGAATTACCTATCAGTAAAACCTGAGGTTTCCCCGCGCGGAAAATCCCAACTTTTGGCAACTAAATCCCGATATTCGTAATCACCATCACTCACTGTAATTTCCTTGAATTTGGACAATTTGCCCTGGCTGAGGATATCCGCTCCGCCGACTGGTCAATCAACTTCAACAAGATTGGATGATGCCCTCGGTCCAATACCTACTCTTTGGAAACCTAGGCGGCCGAACAATCGCTCCGAAGGCATTTTGCCTTCTGTGATGACGGCGCGCACTTCCAAAAGGCCCTGTTTGCGAAGCGCCGACAGCACTGACCAAACCAGCTGTTTACCTACGCCCCGATTTTTCCACACCCCATGGGTCATCACGCAGGCGATTATCGGAAACTATCTTTCATCCCACCAGCCGGCCAGGCAGGCGCCAACCAGTTGTGAGCCAATAGAGGCTAATCGTGATTCAGCCAACAACGGCCGGCCCCCACGTCCACCAGCCAGATAGCTTTGGACCTCACCCATTGCGTCTTCTACTGTCTCGTC
>Ga0307377_10007177_pt1 | contig 11548 bp, 18 predicted proteins | sample TR3MG_FD_202535 | JGI IMG/M metagenome (GOLD analysis project Ga0307377, IMG submission 202535) | Soil microbial communities from Risofladan, Vaasa, Finland - TR-3 | ecosystem: Environmental > Terrestrial > Soil > Coastal area > Acid sulfate soil | place: Finland: Risofladan, Vaasa | collected...
CTATTGTCGCCGGAATAGAGGAGTTGGCCAAATCAGCACACAACAAATCAAGGCGTGCCAGTTAAAGAGCAAGCCAGCAGCCGTTGATCGAACGTTGTGTGAAAAATGGTGTTCTTTGAAATTATAGGCGCGCAGAAAACGGGTAACGCCGTCCGTCTTGGCAGACACCGAAAGGTGGCCCTTTAGCCGTATGGGCTTATATCCCAGCCGTGTTTATCGGTCGGAAAACTGTTGGCATTTGTCCCAGCCATTAACTTGTGGGCTAGGTTGCGGAGCGCGCTGAAAGTATTGAAGAACACCATTCATCACACAACAGGCCAAAGTTGACATTAAAACGATCAACTATTGGCCGAACCGTTGTGTGCAAATTTTAGGGCTTTTATATTATAATCGTGAAACACTGATTGGAGGATTTTATGCAATCTTATATTGGTACAAAAGTTATTCTTGGTGAAACTTGCTGCAAGGAGGCGTTCGATGCAGCAAAGGAAGAAGGCTTCGATTTTGATAAGAAAATTGAAACGCCAGCAAACCCGACCGATGGTTATCATGTTGTTTATTCTAATCCTGATGGAACAAAATATCACTCATGGTCTCCAAAGGACGTGTTTGAAAGGTCGTATCGTCGTATACAGACAGATGAAAAGGAACTTATATCATCGTATTAACCCGTGTTTCACTGAATAATATGGAAGCCCTAAAATCAACACCCAACAGGCCAAGTGCTAAATGAGTACACTTCGCACGTTGGCCGGGACGTTGCAGGAAATTAAACCGCTAAGAGCATATTATAGTTTGGCTCATTAACAGAAAGGAACCTAATGGAAAATCGATACTGGTTAACACCTCCGCAAATTTATAAAGAGCTTGATCGGGAATTTAATTTTCAATTTGACCCATGCCCTTGTCCCAGGCCAGAAGGGTATAATAGCCTCTCTGTGCCTTGGTCTGAATCTAATTATGTTAATCCTCCGTTCAATTTCAAGGGAGGTTCAGACGGTCCTACATCTTTTGTTCATAAGGGTATTGCTGAACAAGCAAAGGGTAATAGTTCGGTCTTTTTACTACCGGTACGGCATTACATAAATTTGCTAATGGAAGCAGGCGCCGAATATCGTTCAATGGGCCGGGTAAAATGGTTGGAAGTTGATACTAAGGAGCCGTGGAAGTCACCAATTCCAATCGGCGCCTTTATTTTAAAAGGCCATTCGCCAAAAGAAGAATAAGGAAAACGCGGTTGAACATCCTGCAACAAAGCAAGGCGTGTCAACCGTGGAATAAAAATATGCGGTCGTAACGGTCAACAGCCGTTGCTCACCGTTGGCTGCAATTTCTGCTAAAGAGATTGTAGGCCGGGCCAAAGAAAGGTAGCGGTTATGATCGAGTTTTTTTGCAATGAGTGTGCCGACAAGTCCAACGAAGCAGAGTCTCTGTCCTTAGGCTGTATTGGTGTACGTACTTGTGATGTGTGCGGTCGCAAAGTTGATTGCCAAACAGAAGGTTATCATTTCTTCCGAGGGGGTGCCAAGGCGCGGCTGAAAGCTAAGGAGGAATCGCAGGCCAACGCACAACAGCCCTAGCTTGCAACGAGTCGCAGCAAGCAATAGGGCGGACGTTGGAGCGCCATTTTTGAAATTTGAGATTATAGTTTTTGTTCACTTAACATAAAGGAGTTTAACATGAGGTCAACTTATTGGTTTTTGGTAAAATTTGAAAACGGTAGACCAGAAATATGTTCGATGCTTTATGAGTCCAAAGAAGAGGCTATGGAAGAGTGGAATAAAAATCCCTACACTACTGTATGTGAGACTATCTATGGTTAAGCCGTTCACAAAAAAGGATTAATATTGTGATTTCAAACTCGTGCTCTTTACAGAAATTGTACAGTGTGGTTGATAAATGAAACTATGTATCACTACAGTATGCTCTGCCGATAGTTTTAGCTATTACATTCCCCTATTTGTCTATACGGCAAAAAGAGCATATCCGGAATATTGCGTCAAGGTATTTGTCAGAGGGAAATTAAATAAGGAAATTAAAAATTGCATGGAATTGCTGAAAGAATATAAGGATTGGGATATCGTAGAAAACGTGTTTACTGAATTTCCCAGCAGGGTATCTATATGCAACACATTAAGACACCTTATTCCAAAGGAATTCTTCGCAGGATTTGAATATGTCTATATTACCGACATTGACTTCCTGTTTTTCAGACACGAACCAACACTGGGCCAGTATTTTGCAAAAAGAATAAAAAGATGTAAACAACCATACGCAGCCTTCCGTGGAGCCATTAATGTCCCACGAAGAAAAGATGTGAATAAAATCGGGTGGAAAGGCAGCTTTACAAGAATAGCAGATGGTACACTCATGCTGAAAACCCCGGAATGGTATGAAAGAACAGACAAGTTTAGAATACAATATTATAAGAGATTAAAAAAAAGCGAGCACGACAAATTCGATAGTATCATACCGGCAAGTTATAGAGAATATAATGAGGTTATGCTATATAGAATATGTAGACTCGCCGGACTCGAAACGCCGAGCAAAAAAAGACATTTTATCGACGGGCACAAATACGATATTACATTTAGGGATATTCATCTCGGAGACATGAAGTATAATTACCATAAACGGATTAAGAAAAATATTACAAAGTGGAATATTAAAAACTTCAAACTTCTGGAGAAAAACAAAACCTGGAAAGCCCTTTGCTCAGTTTGCGAGAAAGACGGAACCGTAAAAACTAATCTTAACAAATTAAGAAAAGTATTGTGATACACATTATAATAAGAGCAAGAAACGCTGAGAAGTATATTGAAACCTGCCTGTGGTCATTGAAAAAACAAACATACGGGGAGTGGAAAGGTGTTCTAATTCTGGATGCGCCGGAAGATAATACCGTAAAGGTTGCATCAAAATATATATCATTGAAAAACCTACCCATAGAGCTTGTTGTAAACCGAGAAAGAAAAGGCTTGGGATATAATTTGTGGTATGGTATAGAACTAATTCCCAACCCTCACCCGGAAGATATAGTCTGCATAGTAGATGGAGACGACTGGATAGAAAAAGAAGCCCTGGCAGTAGTAATAAGTGCCTATAAAAAGAAAAACTGTCGCTTAACACGCGGGAGCTATATAAAGGAGTCAAAAGCAAGGATAACGAAGGTAAGCAGGAGAGATATAAAGGGCCCGGTTAGAAAAACAGCGTGGAGCTGCTCACATCTTAAAACATTTAAATATAAATTATGGCAGTTCTTCCCCAAAGAATATTTACAACACAACGGAGTGTGGGCCGAAGCTGCAAGCGACCGAGGACTAATGTACGGGCTGGTAGAACTCGCAGGGATTGAAAATTGTGCACACATTAAAAGACCAATATACCATTGGCGAAACCGCAAACCCAATAAGGAATATCTGAAAACTCAGAAAAAATGGGAAAGCATATTTAGAGCAAAGGAACCGTTACATGAGTACAATACTATTCCCCGGTAGATTTGACAAGCCACACACAGGCCACATTATAACAATCCAAAGACTCGGAAGTAAATATGATCTGGTAATTGTGTGCGTTCTGGATTATCTTGAAGCCAGATATGAACTGTCAATGAGAATTAGCATACTATCCGAAGCTCTGCACTACTCCAAAGGAAACTATTTGGTGATATCAAACAAAAAACACTTTGCCAGAATTACTGCGAAAGAATTGGATGAATTACCTTCTTTCCATTACTTCGGCAGTGGGAACACAGATGTCCTTATGAGAATGGGGCAACTTATACCAGAAAGCAGTATTGTTAATGTCCTGCGATATCCGGGCTATGCAGCCTCGGTGGAGGAAGAATGAAAATCTGCTTTGTGGCAAACGATAAAAAATGGGGCGGGCTTGCCAACAACGGTGGCTCAAAAACAATTATCAAGTCCGCTCAAACATTAGCTAACCTGGGGCACGAAACCGATATTGTCTCTAACGTGGATAAATTCACCTGGTTTAACCACAAAAAAACTATCCATAAAATTCCGAAAGATACTGATGTGGTTATCGCGGTATCTGTCTCAGAAATAGATAATGTTATTAATGATTCTCCAAAGAAAGCAAGAAAATTCTGGTGGGCCCGCGCACTTGAAACCTGGAGAATGCGGGAAAAAAAAATTGTTGAAAAAGCCAGAAAAATAAACCTTATAACAAACTCAACCTGGCTCCACAAACTCTTTGGAAGCTATGGGATACAGAACGAAATGGTATGGCCTGGAGTAGACCTGGAGTTTTGGGAAAACAGAGAAAAGCCTACAGATTGTTGCAACATAGGCTTCCTATACCATGAATTTCATAAAACCAAACGATATGATTTGTGCGTGAAACTAATGGAAAAGATGTACAGAAATGATTATTACTCTTTCGGAGTTGGTGTGCCCAAAGATAAAAGGTGTCTCGACCAATACAAAACACACCTCGATCAACCCGGATGGAAATTAATAAGGGTGTTGTATCAAACCTGTCATATCTGGTTTGCACCCACAGAGCTTGATTCATTCCACAATCCTCCACCGGAAGCGAATCTATGTGGATGCCTGATAGTCTGTAATCGCAAACCGTCAAACGGTATGATAGATTATGCAACCGACGAAACCGCCATGAGATTTGATACCTGGGATGAACTTATAGACTGCATTGAACAGCCCGATTATTCAAAGGTAGCAAAGATGCAGGATGTACTTAAAAACAAAATCGGAAATCGAGAAAAGAATATGAAGAAAATGCTGGATGTTATAAAATGATTAATAAATTTGTCTACAAAATAATTGCTAGTAAATGGGATTCGACAAAAAAGATTTATGCAAAATACAAAAACATCAAAGACAGGCTTAAGCTGCTTGATAAATATGTTGGAGTCTTTAAAGATAGTACCGTTGTTGAAATCGGCAGCAACGCAGGTATCGCGGCATTTTCAATAATGTCGGTAGCCAAATCTTATATCGGTATTGAACCCGAACCACACTATGTTGAACAGGCTGACATTGCAAAAGAATTTATTTTAAAAAAGAAAAATGTCGTATTCTATAACGGCAAGATAATGAATCTGCCGGAAACCGACTATAACGCCCTGTATGCCTCATATTCCCTTTACCATCTCAATGATACCGAAGTAGAATACTTGGTTTCAACCGTGTTTCCCAAATGCGACGTGGTTATTGTAATCAACAGGGCAAACCAGAGGAAATTTGACAAAAATAAATATCAACTGTGGTATTATAAAAACACAATAGACCTGTTACAACTATGCGGATTTAAAACTTCTCTCGAATGGGGTAATAAAAAAAAGTCGTTTTATATCGTAGTGGGGAAAAAATGATAACTTTAGACCTGTTTAAACTCCTTGAACACAGATGGGCAAAATACGGGTACGTGTATTCAGCCAAAGCGCGTATCTATAAGAGGCTTAAGCATTTTGACAAGCACTGCGTTCCCATGCTAAAAGACAAAGACGTGCTCGAACTCGCGTGTAACTCAGGGATTTTCGGGTTTCTTATTGCACAACAGGCAAAATCTTATTTCGGAGTAGAACCCAATTTTGAGTATTTTAAACAGGCTGATATGACAAGGAGTTATATAAGCAACAGGAAAATAACGCTGATAAATAAAACGGTGAAGGGCTTCATTAAAGATGTTGCTTCATATAAATTCAACGCCCTTGTAGTAAATTACAGTCTTTACAGATTCAGCAATGGAGAAATAGAAAACATAGAAAAAACAATCCTGCCTAAGTGTGATGTTGTATGTATACAGAACAGAACCGTGGAAAAGGAAAAACACAGGAATAAATATAATTTTAGAAGCGCTAAACCTATTATGAAGTGGTTACAGAAAAACAATATTGATTGTCGCCTGATATGGGGTGATAAGATAAAAAGCTATAGTTGTATTGTGGGGCAAAAATGATAACTATAAAAGGCAAAATGGAAGATATTGAAAGGGACAATATAGTCCCCCCTGGTGACGGAGTTCATGTTGCAGGGAAAGATGGATTCATTAAAGGGGTAAGGAATATCCTCATTAACGGCAAGGAATGTCCTCGCGGGATGGTGGGTATTTATTACCAGATTAGCGACAAGGAAGGGTTGAAAATATACTATTCAACCAAGCACAAATACTCTACAAAGAAAAAAATTGTAGAAAAAACATATAGAGTTATGGCTAATCTTTATATTTTCGGACTGTGCCCGAATCCCCACGATATTGAGGATATATATCTCAAGCTTGGTTATAACGGAGGAAAAATACGCGAGAAGTGTTATGCGATAAGAATGGATCATGTCAATTATCCGAAAAAAGCATGGGCTGATTATGCACGCGGCAGACCTTACGACTGGAATTGTGTTGATGAACCCAATCATACCCCGCAGAGATTCCTGTCTTTTGTTGATGAAGCGAAAAAAATCCTTCGGGAATTAAACGTGAAATTAGACACATCATTTAAACTTGGAGATGTACTCTATGATACAGTTTTAAAAAGATGGCTTATTGTAGATGTAGATTTGGAGCCTAAATGAAAGTATGTATCTGTACTAAATGGAAAGACTACGATGCGAGTCGTACCGGTAAGGGGTTTTTTGCAGCGAGGCTTGCAAAAGAGTTAACTACGCAGGGAGTAGATATTGTTACTCCCGACGTATATGCAGACATTAATCTTGCCATAGGTAAGTTTAATTATGAGCCCAATGCAAGAAAAACCGTACTACGCCTCGGAGCCGCGCACATTGACTCTAATTCAGATTACAAAAAGCTGAATAAACGCAAGGCAAAGGCGTTAAAAAAAGCCGATGGGATAGTATACCAAAGCGTATATTCAAAGATGGTGTGCCACGCCTTTATTGGGACGCCAACCGGCCAGGAAAGAGTGATTTTTAACGGAGCAGAGCCAAACGAATTTCTGATTTATCCTTACAAATCACCCTTCAAATATAACTTTCTGGCAAGTGCGAGAGAGTGGACACCGCAGAAAAGACTGGATACAATTATAACCGCCTATTTTGAAGCAGATATTGCAAATTCCTGTTTGCGAATATGTGGAAATACAAAACACAAAGATAACAATCTTTACAGTAAAAAACACACAAGTTGTTCTGTAAGATATTTGGGTTTGGTAGATCGCTATACACTTGCATCTCTTTATAACCTTTGTGATGCCATGATAGACATTACCTGGCAATCTGCATGTCCCAATAGTGTGGCAGAGGCTTTGGTTGCAGGATGCCCGGTAATAAGCTCAAACGATGGTGGTATACATGAATTGGGATGGAGCGACAAAGAGCACTCTGCCGAAGCTTATCATTGTATGAGGTGTGATGAAATATGGGATATGAAAAGGCCTATTAATCTAAGAAAACCGCCGGAGATTAACTTGCCCGGCTTGGTTGAAAATATAAAGTCCTTTGCTAAGAATGAAACGTATAAATTCACATACAAGACCCTGCACATGCAAACCATAGCAAAACAATATCTGGAGTTTTTTAATGAACTACTCAAGTAACGATCCGTATTTATTCTGCGATGAAATTTATTGTATGGGGTTAAAAAAGGAAACCGGGAGAAAGGAACGCGCAATAGCTCAGTTCCGCGAGATTGATATTAAAGTGGTTTGGGTTGAAGCTATTAAGGCAAGACCCCCAAGGCTTGGCTGCCTAAAAACCCATCAAGCTATTATCAGAATGGCGAAGGAAGCCGGGCATAAAAATGTGTTAATATTTGAAAATGATATCAAGTTTTTATATCAAAAAGAAAAAACCAGGTATAACTTTTTACGTGGGCTATGGGATTTGCCGGAAGATTATCACGCCCTTTATCTTGGAATAAGGTGGGGTACACCTGGGGAGCATGTATCAAAGTCGATTGTAAATGTAGTATCAGGGAAAACCACGCATGCTGTTATGTTTTCTTCCACAATATTTGATACTATAATTAACAGTAAGGCGAAGAACTTCGACCACTGTATGCTGGACGACATTCAACCACAGGGGAAATGTTATTGTATTCAACCTATACTGGCGATACAATATGGATGATGTGACTCCCATTGTCGGGAAGCTCGAACCCATACCGTTAAAGGATTTAAATATCAGGTTTATACCTATGGCAAAGCTTGGAAGATGGTATGATGATATGAGTTTGGCAAATAGCCCTCATGTAGACCTTTTAAGGCAATATATTGAACACGGATTAAATTGGGACATATTAGAGAATGGGCGTTATGCCCAGGAGCGCCGCGCTCGAAGATTTGAGTTTAAACAAGAAAAATGGAGCGAGAAATGGATTAAAAAACACATTAAAATCAGGATAAAAATATATGAGTCATTGAAGAAAACAGGGTTTGTATCACAGGGCAAACCAGTCATGGTGCTAAAAGAGCCCTTTTGGAAAACACGATATGACTATCCGGGTATAGAAGGTTACGAGATTTGGAATGGCGCCGGAAGATGCGCGGCGGCACACGTTCTTGGCTGGAAAACAATACCAGGATTATGGGTACAGGACACAAGACCCGGTTATAAAAAATGCGAAAAGATAGAAAAGAAGTTTCCAAAATGAAAATATTCATAGACTACGAACTCGACAATCCTCGCAAAGCCTCTACTGGTAAGGGTAAGTTTTTGTCGCTTCTCATACCCGAACTTGGAAAGCTTGGTGTGGAAAGCAGCACATACCCCAAAGGGTGTGATGTCCATTTGGGCATATCCTGGTTTAATACCGACACCGATTTACCAAAGGTATTGAGGATAGATGGTCTTTCTTTTGACAAGGCCCCGGCTGCGATTAGTCATTCTATGAAAAAAGCAAAGAAAAGTGTTAAGATTGCCGGTGCTATAATATGGCAGTCAAACTTCTGCAAAAAAATACTTTCGCAATTATTTGACGTTTCAGGCAAACGCGAAAAGGTGATATTTAATGGAGCTCAATGTGACATTGAATGTACGACTCTTTATAATGTTAGATATAAAAAAAATGTCGTTCTGTCCGCACACTGGTATAAAAATGGGCACGAAAGAACAAACAAAAGACTTAAAGAGACTATTGATATAATATATAAGTATATTAAACAAAGAGAAGATGTTAGATTTATTATACTCGGTGAAACCAATTATAAAAGTAACAATCTGCAAATAATGATGCCTGGACATCTTACAAACAATGTCATGTTTGCAAATTTTGGCATAGCCAATTGTATGCTATATCTGGCTTATTATGACTGGTGTCCCAACTCAGTAGTAGAAGCTCTTTGTGTTGGCGTTCCTGTTATATGCAGTAACAATTCAGGGATAGCGGAGATTGTAGGAACGAACGGTGGGACAATTCTTGATCTCGACAAAGAGCTTGAGTTGAAAGACCTGTATCTTTACAAAAAACATCCACCTCCGGTTGACCACGAAAAAGTATTTAAAGCACTAGACTATTATTGTGAAAATAAAATACGTATTAATAAACCCGAACTACACATAGAAAATATAGCAAAACAATACAAGGAGTTTCTCTTTGGTAGAAAAAACACTTAATCAGCCGTATGATGAATCATTAATAAGGAAAACCCGCGACGAAATTGTCTGGGCTGGGAAACACAGCGAGAAAATAACTAAATTCGGGATGGCAAGAGGAAAAATGGACGATCCGAAGTATTCAAATCCTGACGACTTAACCAGAACCGGGGCTATCAGTTTGGGGGATTCAATATTTCTTTTTCAATTGCTGTCATATTTAAAATCAAAAACGGCTATTGAGATTGGTACTTGGTTTGGAACAAGCGCGTCTATTATGGCGTTACTGGTTGATAAAGTATACACATGCGACAGAAACAATTTGTATGTTGCTGACAATCCGAAGATAAAATACTATAACCTGCAAAGCGACAAGTTTTTGAGAAAGATGGCAAAAAAAAAAATAAAAGCCGACTTTTGTTTTATTGACGCGAGATTGCAAAAAGGTGATGCCGAAATTTTATTGAATATTATCAAAGATACATTTTTTATCCACGATTACGAAAAAGGTAAAAAAGGCTTTGCTTCTGCCGATATGCTGATAAAAAGCGGTAAGCTAATTCCCTATGTGAAAAATGCGACAATAATTCTAACACGGAGGACAAATGTATAACGCCTATAAAGTAGTGAGTGATTTTGAAAACGCTATGGCAGAGTTTACAAACGCTCCGTTTGCGGTTGCTGTAGAGAGTTGCAGTGCGGCTATTTTTTTATGCTTGCAATATTACAAAGCAAACTGTAAAGACCCCGCAGGTTTACCGATTGTTAATATACCAAAACATACTTATCCAAGCGTTGCCGCTTCGGCTGTAAACAGTGGCTTCCCTATTTATTTTATTAATCTTGACTGGCAAAAGCGTGGTTGGTATGAGATGCTTCCAGTTGGAATTGTAGACTCCGCAAAGCGCATAGCAAAGAATATGTATGATGAACCGTATCTCAATGGAAATTTTGTCTGTTTATCTTTTCACGCGAAGAAGGTTTTACCGATTGGACGCGGCGGGATGATTCTTACTGATTCAAAGCCCGCATACGATTGGTTAAAATTGATGCGTTTTGATGGCAGACATGAATGTGGGCTTGAAAATGATACCCTTATGATGCCGGGCTGGAATATGTATATGACACCAGACCAGGCAGCGCGTGGGCTTATGTTGTTGATGGTTATGGTAGATAGCGGGAAAGAAGAGTTTGTAAGTGCGCCTGACAAATATCAAGATTTATCAAAATATGATTTTTACACGAAAGTAAACAGATAATGCACAAGACTGTTTATATATTGGGAACTGGGCATTGCGGTTCAACGTTATTGGGGTTGATACTTGGGAGTCACTCTCAATGTGAATATATTGGTGAATATTCATTCATGTTTGATAAATATAATAAACCGGAAAACATTGCCAGAATAAGAAAACACGGATATTGTTCTTTGTGCGAAAATAGCTGTAAATATTTTGATAGACAAAGAACGCATGATGAATTGTATGAGATGTTCGGCAAAATCCTTATTGACAATTCTAAAAAAAATAATTTTGCAAAAGACACAATGAATGAGCATTCCAAGTTTATTTTTATTGTGAGAAACCCCCTTGATGTCATAGGTTCTTATAAAAAATCAGATGAATTTAGCAAAAAGAAAATAAGGCATGTTATAAAAAAGAATAATGACATTTTAAAATTTTTGGAAGATAAGCAACATGTAATAGTTAAATATTGCGACCTTGCAAATCAAAGCATAATAAAAGAATGTTGTAACTATATTGGAATACCTTTTGAAAATAAAATGGTGAAATACTGGACAAAGCAACATCATGGGAATTACAATCCAAAAATATTAACACGACACAAAATAGAAATTGTTTACAATGCTGATTTGCTTGAAAGAAAAGAAAAAAAATTTGCGGTTAAATGCGGAATAAAAACAATATCAAGAAAGTTTGGCTATTAATGAAAAGAATACTTTTAACCACAGCAACCTGCGATAACTATTACCTTGATGTACTGAAGGTTTTTTTGGT
>Ga0307377_10007178_pt1 | contig 11545 bp, 15 predicted proteins | sample TR3MG_FD_202535 | JGI IMG/M metagenome (GOLD analysis project Ga0307377, IMG submission 202535) | Soil microbial communities from Risofladan, Vaasa, Finland - TR-3 | ecosystem: Environmental > Terrestrial > Soil > Coastal area > Acid sulfate soil | place: Finland: Risofladan, Vaasa | collected...
TAATAGCATTGGTTGCCTCAGCATTATTATAGAAATTATATTGAAGGGCGATACCGGAGACATTAAGTGCAGGAAGTGTTCCTATTGTATATCCAGATGATACATTCGTAACTCTACAGTGTCCCAAGCCCTCATCCTGTAATTCATAGGTTTCCCCCTGCTTTCGCAAACTCATTGAGAAATCCTGCTTCGTTATTAGAAGTGCTCTCATTAATCTTGCAGATGCAGTATTTGTTGGAATAGTAAGAGTCCAACTATAACGGACAGGTAATGCCGTATATCCTGCGTTATATTCCCCATCACTAAATCCTTCATTAATATTAAATCCACGACTTGTCGTGACATTGCAGTTATTTGGCATAACAAGTCGATGATTAACCGGCCCAATATCATCTTTAAAGTCAATATCTACGCCAATGTGGGTATTAATCCAGTCTGCTGTTTCACTCATTGTGTAGGCCTCCATTCTGAAAAGAAGTCGATATTAGGTAATCTACCAGAACCGATTGTAAAGGCACCTGCTTGAGCATTATTACCGTCGTTAAACGTATACTCTAATGCTAACCCGTTAAACACAACCATTGGCAAATCACCCACAACAATAGTAACTTCTTTAGAAGTAAGTCTGCATTGCTGGAGATGTTCCGCTAAAAGCTGAAATTCTGTTTTAAGGGCATTGTTGAATTCTTTCGGGTCGTAAACCTTCAGATTAAATGGTATCGCTGTAACTAATAGTGAGCGAAGTAAACGAGTTGTTGGAGATGTTACGGGAACTGCTAAAGTAAAAGAATAGCGAGGAGGGCGTTCAATGTAACCTTGGTTCCACTGATCTAACCCATCATATGGTTGTAAATCTTGGATAACATTTATAGTAATTCGATTTGGTATCTGTATCCTATGTAATTCACTTAGGCGACCATCAAGGTCATAGTATTCAATAAACCCTGCTATTCTCGCTTTTTCCCAGTTATATCTTTTAGTCATTTAAATCCCCCTATACGTATGAAGCCACCAATGCACTGATTGTAATAATCTCGATATCTCCGTTCCAGATATATTCCGCTGTAATGTTATCAACAGTTTTTGATGCTCTTGCTGCAGTTAATACGGCTAACTCTCCGGCATTTAAGTCGTCTTCATTTTTAAGGTATTGTTTAATAGGAATAGTAATAGTACCAACACCGTCGATTATATTGTCTACAACTGCCTGTTGAATGGCTGCCCTAATCGTATCCTCAATTCGCTGAATACTTGCTAAGTCATACTTTAGTGTTCTGGTAAATAATATCTGATATAATGCAGATTCCAACCTACTTGCTAAGAGATTTTTGCACTGTACCTGGTTCATATCACCATCTACACCAACACCGAATGTATAATTTCCGCCCCACATCAATGCACCTTGCGGGTACACATCTGCTATGTAATACATTGTTGAATTAATATGTGCAGATCTCCATCCAACAAGTTCCCCAGCATCAGCATATGAACCGCCCTGTCCTAATTCAGATGCTCTAAATGTGAGCGAAACACGTGGTGTATCTTTTAATCTGTATGCGGCAACTTCAATAGCAGGATCAACATTTGTATCTGCGTCGTCGATTTGTTTTGAAACACATGCAGACACAAATTTCTTCTGTCCTATATAACTATTCAAATCCTCATATGTCGCTCCTAATCCTTCAAGAGCACACCCTGTTATATATCCACTTGCAACTGTTTCATTATTCCGTACCTTATCAGGAAGGGAAAACACAAATTGGCAGCGTTTCTTAGCGGCATTAAGTGAGTCAGCCATAGCTGCACCCATATAAAGGTCTTTACCCCAAGATGTTTCACTTAGGCAATATCCGCTGTGGTATTTTTCAGCAGTGTTATTTATATCTGGATTAGCACCGCATTGTTTAACCGGATCATATGCGAATGCAAACCATTGGAAATACACCCCATCGTCCGATAATTCTTTTGCTGCAAGTCCTAAAGCGTTTGGTGTTATATCAGCTCTTAAACGGTATCCAGATTCAATATGAACACCGCTCATAGCATTTCCAACAGCAATTTCAAATGTTAACCCGGTAGAATCTACTTGAATTCCACCATTCCACACATCGCCAACATATAATCCGCTTGTCCCACCAATAACATCATACCAGCCTGCAGCACATGTACCGGTTTCCGGTTCTAATGCTTCATTAACGTAAATCTCAAGACCTGTATAACTATCTGCGGGTGAATATGGAACATAGAATGTGCCGTTTACACCATTTTTAGGACCTACAAACTCCACATCGGTAACTTGACTCGCAGAACCAGCAAGTGCATAGCATACAACTGATGCAGCTCCACCATTTCTTGCGATAAAGTCCTTTGTAGCGATGTAGAGACTATCCGTTTCGGTGATAAGACCAGGATAGTTATTAGTTAACTGTGCAGCAGAACCGATATTATCAATAAGTCCACTAAAATTAGTAGCCCTACCTATGATAGCGATTTTCTTTGGTGCTGACAGCAACGGAACTACCGGTGCATCACCGTATATTATATTTACAAAACTCATTTTATATATTCACCCATAATTGTACTCCGCTCTCTATTATAATACCAGATACATCAACAGGACTAATAGCACCAGTCTCTGGCTCATCTGTCCATGTTTCAGTCGCTATGATGTTGAATCCGTATTCATATCCGAACTGTCTGATGTTGTAGGTATTATGTAGTTTCTGCGGAGTTCCTGTGTATTTATCAACTGAGCCTCCAGTAATTAAAGAGTCCCACTCGTTATATATATAACTTTTCATTTTATTGACCCAAGTTTGGGTAATAAATCTCCCATCATACCCACTCATGTTGATCGAATAAGCTCGGACATAACACCTATTAACGGTACCATATCCATAATCTGTATAATTAATGTTATCTCGTGTACCCAAATAATTATCTAATCCCTGTCCAACCTTTGTACTGGTCGGTATGAAGGAATAGATGATGATAGATTCATCCCGGTCTACATCTTCCCCTTCCCGTATAATTTGAGGAGAAAATGATACACCGCTGATACTGTAGGAGACGTTGTGGAGCGATGCTATCAACTGGTCAATATTTTCTTCACCTAACATTTAATTTCCACTCCCCCGTAAGTAAAGGTACCAACATTGGGTAAATTGCCGATAATCCTCTAACCCCATAACACGGTATCTACCACCTTCATGATCAACAACAAAATCGTCTGCTTCAGGTTCAATACCATTATCGGTGAACCATTTAGCACGAATAATACATTCGCTGGTTCCCCGCATGATTTGTCCATCACTATCTAACTTTCTAAATCGAGAAAGTGGAACAAAAAGTAAAGGAAGGTCAGTATACTCAACGTAGTCACGAGATACCTTACCAGTATCATTTGTCGTTTTTGTATATTTAAGATAACTATATCCCTGATTCTGTTTTTCATTAGCATGTATGGACATCCACATCATGATTAATACAACTCCGTTCCGGTTACTGGGTCGCTTACTGCGTCTCTCCATCCATAACCACGAGCGGTGTTGTCTTGAACCATAGCTCCATAAGGATTTATAGTAGCAGAATTTAATGATCTATAGGCAAGAAGCCACGCACCCACATATTTATACCCTCTCATTCGCCACGTTTCATGAGGAAGAAGAGCTAAAAACGGGTCGGACGCTCCCTGTGCAAAGAAGAACATAGGCATGCCATTCTCATATCTGGCTTTATAATTTCCTATTGTTCTTTCACGAACTACTCCAAAGGCGTTTTCTATTTCTCCTACCATACCTCCGTGCTCCATATAGAAGCATATTTCAGAGGCTTTAAGCATATCACCTATATCAGTGACAGGAACTGTTAGTCCAGCCTTATAAATCTCTGTATTTACATCCGTGGTTGCGAGAAACTGAAGTGTATCGGAAACATCTTCCATAGTATAGGTGTCATGGAAAAACTTCAGTACGCCAAGTATATCTTCTTTATTTGCATATGTCATCCGATGTCACCTCAAAAAATTAAAAAAAGAGATTACACCTTAGCTTCTGCAAGGCGTTGTACAACAATCATTTGAGCAAAGTCGTAAACATGTGGAGCAAATCCGAGTTGTAGTTCGCTAAACATCCATTCTGTCCGTGGGTCTTTCCATTCATGCACATACGGAATATTGGTGTTCATATGTTTCGGATGAGTCTTTGCTGTGAATACGTTTCCAACAGGTCCCGTGACGAAAAGTCCCCATTCACGGCCTGTACCTGAGTCATCGGAAACCATCATCTTATATTTCCTTCGATTGGTCCAATTATCAAATCGAACGTCACCTTTACCAGGATATCCAACACGTGTGCTAGAGATCGCTGCATCCTTGTATGTTTGGCCAATCACTTTTTGTAGTGTAACACCTTTAATACTGGCTGCAATAGGTTGTCTGGTAGCGTCATAATGATATTTAACCAACTCATAGACTGCTGTGTTCTTTTCTAGGCCGGCTGCTGTGTTAGCACCGATAAATGCCATTTTTAATTCCTGGCTGGCCATTTCGTTTAAGTATAAGTTAATTGTTACAATGTCGTCCATAGGATTAGCGTCTGCATCGTCCCATGCTTTTCCACCGAGATAATCAGCTTCTATACCTGTAGTTTCTAGAGCGTCAAAGGTTTTCAATCTGCTAATAGTCTTAGCATATTGATTTCCAAATCGGTTCAATGTGTTTTCATCTCCACGTGAAACTGCACACAACTCATATTCAATTAATCTGCTAATAGATTTAACAGCATTTGCAGATAGCAATTGATTTCTTCGGTCTAAGAATCCAACACGCCAATCCTGTTTAAATTCCAACGGATTATAGGTTGGTCCCCATTCTTTAGAGAGTCTAGCTTGCAATTTCTCACGATCCATTGCCATTCCTCGTGGAGGAGGCATTTCGTAGAAATCATAGTATCCAGCCATTGTCTGGATATCAGCAACATTTGGTAGATAGAACGGTGTATTCACCGATGCTGGTTCGCCAGAATTTTCCGGTCCTGGTGCGGCCGTTCGAGGATAGATATCTTGTAAGACTGGCTTCCAAAGGTTATCATATGCTTTAAACAGCGTATCACTTGCCTCTGTTCGCATCCAATCAGGTTGGTTGCTGTAGGCAGTGTTTAATATTTTATCGTAAATTCCCATATAGCTCATAATCATTCACCTTTAGAAGTATCCATTCTCACTTTCATAGGTCCACACACGAATTCTCATAAATGAGTCATCTGTTAGTCCGGTTACCGACGGTTCTAATACAAATCCTGCGATAGCCATACCTGTGGCCCAAGCCTGCACTCCACTCGGATGGGGAGCAACACGCTTTCCATATGCACTTGCAACACCTGATTCTGCCCAGTACACATCAAGTATACCTTCGTGCATAATACCAAAGTCTCTTCGGATTCCTCCACGACCTGCAGTATCACGATCAGTTTCATCATCATCCCTTGCTGGTAGATTTCGATAACCAAATCCAAGGCATCCAGATACTCCTAATGCGTCGTCGTATGCTTTGATACCATACTTATTACCATCATCTGCGTGTCTAGTTCCATCTAACATAACCGGACAATTCAAATAGAGTGTTTCTCCGGTTGCGGCTTTAAAAGCACCATAAGAGACTACAGGAGGAAATTCCCACCCTGCAATACCACGAGCTGAGTATTGTGACATTACTACCACCCTCCGTTAGCTCTTGGAGCTTTTCCATTCAGTAACTCTTTAATCTCGTCGTCTTCCATTAACAATTTTCGTACTTCAGCACGTTTTTCGTTCTTAATTGTTTCTGTTGAGGCGTCTGCCCGAGACTCTTCCATTGTTCTTGTGACTATTGTAGGAGGTGTTTCTTTACGCTTTCGTTCCAATCGTGCAATTAATTGTTCTTCACCGAGATTGGGGTACAACGCATCACGTAATTCCTCATCACCTTCTAATTTAAATAGATCAGCCTTAATGGGGGCGAGCTTTGCTTCTAAGACAAGCCGTTCAGATTCAGCCTTTGTTTCTTCAAGCTTTTTGTTCAAGGCCAACACGGTTTCCTCATATTTGGCAGTCATAGTTTCCATAATACGAGTTTCGATATCTTTGGTCTTGGACTCAAATTTATTAACCTGAGATTCAAGTTCCCGATTCTTATTTTTGGCTTTATCCAGAGATTTTTGGAGTTCTGCTAGTTTTGTTTCATATTCTTCTTGTTCCATAGTAATAACCTCACTTACTCCACAATCGTCGCAAAACGGAATGTGAGTTAAGGAATATTCAAATGGTCGGGCGTCCACGGGATTTCCAGCATTTCCAAATTGCTGGAATCCAATTGAAACGCCCATAGGATCACCAGCTTCATAGCGTATTTTAATAAGTTCAATCGCTTTCTTCTGGGTATCCGTATAGTTGAGCATTTCCGCCTCAAATTCGATATATTGTTCCACGTCTGTTTGTATCTTCTCTGCCCTAACAATAGTACCTAATATTTCTCCTTCACCAATAGATGAAGGGTGAACATGACGGTACAGGATGGGCTGGTTGACCGAGTATTTTGTTAGCGAATCTATAATATTTGGGCTAATAAATCTATCGGACACACCTTTGGCGGTTATTCTAATAGAATCCCCGACCTCGAATTTACTAATAGACGCTTCGTATTTCATATAGTCTATGAACGTAGTTTATTATTTATATACCTTCACATTTCAACACAGTCTACGGGGCATCCACTCTGCATATTTTCTAGCAGGATTATTTGGATATTTAATGTCGATCTCTCTCGCATGTTCGACATACTTCAGTTTATCATCAATGTTGTTGGGACAATTTGTTGACCAACACCGCCATGTGGCATCTCCACCATAGTCATTATAAGGGGTCATTATCTGACCGCAGAAACGACAGGGAAATCCACCCATCTTTTTGTAGATGTCTTCTGCATCCCATGTATTGAATCCGTTGTGAGATGGGTTTCTTCGACGCATCTTAGTAATGGCCCGACGAACGTTGTCGCTATCTCTAAATCTATCTAATTCATAACTCATCTGTCATATACTTCCTTGATCTTTTCATATACTTCCTGGCTGATACGTGCGGCATCCTCTTTACTATATCCCTTTTCTTCCAGACGTTTTCGTGCTTCCCGTCTACAATATATATCATCACAACTCATTTTTGTAGCTCCTTTATTAATAATTCAAATAGTTTCGGTCCACCCATAATAGCAGTAGCTAAAATGATATCACGACCGCGTACATCATACACAGGACCTGACATAATTGCCGGTCCTGCTGCACTTTTATAGCGGGTAGTTTTTAATACGGCCTTTTTAAATCCTTTAAGATATGCAAGTAAAAAATTAACTTTATGTTGTTGACCGTTCGTTTTCTTTATATAGGCATCCTTTCCCTGCGGCACTATTAACCGGTAGTACCGTTGCTGAAATTTTGGCTTTAATTCGATCTTATTCTGTGTGATCATAAGATTATCGCCAAGATACTGTTTATTAGCAGGGTCTTCATCATATTCATCGAAGGATGAAATAGGAGTTCCAATCATTTCGGACTGGGGAACATATTCACCTTTCTTAACCTTATCCATATAGAGGTTGAATTGATTATCCAATGTTTGCGGATCTTTGACATCAAGTGTAAGCATATGTTTAATCTGGTCCTCCATAATATTTATTCCTTCCCGCAGAATCTTTTCCCAGTCTAAATTTCCGAGATTATTTGCAAACCTATCAAGATCCATAGATGTACCATCAGGAAACTCTACTTTTAGCTGCATTGGATGTTTGTCCCCCTGTTTTCGGTTCGGATGGAGCCAACATCTTTATGGCTTCTGCATCTAATTTTGCTACATCGGCGTCCGTTAAATCTACTTCTCCCAGGAATGTTAACACGGATGCAAATGCTTTACGTCGTTCCCGTGCATCAACGAAGATACCGGAGCGTACAGCAATATCCAAGAGCTTTACAAGGTTCTCTACACCCGTTGAACGGAGTTCAGGCCAGGTAATCAAGATATCATCTTCTTCCATATCAGGAACAATATTTGTAACATAAAATCGTTTAAGCATCCGTTCTATCTTGTCACGAACGCCTTCCATAAATCTTACATTACTTTCATCGGCTAAATCATTGGATTTATACACACCACTCGATTCACGCACTGCTATGGATGAATATAGCCCAAACATGATTTGGCTATCCATCTTATCCATAAAATCGATATATGTCTGCCCATTTCCCTTCAAATCATGAACTTTTAGTTCGGTATTACCTGGAAAGGCTGCGGATGAGAAATTTTTCAACTTCTGAAGAATTGAGAGTGTTGCTGTAAGTGCCTCCGCCATCTTCGGTTCGGACGGTGGATAATTCCACTGAGAGCCTACATGAGCGGTCACAAGCGGTGCCCACATCTTTTCCGCAAATTTCCGGATAAATCCCACAATCCAATATTTGATCGTAATGAAGGGAAGTACGCCATCCATTGGCGGTTTTTTGAATAATGAGCCATATACAACGATTCGTGGGTCATCGGGGATAACAATAGTATTCATACTGTTCCGTGTTGGCATGGTGTCAACAACACCTTTAAGAAAATCTTCAGGTGATTTGAATGTTCTATATGGAATGGTTGTTTGAACGAATGCTCTCCATCCATTTATCTGGTCACGCACTATACGCAGTGTTTCAGGTGGCACCCGTTGGAGGTCTACATCCATTTTTACTCCATCAAGCCCTTTACTATTCTTACTAATACGCCAGACGCTGCGGCCGTGAATAATATTGTCGAGCCAAAAATCGGTGATATAATCTTCTATTGTTTGGCCATTTACATTAATTTTTTGGTTAAAGGCACGTATTTTATTCTGCCCTACTATATTTTCAGATGCAACTTTGAACCCTTTTCCCATTATCGTATTTATAGTAATATATGCAAATGACTGGGCTACTGTATCCATCCAGAATGCCACTTCACGATTTTCCGGTGTGCGTTGTGGTAAACGATCTAAAAGGTTCTTCAAGTCAACATCAAGGTTTAGTGCATTTGTTGGTAGTTCATCCTGCACGACCATAGGTGCTGCTTTGCTTTTTCCACGGTAAATATCTCTGTTATAAAACATAATCATACTGTCCTCCTACAGCACCCGTTGAAAAGTAGTATCCGCCATCACGACAGCCCCAAGCCATCAGTGCTTGTGCTATAACGTAGTCGTCATGCTCTCGCTGAGTCCCATATTTGATCCTGTTACTATCTGTATATTCGTATCCAAAGTTTATTAACTCTTTCCAAAGTCGTTTGATCCTATCGTCAGTATATTCATGTTGGATCTTAATGAGGTTCCTCTGATAGAGGTTTGAAAGGTTGTCGATCAGATCCATCTTTGATGAGTAGTCAAATACGTACCCGAACCTATTATTCTTATTATTATATATGGTTGTGTGGACATCGCTGCGAAACGGTATTTCGTATTTGATGGTGCGACCGGTCCGGCTATCTTTATATTCTCCGCTGATTCCGGCCGACTGAAGGGCAATGATATCGTAGTTGATTTGTTCTACAATGGGGTCTCCTAGACCGGTGGAGTCGAGCACCAATATTCTCGGATTATAGAGATATATCAGTTTTAATAGCCTATAACGTATTTGGCGATACTCGACCCCACCTTGAGATGGGATAACATCGACATAATCTTGGATAACTTTGTTGTCTTCCTTATGCCCCAAGATGAATACGGTATTATCGTGCATTTTACCAAAATCTACACCCATCGAATAGTCCGTATCCTTCACAGGATGTTCCCTATTAACGAGTTTCTGGTCAGTGGCATTTTCCAACCACTCCCTAGAAAATACACCAGATTCATCCATGATGATTTCACCAAGGAGTTCTTGTCTGGCAAGGGGTGTATTGCCCCTGATATCCAACTCACGCTCGATTTGAGCTCTGGTTTTGAATGGGTGTGTATACGGGTCGAGAGTTACTGTAATGATATCGGTAAAGTTGTATTCATATTCCTCGCCACCACATTCTACGCATGGAGGAAGGGTTGGCATTTCACGTGCATGAAAACGTGTTGTTTTGAAGTCTTCATGGTGGAGTGGTCGCCTATTTCCACAATTTACGCATACAACATCCCGTGTGTCGAGGCCTTGGACATAATAATCATAAAATCTTCCCTTTGGTCCCTGCGGTGTGCTTAGTAGCACTACTGAAGGTGTACCACGCCATTGAAATGCTCCGGCACCGGACACTGTTGGAAGGGCAGAGCCATCAATAATTTCATCTTCAATAAGTGCCGCCTCATCAATAAAGAGCCATCGGAACGATTTACCACGGATAGCCTTCTTAGAGTTTGGTAGAGAGAGAATCTTGGACCCGTTTTTAAATATGATACGGTCGGTTCGCTCCGAGTCAACCATATCTACGAAGGGTGAAGTTTCGATAAAACGCTTAATTCGGTCGAGGAAATCTTTTGCAGCGGCTTCTCCTGCAGATATAATACCTATCTGTGAGCCGGGATATCGAACGGCTAATGAAAGAGCAGCAGCACCACATCCTTCAGTTTTCCCACGCTGTCGTGGAAAGAGCATAGTAATAATTTCGGCTTTAACCTCAGAGCGGTATTTCTGTGCCAGGAGATCATAGCCAAAATCGAGCATATTAAAAAGGGTAATTTGGGGGTTAAACGGTTTGAAGGGGATATTCACATCGACCGGAGATTTGAGAAATACGGTGGAAAATCCGTAAATTGAGGAGAATCCAAGTGCAAGTTGCTCCGATGTATACCCTTCGATAGTGACAGGTTGAGCAGTTTTGATTTCAACCGCCATTTTCCATAAGCCTCGATTCTAATGCCTTACGGGTATATTCTTCTTTCATCTCATCCGGTATCTGCGGTGAGTTAAGAAAGATATCCATCACTTTCAATTTATTTTCGATATTCTTACCTTCAACATGGGCAACGAGTTTTGCGATATCCGAAGCAATTTTACGGGACTGGTCAAACCACCATTTGAGATCGGGGTGATCCGTAACAATTGTCCGCACATTTCCATTTTCATCAGGTTCAGATCGCACACGAGTTTGTTCTGCGAGCTGCGAAACCTTATTGGCAGCCATGACAAAGAGTTTTGAGAGTTCTATACTTGGTGCAATGGTTGCGGTCATTGATGCTTCAGAAGGGACAATGATTGCGAATATGTTTTCAGTCATGATTAACCAGCTTCGAGGGAATTTATAAACCTTTTGTCATTAGAGAGAGATTTTTCGGAGTTTTTGGCTTGAGAAGTGAAAATTTCACTAAGAAACGTGATTTCTTGCGGACTTTGCTCCTGAAATATCTTTTTTTTCCTATGTGTGCACAGGGTGCATTGGTAAGTATGGAGGTATGCACCATTTCCGAGATAATAAATTTCTATATCTGTATAGTTATGGTCGCACTTCATCTGTGAAGGTGCCTCCGCATGTTATTTTTGGGTCGCTATAATCCGGTAATGCAGAATATATTTCTTGC
>Ga0307377_10007179_pt1 | contig 11544 bp, 18 predicted proteins | sample TR3MG_FD_202535 | JGI IMG/M metagenome (GOLD analysis project Ga0307377, IMG submission 202535) | Soil microbial communities from Risofladan, Vaasa, Finland - TR-3 | ecosystem: Environmental > Terrestrial > Soil > Coastal area > Acid sulfate soil | place: Finland: Risofladan, Vaasa | collected...
TTTATTTTTGGGGCACACGAGCTTAGTAGGTTTCGCCCACTTTCTTATACAACATAAACATCATGGTCGAATAACAGGAGCTCTAAGATATGTAGTTATATCTTAATAAATTCAGGAATATTAGTATAGAATAATGAAGTTAAAAACTTAGAACAAAATGAAAAGGAGAATAGTGCAGTTATGAACGAAAGAGATCCGTTAAAAAAGAATATTAAGGTTGCCGAGATAATTGATATAAATGGGCAACAAGCGTTAATTGAGAATATTGGCGAAAGTAAAGAAGAAAAGAAGGTTCACAAAATTGATCCGAATGTAACAATATTTAAAATGATGCGAACTAAAGTTGATAAATTGTTGGATGATTATATTGATTTTTATTACCCACAAGGCGGGCGTGGAATTAAAGTAACAATTGAAGTAGAAAAAGAAGGTAGCACAGATACATTTTCTGAAACATTTGAATATCAAGATACCATGAAAGTTACTCATATAGTTGGTATCAAATAATGAATTGTGGTGAGTGCACTTTGTGTTGTAAACTATTAGATATAAAAGAGACTGACAGTAAACCAGGCGAATATTGTAAACACTGTGAACCTGGAGTTGGTTGTAAAATTTATAATGAAAGACCAAAACCTTGTCGTATATTTGAATGTGCATGGAAGCAAATGAAGCATGCTGGTGAAGAATTAAGACCCGATAGATGTAATGTTTTATTTGAAAAATGGTCAGATCATGTAATGGTTGGAGCAACTGATAGTGATGATATTAAAGAAATAGTGATGAGACAAATAGACTTTTTTAGAAGTGAGGAAATATCGGTTTTGATGGTTGACCACAACAAAAAAACAAGAACATTCTTTTTAGCACCAGGACATAATAAAGAGTTTGTGAGGGAAGAAATCAATGGCAGCGCCAAAAGATCCAGAAAAATATAAACTCTGGATAAAGAGGTTAAGTGAAGGTCATAAAGGACAAAAGGTTTCTAAAGAAACAAGAAAAAAGTTAAGTGAGGTGCATAAAGGTCATCCTAATTATTTAATTACTCACTCTGAAGAAACGAAGAAAAAAATAAGTGAAACAATGAAAGGAAGAAAGAAAGGTCCTATAAGTGATGATCAAAAAAAGAAAATATCTAAATCAAAAAAGAAGAATCCGACTAAATATTGGTTAAATAAGAAACGGTCAGAGGAAACAAAAAGAAAAATAAGCGAGGCAAACAAAGGAAAAGAACCGTGGAATAAGAATAAACATCAACCACAAACAATGGGTGAAAAAAATCCAAATTGGAATCCTGATATAGATCATAATGAACTAGGTCTCATACGAGGGCAGGTTGAATGGAAAATGTGGAGAACCAACGTTTTTGAAAGGGATCATTATACTTGTAAAAAATGTAATGAAAAAGGAGTTTATTTACATCCACATCACATAAAAAATTTCGCTGAACATGAAGAAATAAGATTTGATATTAATAATGGAATAACTTTTTGTAAAGATTGTCATATTAATTTTCATACAATATATGGATTTAGAAATAATAATGAAAATCAAATTAAGGAGTATATTTAACCTATGGCCAGCCCTTCATATACAGAGGATCTAACTGATATAGCAACTGGGGATGAAGCGTCAGGATGGGTAGAATTTACAGGAAATAGTTATGCTGCACAGGGAGCACCTGCTTATCAAGATCCTGACTATCCGTTTATTCAAGGAAGTTTTTCAGTTACACAGGATTGCTCAAAAGATGCAAGTGTTGGTTCTTTGGGATATCCCACAGGTGGTATGACTGTTCCTACTGATGGTGCAGTTTTTGTATGGCAAAACTACATGGTTGCATCAAATGTTGGAACTTATGCTCAAGGTGGATTTCGTATTGTAATTGGTGATTCTGTATCCGTTTTTGATGCATGGTATGTAGGTGGTGTTGATAAAGAGTCATACCCTTATGGTGGATGGATATGCCAAGTTGCTAATCCAACTATAACACCAGATGATACGGCAGGATCACCTACTCCTACAAATGCTTATGTTGGTGGTGCTGTATATGTCACAACTGGTTCATCAAAAGGTGAAGTTCATAATGTTGATGTTATGCGTTATGGTCGTGGTAGTGCAATATTTGAAAATGGAGACCTTGGCAATGGATATGCAAATATAGCTGGGTTTGCTGCAGAGAATGACAATAACATTAATAGATGGGGGTTGATTCAAGAAACCGCTGGAGGGTATTTATGGAAAGGACGTATGCTGCTTGGAACAGGTGCTAATCCTGTTGATTTTAGAGATTCAAATGAAACTATCTTTATTCAATGGACTCCAAAGGTAACAGAAAATTTCAATTTAATTGAAATTCAAAATATAGATTCATATGTTTCAATGACTGGTTTCACATTTCAAGTGTTAGATGTAACAACTGCTTCTCGTGGAAAGTTTTTAATGTCTGCCCCTGCTGATGTTTATTTAGATCAATGTACGTTTATAGATATGGATAGTTTTATATTTGATTCAACTACGGATGTTAATACAGTTGCAATTACAGCTTCTGCCTTTAGACGTTGTGGAGAAATTATACAGGGTGGAGCTACATTCGATGAATGCTCATTTAATAATAGCGATTCTACAACTACTATACAAGTGGATAATCTAAATTTAATATCTGACTGTGATTTTGCAAGCGATGGTTCAAACCATGCAATGGAACTGGACTCAAATCATGCAGGTGGTTCATTTACTTTATTAAATTGCACCTATGATAGTTATGCTCCATCTAACGGATCAACCGGAAACGAAGTTATTTATAACAACTCTGGCGGTCATGTTACTCTCAATATTTCTGGAGGAGACGTTCCAACATATAGAAACGGATCTGGTTCAACAACTACTATTGTTGCTTCTGTTGTTTGGACATTTGAAATTAAGAATGCAAATAATGAATTTGTAACTGGTTCAGAGTTTAGAATTTATAACAGCGGCACGATAACTCAGGTTTATGGAGTTGAAACTGTAACAACTGGAACTGAGGTTTATAGTTTTGACCAATCATTAGCAGGAAGTAATGTTGATGTTGTGGTTCATACAGTTGATGAATATCTATATTTTAGACAGACTTTAACAAGACCTAGTAGTAACACAACATCAGTTTTAGTTTTATCTGTCGATAGATGGTATGACAACCCAACATAATTACGGGGGTAAAAATGTTAAAAGTAGTAGACTCGACACAACATCAATTAGAGGGAATGTTAATTGATGAAAGTAAAATTAGAGAAGGAGGTCGAGTGAATTTGTATAATAAAGGGGGAAAATGTTTAAAGATTTTTTTAATAGAGAAAGTTATTAGAATAAAAAATGGAACAAAATACAAACTTATTAATCCAATTTTACATTAATATTAAGGAGAATTAATCATGGCTAAGATAGTTGACCCAGATAATTTATCACAGGGGGTAAATGTCTTCATTGATACAACTGCTCGAACTATTGCTTTAGTTAAAGCAGGTTTGTTGTCAGATGATGGTGTTACGTTACAAACCTTCTATTCATTTTTAAAAGAGCAGTGGAGAACAGATAGTCTCTTAATCAAGTTCCCATTTCCAATGGTCCCAATTACTGACGAACAGATGGACTTTGTTGATTCTTGGGATTTTCTCGATTCAACTTCAAGATTGTTGATTCGAGACGGTGGTTGGTCTGTTCAAGGAGCTGCATCCGAACAAGAGTGGACGAACATTACCACACTTGGTGCGTTTAATGATTCAAATGTGGATTTAGCATACTACATTCAAGCAGCAGACCAAACAAATGTTGCTTACTTTAACTTAACAGGTGAAGTAAACCAAGCAGTTCAAATCTATGGAGATGCATCGAATGGTAATTTCAATTACAGAAGTTACTTCAAGATTTTCCTAAGAGAAGAACAAAAAACGTATGATGCTTACAACTTACTGACAGAGCAGAACTTATCTATTCTAACATATAAGAAATATGCTATGCCTCTATCAAACGGAACTGACATTAAGGTAACACATACTGATCTTCAGATTGAAGGGGATGCTGATTACGATAACATTACTATTACTTATTATGCAGTACCGCAGAGTAGAACTATTTCTGCTGTTGCATATGATTTCAGTATTATCATTGATGCTGATGGTAAAGCAAAAGAGTTGGTGTATGAGAAAGTTCAGTACTTGCTGAGACAACAAGCAGATATTGACTCTGGAATTGGATTCAAATGGGGTCAAACTGCTGATGAATTACTACAATTCATTGGTGATGATCTATATACTAAACTTACAGTAGATGGTGGTGTGTATATTGACAACTTTGCTGTTGCTGATACAAACTCATTGTTCTTTGCTGATGATAACTTCACAGGAACATATAGAGCACACGCATACGTTGCTACTGGATCAATTAACTTCAATGACAACTTACAGGGAGATGCTTATGCTAAGTATTGGATGTTCTTCACTTCTGTTCCATCGGGTGATTATGGAACAGCAAATGCTATCATCGTTGAAGACGCAACAGCAGTTCAAATCACTGGAGATGTAAATGCTCAAGCATCAGTTGCATTTACATTTGACTATGATAACAATGTTCAAGGTGGAAGAAGTCTCGGGGCTGCACCAGTAACAGTTGTTGCTATTGGTCTATCAACTGCTCAGTTTGTACGTGTTACTTCAACTCTTGCAAGAACTAAGACTAATAATATTTCTGTGGTTGCGCCACTGGAAAGAAACTACAGTAATCCATAATGAGAATAAATGAATTAGGATCACTATTTGCTATATGGGGAGCAGCAATGCTCCCCACCATGGTAATGGTGATGGTAAAAATTTAGAGAGGAGAAAATAAAAAATGGCAGACACACATAACAACGTAAGATTGCCACCTGATTCAACTGGTAAGAGACTGCGCCATGCAGCAAAATGGATCGTTAATTATGACAATGGTACGACTCTATTAACCCAAGGTGATAATGTTACTTTGACATCAAGCTCTCTTACCGGAACTGTTGACGATGTTGTTGGAAATGCTTCTAGTGGATGGTTCGGTTTAATAATGAGCGAAACTTCTGTAGGAACTCCTATTGATGGTGAGAACATTCAATTAGGTGGAGTTACATATTGTACAGTTAATGGGACTCCTACAGAGCAATACTTTTATCCTGTAAATCTATTAGCAAGTGGAACAACTCCAGGTAATCAAGTAGAAGTTGATAGATATGGATCTTTGTATATGAGAACAGAACAAGGTCCACTTCAACTTGCTTCAGGTGGAAGGTTAAAAACTGCTGATGAAATTGCTCTTGGTGTTTATGATTTATCAGTATTCACCTTGCCAGAAATTATATCAACAGACACAGCTGGTGATGGTGCTCAAACACATGATTCAACATATGGAGCAAATAAATATTCAGTAGGAACAGCATCAGGCAATTTAATTCAAAGAAGATCAGATGTATATCATATAGCACAACCAAATTATCCAATTACATTTGGAACATTACTTGAATGTGGTGACGAAGGTAAAGATGGATTAAGAAGACGTTGGGGAATATATGACGATGATAATGGATTCTTTTTTGAATTAGATGATGATGTATTATATGCAGTTCATCGTTCAAATAATAGTGGAACAGTTGTTGACGAAAGACATGCTCAAGCAGATTGGAATCAAGATAGATTAAATGGAGAAGGTGGTGTTCGTAACAAAACCGGAGTAACATTAGATGTAAGTAAGATTAATTACTATTGGATTGCTTTTGGTCCATCTACTTGTACAGTTGTTTGGGGTGTTCGTTTAAATTCAAGACATGTTGTGTGTCATGAAGATTGTTGGACTAATATTGACACAAGACCAGTCGTAAAAAATTGGACTTTACCTGTTACTTGGGCAATGGATACAACAGCAGTTGTTTCTTCAACAAGTGAAATGTATGTTGTCTTTGGTATGGTAACATCAGATATAAGTGCTTTCAATGTTCCTAAAAATCCAAGATCATTTAATATTGGTCCTACGAATGTATCAACAGATTGGACTCCAATTGCGAGTGTGAGAGCAAGGCAATATATTCAAGGGATTCCCGGTTACGATAATAGAGCGTGGATTATTCCTCATAAGTTGACTTTATTAGCTTCAGATCAGGCAATTGCTTATAGAGTTAAAAATGGCAATACATTAGATGGAGATACCTTTACTGCTGAAACTACAACATTTTCTGAAATTGATACTGATTCTACATCTTCAACAGGTGGTATTGTTATCTATTCAGGAGTTGCTGGAAGTGGTCAATCGAAGGATGATATAATAGTTTCATCTAGTGAGGTTACTGCATTAACTACAAAGATAACTAGACGAGCAGATCTAACGGAAGAACCATTACACTTCACACTTGAAGCTAAAGCATTAACAGGATCAACGGATGTATATATATCAGTAATTCAATATGAGGTTTTATAATGACTGCTTGGGCTTTTTACCCGGAATATTGGAATTTCTATCATAAGGTTACTTTCGATGGTCCGAATAAGTTAATTCTCGTTAACGATGGTGTAATAGCATTAGATGTTCAAATAGATCTCTATTCAGATTGGAAGGAGTGGGCATTGGGTTATGATGGAATTATTCCAGCAAAATATTTAGAAGCAATGCGTTCAGTCGGTGGTGACCCTTTACCTGGAGGAAGAGTTGTGGGTGCTACTTACTTCTTGACAAACGGGTGGAGAATAAAACCTTGGTCTGGAACATACAGGTTAAGTGTAGCAGGAAACTTGTACACCGAAGAAGGTGATTCACCATATCTCGCAGCTGATGGACTATTGAATAATATATTTGTTGAATCAGTTGTTTCTACCTTGGTTGAATCAACTGGTGTTGGAACATCTGAAGAAATTGCAGAAGCAGTTTGGGGAACTGATCTTGAACCTTATGAAAGTCAAGATGATACTGCCGGTCAAGATGTTAAAGATATCAAACGTAATACTGGTTTAATTCCAGCAACGTTATAAGGAGCGGAATATGATACAAGGAGTTTTAAATGAACCTGTATCTGAACACTTTACAGTTGCAGATGCAAATGGTAATTTAATATCTGGTATTCCGCCAGTACAATTTACATTATATGTTTATAATCCAAGCGGGTCCGAAGTTTCGGGGTCTGTATCTGGGTCGATCACGGAACTTGGAAGCGGTAATTATAGATATATATTTACACCAAATACTGAGGGAACTTGGTATGTTAATGCAACTCACCCAACTTATTTTCCTTGGGGTAAAGCAGATGATATTCAAGTGTTTAACGCAGACCTGTCTGATATTTATACCTCTGTGGCGAAGACATTGGGTCTGTCGAAGCACAATATGTATATAGATGATCCTACATATGATGAGTATGGAAACATGATCTCAGCGAGGGTTAGGACATATACAGACAAAGCTTCTGTTGGTACAGCGAGTAATGTATTGGAAACATATCGTATTGAAGCAGACGGCACGGAATGTGGTCAATTTCAGTACTGGAAGCAGGTGGTACAATAATGAGCGTAGATATAGCAACAGGCGGAATGTTTCGTAGTTGTTGTGGAGGCGGAGGTACTGGGTTCGGCGGTGGAGCACCACCTGTCATGCAATTGGCCGAAAAGCAAAAATTTGCAGTAACAGTTGATAAAGTATATTTCAGAGATGTTAAGAAAAAAGACAAAGAACTAAAAATTCTTGTTAAAGATATTACAATAGGGGACTACTAAAATGTTATATTTAAATCCCAATAAGGAAAAGGTTTTGACATTTGAAGTTGAATTGTCAGGAGCTAGTTCGACTGAAGTCAACGGATTTGTTAGATTCTTTATTTCAGATGAAGTTCAACTTGGGTTTCCAGTTGCTGTTGGCGATACTCAAATACAGGCAGTTATTGCTCCATTGAAAAATCTTATGAAGAAAAATATTAAAAATGGAACAGTCTTTGAAGCACAACTTGATTTATATACAGCCGACCAAGATTATTTCAGTCCTTGGAAGGGCGAGATAGAAGTTAAGATGCCTGTAACAATTGAAGCTAAGATAGCAGATGAGGGTGAGAGAATAAGCGAAGGTAAAAAAGGTGGTGTAACGGTTAAGTCAGTTTCAGAAGGGAAGAGTGATAAGAAAAAAGAACAAATTGTTGAGGAGCGCCTAACGAAATACAGAGATGTTAAAACAACAAATGTAAAACCAAGACCAGTTAAGAAAGAACCTACCGTTGAAGATCTAAGGAAACACGTTAATGAGGAGTTCATTTATAAGTATATGGGAAAGGTCGGGACAAAGAATAAACGGATTCAAGATATTATATATGAACAAGCTATTGGAGCAGCCGAAAGTGGCGATCAATATAAAGTGTTCAAACAGGTCGTCAAAATACTTGGTAACAAAAAACCAAAAATAAAAACGAGGTGATTAATTGGGTCCTATAAGATTAAATTGGAGATTAAGACGTAGATGGCAAATATGTAGATTTTGTTCTGTAAAGAAATCTAAAAAATTAAAAGGAAAATATAAATAAAAGAACAATGAAATAGGGGACAAGAAAAATGAAGTTACATAAGGAAACAAATAAATATTGGAAAGCATTTGGAGTTAAAATTCTAGAGAATCTGGCATCCGTTAAAGTATGGTTTTTTATATTACCGTTTTTTGCATCAACTCTAATATTAACATGGTTGGTCGGTACTCATATTGCTTTTGTTAAACTGGCTTTGCTTCAAGTGGAAACTCCCATTATGGTATCTGTAATTAAACAAATGCAGATGGTGATGGATTTGTTTATCGCCTGGTGCACATTTAATGTGAGTCTGGCAGGAACTATTATTGTGATACGTGAAACATTTAAGGTGAGGAAATTAATTGCATTGAACGATGAAGACAAAGACAATTCTGAAATTATTGATGATATGGACGCATAAGGAAGGGGGTGAATAGATGGGACCAGAAATGATTTTATATGGTGTCGGCGCTGCTGGTATAGTAGGAGCATTGTCTATATTCTTACCAAAACTATTGGGTAAGTCTAATAAAAGTAAAATACTAGATCAGTTTAAAAAAGATGCCAAACAAGAAAAACTTCAAACTGAAATTAAAGAAATCACAAAAGAGCAAAAGGTAATAGCTGATCAAATTAAAGCATCAGAACATGCTTCGGAAGCAACAAAGGCAAAGATCAAACAAAAACTACAAAAGGCAGCTGTAGAAATTCAAGCGACTTTAAAAGAAGACAGTCTGGCAGCAATTGACGACCAGATTGATGAAGAGTGGAAGGATCTATAAAATGAAAAAATTAATAGCATTAATAATCACTGGTTTCTTTTTGGCGTCTTGTGCTCCTGCGGAGTTTAAACCATTTAAACCAGAACCTATAACATTTGAAGCAACACTTCCTTATTCAGTACAAGAGGAGATTGATAAGATTCCAAAACCGGAACCTCTTAAGCGAATGTATGTTAAGAAGGTAGATGATATATCATATCAAGTTGTTGCAAACAGGGAAGAGGCAACTCATGTTATGTTAGCTCCTTCTGAATATGCTAAAGTTGGTGCATTAGTTAAGTTAACTAAAACATATAAACAATTAGTTTTGGATCAAGAAAAACTAATGAATACATACATTGACCAGATAAATGCTCTTAAAGAGTTACTGGCAATGGAGCAAAGAAAATCTGATTCGTATAGAGAGTTATGGATTAGTTCTGAAAATGCATATCGTTATGAAAAATGGGAACATAAATGGGACAATAGGATTCAGAAAACTGGATTATATGGAATCACCATTGGATCCATTGTTATATTTTTATTATTGCTATAAGGAGAATATCATGTATATCCCAAAACATTTTGGAATCAAAGAATTGGTGCCAAAAAATTTATATGACAAATATAAAAGTAAAGGCGATAACTTTTTATTTCAAGTTGTTTTTGATGAACGTCTGCTTGTATTAATTGATAAGGTTAGAGATCAATTTGGATCAATGACTATTTGTGATTGGTCGTGGGGTGGAGGAAGTCAATATCGTGGATTTCGCCCACCTGATTCTACTGTTGGTGCTGCATTGAGTCAGCATAGATTCGGTAGAGCTGTTGATATGATACCAAAAAATATTTTACCAGATGAGATGAGAACATATATAATTGATAATCAAAACTCAAGTGATTGGAAAGTTGTTGGTGGGCTTGAGATGAACATCACTTGGTTCCATATTGATGTTCGTGGTCGAACTGATAGTAGTAAAATAAATCTGTTTTATCCATAATGTTGTGGAGGTGTTATAATGGCATTTAATAAAAAATTTGCTTCGATTGCAGGAGGATTTCTACTTGTTATTGCTTTAGTAACAAGCGGATTTGTTGTTGAAGACAGATATAATAATCAAAATGACCATGATAAAGATATAATTCACGAAAGAGAAATGGTTGAGTCGAAGGCTGATACCCTCGAAACTCAAATTGCGATGAATTTAAAAGAGATTCAAGTTCAACAACAAATTGCAAATAAACAAAATGATTATAGATATTATATTGGTGTATTGGAAGACGTTGACCGTAAAATAGAAGAAACTCAACGTAAGCTAAATGCAAATCCGAATGATCAAAATGCTAGAAATGATTTACAATATTATAAACAAAAGAAAGCAAAAATTAGAGCAAAGTTAGATGCCCTAATGGGTAATTAATATGGACACAAAAGTAATTATTGAAATATTCAATGCAATTAAACCAGAACTATGGTGGATGTTTTTTCAAGCGTTAGGAGTGACAGTTGTTTTGATCATTTTGAAAAACATAAATACTAACCTTGCTGCATATTTTATGTTCAGGACAAATAAAAATATAGGAAGAAATGTTAAGATAAAATTCAACGGTAGAGATGCCATAATTACAAATTATGATTGGCGCTTTATATATATTAAATATTTAGATACACACACAGAAGCACTTGTCCACATTACAAAATGGCAGTCGCAGACGTGGGAAGTCTATAAGAACGGATTTGATAAAAAATCGGAGGATAAATAAAAATGGATAAGAAAGAATTAAAATTAGCAGCAAGTCAACTTGTGTTTGATTCAAAAATGAGTGCTAAAGCTAAAATGCAAATATTTAATTGGCTAAAAGAAGCTAATGAACCAGAAATTAAAGCATTTTTACTTGACGGTAAAATTGTACAGTTAGATGAACAAGCCACAGATGTTGTTAATGATAGATTTAAAGCATCAACATTAATGCAAGAATTGGAATCTGGAACAGCGAAAACAATTTTGGGAATAGTTCTGGCTGGTCCTATTGGATGGGCAATATATAGATGGGCCAAAGGTGAACTAAATGCGTGCAGCAAAAAATGTGGAACGTTCGCAATTGGTCACGATAGAAATGTCTGTATGAAAAAATGTGAAGATAGAGTTAAAAATATTGTTAAAACTAAAAAAGCTAAAATGAAGAAATAATTACTAAGAAAGGAATTATCAATGGAGTATAAAGAAAGGATTATAGATTTATTAAAGA
>Ga0307377_10007181_pt1 | contig 11543 bp, 10 predicted proteins | sample TR3MG_FD_202535 | JGI IMG/M metagenome (GOLD analysis project Ga0307377, IMG submission 202535) | Soil microbial communities from Risofladan, Vaasa, Finland - TR-3 | ecosystem: Environmental > Terrestrial > Soil > Coastal area > Acid sulfate soil | place: Finland: Risofladan, Vaasa | collected...
CCCGATGTCCAAGCGGTCCCCCGCCCAGACCATGCTCGCCGGGTTATTCGCCCCGCCGAACGAGTCGTCGGCCATCGCCACCGATGCACCGCCCATGCCCTTGGCTTTCATGCCGTAGCCGTGCGGAAAATAGCCGTCCGTCGCCAGCGCAAGCGACGGGATCGCAAACGCGGCGAGCAGCGCCGACGCCAGTATTGTGCGTTTCATTTCCTTCCCCCTTTCGTTTCTAGTCGTAATGAGCGTGGTAAGCGGCTTTGGAGACAGCCTGCAAGCCCCTCGCTTGCCGACAGCCTCGGTCAGCGTTTTCTTATACGAACAGCGTCACGTCGGCCTCCTGCGCCATCGGCAGGAAGGTCGCGGCGCCGCAATATTCCTTCACCTCCGGGATGAAATCCTCGTGGGTAAAGCCGAACAAGTCGACCGTCATCTGGCAGCCGATCATGGTCACGCCGGCCTCCAGGCACAGCGAGCGCAGTTCGGAAATGTCGGCCACGCCTTTGTTCTTGATCGTCTGCCGCATGAGCGTGGTGGCAAAGGACTCGAAACCGGGAATGCCGGCCTGAACCAGATTGGGGATGTTCCAGTTGATGCCCTTGAACCAGTCCGGGCCGAAGGGCATTTTCATCGGCATGCCGGGATTGCCGAGCGGGCTGATCTTGAGGTCCGAGATATCCTTTTTCAGCAGCTGCAGCCCGTAGAAGGTGCAGAATATCGCCACGTCCCAACCCAGCGCCGCCGCAGTCGAAGCCAGGATGAAAGGGGGATATGCCCAGTCGAGCGTACCCTTGGTGGCGATGATGGTCATCGAAGGCGTCTTGTTCGCCTTCATTTCCGCCAGTTTTTCTTCGATTTTCTGCGGCAGAATTTCGTCCAGCCGCTGCCGCACGATCTGCTCTATCAGTGCAACGTCAGGTGTAGCACCCATTTTCTCCTCCAGCTATGTGTGGTTCCTGCCGGCTCCGCGCCGTACGGACTCTTTTTCGAATTGAACCAATCATGCATGAATATTCGGGTGTTGTTCCAGCCGAATTATCTTATTACGCAATAGCTTCGGCTGATGCATGCCCGCGCCTTTTTTTCCCGGGTCCAACACAGGGCCGGGACGCAATGGCAACGCGCAGCATATCAGGACTGCTGCCAAGCACAAGCATCACCCCGCCTGCCGCTAGTGGCTCGTGTGCAGCTTACTTTCGTTTTAGAAAGAAGGTGTACTCGTTGCTGGCCTCGGTTTGCGACAGCAGTTCGTTGCCGGTCTGCTTGCAGAACGCCTGGAAGTCCTTGACCGATCCGACGTCGGTCGAAATGATGCGCAGCACCTGGCCGCTTTGCATTTCGGTCAGCGCTTTTTTCGCGCGCAATATCGGAAGCGGGCAGTTCAGGCCGCGTGCATCCAGATCCTTGTCGAAATTCATGATCGCACCCTCCTTGTAATCGGTTGACCTTGTCACCTTTCGCCATTGTAACCAAGCCGCGGGCCGCTGGCACACCTGTCCTGGAATGGCATCCCGCCCGGCATGCGCCATGCGGTGCCGCCATCCACGCTTTCCGGGGCCGCCCGCCGTGGTAGTATTTCTCCGGTAGAGGAGACAGCGCCGGCAAGCATTGATGCCGGCGCGAGCGGAGCAATCGATGAACCAGCCGGTCATACACCCCATACAAGCTGCCGGCGCAGCGCGTGACGCCGATCTGCAGGCCTTGCGCGCGCTGTCGGAACTCACCGCCGTGCTCGCCGAAGAGCACGATCCGGAAAAGCTGCTCGAGCGCTCGCTCGGCACCATGGTGCGGCTCGCCCGCGCCCAGGCGGGCGCGGTGCGCGTGGTAACCAGCGATGGCGCCCATATGCGTCTGGTTGCCGCGCTGGGGCTGGCGCCTGAGGTGGTCGCGCAGGAGCAGCTGGTGCCGCTCGACTGCGGTGTTTGCGGCGCCGCGGTGAGCGACGACGCCGTGCGCCAGAGCTTCGAAATGCAGCATTGCGAAGGGCGCACCGGCGCGGACTACTTCCACTATCTCGGCAGCACAGTGGTGATCCCGCTGCGGCACATGGGCAGAGTTCTCGGTGCCTACACCCTGTTCTTCGACGAGCAGCGCGATACCCCGGAGGAGTTGGGATTGCTGTACCGCTCCATCAGCGAGCATCTGGGCATGGCGCTGGAAAACACGCGCCTGCTGCGCGAAAACATGCGCATGACGCTGATGAACGAGCGCCAGCTGATCGCCAACGAGGTGCATGATTCGCTCGCGCAGACCATGGCGTATATGAAGATCCGGCTCGCGATGATGCAGGAGGCGCTGGAAGCGAGCCAGCAGCCGCAGGCGCTCAAGCATGCCGCCGAAGTACAGCAGGCGCTGGACGGCGCCTACGCCGACCTGAGGGAGCTGCTGTCGCAATTTCGCAACCGCATGGATCCGCTGGGGCTGGTGCACGCGCTGCAGGAACTGCAGATCAAGTTCCACGATCGCACCGGCATCGCGCTCGTGTTCGACAACCGCACCACAGATCTCGATTTGAGTGTGGAGGAGGAAAGCCAGGTATTCCACATTATGCAGGAGGCGCTCGCCAATGTGGCGCGCCACTCCGGCGCGAAGCACGCTCGCCTCTCCATGGAACTGGTCGCAGGCGAGTACCGTTTCGCGGTCGAAGACGACGGGCTGGGATTTTTCGCCTTCGGCCAGCGCCTGGGCGGCGCCGCGCACCATCCGCACCTGCGCCATCACCTCGGCGTCAACATCATGCGCGAGCGCGCACAGCGCCTGAACGGCACGCTCGAAATCGTCAATCTGCGGCAGGGCGGCGCGCGCGTCACTCTGGTCTTCCCCGCGCAGAATGGAGCAGCGGCATGAGCCGCCGGCCAGCGGTCCCGGCGGCGGCCGCGGATGCGATCAAGGCGAATACCGCAGGCTGCCGACAGCGCCGCCCGTCCACCCGCGATTTGCGCTTGGCCGCATGAAGACGATACGCGTCATGCTGGTGGACGACCACACGCTGTTCCGCAGAGGGCTGGCGGAACTGCTGCAGGGACGCAGCGGCATCGAGGTGGTGGCGGCCACCGCGGGCGCCACCGAAGCTGCGCGCCTGATGCGGGAGAAGAAACCGGATGTGCTGCTGCTCGATCTCAACCTGCCGCCGCACGGCGGCCTCGCACTGCTGCGTACCCTGCAGGATTACGGCTGGAACGGCCCGACGCTAGTCCTGACCGTTTCCGATTCCGAGGACGATCTTGCCAACGCGCTGCAGGCCGGCGCGCGCGGCTATTTACTCAAAGACATGGAACCCGAGGACGTCACCGATGCCATCCTGCGCGCGGTGCGCGGCGAAACGGTAGTCGCCCCGGCCATGACAATGAAACTGGTGGACCTGTTGCAGCCCGGGCGGCAGAGCAAGACGCGCGACAACCTGCTCGCGCAACTGACCGACCGCGAGCGCGAGATCCTCGATCACCTGGCCCAGGGCATGTCGAACAAGGCAATCGCGCGCGCGCTCGATATCAGCTATGACACGGTCAAACTGCACGTGCGCCATATCCTGTCGAAGCTGAATTTCACCTCGCGCGTAGAGGCTGCGGTGTTCGCGGTCGAACAGCGGAGCGGACCGCAGGGCTCTTCCGAGCCGCGCAAGCCCTGAGCATGGCTAACGCGTGGCAGACAACACGCGGTCGCCGCCGCGCTTTTCGCCGCCTGCTTCTGCCGCGATCGCCTCGTACCACGCAAGTTTTGCGTGCAGCTGCACCACCTCGCCGACGATGATCAGCGTCGGCGGCGCGAGGTGCGCAGCCTGCGCCAGTTGCGGCAGAGTCGCCAGCGTCCCCACCACCGTACGCTGGCTGTCGGTGGTGCCGTGCTGCACGATTGCCGCCGGCGTCGCATCGGACATGCCATGAGCCGCGAGTTCGCGGCACAGGGTGGGCAAACCCAGCAGGCCCATATACACAACCAGGGTGCGCCCGGGACGGACCAGCGAGTCCCAGTCCAGATCCACGCTGCCGTCCTTGAGGTGGCCGGCGACGAACAGGCAGGAATTGGCGTAGTCGCGGTGCGTAAGCGGGATGCCCGCGTACGCCGCAATGCCACAGGCGGCGGTGATCCCCGGTACCACCTCGAACGCGATCCCGGCTGCAGCCAGCGCCTCGACCTCCTCGCCGCCACGGCCGAAGATAAACGGGTCGCCGCCCTTGAGCCGAACCACGCGCTTGCCCTGGCGCGCGAGGCGCACCAGCAATTGGTTCAGTTCGGACTGGCTGAGAGTATGGTTGCCGCGTTCTTTGCCGGCATAAATGCGCTCGGCCGCGCCGCGGCCCATTTCGAGAATCGGTGCCGACACCAGGTGATCGTAGACGATGACTTCGGCCTCGGCCAACAGCCTCGCCGCCCGCAACGTCAGCAGCTCCGGGTCGCCCGGTCCCGCGCCCACCAGATAAACCGTGCCCGCCAGCATGCTGCGGGCGTTCGCAGCGTCGGCTGTCATACGCGCGTCACCACGCCGCGGCCGGTGCCGGCGGCGGTGCGCGCGCGCCCTGAGCGGCCGCGCACGAAGCCGACGAAACGGGCGGCCCAGTCGTAGTTGCCGGCGCTGCGCAAGTGCGCGTAGTTGGCGAGAAGGTTGTTGACCACAATGCCGTCGGATTTTCCGTCCGCGCCGAAACCACGCGCCACGCGATAGGCAAAGCGTGTGTCAGCGGCCAGCCCGTCGATGCTCGAATAGTGGAACTCGTGCGCCGGGATCTCCGCGTGGAGTTCCTCGCGCCCACCCCAGGGGTGAGCCTCAGTCGGGGTGAGCTTGACATAGCCGCGGCCGACCGGCCGCTCGTGCATCACCACGTCGCCCGCGATCGCGCCCACCATGCGGCGCGTGTCGCCGCGCCAGCTGAGCGAGCGCGCGAGGTACATGAGCCCGCCGCACTCGGCATAGGCCGGCATGCCTGCCTCGATCGCCGCCAGGATGTCGCCGCGCAAGGCGGCATTCGCCTCCAGTTCGCGCATGAACATCTCGGGAAAGCCGCCGCCGATGACGAGGCCGTCGACGCGCGGCAACCGCGCGTCGCGCAACGTGTCGAAAAACACCAGCTCTGCGCCGGCGCGCTCCAGTGCCTCCAGATCGTCCGGATAATAGAAGCCGAATGCGCGATCGCGCGCGATGCCGACGACCACCGGTCTCGATCCCGCTTGACGGGAAGGCCCCTGTGGGATGTGTACGCCCGCCCTGCCGGGCGGCGAAAGCGAAAGCGCACCGCTTAGCGCTGCGTGGCTCACCGTGGCCGCAAGCAGCCGTTCGAGATCCACCTGCCGCGCAACCGCCGCGGCGAGCAGCGCGATGCGGGTCTGCGCCGCGTCATCTTCGCCGGCCGGCCTGAGGCCGAGATGGCGCTCCACGATGGCAAGGCGCGGGTCCTCGTGCACCGCGCCCAGCACCGGCATGTCGGTGTAATGCTCGATCACCGCCCGCAGCTTGGCTTCATGGCGCGCGCCGCCCACCCTGGACAGAATCACGCCGGCGATGCGTATCGATGGATCGAAGGCCTGATAACCCAGGATCAGCGGCGCGATGCCGCGCGTCATGCCGCGCGCATCGAGCACCAGCACCACCGGCAGGTCCAGCAAATGCGCCAGCGCCGCGTTGCTGTTCCTGCCCTGCAGGTCGAGGCCGTCGTACAGCCCTTTGTTGCCCTCGACCAGGCATACGTCGGCGCTCGCACCATGGAAGGCGAATTCGCGCCGCAGCTGCTCGGGCGTGGACAGGTTGAAATCGAGGTTGCGGCAGGCGCGGCCGGTTGCGGCCGAATGCCACATGGGATCGATGTAGTCCGGCCCCTTCTTGAACGTCTGCACCACGAGTCCGCGCCGCGACAACTCCGCCGCCAAGCCGACGCTGACGCTGGTCTTGCCTGAAGACTTGCGCGCCGCGGAAACGAGAAACCGGTGCATGTGTGACTTTGCGCTCGGCTGGCGCTGCGAGCTCAGGCTTGCGGAACTTGATCCAGGCGCGCCGGCAGCAGCGCGAGCGCGCGCAGTACGACGACGACGATGGTGGCCGCCAGCGCCACCCCACCCAAGCCGAGAAACACCTCGGGCACGCTCGGCGTGTAAGGATGGACCACACCGTCGAAGAAACTGCTCGATTCGATCATGCCCGGAAACAGAATCTGGGGATACGCCTCGCCGCCCACGATGGTCACATACATCTGCGCCAGCCCGCCGAGTACCACCAGCGCGCACGCGGCGACGATGGCGCGGCGCGAGGTGCGCGGCCGGAACAGCAGAATCAGCGGCAGGATCCCGCCCAGCGCGATCTCGCCGACCCAGAACAGGAACGTATACACGCCGCCATCGAGCAGGACGAAGCGCTCAAAGTCGTCGTATTGCGTCATATAGAGCTTGGTGAGGTGGTACACGGTGACAAAGTAGAGCGAAGCGGCGACAAACACGCCGAGGAGATTCTTCAGGCGCGCGAGCAACTCATCGGCGATCGGCTGCCGGTCCCAGCAGCAGGTCGCGAGCAATAGCGGGATGAAAAGCGCGGTGCCGTAAGCGAAAGAAAACACGATGAACATCGGCGCCAGGATTGCCGTGTCGTAGGCCTCGCGCGCGACCAGGAAGCCGAAAATCGAACCGGTACCGGTGGTGAGCATCAGCCGCCAGATGAACGCGCCCATCCCCACCACCTTGGCGTAGCGGTTCATGCGCCGCTCCAGCATGAACCACAGATACACCACGCAGAAAATGATGAATCCGTTATAGAGGAAGACGTTGAGGGTGAATATCGATGTGAAGTTGAAATGGGTCATCGCCACAATCAGCCGGTCCGAGCGGCCCAGATCGAGCACCAGCACCGTCAGGCCGCCGACCAGCAGGGACACGGCGAGCAGCGCCGACAACGGCGCAATCGGCTTGTATGCGGTCTTGCCGAACACCGAGGCGGTCGAGGCAACATTGAGCGCACCGGAGGCGGCAACGATCATGAACACGGCGAACACGTGGGGCATGCCCCAGACAATCTGGTTGTCCATGCCGGTCACGATATGGCCATAGTGCTCCATGTAGAAGTAGGAAACCGCCCCGAGCGCGAGCGGAATTGCCAGCAGCGCCAGCAAGCCCCAGAAGCGGGTGGACGGACCACCCAATTGACGATAGGCGACGGTTTCGGCCATATCAAAGTCCTTGGTAACGCACGCCGGGGTCCGTTCGCAGGTCGGCCCTGATCGCGGTCGTGGCGTATTGGGCGACGCGCTGCGCGATTTCGCTGTGCGGATCGTTCAGGTCGCCGAAAGTCATGGCGTTGTGTCCGGCCTTGGTGCAGGCGTCTACGCAGGCCGGCTGCTGGCCGCGGTCGACGCGCTGCACGCAAAAGGTGCAGCCTTCGACCGTGCCCTTGCCGCGCGGCACGTCCGGTTTCTGGTCGGTGAGTTCCTGGGCAACGAAGGAACGTGCCTTGTACGGGCAGGCCATCATGCAGTAGCGGCAACCGATGCATATATGCCGGTCCACCAGCACGATGCCGTCGGCGCGCTTGAACGAGGCGCCGGTGGGACAGACCAGGACGCAAGGCGGTTCGGCGCAGTGCTGGCACATCACCGGGACCGAATGCGTGCGGCCGTTGCGCATGTCTTTCAATTCGATCTTGCGTATCCACTGCGAGTCGGTACGCGGATGCCCGCTTGACTTGATTCCGTTCTCGGTGGCGCAGGCGGACACGCAGTCGTCGCAGCCGGTCTGGCACTTGTTGGTGTCGATCAACAGGCCCCAGCGCACCTTGCTGGACGCAGGCTGATCCGGCGCGCGCGCGGCGGCGATTTCGATCAGGCGAATTCCCGGCGCAAGCATCACCCCGCCCAGCGCGGCAGCCGAGATCGCGAGGAATCCGCGCCGGCTGAGACCGTCTTCGGAACTCATTGGCTTGTCCCCGTTGCAAGCTCGGGCTTGGAAGCGTGACATTCGAAGCAGTCGAGCGTCACGCCTGCATACGCGTGGCAGCTCTGGCAAAACCCCTTCGGGCCAAGCACGCTGTCGGTAGTCTTGCTCGCATGGCACGCCACGCAACGTTCCAGGCTGTACTTGGTCGTGCGTATTCCCTCGTGCATGGTCAGGTCGCGTTGATGAAACAGCATCTGTGGATGATTGCGCCGCATGATTTCCGTGGGCTCCACGCAGTGGCCCGGGTTGGCGATGACGATGTCCGGTTTGGGCGTGCGTTCGGAAGCGAACGCCAGCGCCGGCAGCACCAGCGCCAGGCAGGCGGCGAATTGAAGCAGCCCGCGCAGGCTCACCCTACTCTCCCAGGCCCATCTTGATGTAGCCCGTCGGGCACACGTCCATGCAGATATGGCAGCCGACGCAGCGGTCGTAATCCGTATAGACATAGCGGCCTACGGTCGCCTGTGCCTTGGGCACCTTCTTCACCGCGATCTGCGGACAGTAGACCACGCAGTTGTCGCATTCGAAACACTGGCCGCAGCTCATGCAGCGCTTGGCCTCCGCCTGCGCCTGCGCCTCGGTCAGCTCGACGATACGCTCCTCGAAGTTGCCCAGTGCAGTGGTCTCGCTGAGGGTGATGGTTTGGCGCGTATTGCGCGGCGTGTAAGAAAAATGCCCTAAGAACAGCTCTTCATGCGGGATCACATAGCGGTCGGAGCGGTTCTCGTAGTTGTGCACCGCGATGCTCGATTTGTCGGTACCGCGCAGCGCTTCGTGCGCTTCCTCGATCTTCATCCCCTTTTCCATCATCTTGCGTATGAGATCGAATTGATGCACGTCGATCTTGGGCCGCTTTTCCTGGGGTTCATTGCGCAGGAACCGGTCGATGCCGTCCGCGGCGATCGAGCCGTGTCCGATCGCCGTGGTCAGCAGGTGCGGGCGCACGATGTCGCCGCCGACGAACACGCCCTCTTTGCCCGTCACTTGGTAGTTCTTGTCCGCGGAGACCGCGCCCTTGCCGTTGTTGAACTCTTCCAGACCGGTAAAATCGACCGCCTGGCCGACGGCGGAAACGATCAGGTCGGCGGGGATATCCTCCTCGGTTCCTTCGACGATCTTGATCTCGAGTTTGGGTCCGACGAACTTCGCCTCGCATTGGGCCACGCGCAGCGCCGTGGCGCGGCCCGCGGCATCGCGCACCACCATGACGGGTGCCAGACCGCCGCGAATGGCGATGCCCTCGGCGAGCGCTTGTTCGATTTCGTGCTTGTTCGCCTGCATCTTGTCGATGGCGAACACCGAGGTCAGCGTCACATCGGCGCCCTGCTTGGCCGAAATGGCGGCGACGTCGTGCCCGATCTGGCCGGCGATGGCGTGTTCCGGGCGTTCCTGTTCGTGCATCTGCTCGATATGGCCCAGGCGCCGCGCCACCGTAGCGACGTCGATCGAGGTGTCGCCGCCGCCGACCACCACCACGCGCTTGCCCACATGGCGCATGCGGCCGTCGTTGAAAGCCTGCAGGAATGCAGTGGCGGTGACCACGTTCGGCGCGTCGTTGCCCGGACAGGGCAGCGCGCGGCCTGCCTGGGCACCCAAGCCGAGGAACACCGCATCGAAATCGGCGCGGATCTGCTCCATGGTGACATGGGTGCCGATACGGCAGGACAGCCGGGTCTGCACGCCGATATCGAGAATGCGCTGGATTTCGGCATCGAGGATATTGCGCGGCGTGCGGAAACCCGGAATGCCGTAGCGCATCATGCCGCCCAGTTCGGGGTGCTCGTCGAAAATGGTGACGTCGTGGCCCTTGCGCCGCAGCTGGTAAGCCGCCGAAAGCCCGGCGGGCCCGCCGCCGATCACCGCGACCTTCTTGCCTGTGGTGACCGCCGGCTTGTCGTAAGCGTAGTTCTTGGCGATGGCGGTATCGCCGACGAAATGCTCGACCGAATTGATGCCGACGAAATCCTCGACCTGATTGCGGTTACAGCCCGACTCGCACGGCGCCGGGCATACGCGCCCCATCACCGAGGGAAAGGGATTGGCGTCGGTCATGCGGCGGAACGCGTATTCCTGCCAGCTCATCGCCTGCTGGCCCGCGGGCGCCGCCGGGGGCTTCTCGATCCCGCGCACGATGTTGAGATAGCCGCGAATGTCCTCCCCGGCCGGGCAGCTGCCCTGGCACGGCGGCGTCGCCTGGACATAGGTCGGGCACTTGTGCGAGTGGTCGGCGTCGAAAATCTTGTCCTGCCAGCGCTTCCAATGCGTATCGCCCTCGCGGAAACGGCGGAACTCCAGGTTGGTCTTGGGCTGCTCTGTCGCGCTCGACATTTTCGGTCTCCTCAATACGGGTTATTTCGGCCCGAGCCGGATCGCGTTGCTCGCCAGCTGGTGTACGCCACCGATCACGTTCATGTTGAATTTGTAGTACGGCAGGACCTTGGTGAATTGCGCCTTGCAAATGGCGCAGATGGTCGCCATGAAGTTGACGCCGTCGGAGTCGGCCACTTTCTTCAGCGCCTCCATGCGCGGCAGCGCGCCTTTTACGCGCAGGTCTGTCACCTCGTCGCTCAGCAGGCCGCCGCCGCCGCCGCAGCAGAAGGTTTTTTCGCGAATGCTGTCGGCATCCATTTCAACGAAATGGTTCGCCACCGCGCGGATGATCGCGCGCGGGATCTCGTACTGGCCGCCCGGCATGCTCCCCATGCGCGAGCCGCGCGAGACGTTGCACGGGTCGTGGTAAGTGACCACGTATTTGTCGTTGGCACTCTTGTCGAAGCTGATCGCGCCGCGCTGGATCAGGTCGTAGGTGAGTTCGCAGATGTGCTGCGGCACCGGATAGTTGGGATCGAGAAAATCGAACGGCCCGATGAGGGTGTTCCAAAAGCTGTACGCGACGCGCCAGGCGTGGCCGCATTCGCCCACGACCAGCCGACTCGCTCCCAGATCCAATACCGCTTCGCGCACGCGCGAGGCGATTTTCTGCATCTGACCGTAGTTGCCGATGAACAGCCCGAAGTTCCCCGCTTCCGAGGCGTGGCTGGAAAGCGTCCACGGGATGCCCGCGGCGTGGAACACCTTGGCGTAACCGATCAGGCTGTACACATGCGGCTCGGCGAAAAAATCCGCCGAGGGCGTGATCAGCAGCACTTCTGCGCCTTTCTGGTCGAGCGGCAAGCGGATATCGAGCCCGGTCTCTTCCTTGAGATCCTCTTCAATGCTCTGCAGCGTATCGAGCAGCGCGGGGCCGGGCAGACCGAGGTTGTTCCCGATCTTGTGCAATTTGCCGATGACCTCGTTGGAATATTTCTGCCCCATGCCGATCGAGTCCATGATTTCTCTCGCGGCCATGGTGATCTCGGCAGTATCGATGCCGTAGGGGCAGAACACGGAGCAGCGGCGGCATTCCGAGCACTGGCCGTAATAGGTGTTCCAGTCGTCGAGCACTTCCTTGGTGAGATCCTCGGCGCCGACCAGTTTCGGAAACCATTTCCCGGCCCAGGTGAAATGGCGGCGGTAGACCTTGCGCAGCAGGTCCTGGCGCGCTACCGGCATGTTCTTGGGGTCCCCGGTGCCGAGAAAGTAGTGGCATTTGTCAGTGCAGGCTCCGCAATGCACACAGGCGTCCAGGTACACCTTGA